>Ga0307378_10002171_pt1 | contig 30672 bp, 20 predicted proteins | sample UN1MG_FD_202238 | JGI IMG/M metagenome (GOLD analysis project Ga0307378, IMG submission 202238) | Soil microbial communities from Risofladan, Vaasa, Finland - UN-1 | ecosystem: Environmental > Terrestrial > Soil > Coastal area > Acid sulfate soil | place: Finland: Risofladan, Vaasa | collected... | reverse complement strand
CGGGGAGGAACTTCTTCCAAGAAGTTCCTCCCCGCCCATAGCCCTATGACACACAGCACAGACTGCCTTCGCTCTCCGCTCCGCTACCCCGGCGGCAAGAGCCGTGTCGCCAAGCTCCTCGCGCCCTACATCCCGCCGCACGAGGAGTACCGCGAGATCTTCTTCGGCGGCGGCGGCATCTTCTTCCACAAGCCCAAGGCCAGGCGCAACTGGATCAACGACCTCCACCCCGGCCTTTATGCTTTCTGGAAGGCGCTCCGCGACCACTTCGATGAGTTCGCCAAGCTTTGTAGCGCCCAGGACACGACGGATCTGGAAGCCACATTCGAGCTATGGAAAGGAAAAGGAGAACTCATGAAGGTGACCGGCGATACCAGAATCCTCGAGCGCGCCCTCCAGTACTACTTCATCAACCGCACCGTCTGGACCGGCCGCGTCGTCTACGACCCCGCCCGCCGCTCCCGCCTCCACTTCAGCAACCCTGATGGCTGGGGCAACCTCGACAAGAAGCTCCGCCACCTCCGCGCCTGCTCCGAAAAGCTCCAGGGCGTCAAGATCACCAACCTGCCGTTTGAAAAATGCTTCGCCGGCGCCACGCCCGATACCTTCATCTACGCCGACCCGCCCTACTACCGCGACAGCCTCGATAGCCCGTGCTCCAAGCTCTACGAGGGGCACTTCGCCGTCGAGGAGCACACACTTCTCCGTGACCTGCTCGCTGCCTCGCCAGCGAAAGTCATGGTTTCTTACGACGACCGGCCTGAGATCCGAGAGCTTTACGCCAACCGGAGTAGGTGGCGGATTGTCGAACTCCAATGGAAGTACTGCGGCCGGTACGCCAAGACGAATGAGCAGAGGGCGAATGGGCACAAGGAGCGCAAGACTACGGGAAATGAACTGCTTATCTTCAACTTTGCGGACGCTTGACGCCACCGGCGCCGAATGCTATAATCGGGCAGGTTGGCAATGCGCGGCGTCGCTCACCCGATTGCTGAAGGCGCGAGCGCGCGAATGCGGCACAGCGGGTGCGCCAGACCGGCACAGATGATGTATGGGGCTGCCCGCGCGGATCTTCCGGAACGCGGCCTAGTGGATCGAGGGCTGGACATGAGCGTTGACCTTCCTGACCTCTCGGGGCTCACCGTCGGCAAGTACAGGGTAGTTGACAAGAAGGGTGAGGGGAACTATGGCGTCACGTACAAGGCCGAAGACACGGCCCTGGGAGACAGGCCTGTAGCGATCAAGTTCCTCAAGCCCGATTTCACCGACACCACGTGGAAGAAAGAGGCGCTCAGGGCTGCAGCTGTCTCAGATGTGCCGCAGATTGCGTTCATAATCGAGGTCGGCGAGAAGGAGATGGAGGTTGGGGGCCAAACGCGTACTCTCAGATACCTGGTCTGGGAGTATGTAGATGGGGAACCACTGGAGAAGCACCTGACTTCGCCTGGCAGACTGGCGGCGGGCTTCATAGTGGGTGTGATCAAGCAGCTTTGTCTTGCCATTAGGGCTATGCAGGGCGCTAAACTGCAACACGGGGATTTGCATGCCCGTAACATCCTGCTGATTCCGCCGAAGCCCTACGAATCCCCGCTGAACTACCGACTGAAGGTCGTGGACTTTGGTTTGAGTCAAACCTTCCGCGGAGAGAGGTTTCGCACGGACCTGCTATGGGTAGCCAAGTTGCTCGAACAGTTCTGGGAGAAGAACAAGACCGAGATGTACCATCTGGACTATCACGACAAGAGATTCACTCAGGCAATACCGAATGTGATCAAGCGCCTTCAAGACACATCCCTTGACCGCAAGCTCATCGACGCGATGGAGACAATCAGGGAACTGGAGCGCATCAGCGAGGAGACAAGGACGGAGCAGACTGGCGGCATGCATTACCTTAGTGACCCGTTCGAGTACCTGAGCGCTGAGCAGATGCCCGAGAACACGGATCTGCTGTACTTTCTCTACTCGGGCAGATTGCCCTGGTTCAAGGAGCTTGAGCAGTTTGGAAATGTCGTCGTTTCCGGTCCACGAGGCTGTGGGAAGTCCATGGTGCTGAAGAACCTACGGCTTTACACCAAGCTGATGTCTGAGGAATACAGGAAACAACTATTCGGGACAGAGGGTTACATCGGTCTTTATGTGCACTGCCATAACGACGTGTACCTGCCCTTCGCCGGCAAGGATGTGGACTACTCCCAGGCTACGACCCTGGCTTCAATGGTCCACTACATCAACCTGCTCTTTACCGACGAGGCGCTTTGCACGCTGATCGCCCTGGAGCAGTTTGACTTAGTTGCGATCCCCGGTCGTTCAAAGGATGGGCTAGCACAGTTCGTATGTGAGAAACTGTTGAGGCACCGGGCGCCGTTCGTGGAAGACATGGACCTTTTCTCATACCTACGTCAACTCGTCCAGGAGGAACTGATCTACGTGCAGAACTGCGTAGAGACGAAGGCGATTCCAGCCAAGGTCACGCATGCGAGCTATCCGAAGGAGCTGTGCTCAGTGCTCAAGGGCACCGTCTCCTTCTTCCGGGACAAGCACATCTACTATATTCTGGACGACTACAGCATGCCGAAGGTTCCTCTCCAGGTCCAGAAGTCCTTCAATAGGGTCTTGGGTGTGAGGTCAAGCGAGTACTGTTTCAAGATCTCCACTGAGAAGTTCTCCTTCGTGCCTACGGACTACGACCTTGAACCGGAGGGAAAGGAGTTCCAGGAGGGGCGCGAGTTCTCTTACATAGACCTCGGCGGAAGGTACCTCAGCTACCCGCGCAAGAAGGACAGGAAGGAGTTCATCCAGCAGATCGTTGACAAGCGCCTGCAACGAACAAGGTCATGGGCCGCGCGGGACTGCCTTTCTATCTACGGTCTCTATGATTTCCCGGCAGGCGATATTGCAAGCTCTTTGATACGCGACCGTCTCAGGGGAAAGGGAAGAAGAGCCACTCTGTACGCAGGCATGAACGTCATATACTCGCTCTGCGGTGGCGATGTGTACACGATCCTTGAAGTCTGTAGGGATATTTTCCACGCGGCTCTAGCCAAGGGCAAATTCGTTCCTGACAGTATGGACCCAATACCCTTCCTGCTACAGGACAGGATCGTAAGGGAGTTCTCCCAGTCGCGGCTTGAACGGATAAAGGAGATCGAAAACCACGGGAATCACCTTTTCAGGATCGTCGAGGTATTCGGCGAGATCGCTCAGAAGTACCTGTATGAGTATGGTCGGATCACCAGGGATGAGGGTAGGCACTACGAGGTCATGAGGATAGAGGTCAGGGGTAATACCCGGCTTAGCGAAGAGGCATTTGGCCTCTACAAGCTCATGCTGCAAGCGGGCATCTTCACCGACGCAGGGGGGCGATATCCATGGGGGCGTGGTGTGCTGAATGACTGCTTCATCCTTAGGCCCATATACACACCCGCTCTCAAGATAAGCTACAGGAAACGGGAGTGTCTCAGACTGAGCACTGCGCGATTCGAGAAGTTCCTGGTGCAGCCGGACCAGTTCCAGAAACAAGGGACGAACTTCCTCCGTCGGTTGTTGAGCGCCTCTCGTGAGGGAATGCTATTCAAGGCATGGGATGATGATGAACCAGAGAAGGGTTGATCCAGAATTGCTCGAGGTCAAGACATGTCCGGGGTTCCCAGACATGGAACCACTCGCGGCGCAACCTGCGCACGATGACCTGCTGGTTTGCGCCCTCGGCTTTGAGGACAGATGCACTGCGGGGCCCAGCAGGCTGAAGCGGTCATGCTACAAGGCCAGGCGAGCCATTGTGCTCAGGTACGACGTGCACGAGAGAGAGAACAGCAGAAACGAAAGCAGGCTGCTTCGGATTCTGAGCCATATCGTGTGCGAGGGGATCGTTGATGCAGAATTCTCTGTGCGTGACCCGGTGCGGTCCCATGGCAGTTTTGCGGAGGCTTTGGAGCCTTCAAGGCAAGGCCCGCCCTGTAAGAGCGTCACCGTGGACATCACCAGCTTCTCCTCCGCGGCGATCGTGCAGATACTCGACACCGTGCTTCAACTGGCGTCTCGTTCCGGAGCAACCGTCAGGGTGATGTACTCAGAGGCGAGGACATACTTCCCGTTGAGAAGGGATAGGCACAAGAGGATGCCGGAAGAAGTGTATCTCAGTTCAGGTGTTAGCGCCACCGTAGTGCTCCCCAAGTTCGGGGGCCTGTTCGTGCCAGGTTTCCCAACTCTTCTGATCACTTACCTTGGATTCGATCCGATCCGACTCCGTGGCGCGGTCAATTTGCTTCAGCCAGCGCGAACCATAGGGATCGTCGGTGTCCCGCCTCGCCCAAGCCGCCGGTGGCGCGCCGACGAAGTGAGAACGAGGAACGCGAAGATCATCCCGGACGACAACAGCATTGCCTACTTATCGACCCTCTACTACCAACAGACGATCGTGAAGTTACGGCAGCTTTACGAGCAATTCTCGCCAGACTATAACATTGCCCTGTGCCCTTTGGGAAGCAAGCAGCAGACATTGGGGGTCCTGCTCTTCGCGCAGGGGCACCGCGACGTCAAGCTGATCTTCCCTATCCCGGTCAAGTTCCAGCCTGAGCGCTACTCAAAAGGGTACGGTAAGTCCTGGCAGCTGGTTCTCCGTCCTGCTGCCGTGCCCCTGTGACCTGGAGGCTACGGCGCCTGCGGTCGTCTTCTCCACGGCAACGGCTCCAGGTGCTGTTCTCTGTTCAATGGCCACTTCGCCGTCGAGCAGCACACCCTCCTCCGCGACCTGCTGGCCGCCTCGCCGGCCAAGGCGATGGTGTCGTACGACGACCGGCCCGAGGTGCGCGCCCTCTATGCCGGCCGCCGCTGGCGGGTCATCGAGCTTCAGTGGAAGTACTGCGGCCGCTACGCCGTGAGCAAGGCGCAGAAGGCGGCCAACGAGAAGGAACAGAAGGTCACGGGGAGCGAACTCCTGCTGGCGAACTATCCCCTCACACCCTGACCTCCAGCGCCTCATGGCTTCTGAATCGCCCCCGTTGGGGGCTCCATGGCGGGGGGAACCTTGTCCCAGGGCTCCCTTCGGTCGCCCTGGGCTACGGCTGGCTCGCCCGCGTTCGCGGGCTGCAAGGCAAGAGATGCGGGCAGAGAGCAGGCGCGCCTGCGGCTCCGCGGCGGCGGGCGGCGGCCTCGCGGTCACTTGGCTTCGGGCTTGGGGGCCGGGGCGGCCGCGGGAGGGCCGGGGACGATCTCGAAGGGGATGGGAGGGAGCATTCCCAGCGGCGTGCGGCGCGGGGCAGGCTTCGGCTCGCCCTCGGTGGCCTCCGGGACGGTCTCCCGGAAGGCCTTGACGATCAGGTTTCCCTTGAGGCCCGGCTTGGCCTCGGCGGCGGCGCAGAGGACGATGGCCACGCCGTCGGGGCCGGGCGTAAGCTCCTTGATGGCGATGCCTTTGGGGGGCTCGTCGAGCTCGAAGCGCATTTGCTCGGGGGGCAGCCCCTTGGGCACGGACACGCGGGCGGGCGCCGCCCCGCCCGCGGGGAGCTTGACCGGCTCGTCGCCGACGGGCTTCAACGCGACGCCGGACCCGCGCCCCGATACCGTGACAAACCAGTCCCTCGTGCCGACCAGGTGTCGCCAGAGGAATGCCTGCATGACGTCGTCCGCGGGGAGCACGGGGCGGGTGACGGCGGCGCCGCCAATCTCGGTGCGGCCCTCGAGGCAGAGGGCGAGGGGCCGGCCCGACGCCTGCCGAGGCCCCACGAGGGCGACCCGCACGCGGTCGCAGCCGCAGGGGATCCGCGCTCCCTCGAGGGCGAAGCCGCCGGGAGCGCCCTTGAGGGCGAGGACGATCTCGCCCTGGAACCCGTCCTTGCGCAAGGCGTCCACGGTGAAGGAGGTGCGGCCCTCCGCGGGCACGGTGAGATTGGAGGGGTTGAGGTAGAGCTCGACGTCGGGCTGCGGCGGGCTGATGCGCAGGCGGTAGGCGTGGGCGTCGCTGCCGTGGTTCTGCGTGTCGCACAAGCGCACGTAGTAGGTGCCGTCCTTCGGGAGCCGGGCGAGGAGGTAGGAATCGGCGTGATGGGTGATCACGCCCAGGTCGCGGTAGAGGTCGCCGTCCTTGAGCACGTAGTCGTCGTTCCAGGCGATGATCTGGCCAGATTCGTCGGTCAGCCGCAGGAGGGAGTCGAGCGGAGAGTAGAGGCGGCGGGCCTGGACTTCGGCGACGACCTGGTCGCCGGCGTGGCCCTGGAGACGGAAGACATCCACGTCGCCGGGCCGGCCGATCCGGCCGTTGACGACGTGCGGCAGGACGAGGCTCTGCGCCGTCGCCGGCGTGTCGTTGGGCTCGGTCTCGGCGCTCTCGGGGAACGAATCAACGGCGTAGGCGACCTCGTTGGACTGCGGGCCGGCGAAGTCCAGGACCGCGCGGCGGACGGGGGGAGCGCCGGGCTGCGTGTCGAGCAGTAGTTGCTTCGTAGGAAGATTCCAGCCGCTCAGGGCGGCGCGGAGCGTGTCGCCGGCGCGACCGCCGAGGGGGAACACGTGGGTGACGAAGGGGATCTGGCCGACGGTGATGCGGTAGACGAAGTCCTCGCGCCCGCGGTAGATGGAGTCGGCGATCTCGAGGATGTACTCGCCATCCTTGGGGACCTCGAAGTAGACGACGGGGTCGGGCAGGAAGCGGAAGTCGTCGGAGAAGGCGAGCTCGTTGCCCTTGGGGTCGAGGAGCCGCAGCGTGGCCTGGAACCAGCCGGGCACGGCGTCGGCCAGGTAGGGGACCAGGCTGCGCGCGCTGACGGCGGCGACGAGGCGGGTGCCCTTGGGGACCTCGAAGCGGAAGCGGTCCACGTCGCCGGGCAGGATCTGGCCGTTGATGACGACGGGGAGGGTTTCGAGGTTCGGGAGGTCGAAGCTGGGGACCTCGATGTCGCCGGCCGCGAGCTTGCCGTCGGGGATGCGCGACGGGAGTTCGGGCCTCGAGGGCTCGGTGCTGCCGACCCTGGCCGTGAGCACCGCGTTGTCGGGCGTCCGGTCGTTCGGCTCGGTCTCGAGGTATTCGCGGAACTGACTGACCTGGAGGTAGAGGGGGTTCGTCACGCCGCCGGGCGTCACGAGGCGCAGCTCCCGCTGGCCGAGCGGGGCATCGCGGGCGAGCGCGACGCGGAGGATCACGGTCTCGTCAATCTGGGCATTCGGCTGTCTCCTGGGATCGGAGAGCCTCCTGCGGAGCGTGGCGAGGCCGCTGGGGGTCGGGTCGTCCAGCCCGGCCTTCAGCGCCAGCATCTCGAACTCCTCGTGCGTCTTGGCGATGAGCAGGCCGAGGATGCCCGCCTGCTTCGTGTCGCCCTCCTCGGCCGCTTCGTACCTGCGCCTCTGTAGCGCCGCCGCCTCGGACAGCTTATCGAGCAGGCTGTTGAGCGTGCCCCCCGACAGCGCTCGACTGTGCTTGACCACCGTGGCCCGAACGCCGGCGCCGGAGACGTAGACCTGGCGCGCGCCGGCAAGATACTGCCCGCCGACCGTGATTCTCGCGACGGTGCCCCGCTGGCCGCCGGCAGGGTAGAGGTAGCCGATGTGCGGGCTCTGCTCGGCCCGCGCGCCTGGCAGGGCCACGACGAGGGCCGCAAGCCACAGGGCGGCGTGCCACCGGGGTTGGCTGCTCATGGCGCACTCCGTCGCCTACACGAGTTCCTTCAGGCGGCCGCCGATCTGGTAGCCCTCGTCGGCGGAGGGCGTGACGCGGATGGCCATGCCCTGGGGATGCCGCAGCGTTCCCTCGGGGTCTATGCCCAGCAGCTCGTACATCGTGCCGATCAGGTCCCACGGGTAGACCGGGCGGTCCTTGACGTGCTCTCCCGTGGCATCGGACGCGCCGACCACGCGGCCGCCCTTGAAGCCGCCGCCGGCGACCACCGCCGAGAACACGGCGCCGAAGTGGTGCCGGCCGCCATTCCACGGGGACTTCATGTCCACCTTCGGCGTCCTGCCGAACTCGCCGCCGCACCAGACGATCGTGCTGTCGAGCAGGCCTCGGCCGCTCAGGTCCTCCAGAAGCGTGGACATGCCCTTGTCGAGCTCGGGGAGCTTGCGGCGCATGGCCGGGAAGTGGTCCTTATGGGTGTCCCACCCGCCGTAGTTGATGGTGACGTAGGGGATGCCGCGCTCGACGAGGCGGCGCGCCACGAGGCACGACTGCCCGAAGGAGCTGCGGCCGTACTGCTCCCGCAGGGTCGCCTCCTCCTCCGAGAGGTCGAAGACTTTGCCTGCCTCGCCCAGGATCAGGTCGTATGCCTGCTCCTCGGCCTTCGTGAGCGGCTCGAGCCGTGGGTTGCCCTTCAGGGCTCGGCCGAAGGAGTCGAGGTTGTGCAGCAGGTCGCGGCGGGCCTCCTGCCGCTCACGCGAGATGCCCGGGGCGGTGATGCCCTCGACGAGGAACACCGGCCTGGCCGGGTCGCCGCCGGTGGCGAAGGGCTTGTAGCGCGAGCCCAGGAAGCCCGCCTCGGAGAAGCGGCCCTGCGGCTGGGTCACCACGATGTAGGGCGGAATCAGCCCCTTGTAGCCCGCGTTGTAGCCCTTGAAGTACGACACGACGGCGCCGAAGCTCGGGTAGACGATCCTGCCGCCGGGCTGGCGGCCCGTCTGGACCATGTAGGCGGCCGTCTCGTGGCCGTTGTTGCCGTGGGTCATGCTGCGGATGATCGAGTACTTGTCGGCGTGCTGGGCCAGCAGGGGCAGCAGGGAGCCAATCCGGATCCCGTCCACGTTGGTCGGGAGCGTCTCCTTGAGCGGGCCGGTGTAGTCCTCGCCGGCGTCGGGCTTGGGGTCGAAGGTGTCGGTGTGTGGCGGCCCGCCCCACATCCAGATCTGGATGACGGCTTTGGCCTTCGCGGCCGGCACGGCCGCGGCGGCGGGCCGGCCCAGCGGGCCGGCGAGCAGCAGCCCGGCCGCGCCGCACAAGCCGCCGCGCAAGGCCGCGCGGCGCGAGACCGGCGCACCGCCCGCTCCCGGCAGAGCCGTCCCCAAGCCCGCGATCGAACGCCCCGTGCCCGAGTCGCGTTCCGTGCTCATGTTCTCACCTCGCCTTTCGCGCCCTGCGGCTCAATGCCGGTAGAGAAACTCCGCGCTGTTGATCAGCGCCCAGGCAAGGTCCACCAGGGCCTCCGGGCCCTTCGCCTCGCCCGACTGGCCGTAGGCCTTCACAATCGCCAGCTCCTCGTCCGTTGGGAAACGAGAGAGGAAGGTCAGGTACAGCTCGGTTACGGCGCTCCGCTGGCTCATGCCGCTGGCCGCCAGCAGCGGCGCAAGGGTCTTGCTCTCGCCGATCTTCCGCCGGATGTGGCTCGAATTGAGCAGGTGCAGACGCTGGGCCGGCGAGGGCATGTTGTTCCGCTCCGCCTCCAAGCCGGTGTCGCGCGGCGGACGGCCGAACATTTCGAGGAAGGCGCTCGTGATGCTGCCATCGGGCAGCGCGATGGAGCGCTGCCATGCCGGAATGAACGTGAACGGCTCGGGGATGGGGCTTGAGTACTGCTCCGTGGTCCCCGTGATCTGGCACAGCGCGTCAATGAGCACCTCGGCATCGAGGCGGCGGATGGCGTAGAAGGCGAAGTTGGCCTCGGCGTCGGCGTGCTTGCTTCGGGGGATGGCGGAGAGCTGATAGGTCCTCGAGTTCAGGATCAGCCGATACACGTGCTTCAGGTCGTACTTGGCCGCGACCAGCTCCTTCTCGAGGTGCGCGAGCAGCTCGGGGTTGCTCGGCGGATTGTCGGGGCGGATGTCGTCCGGCTCGTCAATGATGCCGCGCCCCTGGAGCCAGTACCAGATGCGGTTCACGACGTTGCGCGCGAACCAGGGGTTCTCGGGCCGGATGAGCCAGTCGGCGAAGACCTCGCGGGGATCGGTGTCGGGCGGAAGCGGCGTGGGCGTCCCGTCCGGGAAGGCCGCGGCCTTGGCCGCGCCCGACGCCGCGTCCTTGGCGGCCTTCACGCGGTCGAAGAAGACGATCTCCTCCTTCCACTCCTGCGTGCCCTTGAACCCGACCTGGGAGAAGAGGACCGCCATGCCGGCCAGGCGGCCCTTGTCCCACTTCTCCGCGCGCGCGCCCAGGAGCGTGAGGGCCACCGCCTTGGCCAGCGCCTCCGGCTCCTTGGTCTGAGTCGCGCGGTAGAAGTTCACCTGCGGCACGCGGAAGTTGCTGCCGCTCGCCGTGAGCAGCTCCCGCGCGAACCGGTCGTACGGCAGGTTGCTCTTGACGCTCGCGCGAATCCAGCGGTAGTAGGCCATCGCCGCGTTGGGCCACAGGTTGATCGGGAACTCGGCCTTGACCCGCAGCAGATCGCCCCACTTCATCGTCCAGTAGTCGGCGAACTCCTCCCGCTCGAGGAGCTGATCGATCAGCGCACTGCGCTTGTTCGGCGACTTGTCCGCCAGGAACTGCCGCGTCTCCTTGGGCGTGGGCAGCGTGCCGATGACGTCGAGGTAGGCCCGCCGGACGAACACCTCGTCGCTGCACGCCTCCGCCGGCGGGATGCCCAGCTTCTCCAGCCTGCCGAAGACCACCTCGTCAATGCCGGTTCGGGGAGACGTGTCGCGAGGGTGCTCACGAGGGGTCTCGGGCTCCCCGCCCGCGCACGCGCCGGCCAGGGCGGCCACCACGACAGCCGTGGCAATCCTGAGCATCCCTGTGACCCTCGCTTACAGTAAACACTACTATAGCACGATCTGGGCGGCATGTAAAGGGCTTCGACCCGCGCTTGCGTTCCGGCGGCCGGGGGTGTTTACTGGCGCCCACAACCCTCAGGAGAACCACGCGATGAGGAAGCGCCTTGCCTGCCCCCTGGCCGTCCTCGTGTCGCTCGGGGCGACGTGCCTCGCCGGCGCACGGCCACACCCCCTGCTGGAGCGGAACGCCGTCGTCGAGACCGACGTGATGGTGCCGATGCGCGACGGCGTGAAGCTGGCGACCGACCTCGTGCGCCCGAAGGGCGAAGGCAAGTTCCCCGTCATCCTCACGCGCACGCCCTACCGCAAGAACCTCGGGCCGGCGGGCATGGCCGTCGCCGCCGGCTACGCCTTCGCGTGCCAGGACGTCCGCGGGCGCTTCGCCAGCGAGGGCGACCACCGCCCGTTCCTCGACGACCCGAACGACGCCTTCGACACCATCGCCTGGCTCGCCAGGCAGCCTTGGTGCGACGGCAACGTGGGGATGATGGGCGGCAGCTACGTGGGCTACACCCAGCTCGCCGCCGCCATGACCAGGCCCCCTGCCCTCCGCTGCATCCTGCCCGGCGTGCCGCCATCCGACTTCGACCACCGCGTGGCCTTCTTCGGCGGCGCGCTCCGCCAGGAGCTCGTCCAAGGCTGGCTCATCGGCCAGGCCTGGTCGAGCCAGCGCGTCCAGCGCAAGCAGGCGCCCGCCGAGGAACTCCAGAAGTGGCAGCCCCACCGCAACTTCATGCAGTGGTGCTGGCACCTGCCCCTCACCGACCCCGGCCCCCTCACCGTCGGCGGCCCCGGCTACGTGAACTACTGGCTCGACGGCGTGCGGAACTGGGAGAAGCCCGGCCTCTGGCGCGACATCAGCGCCGTGCAGCGCGCCGAGGACATCCAGGTGCCCGTCTGCATCACCGCGGGCTTCTACGACATCTTCACCCAGGAGAACCTCGACCTGCTCCTCGCCCTCCGCACCCGCGGCGGAAGCGACCTGGCCCGCAAGCACAGCCACATCCTCATCGGCCCCTGGCCACATGGCATCGGCTCGGCGGCCGGCGACGCCAACTTCCCCTCCGCCCGCAGCGCCCTCGGCGGCATCCAGGAAAGATGGTTCGCACGCTGGCTCAAGAACCAGCCGAACGACGCCGACAAGTGGCCGCCCATCCGCGCCTACATCATGGGCCAGGACCGCTGGCTCGACACCGACACCTGGCCCCCCGCCGCGAGCAAGCCGACGAAGCTCTACCTCGCCAAGGGCAAGCTCGCCCCCGAGCCGCCGAAGCAGGACGAAGCGCCCTCCGCCTTCACCTACGACCCCGCCAAGCCCGTCCCTACCCTCGGCGGCAACAACCTGATCATCCCCAAGGGAATGAAGGACCACCGCAAGAACGCCGAGCGGCCCGACGTGCGGCAGTTCCTCACCGAGCCGCTCGACCGCGACCTCGCCGTCGTCGGCACGATGCGCGCGCACCTCTTCGTGTCGTCGAGCGCGCCCGACACCGACTTCACGGCCATGCTCCTCGACGTCCGCCCCGACGGCTATCAGGCGAACATCCAGGACGGCATTGTGCGCTGCCGCTACCGCGAGGGCCGCGGCAAGCCGAAGCTCCTGAAGCCTGGCGAAGTCGTCGAGGTCGAGATTGACCTGTGGAGCACCGCCTACGTCTTCAAGAAGGGCAACCGCATCGCACTGCACATCAGCAGCAGCAACTTCCCCCGCTTCGACCGCAACCTCAACGTCGCCGACCATCCCGCCTCCTGGGCAAAGCCCCAGGCAGCCGAGAACAAGCTCTACCACGACCCCGCCCACGCGTCCTACGTGGAGCTATCGGTGCTGCCGTGACCCGTTCGGGAATCAGGCATGGTATCCCCACAGCTCAGGCAGACCATGTGCCTGGCACGAATGGGGAATGAAAAGGACCACCGGATGACTCACAACAACACAACGAAACATGCGATCGCGTCACAGCGGCCGAAGACACAAGGAGCAGGCCTGCCGTGCTTCATCCACGGCATGATATCCCTGCTCGTCTCCGGGGCGGCGTATGCCGATGCATTGGTCCAGGGCCCGCTGCCGCTGCCCGGTCCGCTCCAACACATCTCTCCCGGCGACATCCGGGTAGGCGGCGAGATCGGTCGCCGGATCGACCTCACTATCGAGAAGAACCTCCTCGCCCTCGACTACGAGAAGGACTTCCTGAGGCCGTTCCGGGAACCCGTCGCCTGTCCCCGCTCCGCCTCTGACCGGGAGGCATTCAACAAATCGGGCCGTAAATTGTTCAACGGTCTTGGCGAGACGATCGATGCCGCGGTCTATTTCGCGGCATACTCCAAGGATCCGCGGGTGCTCCAGCTCAAAGATCGCCTCATCAATGCCGTGCTCAAGACCCAACGCGACGACGGCTACATCGGCCAATTCACGCCCACCGAAGGCAACCGCCAATTCTTCGATGGTTTTGCGGCCGAGGACGTGGCTTTCCTGTGCCTCGGGCTCGCGAATGACGCAGTACTGTTCGGCAGGCCCGATTCACTCGATGCCGCCAAGAAGCTGCTGTGCTGCTTCACGGACGCGCAGAAGCATTACGAACATGCCAAGGGCTACAACTACAGCGCGATCAGCCTGTGCGAGGCCGCCCTGGTTCTTTACCGGCTCACCGGCGAGAGAGAATACCTCGATATCGCCCGGCACACGGTACTGGGGCCCGAGCGCACCTCCCAGGCCGCCTCCCTGCTGGAATGGGGCGACGACCCGCCCTTCGACCGGGGCTGGGACGACGCGAGGAAGAAGGACGAGCCGGATGCGGTCACGGATGCCACGGGGCGCGAGAAGCGCCGCATCTGGCACGTCTATCGGCATCTGGACCGCATGGTGACTCAGATGCTGCTCGACCGCGTGGCCCCCGACCCGCGGTACCTGAGGATGACGCGTACCATTCGTGAAGCGTTGACCCGACCCCGGCGCGCCGGCATGTCGATCACGGGCGGCATGGGCAGCCACGAGGGCTGGTCCGAAGATCAGGATCCTCACGGCCACGCCGAGTCGTGCGCGTCGGCCTACAGCGTCCGGTTTTTCGAGGAGCTCATCAACCTCGATGAGGACCTCCGCCAGGGCGATCTGATGGAGCGGGTCATTTACAACACCCTGTTCGCCGCCCAAGACCCCGCCGGGCGCCAACTGCGATACTTCACGCCGTTCAGCGACAAGAGAATCTATTACACGTCCGATCTCTACTGCTGCCCCGGCAACTTCCGCCGCGGCATCTCCCGCCTGCCCCTGAGCGTGCTCTACCGTTTTCGGAACGGTGTCGCGATCAACCTCTACACCCCGTGCAACGCGAGCGTCGCCCTCGCGGGAAACGTTACAGTGAAGGTTTCCCAAGAGACCCGGTATCCCAACGACGGCACCATTCGCATCGCCATCTCCCCATCCAAGCCAGCGACGTTCCCCGTTCACCTCCGCCTCCCGCGTTGGTGCGCGGGTCCCCAGGTTTCCGTGAATGGCAAGCCCGTGCGCGGCGCAGCCATCCAGCGCGAGTGGCGGGAGGGCGACCGTATCGAACTGTCGCTGCCGATGCGGTGGCGCTGGGTCGCGGGCCGCGATCTTCAGGCCGGGCGCTGCGCCCTCATGCGCGGCCCGGTCGTGTACTGCCTGTCGCGTTCGAAGAATTCCCTGCCCGAGAAGATGCGGCTCCGTGACATCACCCTCGATCCCGCATCGGTGACGGCGCCGCAGCCCGACACCACCATCCGACCCGATGGCCTCCGGTGCCGTGTCAAGGGCTGGTCCCCCGGAAAACCCCTCGCCGGGGAACCCGATCTCGAGCTGGCACTCACGGAATTCCCCGACCCGACCGGCGAGGAAATCTACTTCCGGCTGTCCGATCCCGAGCCGGCGGCCGGAGACGAGTTGGTCGAAAGAGAACCCGCCCGTCGCGGCCCGCATCATTGACGGAGATGCGGCGCCAGGCACCTTGACCTTGAAGAGGCGTACGCTGCTGTTGCTGCATGTCTTGGAGGGGAAGTGGTGTCAGGTCTTTACTTTTTACTATCTCCGACAAAGTAGAAAGTAAAGACCTGACACCATCTTGTAAACCGTCTCGCGGGAGCAAGAGACCCTCTTGACAGCGGGAGGGCACAAGGGTAACCTGATTCTCGGACTCTGCCGGGCGTTCTATCCAGCACTGGACACTGCTTGCACCCGCAAGGGGGTCGCCGCCTGAAGGAGCACCAATGAAGCCGACAACGCGCCGTGCCTTCCTCGAACGCGCCGGACTCGGTGCGGCAGCGATGGCCCTGCCCAGGTGGCTGATGGCGGCCGAATCGCCGGCGGGACGCAAGCCCAACATCGTCTTCCTCCTCACGGACGATCTGGGCTGGGGCGATCCGGCCGTTCAGGGCCATCCCTACATGAAGACGCCCAGCATTGACCGCCTGGCCCGCGAAGGCGCCGTGTTCCGGCAGTTCTACGTGGCCAACCCCGTGTGCTCTCCCAGCCGCACCGCATTCATGACCAGCCACTACCCCACCCGCCACCACGTGCACGGCCATTTCGCCACACACGAGCAGAACGCCGCCCGCGGCATGCCCGACTGGCTCGACCCCAAGGCCACAACCGTTACCGCCCTGCTCAAGCAGGCCGGCTACATCACCGCGCATTTCGGGAAGTGGCATCTGGGCAGCGGCCCGGGCGCGCCCGCGCCGGGCGAGTATGGCATTGACGTGCACAAGACCGTCAACTCCAACGGCCCCTCGCTCGGGGAGGAGGCCAAGGAGCCGTATTTCAGGGCCAACTCCACCGACCGCATGGCCGACGAGGCCATTCGCTTCATGCAGGCCAATAAGGACAAGCCCTTCTACATCAACTTCTGGACGCTTCTGCCCCACGCGCTGCTCAAGCCCACGCCCGAGCAGTTGAGGGTCTACGCCGACCTCAAGCCCGACCCCGATGCCCCCGCCTTCCAGGGGCCGTACAAGCAGTACCTCAAGGATGCGCCCGACCTGAAGTCGCAGATGCAGGTCTTCTGCGCCTCAGTCACCGGCCTCGACGCCGGCATCGGCAGGGTGCTCAAGGCCCTGGACGATCTGGGCCTGACCGACAACACGATCGTCGTCTTCTCCAGCGACAATGGGCCGGAGGACTACCACGTCGGCAACGCCCGCAATGCCGGTGTCGGCTCGCCGGGCCCGTTCAACGGCCGCAAGCGCAGCCTCTACGAGGGCGGCGTCCGCACGCCGCTCATCGTCCGCTGGCCGGGGCACGTGGCGGCTGGCCGGGTGGACAGCGACTCGGTCATCGCCGGCGTGGACTTCCTTCCCACGATGTGCAAGCTCGCCGGCGCATCCCTGCCGCCCGACCTCAAGCCCGACGGCGAGGACGTCAGCGACATGCTCACCCACGCCTCCCGCCCGAGGACCACGCCGATCTTCTGGGAATGGATCTTCCCCCTGGCGGGCAACCGCAGCTACCGGCCGCCGCAACTCGCCGTCCGCGACGGCAAGTGGAAGCTGTTCATGAACCCCAACGGCTCGCGCATCGAGCTCTACGACATCCCCGCCGATCCCGCCGAGGCGACCAATCTGGCGGAAAAGAACCCCGACGTGGTGCAGCGACTCTCGGCTGAGCTGAGAGCCTGGCACGCCACGCTCCCGCCCAAGCGGCCGCCCGCCGCGGCGAAGGCGGGCAACAAAGGACCGGCAGGCGGGCAACCCAAGACGCCTCGCCGCAAGGCCGGCGGAAAGTGAGGCGGAACAAGGAACCGAAGAGGCTTCAGATGCGGAGGCAGATGAGAATTGGTGTCAGGTCTTTACTTCTTACTCTTTTGCACAAAATAAAAAGTAAAGACCTGACACCGGTCAAGTCAAGAGTGATCCTCTAACGGGGCGGCTGGGGCGTGGCAGATCGGGTTGCTTGACTTGGCTCTGGCGCAGGACTACAATCCCCATCGAGGAGCTTCCGCAACGCGCCGAGGGAGAGCGTGCCCATGCTGCGCCTGGAAGTCGAACTGGTCGAGGGCCTCCTGGAGGCGGCGCTGGCCGAGGACGTCGGGCCGGGCGACATTACGTCGTGCGCCGTGATCCCGCCCGAGGCCGTGGCGAGCGGGGCGTTCGTGGCGCGCGAGGCGGGCGTGCTGGCCGGCGGGCCGCTGCTCGCGCCGATCTTCCGGCGACTCGACCCAGCGGTCGAGGTGACGCTGCTGAAGGACGATGGCGACGGGCTGGCGAAGGGCGACGCCATCGCCACGATTCGCGGCCCGGCGCGGACGATTCTCGCGGGCGAGCGGGTGGCGTTGAACTTCCTCCAGCGCCTGAGCGGCATCGCCTCGATGACCCGCCGCTTCGTCGAGCGGGCCGCGCCGCACGGCGCGAAAATCCTCGACACCCGCAAGACCACGCCCGGCTGGCGCTTCCTCGAGAAATACGCCGTGCGGGCCGGCGGCGGCACCAATCACCGCATGGGCCTCTACGACCAGGTGCTCATCAAGGACAACCATCTCCTCGTCGCCGAGCAGCGCTGGCCCGGCCGCGCCGTGGCCGGCGCCATCGAGGCCGCGCGGGCCGCCGCGCCGGGGGGCATCCGCATCGAAGTCGAGGCCGAGACGCTCGACCAGGTGCGCCAGGCCATCGAGGCGGGGGCCGACATCATTCTCCTCGACAACATGCCCGACGACGAGATGCGCCAGGCGGTGGCCCTGGCCCGCGGCCGCGAGCCGAGGCCGCTTCTCGAAGCGTCGGGCGGCGTCAACGAGGCCCGCGTCGAGGACATCGCCAGGACGGGGGTGGACTGGATCTCCGCCGGCGCCCTCACCCACTCGGCGCCCGCGCTCGACATTGCGCTGGACTTCGAGCCGCCAACCTGAGGCACCACCCGAAGGCGAGGGAGCCATGAGGCCCGACCTGTCGCTCGCACTTTCGCTCACGGGCGTGCTGCTGCTCGCCTCGTCGTGCTCGGCGGGCGACGACCGCGTGGCGGCTATTCGCGCCGCAATGGAGAAGCTGCGGCCCCTGGCCACAAAGCTCGGCAAGCCCGGGCCAAGCGATTGGCTGGCACGCCACAAGGAGCCCGGGCAGACGTTTGAGGAGTACCTGGCGAGCCAGCCGACCGGGCCGACCGAGAAGCGCCGAACGATTTACGTGCAGCCGCTCGGCGACTTCACGAAGCCGCAGCGCCAGATCATCACGCTGGCCGCCGACTTCATGGGCCGCTACTTCACCCTGCCGGTCAAGGTGCTGGACGACCTGCCCCTCTCGCTCATCCCCGCCCGCGCGCGGCGGGTGCACCCGTCGTGGGGGGTGAAGCAGATTCTGTCCACCTACGTGCTCGACGAGGTGCTCAAGCCGCGCCTGCCGAAGGACGCCGTGGCCAGCATCGCCTTCACCGCGAGCGACCTGTGGCCAGGCGAGGGCTGGAACTTCGTCTTCGGCCAGGCCTCGCTCTCCGACCGCGTCGGCGTCTGGTCCATCGCCCGCAACGGCGACCCCGAGACGGAGCTCAAGCTCTGCCTGCTGCGGACGATCAAGACGGCGACGCACGAGACGGGGCACATGTTCTCGATGTACCACTGCACTGCCTACGAGTGCAACATGTGCGGGAGCAATCACCGCGCGGAGAGCGACCGCCGCCCGCTGGCCTGCTGCCCCGAGTGTGTGGCGAAGCTGTGGTGGATCACGGGGGCCGACCCCGTCGCCCGCTATCGCAGGCTGGCCGAGTTCTGCAAGGAGCAGGGGCTGGCCCCGGAATTGGAGTTCTACGAGAAAGCCATCGGGGTGCTGGGAAAGCCTTGACGGGGGATGATTGGATGAGTGGATGAATGGATGAGTGCAGAGAACAGCAACAAACCTTCCGGCATCCATCCATTCATCCCCTCCCCAACTGAGGTAAGTGTCCATGCGAATCGCCATCATCGGCATGCCGCTATCGGGGAAGACCACGCTGTTCGACGCCGTGACGGGGCGCCGCGACGAGCCAGGGGCCTATGCCGCGCCCGGCTCCCTCCACATCGGCGTCGTGCCCGTGCCCGACGAGCGGGTGGAGTTCCTCGCCGGCATCCTCCAGCCGAAGAAGGCCACCCATGCGACGCTGGAGTTCGTGGACATCGGGGGGCTGTTCACGGGCGAGAAGCCGAACCCCGATTCCGTGGCGGCGATGCGCCAGGCCGACGCCCTGGTGAAAGTCGTCCGAGCCTTCGAGAGCCACGCCGTGCCGCACCCCAAGGGCTCGGTGGACCCCAAGCGCGATCTGGACGAGATAGACGGCGACCTGTTCGTGACCGACCTCGACGTCATCGAGCGGCGGATCGAGACGTTGCACGTCAGCGTGCGGCACCCGACGCCGAAGCAGGAGGAGGAGAAGGCCGAGCTGGCGCTCCTCGAGCGCTGCCGCGCGCAGCTCGACACGGTCGGCGCGCTCGACCGCCTGGACCTGAAGGACGAGGAGCGCAAGGCCCTCCGGGGCTACACCTTCCTCACGCAGAAGCCGGCCGCGGTGGTCGTGAACGTCGGCGAGGCCCAGATCGGCAATGAGGTGGCTCTGGCCCCGCCCGTCCTCGCCCTCTGCGCCGACATGGAGAAGGAGCTGCTCGCCCTCGACCCCGAGGAGCGGAAGCCGTTCATGGACGACCTGGGCATCACGGAGCTGAGCGCGCAGAAGGTCATCGCCGCATCGCTCCAGGCCCTCGGCCTCATCACGTTCTTCACCGCGAACGAGAAGGAACTGCGGGCCTGGCTGCTGTCGCGCGGCTCGACGGCGGTCGAGGCGGCGGGAAAGGTCCACACCGACCTCGCCCGCGGCTTCATCCGCGCCGAGGTCGTCGCCACCGCCGACCTCCGCCAGTTCGGCTCGCTCAAGGAGGTCAAGGCACACGGCAGGCTCCGACTCGAGGGCAAGGACTACGTCGTCCAGGACGGCGATGTGCTTCAGATTCGGTTCAGCGTGTAGAGGAGGAAGAGACCGGATGCGTGACGCGTGACCCGTGACGCGTCAAGCTCTCCTGAGCAGCCATGCGTGCAGCGATCAACGCGTTACTGTTGTCAGGTCGCTTCTCCGGCGTCGAGAAGGCGATCTACGCCCTCCTGCGGCACATCGGGGAGGGCGTCGAGGACGAGTTCGTGGCCCTGGTGGGCAGCGATTTCGACGAGCGGGTGCTGAACGGCGCGCGCATCGGCATCGAGCGGCTCCCCGTGTCGAATCGCTCGCGGCTCTTCCGCATCGTCTACGAGGAGCACTTCCTTCGGCGGCGGCTCACGGGCTTCGACCTGTTCCACGCCCCGGGCTACGTGGCGCCGAAACATCTCCCCTGCCCGCTCGTGCTGACGATCTACGACCTGATCGCGCTGACGCATCCCGAGCTGGCCAGGCGGTCGAACGCGTGGCACTATCGCTGGCGCCTGCCGCGGTCGGCCCGGGCCGCGGCGCGGATCATCGTGCCGCTCGAGTGCGTCGCGCGCCAGGTGGTCGAGCGCCTCGGGATCGCGCGCGAGCGGGTCCGAGTGGTGCCCCTCGGCGTGGACGCGCGGCTCAAGCCGCCCTCGCTCGACGACCGGGCGCGCGCGCGGGCACGCCACCACCTGGCCCGCCCCTACATTCTGTTCGTCGGCAACGTCGAGCCGAAGAAAAACCTGGCGACGCTGCTGCGCGCCTTCGCCGCGCTCAAGCGCGACCGATTGCCGCACGAGCTGCTGCTCGCGGGCAAGCGCGGCTGGAAGTGCCGCGAGGTCCTCCGCCTCCCCGCCGAGCTGGGCATTGAGGACGATGTGCGCTTCCTCGGCTACGTCGAGGAGGACGACCTGGCGGGCCTCTACGGCGGCGCCGAGCTGTTCGCCTTCCCCTCGCTCGTCGAGGGCTTCGGCCTGCCGCCCCTCGAGGCCATGGCCTGCGGGACGCCGGTCGTGACCTCGGACGCCGAGGCGCTGGTGGAGAGCACGGGGGACGCGGCCGAGCACGTGCCCGCCCTCGATCCCGAGGCCCTGGCCGAGGCCATGCGGCGGGTACTGGGCGACGCGGCGCTCCGCGAGCGCTTGCGCGGCGCCGGCTTCGAGCGCTCCGCCCAGTTCACCTGGCAGCGGACCGCCGAGATGACGCGAGCCGTTCACAGGGAGGCAGCCGGATGCGGATAGCCTGTGTCGTCGGCACGTATCCCTGTGCGTCCGAAACCTTCATCGAGCGCGAGATCGCGGCCCTGGAGGCGCGGGGCCACGAGGTGGTCGTGTTCCCGCTCTGGCGCGCGAGGGGCGACAAGGCGACGACGCCGCCCGGGCGGCACGTCGAACGGTGCCGCCAGTGGCCGCCGTGGGGCGAATTGACCGCGATGCGGGCCAGCATCCGCTGGCAGACCTATCTCTTTGGCCAGTTGCGCCGCGAAGGGCGCACCGCCTGGCGCGCGCTCGTGAACCGGGGGCTCGCCTGCAACATGGCGCGGCGGATGAAGCGCCTGGGCATCGGGCGCGTCCACGCGCACTTCGGCAGCGCGCCCTCGACCTTCGGCTGGTTCGCGGCGGATGTCGCCGGGCTGCCGTTCAGCTTCGCCGTGCATGCGCGGGACGTGTTTGTCGAGGCGGAGTTCTTCGCGGCCAAGGCGCGGGCAGCCGACCGCGTCATCGCCTGCAACTCGGCGGCCGCAGCACGCGCCGCGGAGCTGACGGACGAGGCGGACAGGGCGAAGGTCGTCCTCGTGCCCCACGGCCTGCCGCTCGACCGCTACCCATTCCGAACCGAGCTGCCAAGCGGCGAGCAGCTCATCCTGGGTGTCGGCCGCTTCGTCGAGAAGAAGGGCTTCACGCACCTTGTCGAAGCCGTGGCCTCCCTGCGACGACGGGGGAGAGGCATCCGCTGCTGGCTCATCGGCGACGGCCCGGAGCGGGAGGCCCTGGAACGCGAGATCGCCCAGCTCGCCGTCGGCGACGCCGTCGAGCTGAAGGGCTGGCTCCCGCACGACGAGGTGCAGACAGCGTACGAGCAGGCATCGGCCCTGGCCGCCCCCAGCGTGGTGGCCCGCGACAGCGATATGGACGGCTTGCCGAACGTAGTGGTGGAGGCGGCGGCGCTGGGCGTGCCGCTGGTGACGACCGACGTGGGGGGCCTGCCCGACCTTGTGCGCGACGGCGAGACGGGGCTGGTGGCGAAGCCCGGCGATGCGGCCGACCTGGCGGCTAAGCTCGATGAGGTGCTCGCCACACCCGAGGCAGCCATCGCCCGCGCCCGGCGTGCCCGCGAGGCGGTCGAAGAGCGCTTCGATGAGGCGAAGACGATTCCCCAGCTGATGGCGGCGCTAGCCCTGACTTGATGGGACCTATGGGGCGGCGGCTCCCGTCGGTCGGGGGGTGGGCTTGCCATCGAAGACGGGCTTGGCGTAGTCGAGAAGGAGGGCGAGCTCTTTGCGAAGGTCTTTGCGGTGGATGATGCGGTCGAGGAAGCCGTGCTCGAGCATGAACTCGGCGGTCTGGAAGCTGGCGGGCAGCTCGGCCTTGAGGGTCTGCTGGATGACGCGGGCGCCGGTGAAGCCGATGAGGGCCTTGGGCTCGGCCACGATGATGTCGCCGAGCGAGGCGAAGCTGGCCATGACGCCGGCGTAGGTGGGGTGGGTGAGCACGGCGATGTAGACGCCCCCGCGGTCGCGGTAGCGGCGTGCGGCGGCGCTGGTCTTGACCATCTGCATGAGCGAGAGGCAGCCCTCCTGCATGCGGGCGCCGCCCGAGGCGCAGAAGAGGACGAGCGGGAGGCGCAGCTCGGCCGCGTGCTCGAAGGCCCGCGTGATCTTCTCGCCGACCACCGAGCCCATCGAGGCCATGATGAAGCGCGAGTCCATGATGGCCGTGAACAGGTCGCGCCCATCGATCTTCGCCCGGCCGATGACCACGGCGTCGCGCAGGCCGGTCTGCTGCTGCATCTCCCGGAGACGTTCCGTGTAGGGAATGCGGTCCGCGAACTGCAGCGGATCGGTCGGCGCCATGTCGGCATCCGCCTCCTGGAACGACCCCGGGTCGAAGGCGATGTGGATGCGCAGGGGCGAGGAGAGGGAGAAGTGGTACTGGCACTTGGGGCAGACCCAGAGGCCCTGCTCGACCTCGCGCTTGTAGACCATCGCGCCGCAGGCGTCGCACTTCATCCACAGGCCATCGGGAATCGAGCGCCGCTTGGTCATCCAGGCCATGGGTCACGGCCTCCCTGCGGGGGCATCAGTAGCCGCACTCGCGGCGGTAGAGCTGAAGGAGGAAGCGGTAGACGTCGCGCACAGTCTCGCGGTCCACGCGGATGATGATCTCGCCCCCCTTCGTGTGGCGGTGCGGAGCCGTCGGGTGGCTGACGACCTCCGCCGTCGAGGGCAGCGCGTGCTTGACCATGTCGAGCAGGGTCGGCAGCGCATAGGGGCCTTCGAGCACGTGCACCTCGGTGCGATCCGTCTCCAGCGGCGGCGCCATGTGGACGAAGGCGCGGCCGTTGAGGCGATAGGAAATGGACTCGTGGGCGAAGACCTCGCTGGGGGCCCAGATCCGCGGCAGGTCCAGCAGCGCCTCGTGGAGCTCGCGCGCCACGAAGCGCTGCTCCGTCGAGGCAATGCTGTTCAGCAGCATGCCCGTCGAGATCTTCTGGCTTTCCTGTCTCGTGTCCCGGCTGCGGTCAATCGAGGACATCACGTCCCTCCCGGCAAAGTGGCCGGTCGGCGACACCCTCTTGAACCCGCTCAGCCGCGAAGCGTCCGGATGGCCTGCTGCCGGTCGCGGCAGCCGAAGATCGCCGTGCCCGCCACCAGGACGTTGGCTCCCGCCGCCACGGCCTCGCGCGCGGTGTGCGGGTTGATGCCTCCGTCTACCTCAATGTCCAGTCCACTGGGGGCCGACCGGCGGATCCGGCGGACCTTGTCCAGCACCTCTGGAATGAACTCCTGGCCTCCGAAGCCCGGGTGCACGGTCATCACGAGCACCTGGTCCACGGCGCCCAGGTAATCCTCAACCGCGTGGGCCGGCGTGCCCGGGTTGAGCGTCAGCGACGCCCGCTTGCCGCAGGCGTGGATCTGAGCGATCAGCGTGCCCGGGTCGCGCACCACCTCGACGTGGAAGCCGAGGGTCGAGGCGCCGGCCTGTGCGTACCTCGCCACGTAGGCGGCGGGGTTGTCCACCATCAGGTGGACATCCAGCGGCACCCTCGCCACCCTGGCAATGGCCTCGACGACGTGCGGCCCCATCGCCAGGTTCGGCACGAGATGGGCGTCCATCACGTCGCAATGCAGGAGATCGGCTCCCGCCTTCTCAACCGAGTCGATCTCCTCGCCGAGCCGAAGCCAGTCGGCCGCCAGGAGCGACGGCGCGATTTTCACTTGCATCGGGCGTCTACTTGTCCTTCAGTGCCGCGATGCCGGGGAGCTCCCGGCCCTCGAGGAACTCCAGCGAGGCGCCGCCGCCGGTCGAGATGTGGGTCATCCGGCCGGCGATGCCGAAGGTGTTGGCGGCCGCCGCGGTGTCGCCGCCGCCGAGGATGCTGGCCGCCGCCGAGGCGGCCAGGGCCTCGCCCACGGCCCTCGTGCCCTCGGCGAAGCGCGGGTCCTCGAACACCCCCATCGGGCCGTTCCACACCACGGTGCCCGCCTGGCCGACGACCGCCGCGAACTCCAGGATCGTCTTCGGGCCGATGTCGAGCCCCATCTGGCCCGCGGGAATCGCCGCGTCGGGCGTCACCGCGCGGCGCACGTCGGGGATCGCAACGCCCTCCTTGGTCATGGGGAACTTATCACCGACCACGTGGTCCAGGGGCAGGTGGAAGGCCACGCCGCGGCGGGCCGCGATGTCGAGCATGCCCTTCGCGTCGTCGAGGCGGTCGGTCTCGACCCGCGAGGCCCCCATCTCGACGCCCCTGGCCTTCAGAAACGTGTAGGCCATCGCCCCCCCGATGATCAGCGCGTCCACCTTCGTCATCAGGTTCGTGATGACCCCGATCTTGTCGGAGACTTTCGCCCCGCCCAGGATGGCCACGAAGGGCCGCTTCGGCTTGCCCAACGCGCTGCCCAGGTTCTCGATCTCCTTCTGGAGCAGGTAGCCCGCCGCGGCGGGAAGCAGCTTCGCGACCCCCGCCACCGAGGCGTGCGCCCGGTGCGCGCAGCCGAACGCGTCGTCCACATACACGTCGCCCAGGGCCGCCAGCTTCTGCGAGAACGCGGCGTCGTTGGCCTCCTCCTCGGCGTGGAAGCGCAGGTTCTCGAGGAGCAGCACGTCGCCGGCCTGGAGCTTCGCCACGGCGGCCTCGGCCTCGGGGCCGACGCAGTCGGGCGCCGTGGCCACGGGCTTGCCCAGCAGCTCGCCCAGACGCTTCGCCACGGGCGCGAGCCGGTACTTCTCGTTCACCTTGCCCTCGGGCCGGCCCAGGTGCGACATCAGGACCACCTTGCCGCCGTCGGCGATGGCCTTCTGGATCGTCGGCAGCGCCGCCACGATACGCGTGTCGTCCGCGACCTTCCCCTCCTTCAGCGGCACGTTGAAGTCCACGCGGATCAGCACCCGCTTCCCGCGGAGGTCCAGGTCGTCAATCGTCAGCTTGCCCATGCACGCTCCCTCACTTGGCCATCAGGCGGATCAGCTCGACGCAGCGCGTCGAGTAGCCCATCTCGTTGTCGTACCACGACACCACCTTGACCATGCGCTTCTGCATGACCATGGTGCACTGCGCGTCGAGGAGGCTCGACACGCAATTGCCCACGACGTCGCTCGACACGATCGGGTCCTCGGTGTATTCGAGGATGCCCTTCATCGGGCCCTCGGCCGCCGCCTTCAGAGCGGCGTTGACCTCTTCCTTCGTCACGTCCTTCTTCAGCACGGCCACGAGGTCCACCACCGAGCCGTCGGGCACCGGCACGCGGAGCGCGAAGCCGTTGAGCTTGCCCTTCATCTCGGGGATCACCTCGCCGACGGCCTTGGCCGCGCCGGTCGTGGTGGGGATGATGTTGATGGCGCCGGCGCGGGCGCGACGCGGGTCCTTGTGGATCAGGTCGGCGATCCGCTGATCGTTCGTGTAGGCGTGGCACGTCGTCATCAGCCCGTACTCGATGCCGAAGTTGTCGTTCAGCACCTTCACCAGCGGAGCCAGGCAGTTCGTCGTGCACGAGGCGTTCGACACGAACACATCGGTCGGCTTCAGCGACTTGTCGTTCACGCCGAACACGATCGTCGCATCAATCTCGCCCTTCGCGGGGGCGGTGAGCAACACCTTCTGGGCGCCGGCCTGGATGTGCTTCGACATCGCTTCCTTGTTCGTGAAGATGCCGGTGGACTCCACGGCGATCTGCACGTTCAGCGCGCCCCAGGGCAGCTTCGCGGGGTCTTTCTCGCACAGCACGGGGATCTTCTTCCCGTCCACCACCAGGAACGCCTTATCGCCTTCCTTGGCAGCGGCCACGGAGCCCTTGTAGCGGCCGTGCACCGAATCGTACTTCAGCAGTTGCGCCAGCATTTCCGCATCGGCGAGGTCGTTGATCGCCACCACCTCGATATCATCGCAGCCCTTCAGCGCTCTGAAGAACAGCCTGCCAATGCGGCCGAACCCGTTGATCCCGATGCGGATCGCCATGGTCCAAAGTCCTCCTGCGTAAGTGGCCACCTCGGCTGTGCCCCACACGGGCGCAGCCCTACCTGCTCGTATTATACGAGTCTCCGCCCGTGTGTCAAGCAAGGCAACGTGCGAGTATGGCCCCCAGTCCTGGCGCTGGCCTCGCTCTTGAATCGTCGTCGTTGTCGTCGTCGTCCTCGTCGTCGAATGCGGAGGGGGGGGAAGCCCAAAGAATCGACGACGACGACGATGCCCGAAACAGGGGGGGCTCACGAACAGGAGCCGTTCCCGGTTCAGGTGCCAAACGTGCCCTCGACGCTCATGGTCTTGCCCGCGCCCTTCTTCGAGGCGGATGCTCGAACTCGTTCCTGGAGTTTCTGGCAGAAGAGCTCTTCGTCCACCGGAATGTCCACCCACGCATCGGTCCAGGCGGAGAGGAGCATGGCGTTGGAGATCTGGAGGCTGTTGATGCCCTCCTGGCCTGGGGCGACGAGGGGCGTGCCCTTGAGGATGGCCTCGACCCACTTGCGGGTGACCTCGACGTGGCCGCCGCCCCCGCTGCGGACGGGGATGTCGCACTTCCAGCACTCGGGCTCGCCGAAGCCGCCCTTGTACTCGCGGATGTGCTGGCTGGCGGGCACCCGCGTGCGCCAGAAGGTGAGGGCGCCGCCCTCGAGGACGATCTTGCCGTTGTCGCCCGTGATCTCGAGGCGGTTCGTGCCGGGGGCCTCGCCAGTGGTGGTGAGGAAGAGGCCCGTGGCGCCGTTGGGGTATTCGACGTAGGCGGTCGCCTCGTCCTCGACCTCGATGTCGTGGTACTTTCCGAAGGCGACGAAGGCGCGGACGCGGCTGGGCATGCCGCAGATCCACTGCCAGAGGTCGAGGTTGTGGGGGCACTGGTTGATGAGCACGCCGCCGCCCTCGCCGGCCCAGGTGGCGCGCCAGCCGCCGCTGTCGTAGTAGCTCTGGGCGCGATACCAGGTGGTGATGATCCACACGCTGCGCTTCATCGCGCCCAGCTCGCCCGAGGCGATCAGCTCCTTGAGCTTCTGGTAGACGGGCACGGTGCGCTGGTTGAACATGAGGCCGAAGACCTTGCCCGAGCGGGCCGCGGCCTCGTTCATCTCGCGCACCTGGCGGGTGTAGACGCCGGCGGGCTTCTCGCTGAGGACGTGCAGGCCGCGCTCGAACGCCGCGACCGCGATGGGCGGGTGGAAGTAGTGGGGCGTCGCGATCACGATCGCGTCCGCCACCTTGGCGTCGAGGAGGGCGTCGGAGCTGTCGAACGTCGCGATGCCCTCGCCCAGGTGTTCCTTGGCCCAGGTGAGGCGCGCGGGCGCCACGTCGCACACCGCGGTGAGCCGCGCGTTGGGCACTTCGCCCTTCCGCAGGTAGTTCGCGTGGTGGCTGCCCATGCCGCCAAGGCCGACGATGCCAATCCGGACGGGCTCCATGCCTTCTGCTCCTTGACACAGAGGGGAGGGACGGGAGGGCATATTCTACCGAAAACGCTCGTCCCTCGCCACTGGCTACACCGGCTCGCCCGCAATCTGCTCGGGCAGCGGCTTGTCGCGGCTCACGAGGGTGTAGAGGACCGGGAGGATGATGAGCGTGAGGGCGAGCGAGCTGACCAGCCCGCCGAAGATGACGGCGACGAGCGGCCTCTGGATCTCGGAGCCGGATCCCGTCGCCCACAACAGCGGCAGCAGGCCGAGCAGCGTGGTCAGCGTGGTCATGAGCAGGGGACGCACTCGCAGCCGACAGGCATCGAGGACCGCCTCGCGCACCGGCAGGCCGTCGGCGCGCAACTGGTCGAAGAAGCTCACGAGCACGAGGCCGTTCTCCACGGCCACGCCGAAGAGGGCGATGAAGCCGATGGAGGCCGACACGCTGAGGTTGATCCGCAGGAGCCAGATGGCCAGGATGCCGCCCACGAGGGCGAATGGCAGGTTCACGAGCACGAGGAGCGCGCTCCTCAGGGAGCCCAGGGAGCTGAAGATCATCACGAAGATCAAGAGCAGCGCCACCGGCACGACGAGACGCAGACGCTCCATGGCACGCTGCTGGTTCTCGAACTGGCCGCCCCACGCGATGCGATAGCCCTGGGGGAGGCCCTGCTCGATGGCGGCGAGCTTCTGCTTCGCCTCCTCGACGAAGCCCCCGATGTCCCGCTCCCGCACGTTGCACTCGACGACCAGCCGCCGGCTGGAGTCCTCGCGGCTCACCTGGGCGGGCGTCTGGACCTCGCGGATTCGCGCCAGGTCGCCCAGCGGCACCTGGTAGCCCGCCGGCGAGGGCACGAGCAGGCGCTCGAGCGCCTCGATGTCGCTGCGGTCCTCGGCCGGGTAGCGCACCTGCACGGCGAAGCGCCGCTGCCCCTCGAACACCGTGGTCGCCACTTTGCCGCCGACCGCGGCCTCGATGAGCAGGTTGATGTCCGCCGCGTTCACCTTGTGCCGCGCCATCGCCGCGCGGTCCATCTGCACCTCCAGTTCCGAGAAGCCAGAGACCTGCTCGATCTTGATGTCGGCGGCCCCCCGGATGGATGAGAGAAGGGGGGCCATCTCCTCCGCGATCGCGCGCAACGTGTCCATGTTGGCGTTGTCGCCCGAGATCTTGATGGCAACATCCGACTTGATGCCGCTGATCAGCTCGTTGACGCGGAGCGCGATGGGCTGCGAGAAGGCGGCGCTGAGGCCCGGGAACGCGGCCAGCTCATCACGAACGGCCTGGACGAGTTGTTCCTTCGTGCGCCCCGGCGCCCATTGCTCCCTCGGCTTGAGCATGACGAAGATGTCGCTCTGCTCCGGCCCCATCGGGTCTTCGGCGATCTCGGCGCGGCCCGTCTTGGACACGACGGTGGTGGCCTCGGGGATGGCGGCGAGGAGGCGACGCTCGATGGCCGAGCACTGGAGGGCCGAGCCCTCGCCGCTGGCCGTGGGGAGGCGGACGACGTTGATCGCGAGCGCCCCCTCGTCGAGCGCGGGCAGGAACTCGGTGCCGATCTGGGGCAGCACCGAGAAGGCGCCGACCAGTGCGGCCGCCGCAACCGCCACGGTGACCCATCGGCCCCGCAGGGCGAGCCGCAGAATCGGGGTGTAGCCGGCCACGATGGCCCGCACGAGGATGTTCCCCCGCGCCTGCGCGGCGGAGCGTTTGACCAGGAGCGACCCCAGCACGGGCACCACGGTGAGCGACGCGACGAGCGAGCCGACCATCGCGAAGCACATTGTCAGCGCCAGGGGCTTGAACATCTTGCCCTCGAGCGACTCGAGCGTGAAGAGCGGCAGGAAGACGACCAGGATGACCAGGATGGCGAACATCACGGGGCGTGCGACCTCGCGCACGGCGCCCAGGGCGATCTCCACGCGCGAGAGCCCCGTCTCCGCCTTCTCGCACATGTGCCGCGCGATGTTCTCCGTCACCACGATCCCGCCGTCCACCACCATGCCCACGGCGATGGCCAGGCCGCCCAGGCTCATCAGGTTGGCCGTCACCCCTTGCCACCCCATCAGCAGGAAGGCGGTCGCAGCCGCCACGGGCACCGTGAAGGCCACGGTGAGTGCCGCGCGCAGGTCCCACAGGATCAGGAACAGCACCGCGATCACGAAGATGGAGCCCTGAAGCAGCGCGCCCGACACGGTGTTCACGCAGGCCTGGATGAGCGACGACCGGTCATAGAACGGCTCGACCTTCACCCCCGGCGGCAGGGTCTTCTGAATCTCCGGCACCGCCGCGCGCACGCGGTCCACCACGGTCTTCGAGTTCGCGTCCTTCAGCATGATGGTCATGCCGATGACGGTCTCGCCCTCGCCGTTGCGGGTGACGACGCCGTGGCGGGTCTGCTGGCCGATCTTCACCTCGGCCAGGTCTTTCAGGTAGACGGGCGTGCCGTCCTCGGCCTTGAGCACGATTCGCTCGATGTCGGCCACGCCGTGCAGCAGGCCCTTCGACACGATGTTGATCTGCTCCCAGTCCTTCACGATGAAGCCGCCGGGGGCGTTGGCGTTGTTGGCCTCCAGGGCCTCGAGAATGTCGCGGAGCGAGATGTCGTACTTCAGCAGCTTCGCCGGGTCGGGCACGACGTGGAACTGCTTGACGAGTCCGCCGAAGCTGTTCACCTCGGTGAGCCCTGGGAGGCGGCGAAGCTGGGGCGCGACGACCCAGTCCTGAAGCGTTCGCAGCTCCATCAGGTCGGCTTCATTCTCGCGCAGCGCGGCGCCGCACTCGGGGCACTTGCCCGGCTCCTCCGACCAGACGCGGGGGTGGTCGGGGCAGTAGTGGCCGGCGAGGAGGGCGTACTGGTAAATCTCGCCGAGGCCGGTCGAGATGGGGCCCAGCTCGGGCTCGACGCCCTCGGGGAGTTGCTCGCGCGCCGAGGCGAGGCGCTGGAAGACCAGCTCGCGGGCGAAATAGATGTCCACAGAGTCCTCGAAGATGACGACCACTTGCGAGAGGCCGCTCTT
>Ga0307378_10002170_pt1 | contig 30673 bp, 27 predicted proteins | sample UN1MG_FD_202238 | JGI IMG/M metagenome (GOLD analysis project Ga0307378, IMG submission 202238) | Soil microbial communities from Risofladan, Vaasa, Finland - UN-1 | ecosystem: Environmental > Terrestrial > Soil > Coastal area > Acid sulfate soil | place: Finland: Risofladan, Vaasa | collected... | reverse complement strand
ACATCAACTAGTTTTAAACCCAATGCCTTTACCGCCATGGGTATTTCTTTTTTAGATGCCTGGTGAGTTCCCCTTATTTCAATAATATCTCCGGGAGAAGCTTTACGAATTGCCTTTCTGGTTTCTATCAAAGGAATCGGACAAGTTTCTCCGCAGCAGTTAACTTTTATTTTTGACATATCTTTTACCTCCTATAACGTGTTCTTGGGGTCAAATCTTTATTCTTGACAAATAATTTAATTAACTGTCAAGAATAAAGATTTGACCCCATCTGAATTTTGAATAAAATTATTTTGATAAAAATTCTTTAATCTGTTTTTCCGGATACCGGGTCATAATGATGAGTCCTAAAAGAGCTATTATGCTTCCCAATACGGGAGCTAATCTTACTCCCAGGGGATTACTGATGTCTTTTCCAAAGATAGAATATAAAAGAGCAAGGCTTGCGGTCGAAAGCCCTAAATTGAGTTTCATAAAGAAACCCTGGACCCCAAAATACATAGCTTCTCTTCTCTCTCCGGTTTTTTTATAATCAACATCGCAAAGTTCAGAAAGTATTACATTAGGAATAATCATTAGAACTGCTGCAGGAAGGCCCATAAGTCCTACAAAAATTAGTCCCCATATCTTAGGATTGACCGGGGTCAGACCGGTGAGGGATAGGAAAACTGAAAATATTGAGAACAAGCCAAGACTTATAATCATAATCGTTTTCTTCCCTCGAATCCTGGTTAAAAATCCCACAAGCGGGAAACAGATAGCCGCAATAACAAAGAGGATAGTAAATATATTACTGGCAAAGGTCTCATCAGCACCCATCAGAGTAATTACAATAGGTATGGCAGATGAACGGACAATATTAAAAAGAAACCATAGGGATATATTGGCAAAAAGGTAGATAATAAAAGCCTTATTCCTCACTGTTTTTTTGAAGGAATCCATCAGGGGAACCTGGCTGGGTCTGGCATTGGAGAATCTTTTCTCATCTACCGCAAATACAGCTGTGTATAATAATAGTGCTCCGAAAATAGCCAGACAGATGACCATCTTCCGGTAAGAACCTACATAATCAGTGTTCTGCATAAATAAAGTCAAAAGAAGAGGTCCGCCAATCATCACTATTGCTGAACCAATGAGAGAGAAGTATCCTTGAGCTGTGGCAATACCAATCCGAGCTTTTTCATTATGACCGAGTTCAGGAATTAAGGCAAGATAGGGAACGACATATACAGTAAAGAAAAAAAAGTAGAAACCAAAAACAATAGCCAGATAGATACCATTTATGAATGAAGTATGGGCTACAGGTGGGAAAAATATAAGCACTGTAGATAATGCCAGAGGAAGTCCGCCTATAACAAGAAAAAATCTCCTTCTCCCAAATCTTGAGGTGGAACGGTCAGTCCAGGAGGCCACCAATGGATCAGCAACGGCATCTACAATCCTTCCAAAGAGCATCACTGCTCCCAACACAGTAATTATTCCCAAAAACCTCTCATTCGAAATAAAAGGAATCATGCCTTCTGCTATCTTCTCTTTGGGGGGGAGCAGAAAGGCGATAGCGAAAGTCAACCAGATCGAATCTAACAATACCCATCCTGCTGTGGACAGGTTATAGAGAAAAAGTCTCTTACCTTTAAATTCTTCCATTTCTTTCTCCTTTCCTGGAAATCTATTATCAAATATTAATTTATATTATAGGTTTTTTCAATAAATTTTTTTTCAAATTCAGCATTTTTATCCTCATGATACTCTGCTTTTTCTCTTGCTTCATACAATTTTTTCATGTTTATATGAGCTGTTACCAGGTGATTTCCCTCATAAGAGGGAGATAAAGACAAAATTCCATCTTTTTCTTCAGTCATTGATAGGGGAGCAAATATGCCGGCCTTTCCGGTAAAATGCATCCCGGCAATCCATCCGTTTAAGGAGGATTTTAAACCATACAGATATGATTCTTGCACCCTGGGCCAAATTCCTCTCAAGGCCTTCCAAGTAGAATATTCTTCTAAATTAGCGATAGGTAAAATAACCATATCTGCTCCTATCTCTCTGGCGATACGGAAAGTCTCAAAGTAAGTGGCGTCCATACAAATAGGGCATACTACTTTACCGAAAGGTAAAGAATATGCTTCCATTTTATTACCTCTTCTCATTCCTAATTTAACCTCGAAATCAGTAAGGTGCATTTTCTTTTGAGTTCCTATCAGATTTCCATACGGGTCAAAGAGTGAACCGGCATTAAAAATTGCTTCTTTCTCCTTTAAAATATAACTTCCGGTATAAATATATATTCCATATTCCTTTGCTAACAGAGAAACAATTCTTCTAATCCCCGCCTCTACAGGTTTTGCAAATCCTTTAAAAATAGTGGTCAGAAAATAATTGTTCCCTTTTAAATGTGATTCTTCCTCTCTATCTTTCTCTTCGTCTTTATTCTTTATTGCTTTTTTATTTAGAATTTGATTTAAGAAACTAAACCCTGGAATTAAACCGAATAGATCAAAAAAGTTATATTCTGGGAAGATAATCATGTGGCTGTTGTCTTTTACCGCTTGGCCTACAAAACCACAAAGCATATCTATATATTTTTCTATACTCTTTACCGGATAAATCTGCCTTTGAACACAGGAAACTCGAATATTTTCCAGATTAATATCTTCTGAAAGCCTTCTTTTTTTTATCTTTAATTGTTTACAATATTTTTCTATTCTGTCTAAAGATATTTTTTTATTAAACCATTTTTCAATTAAAAATTCCATATTCACTGCGCCCATCTTCCTCTAAACATTTTCATCTGCTGATAAAATTCTCGATTCAATTGGGACAGCACATCAAATTTGGAAATTGCTTTTCTTCTCTTCTTATTATCTAACTCAGCAATTATTAACCTTTGTTGTCCACTGCTTCTCTCTAAATATCCATCTCCCTTTTCAGTCATTTCCAAAGGGGCATAAATAACCGATTCTCCCCAAAAGCTCTGCTCTCCCAGGAATCCATTAAATCCGCTCTCTACCGCAAAGAATTGATTCTGCTGGACTTCTTGCCACATACCACTTACCTGTAAAGCCCGATTTTTTTCTCCTGTAAAGCCTACCGGGGATAGAACAATATCTGCACCCCTTAAAGCTGCCATCCGAGAAACCTGAGGATAAAAAACGTCGGTGGAAATTATTAGCGCAAGTCTCCAATCTTTTATTTCTCTTAACTCAATCTTTACTCCCCGGGAAAATCCTAATTCTCTTTCCCAGCGTGCTAAATAAATTTGCCGTTGTTTAAGTTGGACTTCACCATTTATTATCAAGCAGGATTCATAGTAGATATTATTTTTTTCTTTTTGCCAGTAACTTCCCGGACAAATTGTTATCTTATAGTTTTGAGATAATTCTTTAACCTGTTCGATGTATTCCCTGGAATCTGCTTTGTTTATTAAACTCCTTACACTTCTATTATCCGGGCAGCTCAGTTGTTGAAAAAAACATCCCGTAAATCCGGGGAACACTATGATATCAACCTGTTCTTTTATCGCTTTTTCCAGATATTCTTTTATTTTACCAACCAGGGCTTTTGGCTTATCTATCCTTTTCCACTCATTTTTCTTCCATTCTACTGAAGCTGCCTTCATTCCCTCCCCTCCTTAATCAAGACATAATAGAGAGAATAAGCCAGATACCCACAGCCGGAAGCAAATCCGACTCCGGTCTTAGCTTCTCCCGAATCTTTATCAAAGCTCTCTGCCAGAAGACCGTAGTCCATATTGGCTTTTTTTAACCATTTCAGTGCTACGTTTGATAATATAGGATTTAAGATACTCCCGCATAATCCCAGCCCGGAAGGGGTATTGGGATGGTGGTCACAAGCCAGTTCATTTATCCTGGCATTTTTAAAGTAATAAGGGTAGTAAGAAGAATAATAATAATCTATCGTATTTTTAAATATCGGGTCATCTTTATCTACAAATCTATAAAAACAGAGAGTCCCTAAACTACCGGGAGGGTCATTATATAATCTAAAATTTCCCTTCCCGTCAGTAGACCATAAAAATATTTTCTTTCCTTCTATTTCCTTAACTAAATATTTATGGATCCCTTTATGAATGTTTTCTATTTTTTGATTTATAAGCTGTACCTTTTTTACCTTTCCTTTTCTCAATAAAATATCTCTCCAATTCTGCAACCCTCGCCAGAGAATAACATTATCAATAGTAACCAGAGGGTATTCTGCGGGATCATCAGAAGGGAGCAAGAAAGTTTTATAGAGTCCGGTTTGGGGATCATACTCTCTTTCTATCCGCTCAAACACTTCTTCCAGGGCTCTTATTAATCTTTCATCGAAAAAGTGGTCTTCCAGGTTATCTAAAAGAATAAAATAACTGGCTGCTTCATCCAGCTCAAAACCGGGATATAAAACAGTACCATCAATATAATGGGCATGATCTCCCGGATTCTTGCTGTGCATCAGGATCATTTCTCTTGCCAGATGTTGATATAATTGAGGGCAAACCAATTGGATAGCAGGAAGAGACCATAAAAAACAATCTCTTTCCCAAAATGCTCCGGAAACATAATAGCGGGGACTTCTTGAAGTTAATGCCAGATATTTATCACTCTCCATATCTTTGGCTATGGAGTAAAAATAATTAAAAAATAGATTTTCATTTAATCTGGTTTCCAATGCAGGGTCTTTAGGATAGGGAATGGTTTTTTTCTTTAGCCAATCCAGAGATTCATTGTAGATTCCACTATACCCTTTTCTTCTTAAGTGAATAAGAGTAGCAGAAGCACCATCCGGGTCATAATTTACCGCGATATAGAAACAATTTTTATTTTGGCAGGATATCTTTAAATTTAAGGTTTCCTTTCCTTTAAAATCATCAACTTCAAAATCTCTATCTCCGCCAAAGGCTAAAGCCAGCGAAACTCCTGAAGAAAAAATATTAGCTACCGGATTACCCAGCCATTTATCTTTTCTTATTCTTTTTTTAGTATCTATCTGGTGAGAATCGAATCGCAATAAACATACATCTCTTAAATCAAAAAATAAAGAAATATCAATTTCTTCTGAACTTTCAAAACTATAAATTAACCCCTTTTCCTTAAGATCGGTAAATATTCTTCCGGTTACTCTTATCCCGCCCTTTAAAAAAAAGTCTAATCGGGGTAGATAATACTGTTCTTTAGAGATATCTATCCTTTCTATTTCAATTTCTTTTCCTTCTTGGTAAAAATGCGGCGTAAATAAATTTGGCTCTCCTTTTAATTCTACCAAAGCTTTGTTGGAAAGAGATACCACATTTATATTTTTAATAGCACCATTCTGACAATCAATGATAGGTACACTCAGGTAGTGATTCCCAGCATACAAAACTTGCTCATTTTTTACTATTTCTTCAGGCCTGGTAACAATTTTATTCATATCTTATTCATTTAAATCCTTTTAATATTCTGGTTCCTTTATTAGAATACGTCTGGATAAAATAAGTCTTTCATTATTTTTTAGCAGAAACAGATAGAGATTTTAGATAGATATGAGGAAATTTATATTTTCCTTCTACCCATTTCGCTTTATTTCCTAAAGCAACTATATTTTTTAGTTCTTCTATAGCATTGCCGGCAATCATAACATCCTTAACCCTCCCTACTATTTTGCCCTTTTTTATCTTATAGCCCAGCTGTACATTATTAGAGAAGGCTCCGCTTATTATATTCCCCTGTCCCAGTCCAAGAACCTGGTCGATAACTATCCCCTCTGAAATATCTTTAATCATCTCTTTAAAAGAAACTTCTCCTTCCCCCATTACCAGATTACTTATACCGGGAACAGGTTCACTTTGTAAGCCGGCTCTTAAACCATTTCCGGTACTCTCAACCTGGCTCATTCCCGCAGTCTGTAAATCATAATAAAAATTCTTAATCTCTCCTTTTTCTACCAAAGGAACTCGTTTCATTTCTACTCCTTCATCATCAAAAGGAGCACTACCTAAAGCAAAATCTATAGTACCATCACTATAAAGAGTTAATAGATCACTCCACAATTTCTTATTTTTCTGGGCAGCCAAAGGTGAAATTTTCTTCAAGACCATCTTTCCGTTTAAACCGCTGATTATGGGAAGAATTAGAACTAAAGCTGCCTTGGGAGTAAAGATAACCGGCATCTTCCCGCTTTCTACAGGGATAATCTTCTCCCCCCATTCTAAATTTTCAATTATCTCAGAAGTCAATTCCTTAGCATCAAGATTGTCTTTTCCCGACTCAAGAGAAGAATAGATCATCAACATATCTTGATCTTCGATTTGTTGAGCCATCACCGAATAAGCAATTGTCGTCTTAGGGTAAGAAAAATTCCCTCCCCGGGAATTAAGATATTCTATCTCGCTATAATCTTTTAAAATAGTGACATCACAACGCAATTTTCGATTGAAATCCTTCATTCTCTCTATAATACCTTCGCCTACCTTTACCATCTCTTCAATACTTTTATCGGCTACTTTTTCGTCATATATATCTATATTTTTCTTTTTCTTATTCTCCCTTTTCATTTCCCCCGGAAAATCAAAAGAAGCCGTTGAACCAAACTCAGAGGTAGCTACTGCTTTTTCAACTATCAAATCAAAGTCTTCATTTCCTGTAGATGAAGAAAATCCTATCCTCCCTTTATTTATCACACGCAATGCTTTCCCTTCGCTCTCAGAAATATCGATAGATTTTAATCTGTTTACCTCAAAATTTACCGGAATAGTCTTGCTGTTTACTTTAAATAGCTCAGCTGAGTCTACTTCCTTGCAAGCCTGTTGTAACAATTTTTCCATCTCATCTACCTCCTACTATTACTTTTTTTATCCTGAGATGAGGACTGCCAAAAGAGACTGGTAGAGGGTTTTGACCCGCTTTTCCGCATCCTCCACAGGATTCAATCATCTTTAAATCATTTCCTACTCCTTCAATATTAAGAAGGGTGGTAAATAAATTCCCACTTAAAACCACATCCTTAACCGGCTCGGCGATCTTCCCGTCTCTTATCATAAAACCTTCCCCGGCACTAAAAGTGAACATCTCAAAGGTGGTCATCCCTCCATAGCAATCCTTGGCATAAATTCCCTTTTTTATTCCAGATAATAAATCTTTAAAAGGAGTATCTCCGTTTTCGACATAGGTATTGGTCATTCGAACAATGGGCTTAAACCGATAATTGAGGGCACGGGCGTTTCCGGTTAGCTCTTCCCCCATTTTAGCAGCAGTCTCCCGCGAATGAAGCCTGCCTGTCAGGATTCCCTCTTCTATCAGATAATTTTTCTTTGTTCTAACTCCTTCATCATCATATTTAGCAGAACCTAATAAATCCGGGATAGAACCATCATCAACTACATTTAGTTTGGGTGAGCCAAATTTCTTCCCTAATTTCATTAAACCACTCATCCTCTCGTCTTCATATAAAAAATCAGCTTCACTAAGATGTCCAAAGGCCTCATGGATAAAAACCCCGCCTAACGTCTGGTCTAAGATGACTGTATATTCTCCACCTTCCACTGGCTGCGCCTTAAGAAGATCGACTGCTCGAAAAGCTGCTCTTTGTGCTTTGGTGGAAATTCTTTCCATAATTCCAAAACCCTTGGTGCTTCCGACACTTTCACTGGCTATCTGGACATTATCCCCCTCTCGAGCTATGGCTGTAAAACGCGCACTTAAAAATGGTTTCTCCTGCTCGATATAACTACCTTCCGAATTGGCAAAATAAATAGTAGAAAATCTATCGGTATAGATTACATTAGAGGATTGGATCTGGGGATTAAAATTCATAATTATATTGTTATAATTTTCCATTACTTTTTTCTTTTCCCTCAAACTTATCTGGCGGAAACCCTTATCTAATTCCTTTTTAATTATTTCTACAACCGGCAAGACCATAGCCAATTTGCTCTCTTCTTTGCCAACTAAACTCGCTACCTCAATTGCCTCTCTTACTTTTTCTTCTAAATCATCAAACTGATTAAAGGAAACAAAGCCCCATCCCCCTTTTACCAGGACACGGACATTCCCTCCTATTTGCTGGGAACAATTTATTTTTTCTAACTTCTCCCCTTGAAAATGAATGGTAGTGGTTTCTTTCTTTTCCGCCCTTATCTCGATATAATCTGCACTATTTCTTTTATTTTTTAAAGCCTTTTCAAAAATTTCTCTCATTATTACCTTCTCCTTTAATCTTCCTCTGTCTCATTTATTTTATTTTTTAAGATTGCTTCTTCATCTAAATAAATCGACCTTTCTAACCACCAAATCCATTTACTCCATTTTTCATTAAAATTTCCACTTTCTTCCTTTATATTGATAAAACCACTTATTTTGGCCTCTGTTTCATCAGCATAATGAAGAGCAATGGCAGTTAATATGCTGGGGAGTTTTGGTGAACCGAATTCAAAACGTCCATGATGGCTTAAGAGAGTATGTTTTATCATTAATTCTAAATCCGGAGGAAAATTATCTAAGCTCTTTATTTTTTGGTCAATCATCTCCAGCCCTATAGCAATATGACCCAAAAGTTTGCCTTCATCGGTATATTCAATTACTCTGTCATAAGTATATTCTCTAACCTTGCCTATATCGTGGAGTAGAGCCATAGTTATCAAAAATTCACGATTTATCTCTTTATAAATATCACATATTGTTTCACAAATCCTGACTAAATTACAGGTATGCTCGAGCAAACCTCCGAGATAAGGCTGGTGTACTTTTGTAGCTGCTGGAGCTTTTTTAAATTTTTCTACAAATTCCTGGTCGTCAAAAAAAGTTTTTAATAGCTTCTTCAAATAAATATTTTTTATTGATTCTATATTTGAATATACTATATTCATTAGCTTATCTGAATCTTTTTTTGATTGAGGTAAATAATCTGAATAATCTAAATCTAAGGGAGCAGCTTTGCTAAGGGAAGAAACTGTTGCCTGAAGGGTTCCATCACTTTTCTTTTTGGTAATATACCCTTGAACTCGGGCAAATTCAATCTTGCCTAACTCCTCTACTTTATCATTAGAAACATCCCAATTTATAGCTTCAATTTCCCCGGTCTTATCAACAATTTTGAAAAACATATCTATAGTTTTTTTATCCCGCCTTACTCTAAACTCTACATCTTTTAAGAAAAATACGTCGTTAATCCTGGTATTTAAATTTAAATCAGTCACCATTTGTTTTTTAACCAAAACACTTCACCACTCCTTTTTTAAAAATTCTGAGGTATTTATCATTGATCACAAATATTCGTTATATTTTTAATTAAAATTTAATTTGTTTTATTATATAATATTTTATTCTCTTTAGGAAATCTTTTAAGTTACAAGGTTATAAATACATTTGGAGATCAGACTTTTAAAATAACAAAAAGCATAATTTAGAGAATTAAATTTTTTAAAATATTATCCAAATTATGCTTTCTAAATTAACTTAAATTTATTAATCAAAATAAGTTATATTACTGTTGGCTTGCAAATTGAAAAGCTGCTTCTTGATCGACAATTATGGTTACGTTGTTATGAAGTTGAAGAACAGTCGCTGGTACCTTAGTGGTAATAGGACCATTTATTGTTCTTTCAATAACCCGGGCTTTTCTTTTGCCGTTAGCCAGTAAAATAATTTTTTTTGCCCGCATAATAGTCCCTATCCCCATAGTAATAGCCTGTTTGGGTACTTCCTGGGTATTGTTAAAAAAACGAGAATTCGCCCGGATTGTCTTAGTAGTCAAGTTAACTAAATGAGTTCGACCATTTAAACTGATATCCGGTTCATTAAAACCTATATGACCATTATTGCCAATCCCTAAAACTTGCAAATCAATTCCACCGCTTTTTTTAATTAAAGCTTCATATTGCGCACATTCCTTATCTATATTTTCTGTAATTCCATTTAATAAATGCACATTTTCTTTTTTAATATTAATGTGTTTAAAAAAACTATCCCACATAAAGAAGTGATAGCTCTGTGGATGTTCCGGAGATAAGCCATAATATTCATCCAAATTAAAAGTAATTACTTCTGAAAAATCCACCTTTACTTCTTGATTTAAACGAATTAACTCTTTATACATACCATTTGGTGTGCTGCCTGTAGCTAAACCTAAAACAGAATTTTTTTTGTTTATGATTTGCTCAATAATTAACTGAGCAGTCTTGGAACTTAACTCATTGTAATCTCTTACTATAGTAACTTTCATATCTATTTTCTCCTGTAAACTATCTTACCGGCTACCATGGTTAGTTCGGCCTCTAAGTTTTTATTTAAAATAACTATATCGGCATCTTTGCCAGGCTCTAAACTGCCTTTTTTATCATCTATTCCAAGGCACTTCGCTGGATTATAACTTGCCATTTGGGCCGCGTTTAATAATGAAATACCTACTTTAGTTACCAAATTTTTAACTGCTTTATCCATTGTTAACACACTGCCAGCTAAAGTACCATTTTTTAATTTAGCTTGTCCTTGAGTCACAATAACTTCTTGCCCTCCTAAATCATAAGTACCTTCTTTAAAACCTGTTGCCCTCATTGCATCGGTAATCAAAACTAATTTTTCACTTTCTTTAATTTGAGTTAACATTTTTAATACAATTGGATGGAGGTGTATTCCATCAGCAATCATCTCTACTATCAATTTTGGAGAAGATAAAGCTGCTCCCACCACTCCTGGCTCACGGTGGTGTAACCCTCTCATAGCATTAAATATATGGGTAACATGGGATAAGCCAGCTTGAATACCTTCCTGCACTTGCTTATAAGTAGCATTAGAATGTCCAACCGAAACAATAATACCTTGTTGGTGTAACCAACGAATAAAATCAATTGCTCCGGGCATTTCTGGTGCAATGGTAACTAAACGAATTAAATTACCGGAAGCTTGATTAAATTCTAAGAACTCCTCCACAGAAACTTTTTTAATATCCTCTTCTTTTTGAGCCCCTTTCTTTTCAGGATTAATATAAGGTCCTTCCAGATGTATTCCCAAAATTTCAGCAGTTCCAGTACCTTTTAACCTTGCTTCATGAATACTTTTAAGACTTTTAATAATTTTATCTTTAGTCATTGTCATTGTGGTAGGAAGAAATGCTGTAGTACCAAAACGAGAATGAGTGGTAGCAACTTGCTTTATAGCTTCATATTCTCCGTCCATAACATCTGATCCACCACCACCATGAACATGTATATCAATATACCCAGGAACTATAAATTTATTTTGAGCTTCAATTATCTCTACATTTTTCAGAATAGCGAGATCTTCTTTTTTATCTGTTATGGCAATAATTTTTCCTTTTTCAATAATAATAATTCTATCCTCAAGTAATTGAAAAGGAGTAACTATAGTACCATGCAAAATAGCAGTCCTTTTGTTTTGGTTAATAATATTTAATCACTCTCCTTATAAAAAATTTATAGAATTGCAAAATTTATTTACCTTAACAAATTTTTATCAAAACTACCCTTCACTATTTACTAAAGGTAAACTGGCAGCAGCAATAGATTGACCCACTCTTCTGTTAGATTCATCAGGAAGATGTATAGAAATTTTATTAAATAATTCCACAAATTCTTCTTGTAAAACTTGAATTGCCTTTTGTAAAATTATATGTCCACCTTCACCTGAAGTAACTCGACCCAATATTAATATATGTTCTAGATCATAAAAATCTGCATAATGTGCAATAGCATATCCTAAATATACCCCAATTGTTTCAAAAATTTTTACTACCTTACTATCCCCTTTAGCAAGTAATTTTTGGACAAATTTCAATTTTTCAGCAGGAGTTTGTTTTTCGCTAAAAATAATTCCAGCTCTTTCTGCAAGTCGTATAACCGCTACTTGGGATAAATACTGAACTCCACATCCATAGTCTTTAGACCATACATCAATAGGCGCTTGTTCATTGAAATCAATAGGCACAAAAGCTAATTCGTTTAACTGAGTAGTAATATTCCCCTTTCTATCTACATAACCCCCTGCTTCACTAGATCCCATAGCAATGCCTAGCACTGCATTAACTTTTAATGACATAGACCCAGCTAAAGCTGTAACTTCTCCATCATTTATCACTTTAAAAGGAACATCCCATTCCTTTTGTATATCTAAAAAAATATTTTTTACTCTTTTTTCAAAAAGATCAGGAGAAATTCCACGAAATATGGAAGCACTCATTACCCGATTATTTATATAGACCCCGGCAGAACTTCCTCCTATAGCATCAATGCGGGGCATACGTGCCGCAGCACGATGTAACATAGACATAATTTCGTGATAATGATAATTTGGGTTAGTTTGTACGCTAGGGTTCCATATTACTTCCTCACTAAAGACTACTTTGCCATCTATTACCGCACTTACTTTTCTATCACTTGCTCCGAGGTCAAAACCAATACGGCATCCTTTAAGTTGTCGATTTAAGGGAATTGATTTTTCTTTAACCGGAACTACTTGTTTGGCATTACAGGCCACTATAGAAAAAGGTTGTCCATATATATTAGACATAAAATTTGCATCAAAAAAACGTTTCCCTTTTTGAGAATATAATTTTTTAATATATTCGCCAATTTCTTTGGGACCACCTATAATTATTTTAGGTCCGCCATAAATCCATAAAAGCGTCTTTATCAACTGTTCTACGTAAAAATAATTAAAGGAAGCAAATTTAGATTCATTAGAAAAAATCCGCGTTTTATAAATTGAAGCAGAACTATCTTCCTTCTCAATAACAATTGACAAAGGAATCCTTTTCTTTGAATTACGAACAGCATCAAGAAAAGCATGGTTCCATAAAACAGCAGGTCGAAAACTATCATCAAGTGAGGAAATCACTCGTGACTTTATTAAGGAAATTGAATCATAAAACATAACTTAACTATAACCCTTCTTTATAAATATGGTTCCAAAAATTTCTTTGCTTCTAATATATCTTTCTTCTGCTGTTCCCCTGATATCTCTCGTTCTATAGTTATGGGCCCTTGAAAACCTTTCTCTTTTAATCTAGAGATTAATAGGGGAAAATCGACTTCACCCTTTCCAACCGGAACTTCAATTCCAAGGCTCTCATCACGATTAGGCCAGAGGGCATCTTTTGCATGCATACCCCTTACATATTCTCCAAGAATTTCCACAGCATCTAAAGGATGGGCCATACCATATAAAATTAAATTAGCTGGGTCTAAATTTACATAAGCATTATTACCAATATCAGCAATTAATCTTTTAAGCGTTGATGGTAATTCCTGCCCAGTTTCAAAACAAAATATCTGACCATTTCTTTGGCAATATTCAACAAATTTTTTCATCACTGGAACAAATCCCAAATATAGAGGACTTTTTTCATCATTTGGTATAGCACCAACGTGGGAAGTAATGTTTTTCACGCCTATTTCATAAATCATATCAGAAAATTTTTCTGCCAATTTAAATCTTCTGGTACGATACTCCTCAGGAATAAAACCTACTGTTGAAACCCCTTTTATTCTATTGTAAATCTGTCCCTCAAATACCAAACTCTTCTGAAGCCCTTCTTATATCTTTCGGTTTTAATCTATCTATCATAAGCTCCGCTGTGCAAGAAACTTGACAGGTTCGCATTCCTAATTTAGCTGCCTCCTCAAAACTTTCTTTTATATTTAGATTTTCACTAATGAGAACCATTACACCAAGTTTCATCTCCATAACAAAATCTCCTTTCCAATTTCTGCTGATTTTATCTCTTTAAGAACAATCTCTAAAGATGCTTTTGCATCTTTAGATGTAACTCTTCCCGGGTATTTATCATTTTGTAAGCATTCAATCCAGTATTTATCTTCATTATAATAGGCGCCAAGTTCAGAAATATTGCCACCAACATCAATGGAATCTACTTTTAGCTTGGGAATACTTACTAATTCAGCTTTTTCTTTTCCGTAAATTATTAACGGCTGATTTTTAGAGTTGTATTCTAAAACAGTGCCATCTTCAAATACTCCTCTTATCGCCTGTACAAATCCAAATGACTCTTCTACCCAACCACCTTCAGCATTGACTACAGTATCTTCGTACTTATAGATTGTATAGATATGTTCCCAGTACTTATTAGCCTTTCTCCCTACGGAACATACTGATTTGGGCTTTCCTAACAGATAGTAAATATAGTCTGTATCGTATATATGAAGATCGAGAGCGGCGCCACCACTTCGTTTCGGGTCAAAATACCATCTGTCCCACCCAAATACAGGACGTGAACTAAGACGAGTACAAGTAAGGTTTGCTAATCTACCATATATCTTGGAATCTACCATTCTCTTAAACTCAACATATTCTGGCCAGAAACGTAATACCATACCAATCATTAATTTTACTTTTGCCTTTTCTGTCTCTTTAGTCATTTCTTCTGCATCTTTCACTGTAAGTGCAAATGGTTTCTCACAAAATATATGCTTCTTGGCTTGAGCGGATTTTATAAGCAATTCTTTGTGTAAATGTGTAGGAAGAAAAACACCAATGGCATCAATCTCTTTATTGTTTATTAATTCATCTGCATTACTAAATACTCTTGCTCCAGTTAAATTAGCTATTTCTTTTGCCTTATCCTGTCGAATATCAGATACACCAACAACCCTAACATTCTGTAAATACCTATAGCAGTTAGCATGCATCTTTCCCATAAATCCACCACCAATAATGCCAATTTTAATCATAGTACTTTATCCTCCAATTTCTTCACATTGCTTCACAAAGTACAGCTGGATACAATTTTTCATCAATTATAAAATCTATCTAAAGTTCTACCTTTTCTAAATGTTCCTTTCCGTGCTTAATAACAGGAAGGTCTAAATGGGAATCAATAGCTGTATCTCCATGCCCAGGAAAATGTTTGGCACAGGTAATAACTCCCTCTGCTTGCATCCCTTTAATAAAAGCTACACCTAAATTAGTCACTAAAAGAGGGTCTCCACCAAAAGATCGAGCTCCTATAACCAAATTTAATGGATTATTATTAACATCTAAAACAGGAGCAAAATCCATATTAATTCCCACCGCTTTTAGTTGCCTTGCAATTGCCTGACCATCTCTTTTAGCCAGCCTAACATTTCTTGTTGCACCTAATATCATATTTCCAGGAAAATGAGTTCCTCCTACCAGACGGCTGACCATTCCACCTTCCTGGTCAGTAGATATCATCAACGGTAAACCTGGTCTCTTGCTTGCCGATAATATCTGCAATTCATTTGAAAGATTGGATATCTGTTCAAGCGACTTGATATTACGTTTAAAATATATTATCCCCCCTATGTGATAATCTTTTATCATTTCCGATATTTCAGAAGTAATCTTTGTACCAATAAAACCAACTTGAAACATCTGCCCTATTTTTTCTTCCAGAGTCATAGCAGAAAGTAGATTTTCCAATTTATTTTTATTTCCGTTTCTTAATTTTAAAAACATTTTTTAATAATTAATACTACTTGTAAATTTAAAAGATTATTTATATTGTTTTCTAATGTTGATAACAGAAGAAATTATCCTTTTAGTGCTCCCGAAGACAACCCCTTTATAAACTGGCGAGACATAATCAAATAAAAAATAATTACAGGTAGTGAAGCAGCAACCAAGACTGAAAAAATCAATCCAAAATTAGTTTCATACTGTCCGTATAACAGTGCCGTTGCTAAAGGAATGGTCTTCACATTATCTGTTCTAACTAATAATAATGGGAACCAGAAATCATTCCAAATTGGTATAAAATTGATAATAGCTACAGCAGCTAAAGCCGGCCGAATTAGAGGAAGTATTATTCTAAAAAATATTTTAGGCTCGCTGCAGCCATCTATTCTGGCTGAATTGCTTAACTCTTCGGGAATCAACCTGATAAAATCAGTAAGAATAAACACCCCAAATGGTATGCCCATAGCTACATAAACTATTATTAATGCAGCTAGAGTATCAAATACATGCAGACCAAGCATAATTCTAATTATACCAATAGTCCCCAGCTTGATCGGAATTATTAAACCGGCAATAAAATAAAAATAAAGAAATCTGCTTCCGATAAATCTATACTTGGCTAATACATATGAAATAAGAGATGAAAGAGCTAAAATTATTAAAAGTGATGTAAGCGTAATTATAATACTATTTCTGAAATAAATTAAATAATTCGATATTTTAAAAAGATGTACATAGCTATCCAGATTAAATGATTGAGGTAGACTATATGGTCTTGTAAATATTTCTCTATTTTCCTTTAACGATGTTATAATCATTAAAAAAATTGGATAGAATATACTCATAGAATATATTATTAAAATAACATATAAAAGTGTTCTTACTGTTCCATTCTTAAACTTAATCATCTATACCTTTCCTTATTAATTTAATACCAAAATATAATTATAACTAATCGCTACTCTATTCCTTCTTTCTTCCTCCCTATACCCTTCATTCTGAATGCATACAATAAAAGTAGAACTCCTATGGTTACTATAAAAAATATTATAGTGGCTACAGTAGCCCCCATGCCCATACCCCAGCCACCTCTTCCGATTGGGAAAAATGCTGCTCTATAAAACAATGAACCAAATAAGTCAGTACCATACCGTGGATTTGCATAAGGACTAGTCATAGCATAAACAATATCAAATTGTGTAAAATCACCTATAAAGATCAGTATCGTAACTATTCCAATAATAGGTAGAATTAAAGGAAATATGATATATCTAATCTCAGCTAAAGGTCCAGCACCATCTATTTTTGCAGCCTCTAAAATCTCACTATCTATAGCATCGATACCTGCGGTATAAAATATGATTGACGTACCCAAATACTGCCAGCTTGTAACAATAGCTATTACTACCAATGCTATTGATGGGGTACCAAGCCACGGTCTTACTAAAAATCCCAGTCCTATTGCTTCAAGAAATTTATCAAAAATCCCCCAGATAGGATTTAAAATTAAAGTAAATAGAAACCCTGCTACCAGCACTGATAATGTAGTCGGCAGAAAGCTTATTCTTCGGAAAAATGTATTTCCGATAAATTTTCTGGTAACCAAAACTGCTATAAAAAACCCGATAACATTTTGAAAAAAAGTTACTATTAAAAAAAATTTTATAGTGTTCCCAAAAGCACCAAAAAATCTTTCTTTGAATGGATTTTGAGTAAAAAGCTGTATATAATTTTGAAATCCAACAAATTCTTTTGGAACTATACCCGGACCCCCAAATAAACTATAAAACATAGAATGTAATATGGGGACAACTAAAAAAGCGGTATATATAATAAAACCCCCTGCTAGAAAAAGAAGAATAAAATATCTTTTTTTCTTCCTAAAAACTTCTGTCATAAATTTATCCTTATAACCAGCTATACTTTCTATCAACAAGAATAAATAACATACCTATTATTACATTTATATAAATTGTCCTGGTAGGTTAAACCTACCAGGGCAATTTATTTCTACTATAAATAGAGATCAGATACCTATACTACTGCTGTAAAGGTACATACCATTGTTCTAGGCCATCTTCAACATAAGCTGCTGCCTCTTCAGGAGTAGAAACATCAGTTAAAAGATTAACCATGGTGTCACACATCAAGTCATATCCGGAAGGTACACCAGATGCTAACTTCTCCCAAGTAGTTCTAATAGTTATATCTGCACCACTTGTAGCATTAATCATTTCTTTGGCCAGTGAATTTGTTAGCGAATAATCTCCTGGTACATATGAGAAGAAGCCTGGTAATTCATCCATTAATAACCCAGCAAATTCTGGAGTAGCGAGCCAATTTGCATATGCCAAAGCTGCTTCAAGATTTTTTGAATCCTTATTTACTCCTAAGCCACAATCAACGTGGAAACAAATGGAGACAGTATCGCCTGCATTTTCAACTGGTGGTGCGAACCAACCTATATCAGTTAATCCAAGCCCCTCAAACGTGGCTATCTCCCATGATCCACCTATATACATAGCAGCTCGTCCTATTCCAAATAACTGCTGCTGACCAACATAATCAATAGATTCATAACCAACAGGAAAGAAAGGCTGCAGTTCATCCATAGCTTCAAATGCCTTTACAAATGGCTCATCAGTCATTTTCATTTCTCCAGCCACAAGAGCCTGCCTGCTTGCTTCACCACCATAGAAATTGGCACCTAATCCACTATACATAACTTCATATAAGTCCCATCTATCGTTAGTGCCCTGAGCAATTGCAATCTCTCCGTTATCTTTTAGTGTCTGACAGATATCAAGAAATTCTGCCCATGTTGCCGGCTCTGTTAAACCATATTTATCAAATATAGCCGTATTGTAATAAATTCCATGAGTTACACCGGCAATTGGTACCCCATATATTACACCATCATCTGTAGCCCAGGCATTTATAGCTGCGGCAGGAAAGTCTGCTAATGCTGGTACTTTATCATTTAGTTCAGCCAGATAACCGGCCTTATAAACAGCTTCGCCATTATCAAAAGAACGTAGATACATTACATCCGGTCCTACTCCAGTCTCTAGAGAAAAAGATAGCTGTGCATCATACTCGGTGTTCTTTATGGGCTGAAAATCAATAGTTACATTTGGATATTTTTTCGTAAATGCAGAATTTATTTTCTTCATTAAATCGATATCCTCAGTTCTCCAGCTAGCAAATACAAGTGTTACAGGCTCTCCTCCTGCAATTTCTTCCAACTCCACTCCTTTTTCTTGACTAAAAACACAAACTGATATACTAGAAACAAATACTAAAGCCACAATAAGACAAAATAATTTTTTAAACATCATTTTTATCCTCCCTTATTTTTTATTTACATAAAAAAATTGGATTTAGTTTTATTTCAAAATAACCTCCTTTCTCTTTTTTTCTCCCTTTCTCCAAATAAAAGGAAATTCTCTATTGCTTTAACCTAAACAATAGTCTTTTTAATTAAACAAAATATATGTTTTAACAGATAATATATCTTGACCATAAAAATTTCTTAAATCAAGAAGAAATAGAGAAATGAAATATCTCCTGTAAAGGAATAGTTGCAGCGGCAATCATTCTAAAATCATCTCTCAAAGAAGTCGAACAAATTTCTAGTTTATTAGTTAAAATAGTCAGAGCTTGTTTAAACACTAATTTCTTTACCTGGGAAAGCAGAAAATGATTATCATAAGCAACCTTCCCTCCTAAAATGATTATATCTGGATTTAATAAATTAACTAGATTAATAATCCCGGTTGCAAGATATGCCGCAGTATCCTTCATAATCTCTTTTGCTAATTGATCATCTTTTTTCAATGCATCACGAAAAATAGAGGGGGTAATTCGACTTATATCACCTTTTACTAACTCCGACATCATTGTATGTTTTCCTTGTGCTACAGAAGACAATACTTTAGAGCAGATAGCAGGCCAGCTTACATAATTTTCAAGACAGCCTGTATTCCCACAATCACAGGGAATACCATTTCTATCTATACTTGTATGACCGACTTCTCCTGCTCCTCCCCTACGGCCTCGAAAGATAGATCCATTTACTATAATCCCAGCCCCAACTCCATCACTAATTGTAATATAAATTAAATTTTTAAATTTTCTATATGCTCCAAATCGTTTTTCAGCTAACGCAATCGCATTGGCATCATTTTCTAACCAGGTTTTTAGTTTGAATTGTTTTTCCACCATTTCTTTCAAAGGAATATTTTTTAATTTCAATTTTGTATTTTCATAAATTATGCCTTTGTCTACATCAATAATTCCGGGAGAGATAATAGAAATCCCGATGCATTTGGTTAAATCGGAATACTCTTCTAAAAACTGGCCAATTGACTTTAAAAGATAATCAATGACTAATTTACCAGTTAGATTATAAACAGGAAATATCTTTTGTCTGCGAACTTTTGCTTCTAAATTCATTTCAGCAATTTTAATAGAAGAATTAGTAATAGCAACTGCAATAATAAATTTACTATCTGAAGAAAATCTTACAAGAACTGGCTTCCTACCTCCAGTAGATACACCTACGCCATCCTCATATACTAATCCTTGGCAGATTAATTCTTTTACCGCAGCAGTTACTGTTGTTGGGCTTATCTTGTTCTTTTTAGCGATTTCACTGCGGGAAATAGGTCCATAATGCCGTATCGTCCTAAGTATTATAGATCTATTTAATTCTTGAATTAATTTCAGATTCCCGGTTTTTTGCATTTGGTTAACCTTCTATTTATAAACTTACTTTTTCCAGTGACTTTATTAAGTCTCTTTAAAAAAATAATACACTATCTTATATTTTTTGTCAATAAAAACTCTTAAAAAAATTCAATGAGCTTTCGATTCATCAGCCATTACAAAACTTGACAATATTACTTATTTTCTTTATGCTATTTAGTAGTAAATAACTTATTCTTATATTAATTATTAATGGAGTGAAGCCGAAGTGGCGGAACTGGTAGACGCGCTACGTTCAGGGCGTAGTAGGTGTATGCCTGTGGGGGTTCAAATCCCCCCTTCGGCACCAATCAGTTAGCACCTCTACTACCCTATCCATCTCCCATTCTTCTCCGATAGTAAATCTGATAAATTGATCCCCTAAACCAGAAAATTCATTATTCCAACCAGGTAAAGTATAAATACCATTTTCTTTTAAATATTTCCAAACTTTTTCTGTTTCTTTTTTACCCTTAAACTCCACTAAAACAAGATTTGATTTAGAATTATAAGCAGTAAAGCCTAAGTTATTTACTTGTTTAACAAAATTATCTCTTATTTTTCTTATTTTTCCCCAAACTTCTTGATAATAATTTAAATATTTTAGGACTTTCCCTGCAGCTTTTTCAGCTATTCTATTTACTCTAAAATATTGACCAAAAGCAGCTAATTTCTCTATATTTTGAGGATTAGAAATAGCAAAACCCAAACGCAATCCCGCTAAACCAAAATTTTTAGAAAAACTTCTGGAGATAATTAAATTTTCATACTTATCTATCAAGTCCACTACGGTCTCTCCCAAATACTCGTAATTGCATTCATCAACTATGACCATGCCTTTTGCCCTTTGCAAAATGTCAATTATATTTTCCCGGGGAATTCTCGTCCCGGTAGGATTATTAGGATTGCATATCCAAACCAAAGAAGCTTTGTCTAATTGTTGAGCAGAATAATTAAGGGAATACACTCCATCATACAAACAATTAACTAAAACTTTAGATAATCCACCTCTATCTGCACTCGCTTCATATTGAGAAAAAGTAGGAATGGGAATTAAGACCTCTCCCTTGTAAGCTCGGGAAACTATTTCAATAACTTCATCCGAACCATTGGCAGGCAGAATATTTTCCATCTTTACACCTACATATTCAGCTAATACCTGTCGTAATTTAGCATATCCTCCCCCTGAAGGGTAGCGGTTAATATCCTTCAGTTCCTCGGATAATTCCTTTAACATCTCTTCGGGCAGAGGATATTTAAAATAAGATTGGGTTAAAAATATCTTTTCTTTTTTTATTGGTTTCATAATTTTATCTCTAACCTATAAATTAGTCTTTAGTCGTTAGTATGTGATATAGATTTAGTTTTGAGCTTTATACCTTAAATTATTGATAGTTTACTGATAGCTGGAAACTGACTGACAACCGAAAATTATTTTTACATCCCTTACCCATACACCATGCGCTATTACTATCCTCTAACTTTCACCTCGTATCTTTCTCTTTTCTTCACTATATACTATATACTGTTTCCATCCCTATCCCTTTCAATCTTTCGCAAATCTGCTTCGTCTAAACCAAAGTAATGTCCAATCTCATGAATAACTACTCTTCTAACAGATTCCCTTATTTCTTCTTTATTTCTACAGCGTACTTCTATAGGCTTTTTAAAGATAATAATCTTATCAGGCATAACATTCCTATACCAGATACCTCTTCTGGTATAAGGGACTCCCCGATAAAGACCCAATAGGCCATAGGGTGATTTAATCCTCATCTCCCTAAGAAGTTCCTGGGAAGGCAAATCTTCAATTGCAACAGCAATATTTTCCATCTTTTCTTTAAATTTTTCGGGAAGGCTGCTTATTGCCTCTGTTACTAATTCTTCAAATTCTTCTTCGGTTACTTTCATCTTATTTTACTATCTCTTCCTTCAAATTCTTTATAAATTCTTTCACTTTCTGCATATATTGATCCCTTACCACTTCTCGTGAGGTCAGCTCAAGTAAAGCAAGTGGGGTCTTTTGACTAAGATTTTTCATATCATCAAATACTTTCTTGGAATCTGAACCTAATCGGGTACAGAAAAAAGCTAATTTTTTAAATTCTTCTTTATATAAAAAAAGATAGGTTCTGACAGGGGTAGAAATATTAGAGGACCAGATGGGGGTTCCGATAATAACCAGATCGTATAAAGAGGGATTATTTTTTATCTCCCTAATTGCGGTTAATCTTCTCAAGTTAGCATCAGTCCCGGCACTTAAGAATCCTACAATTCCCTCTCTGCTTTTAATATCAAAAATCTCTTCCTTATCACACTTTAAGATACCTGAAATAGCTTCGGCTGCTTTTTTTGTTTTGCCGCTTCTCGAATAAAATGCTACTAATATTTTCATCATAAATACCCTCAATTCTTTATTCTGTCTTGAAAAAACCTTCAGTATAAAATCTTTATTTATCTTAAATAATTCCGTTTCGTTTATTGTATCCTCGCCAATAATGGCTGAAACCCCATCCCAGATTTACCGAAGGAAGACGATCCAATTTAGAACCCCAATTTTTAACTATGGTTCGGGCTCGGATAAGATATTCATTAATCTGTTTTTGATTTAATTTTCTTAAACTGTTTTCGATAGAAGAAATTATTTCTTCCTCATAATTAATTATTAAAGGCTGGATTTCAACTTGTGCAGAATTAAAATTTAGTAAAGCCTTTCGATGAAAACGCTCACTCTCCCACCAATAAGATTTTGAATTATAATTTTCACTCCCCTCGCTATACTCACCAGGAACAGTAGTATTAGGAGAAAAGACGGGGAAAAAGGGACTTATACAGGGGTTGGAAGCTCCGGTAGTATAAAAGAATTGCCCGCCCTCACCAATTTTTGCAACCAAAGAACATACTGTTTGGGTTCGGCGAAATAACTTGTCTGCTGCATGCAAGCACAAGGTGGCACCAGGTCCCCGGTTAGGAGTCCATTGAGAATTATCCCCATGATCTCGTAAAATATTTATAAAATCTTTAGTAGTCAATCTCTTCCTCCTTTGTGAAAGTAAAGCTCGGGAGCGTTTTTCCCGTTTATCCCCCTTGGCGGCCCAGGTCATAAATTTAGCGGAATAACATTTTCGAAAATTAAAATCCTTTTCGTTTTTACAGTAACCCCTTTTAATTGCATTCTTTATCAATCCTTCAGAGCAAGAATCGTAATCCTTCTGTAAAGATATTATATTAGATATATTCCAAACATCCTTAATTTTCTTCCAGGCCCACCAATTTTTTACTGTTTCTAACACATAAGCCTCTTTTTTGTCGGCAATTAAAAAACTATTCATATACTTTGATTTAAGTCGATAACCGCAATTACCTCCCTGTCCATGCTTTTCCAACAATTCAATTATAACCTCTAAGGCCTGTCGGGCAGTTCGGCTTCTTTCGAGGGCTAAGCGAACTAAATCCATGCCGGTTAAGCCTATTTTATCCGGCTTTTCTTTGGTGAATATTGATTCATTACCAATAACCACTCCATATTCATTAGCTCCCATCTCTGCACCAAACATCCAGAAAGGTTGACAGAGTAATACCCGGGCGGTTTCTGGAACTTGGGGAACAGTCAAATAGGCACATTGAATAGCTTCGTTTAAATCATGCTTTTTGCGGGAGACTATAAGGATATTTTGGGCTTCATCAGATTCTCGGTCACTATTTTTACCAAAAAGGGTAAACCCTTCTTCAGTTGCAGAACCTAAAGCTACGATAGTATCACACATAATTACACTCCCTTTCTATTTAAAAGGTTAAAGAGAGTAAATAAATTAGTCGTTAGTATATCGTATCGCGTATTGTGTATCGAGTATCGAGTATCGCGTATCGCGTTAAAGAAATTAGGATTCAGGTGTAGGGGCACAATGGATTGTGCCCTTCCTGTTTTATTGTCTTTTGATTACTTGGGCACGATGCATCGTGCCTCTACATTATTTCGGGTTCGATGAATCGAACCCCTACAACACATTACTTATTTCGGGCAGACACAAGGTCTGCCCCTACTTATACCTTACGAACTTATCTTTCTTCTTCTTTTTTCACTATCCGATATACGCTGTACGCTACACGCTAGTTCAGCTATACGCTCTACACTAATATACGAGATACGATTCACGAGATACGGAACAGGCTTCTGAATTCTATCTCTTCCCTTCTTCACTATATACTATATACTCGATACTCAATACTATCTTATCTTCTGGCTTCTTTATTCTATTTTCTTAACCAGCTAACTAACCAAGTAACTAACTAACGAATCAAGAGATTAATTGCATTTAAACTTTTCTCTTATCTTTTCTTTCTTACATTTAGTAATATTTTTTAAATCCTGTTCCGATAATTCTAATTCATTCTTTAAACCCTGAATTATTCTATTATTTTCTGTTTCAGGATTTACTGTATAGATAATCCACTTGCCCTCTCGCCGATTATCAACAAGACCTGCTTCTTTTAAAATCCTAATACTATGCGAAATTCTTGATTGTTCCATATTTAATATATTTACTAATTCACAGACACACAATTCACTTTGTAGTAAAAGCAGATAAATACGTAGGCGAGTTTCATCAGATAAGGCTTTAAATATCTTTATGGCCGTTTCCATTGTTGTATTCTCCTTTATATATGATGATATTCAGGTTATTGTTTTAAAAATATTTATCCTGCATGCTATATTCTTCTTCTATAATTTATAATTTTTATTAACCTTAGCGAAACAATTTTTTATTTATTAATTACAATGGGGATGGCAACAGTTAAATAAAGATATTCCTTTATTTCCCCTTCCTGTGTTTTGTCTGAGATTTTGTCCCTTAATAATATTACCTGTAGATTTACTTTTTCTCCTGAGCTTAACTCAATTTCAGATACTAAGGGGATGAGGTAATCTGCTGAGGCTTTTATGGAAGTAATTTTTATCCCCTCTTCTCCTGAATTTGCCAGAACGAACCTTCCTATCGTTTCGCCTTCAGAATCAGTTGTTAAATTAAAACTGGTTCCTACCGGAGAAATACTTACTGTTGGAGCGGGTTTCTCTTTTATATAACCATCAATACGCAATGAAAAGGCATTTCTCCTGGGGTCATTACAGTATATACGCACACTCTCTCTTACTTCACCTAACTCATGCTGGCTGGAATTATAAGTAAAAGTTACCTCCTGTTTTTCTCCCGGAAGAATTGTTAAGGGTATTTCTGTATCGTATTGAATGTACTCAGAGGCATCTATCTTATCGATGATCAGATCCAGTTCTCCCTTATTTTCAATAGTAAAAGTAAAGGCGGGTAAATCCCCGTGGGAAATCAGTCCTAAATCCCATTGAGAATTAGAAAGGAAAGCTTGGGGAGAGGGGATAGGCTCTACTTCTGCAATTATAGTAACTTTTGTTTTGGGGAGCTGTGGGTCGTTAGATTCGATAGTGACATCTTTTTTGACTATGCCATTATAGCCGGTAGGATTAAAAGTGATCTGTAGTTCGGCTGATTGTCCGGGTTTTATATTATCAGAAGAGAGCATGGTGGCTGTACAACCACAGGAGGCCCGTACCCGGCTGATAATCAGTTCTTCTCTTCCTGTATTTTTTATGGTAAAAATATGAACAGGTCTTTCGTCTTCTTTTATCTTTCCAAAATCCCATTCTTCTTCTGAAATAGAAATTGTAGGCGGCTGGGAAAACTTGTTTTGAATATTATAAAATATTAAAAAAGCTCCTACTATAACTACTATACTTATTAAGATGATAATAATTTTGTTTTTACGAACCATAACTTTCTCCTTTGTTATTTATTTAGTCGTTAGTGAATAGTGAATAGTCGTTAGATTTAAATACAAGTTTTCAGTTGACAGTTGTCGGTTCTCGGTTTTAATTCATTGGTTATCAGTTTATTGTATTCTCTGTCATTGCGAACTAAGTGAGCGCGGCAATCTCGGGTTGAGATTGCTTCGTCGCGATGCTCTGCAATGACAAATACCAAAAAACGTGCAACTTGTAACGTGCAACTTGTAACTTTTTCTTCTCTTTACTATATACTGCATACTATATACTATTTCCTATACGCTATCTTCTCTTTTCTTTCTCCTTCACGATATACGATATACGATATACGATATACTAATTACTATTCCACATAAGCTGCCTGTAAAATCTCCTTGGTTGAGCTTTCCGGTGCCTGGACAAAGATAACTCCATGTATATTATCTCCCTCCCAATTAATTCCTTCAAGGATAAATGAAAAATCAAGGATCTCTTCAGGGGCGAGCGAACTAATTTCAATTTTTTGTTCATCAAAAATATCAGTAACTGAATATTTTAAATTTGCTGTTGGTTGTTCCTTAAAAATCATTCCATTTATCTCTAAATTACTCAAAGTAGAAATACCTACATTTTCGATGGTTCCGCTAAGGGTTATTGTATTGAAATTACTACTTCTTGCTGCCGTAATAACAATTTTCGCTCCCTTGGCCAGTTCGGCATCAATTATACCTTTTACTTCTGTTATAAAAGCTTCAGGATTATCGGGATCGCTAGAAGAATAACCCCGAACCCTATCATTTAATCCGTTAAATAAAATATTAGGTATTCCCCAATCAGCAGAATCGGGAAAATAAAATTCCTTATATCTTTCAAAGATTTCCAGAGTAGAATAATCTCCTCCAGATGCTTCTTCTACCAGTATCATCTGGTCATAACCATATTCTTCTACTAATTGTTCTAGTATTGGTTCAGCATCTTCACAATGAGAACAACCTATAGCCATATAAAGTTCTACCATTACCACTCGCTCGGCTGGTTCTGGTTCTCCTTCTGCTGGCGTAGCAAAGAGACAGCCGGTAAACAAGCATGTGGTTACTCCTATTATTAATGCTAATAATAATTTCTTCATATTATTCTTCTCCTCGTTAAAGAATTTTTCTTCTATCGGCTATTAATACCCGGGTGGAGGATCACATACACCATCATTACAACCATCATTCTTTTTAGTATCTTTTTTTTCTCCCTTTTCTTGAGCAGCTAAAAAATAACTGATATATTGAAACATTAAATTTTGTTGTTTGGAGATTAAGCCCGGATATACCCTCTTTACTACCAAATTCTTATCTAAAAAGATATTGGTGGGTAAAACTTCAATATTGTAAAGATTACTCACTTCATTCTGGCTGTCTAATAGTATGGTAAAAGATACTTTTTTATCAGTCCAAAACTCTTTAATCTGAGCAATATCTTCCTCTTTCAGGTCTTCATGAGTATTTATCATAATTACCTGGTATTTTTCTTCAATAATATGTGCTTCAAAATACTCGGCCAGTTCTTCTATCCCAAATACTGAATCCTTATTCTCATTATTATAAAAGTAAAGGATAAGAAGTTTCTGTTTTTCTTTGTAATCTTCCAAATTAAAGGTTTCTCCATCTATAGTCTTAAGGGTAAAGGTGGGGGCAGGGAAACCTTTTTTAAAAGATGAAGAAAAGGCAGATGAGTAAAAAGAAACCAAAAAAGCAATGATTAATAAAATAGTTAAAAGGTTACTCTTTTTATTCCTTAACCAAAAAATCATATATAAAACACCTCCTAATTAATTCTCCAATTGACCAATTCTCCAATTCACCGATTAATCAATTCATCAATTCGCCAATTATCCAACTCTCCATTAGTAAAAAATTCCGCTGTAGAGCAGCAGCCCGGCCAATCCGAAAAACAGCAGGGTCATCGCCATCTTGATTTTCCCAAAATTCTTTTGAGTAAGTTCAGCCCACTGTGCCGAAGTAGTCCCCCAGTAAGTAAAAGAAAAGACCAGGACTAAAGGCACTATAAACATCAGATTATAGAACAAGAGATAAAATAAAGCATTAACCTTTAAATCAGGGATAGTACTGATAAACATGATAGTAGGAAGATAAATCTGACCCGTACAAGCTAACTCTAAAAGAGAAACTATAAAACCAGTTACTGCAGCCATTAAGATATAATTACTCAATCTTACATTCTTACGAATAGCAGAATGGATCATATTCTTTAAAAATGAGGGCAATTGGAGTTTGGCATTTTTGGTGGTCCCTTTTTTCTTGAATTGGAGATAGTCATATAAACTGACCACCCCTAAAATTAAGGCAAGGGCGGCGGTAACCAGAACGAATATCTTTCGGACTAAAGGTAAAAAGGATAAAGAAGTAATCATCTTTAAGGCCCCGGTTCCGATTAAGAAGTAGGTCAGAAATACGGACAGGGTAAATATTCCTCCTACCCAGAGAATATCCCTTCCTTTTCGGTTAATCAGAGTAAGATAAGAGATAAAGAAGATGATGGAGGCAAAAGCACAGGGATTTATGCCATCAATCAAGCCACTCACTGCTACCGCAGTCAGACCGAAGGACTGAAAACGAGCTATCAATCTATCTTGAGCAGTAAGGTCTTTTTCTTTAATTTTCTCCCAGGGAGCGATAGTTTCTGTGGTTGAATATTTTTGAATTAATTCCTCTAAACTTTCAAAGGTAATAGCATCTCTAAAAAGGTAATTATCCCCTATAAATATAACCGGGACCAGGAGCCTTTCCTCCTCAGGCATTTGATATAATTCGCCTAAGGATTCGGCTAATTCCATATTATCGGTTAGATTAATGTCAAAACTTTCCATGATTAGATTATCAGGATATTTTGCGGAAATATCTTTCAATATAATCTTGACGCTATCACAATCATGACACCCTACTTCGTAAAAATAGGCTAAATAAACCGGAGAACTAACTGAACTTGATGTGCTTGCGGCAAAAGAATTAATTGCATAGGGAGAAGAAATTTGGCTTATGAAAATTACGGAAAACAATGAAAGTAAAACAAGAGTTAAAGCCAAATAAAACTTTCTTCGGTTTGCATTATTTAATTTATTATCTATTAATTTAGTTTTCATTATTATATAATTTTCCCCTTTACCCATATTAATCAGAATAATTAATAATTTTTTATATTTTACTACAAATCGCTTCAATTATTATATTTTGTACGGCAAAATTTTTTCAGGTCGTAAATTATAGTATACAATATAATATTAAAATTTCAAAATTTTCGATTACGCCAATTTTTCCAACAAACTTTTTGCTGTGAAATATACACTTAAAATTTAATATGATAAACCTATCATACGTATCTATAATTGTCAAGGATTTAAATTACAAATCCCGATTAAAAATTTTACTATAAAAGACTTGACAATAAACATACGTTTATTTTATAATATAAACAAGATAATTAATAAATTGTGCTAATATAATAATTATAGCAAATTATTATTTAAATTTTTTAAAGGAGACTAAACATGTTTAAAAAAGATTCCCTTGACCCAAATCATAAAAAGACTCTTCAGTTGATTCAAAAAAATATTAGAGAAAACGGCTATCCGCCCACTGTTCGGGAAATCTGTAAAGCCGTAGGAGTAACTTCCTCTGCTACTGCCCATAAATATCTTACTATCCTGGAAAAGAAAGGTTATATCCACCGGGAGAAGGAGAGATCTCGAGCTATTAGAATTATACCTCAGACTGATAAAGTGCCTGTAGTGGGAAGCGTGGCTGCAGGAGAACCCCTGTGGGCCTTAAAAGATATCACCGAAGTTATACCTATACCGGAGCAGCTTTCTGGCGGCGAAGAAAGCTTTATGGTAAAAGTTGAAGGTGATAGCATGATCGGAGATCATATCCTTGATGGAGATTATGTCATGGTTAATCCCCAGCAAAATGCCGACAGCGGAGATATTGTCATCGCTCTCCTAAATCAGGAAGAAGTTACTGTAAAAAGATTATATAAAAAAGATAATCAGATTACCCTGCAGCCTTCCAACCCTCTTTACAAACCCATAAACACCAAAGATGCGATTATCCTGGGTAAGGTTATCGGAATTTTAAGACGATTTAACGGAGGAAAAAAGTAGTAACCATGCTATATATCGGTACCTCTGGTTATAGTTATGAAGATTGGATAGGAACTTTTTATCCCGAAAATACTGATAAAAAAGAGATGCTTAAACTATATGCCCAAAAGTTTAAGGCTTCTGAAATTAATTCTACCTATTACCGTATCCCTCATCCGGTATCTTTTTATTATTTACAGCAAAAGGTTCCTGCTGATTTTAAGTTTACAGTAAAAGCCAATCAAGAAATGACTCATAGCCGAGAAGAAAATCCCACTATTTTTAAAGATTTTAAAGAATCCATAAAGCCCTTGCTGGAGGCAGGTAAATTTGCCTGCGTGTTAGCTCAGTTCCCTTATTCTTTTTATAATACTCCCTCCAATCGGGATTACCTTCTCCGCTTCAAAGAAAGAATGGAGGATATACCTCTGGTGGTAGAATTTAGAAATTCTTACTGGATAAATAACGAAATATTCAGGATTTTAAAAAACAACGACATAGGTTTTTGCTGTGTAGACCAACCTCAGCTCAAAGGTTTAATCCCGCCCATAGCTG
>Ga0307378_10002168_pt1 | contig 30689 bp, 24 predicted proteins | sample UN1MG_FD_202238 | JGI IMG/M metagenome (GOLD analysis project Ga0307378, IMG submission 202238) | Soil microbial communities from Risofladan, Vaasa, Finland - UN-1 | ecosystem: Environmental > Terrestrial > Soil > Coastal area > Acid sulfate soil | place: Finland: Risofladan, Vaasa | collected... | reverse complement strand
GAATCTATTTACATGCTCGCAGAACTCGATTGCCCTGAATCTGCGGATTCCATAATAAAAGGAATTGGGGAAAAAGATGTAAGAGATAAAATTACACGGGATCTCTTTGATGACATGTATATTATGGTTGAAGAAATTAAAACAAAAATGGAACCTACAATCATTTTTTCTCAATATTATACATTAAATGTTTTAACTTCAAAATTATCCAAGGAAATCAAGGATTTCTCTTTTGTTGGAGGAAATGTCAGTAACAATGTTCTCATGAATGATTATAACTTCAATACCGCCTTTGTATCATTATTTAGCTTAGATTTCAGCATATTTCCCTTTATAGATCGTGTATACACTGACTTGAAAAATACTTCTCATAAATCATTTGCCTTTTATCTATATCCTTCAATAAGTAATCACAATGAGGAAGAACTCCAGATCATGCAATCCACATTATCACAATTCTTTCCAATTAACAAGTTGAAAGGTCCTGTAACCATGTTTAATTTAGATTTCATTCCCTACTTAGGAAAACCTACTATTATTATATCGACACAGAATTCTCAATTAATAACCTCTAAAATTCACGATAAATTGGCAGATCGTGTCAAATTAATTGTTGATAATGATCTATTTGAAGGAGGAAAAGCAAAAGAATTTTTAAATCGCGTGTTTTCTTCTAATAATATTACAGTTATCAACCTTATTTTATCATATGAATTTATTAATGATTATAATATCCTTAAAGCATTTATTGAGGCTTTAATTTAACTAACATTATCTTATAAAAAGTGAGAGTATAATGGCCAAAGACAAGAAAAAAAAAAAGAAAGATACAGAACAACAAGACTACGGTACATTCTCCCAACTAATGGGGGGTTCTTCAGAAACAAAATCACATAAAGGAAAAGATAAAAAATCCCAAAAAACAGTAGGCATCCCCTCAGGAGTACAGATTGGAAATCCGATCGATAGATCTACCGATAAATTATTCTTAGGAACTGATTATAGAGAAATCATTATCCCAGATAGATCTTGGGCAGAAATTCTTGCAGATGTTGAACATTGGACCCCCTTACCATTCACTCACGGTATTGAAATGGAATTAATTATTGCAGACGATAATGGAGACTATCCGCCGGGAGACGAGATGGTTTTTCGGATGAAAGAAATTGTAAAAGACGCAATAAAAATAATGGATCATATCCTTTATCAAGGAAGAGCAGATTTCTTACCAGTTCCGGTTTTCATTCGACAAAAAGTCATGGCTCGTCCTTGGGGCAGGGATGATCTCGAAAAAGGATATGCCATGAATATCCGGTATAGATTACCCAATAACGTTGAAGTAGACATAGATACATTTGCTCGTGACGGTAATGTAACCGCTGTGACATATATCTTGGAACTTGTAACTCCTCCATGCGAATATGCTGAAGAATTAGCATATTGGGCAAGTACTCTTTTCCTCTTAGCTAAAAATACTTTACCAAATGATCTCCATATAATCGCCTCTGCCATTAATCCTGCTGCTAAGGAATACATGCGTGGATTAACCCAAGCGGACCACTCCCACTTAGGTTCCTTTGGCTCAGATTTAGAAAAGATTCAAGCTTATTGCATGATAAGAAATTTTCTACCTCATATAATTGCCCTTACCTGCAATTCCCCCATATTGAATAATAAGCCAACAGATGTAGTAAAAATAGTTGATACAAGGATTACTGCCCCCAATTGCGTGAGATCTTTAAGATTGCAAAATAATACAACAATGTTGAGTAATAATGATCCGAAACATTTCATTCCATATTTGACATCTGGAGATGAAGAATCTATCAACTATTTCCTCCAAGTTGTTCAAAAAGCAAGCTTGGAAGATGGTCGGTTCCAAGATGTATTTCCATTTACAGACTGGGGAACTATTGAAGTGCGAATTAGTGATGCACAAATATCAATATGTCGTAGGATCGGTATTGCATTGTTAATTCAAACACTCTGTTATAAAGCTGTTAAATTACTTCAGAGTGGTGTATGGGTACCAGATGCTGGATCGGAAACGATCGCCTATAACAGGAAGACCTCAATTGAACGAGGTTTAATTTCATTATTTCGCCCCCAAAATCTTACTCGTGAGCATTTAGCTCAATATGATGCTACTTTTGCAGAACAATATCTCGGTCCTGAAAACCAGCCAGTAAAATACATGACTCAGGCAGTTCAAAGGATGTTTTTTTATTTAAAGGATGAGCTGAAAGAACTTGGTTTTCTTTACTCGCCATTTTTGAAACCAATCCTCCAGTCTGTTTTTGGAGATGTAACATACGCAAAGCCTCCAATAACAGAAGCGGAGTATCAATTAAGTCTATACAAATATAAATTGGACAATGGAGAAGATCCGAATATTCTCTATGATCTAATCTACTTTACCATTCAATACTGTCAAGATCCGCTAAATAATCCTCTAACTGGAACGTTGACGCTTCCGAAAGAAATGAGAGATTAAATTAATTAATTTTTTTTATCTATGAGGTAGTTAAAAATTCCGGTTGAAGAAGTTCATAGTGTTATAATTGCAATTAAAAGAGTTTTAACTGTCTCTGATGAATTTAAGAAAAAATTGAATGAAACACTTTTGGAACAATCAAAAAAGAAGAGTATAAAACAAATTCTATTCTATTTTCATGAAACTGAAAAGCAAATTGAGCTTAATTTAACCTGTGATTTAACTATTTCGGATATTAAATTACTACTTAATAAAAAACTCTATGATTTAGCAGATCCCGAAAAAGAGTTGGTGGTTTTCTCTGCAGAAAGGCAGTCAATGTTAAAAAATAATATGACTTTGGAGAATATTTGGAACAGAGATATATTTTTTGTTTCAATAAAATCAAATTATAATGAGAAAGCCAGCCAGAAATTCAGTAATTTTATATCACTACGAAAATTCAAATTAGATAGGTTAATTAATCTTACAAAATCACAATTAAAAGTAGCTTCGTTACTTTTTAATCAAGGAATGTCAATTATAAACTCTTTACTAATTGCAGAACTTTTTTATAGCGATCAGTCTTGGATATATGAGATTATTAGAGATAATAAAATTGAAATTAGTGATCTGCTTGAATATTATCAATTATTAAGGGGCCATGTTATGTATTATAATGGAGGTGGCGAATACATGCCTATTAATAAAAATCAACAAGAGCAAGCTTTTTACGAATATTTTAAAGGATTTAATTTCATAGAAAAAAGGGTAGAACTTGCTGGTGATAAGATGATACTAATATATTGTGTTTATTCTGAGTGTTAAAATCGTTCATATCGGGGATGAGATCTAAGTTATTCTTAGAACTATAGGGATAGAAGTATTCGAATATATTCCACAGTTTATTTGCCCTTGTAATGTCGAAGACACCTTCAGTATCGATAATATTCACGTGTTCATATGCTGTATATGAATCAGCATAATTGGCTTGTTAATAATTATTCACTTCAAAAAAAATATTGTAAACGAGAGAGTTTTTCCGTTAAAATATATAAAATTTTAAGAAAGCACGATATTCAACTAGTAGGATAATCGGAATTATCAATTGAGATATTGCATAACTAATCAGTCTTAGTGCTATAAGAAACAAAGTAACAACTTGGTAAGTAATGGCTAAGGGTAATACCAGTTGATCTTGGGCAATAATAATGGCTAAAATATCTAACCACATGAATACCACTAGTAATAAAAACGAATCGAGTACAATGCTAATATTTTCTTTCTTTACTCCCATGCACGTCCATAATAAAATCATGCTAAAAACAAAGGGTAGATATAACAAAATCATTGGAGAAAACCAGTACAAAGGAGCAAAGAATAGCAACAGGCCATAACCTAAGGTTGCAAAGAGGAAAGCAATGATTGATATACGTCTTAATACTCTACGCCATATTGTTGGCTTATCTTCCCATTCAATCTTATCAATAAGGGATGCAATAACTCTATTCCTTCCAATCTTCGCTTTAAAAGTCGTTCCTTTCTTTTTTAGTAGAACACCTGAGATTAAAAACATTAATAAAATTTTGGCCAGCCCATATTCTAGGTACACCATGAATGGAAAATGATATATGGGAGGATCATCTGGTATTGGTACAACAAGCGTAACTGCAATAATGCAAGCTGTAATAATATTTATAGTGAGTATTAAACGAACAATTAATGTTGTTCTTTTTCGAATAAATTCAGATAACGCCATGATTATTTAATAAAATCATAATAGGATTTAAAAAGGTTTTACTATGATTAAAATTATTAATGTAATGACTCACGTTCATATGATTCAAATTACATATTACAAAATATTAAATCAAATAATTTAGATATGTATTGCATATTAGGAATTTTTAGATTGGAAGATAAGAATCCTATAAGGATAGAAAATGTTAACAGCGACAATTGAACAAAATGGACAGAAAAAAACGGAACACGTGTTTGTTATCGACTCTCATTCTCATTTAGGGGAAGATGTTGATGGTGCTACCATGATGAATCCATTAGCACCAGGTACTGGTACCTTTGATTTTTGGGGAAATGTTCAAGGACGAATTCAAGCCGATTGGGAAGCAAATGGAGAACAATCCTTCATGACTAGTATTGCTGGAACTCAGACCAGGATCACGTGGTCTTTTAATCAGTTTCCCTTCACAGATAAATTATATATTGCTTTGGAGGATTTGGGCAAGCGATATTCTGATTTAAAGCAGAAATCAAAATTTTATGCTTTTATTGATCAAGGAGTTGTATTTCCCTTTCAAGATGTTTTTCGAGATAAGCATCCCGAAGCATTATATCGGGCAAGCAACATAAATGTTTCCCGTTTTACAACTAGGTTCCCTTTTTCCATGAAATTAATTGGATACGCACGTGTCGATCCCATGGAGGGAGATAAAGCAGTTAAAGAAGTAAAATATGCACGCGAAGTATTGGGTCTTAGAGGATTGAAGCTACATCCTCGGTCTGAAGGATGGATTGATAAAGTAAGGGAAAATAAAGTAATCAATGTTTTAGTAGAAGCAGCAAAGCATTCCATGCCAGTTATTTTTGATACGAGAGGAAGAGGGACAATTTTAAGCATTGCTGAATTGATAAGATCGACGAGAGCTTTCTTGAGTCAGAATCATCCTAATTTAGTTCCTCACTTCAAGGTCATCATTGCACATTTTGCACAGGGAAATATTGGAGATACAGAAGTATATAATGCCGTTGTTCAGCCTAATGTATATGGGGATCTATCAATGCTTCATGGTGAAGGCGCTGGAAACTTTTTTGAGGATTTTCGCCGCTGGTTTAAAGGAAATAATAAAATTGCTGTAGATAACAGAGATTGGTCAGAATATTTACTATATGCTTCTGATTATCCTTATTTTGGAGATGTACATGCTGAAAAACTCATGATTTACATAATCAATAAACGTTTTTTTGATTCGGGAGGAACATTGGATGATACAAGAAACATTTTGGGATTAAATCAATTAAAAATATTGCCTGAGTATAATCTCTATCCTGAGCAAAAAAGCAAAAAGAGCCTTCCGACTACCATTATTTCTCAAAATGGATCCAGGATCTCCCCTTATGAATTAGGAATAAAAGTTCTAGCAAAACTGATTATTGAGAACAAAATAGACATTAAGAAGTTTTGTATTCAATTTAAAACCAACTGGGGTTCTTTTAATAACATTCTGATTGATGCGATAAAACCTAACACTAAAGAAGAAATTCTCTTGACTTTCATGGAATTAGTGAAAGATCAAATATCTATTTTAGCTCCTCTTGCTCAAAATTCAAAATGGAATTCATCAGAAATGAAGTATTATAATCCAAAAGATAGATCCTTTTTTGCTTCTATCTTTAAACAGGCTTATATAGCCACTGATGAGGAGCAAGCTATCAATTGTTTAAATCAAATTTTTCTTTGAGCAAATTTATAATAATCTTCTTATATTTTCATTTAAAATTTATTTTTTAGGGTTTATTTATTATTTAGAGAATTTTTACCTATTAGGTTTTTCATCATTAATTCGAATGCATGGTCTATATCTAATCCCGTTTTAGAAGATGTTTTTATATTAACTAATAATTTATTCTTGAGCATTAAATCAATGAAAACATCGTCATTAATTGAATCAGGCTCTACTAAATCATATTTGATGCCAAATAATATAATTGGCAGATCTTTATCTTGAGATCTTACTAGATTTATCCATTCTTCAGCGTTATTAATACTTTTGGGTTCAGATAAATCATAAAGTAAAAATGCTCCAGAAGCACCTCTAATATAAATCAATTTTGGTAAATTTGAGTTTATAGATAATAGGATTGGGATAGAAGATTCAAGGAAAGAGATGAATTTTATTAGAGGATCTCCTGAGAATAATTTTAGTGGCGGAATGGGTATAGGTCTGTCGCTTGTGAAAAGAATATTAGATAGCTGTAAAGGAGAAATTAGTGTTGAGGATAGATTCAAGGGTGATCATACTAAGGGCAGTAATTTTATAATTTCTATACTAAAATAAGATTTAATATGGATAATTAAATCTTAAAGTCCACTATTGTTTTTAAGACTATTTGGGAAGGGTAAAACTGAAAATTGTACCTTTTCCTACTTCACTCTCAAACCAGATTTCTCCACCGTGAAGTTCTACTATTCTTTTTGTTAAAGCCAAGCCTATTCCTGAACCAGAAACAGTACTACTTTTAATATTTTTTATTCTACCAAATTCTCTAAACACCACATCATAATCATCCTCAGCTATTCCTATCCCCGTGTCTTCAACCTGAAACTCCCAACTATCTTCTCTTGATATACACCTAAAATTTATATGACCAGACTCTGTAAATTTTATCGCATTATCAATCAGATTATATAAGATTTGCTTGAACCTAAGTGGATCAGCCTTAACATAAATTTTTTCATTTATACCTTCCAAATTAATTTCTAATCCTTTTTTCTTAAATAAATGATTTACAATTGCAACGATTTCTATTAAAATTGGGAGTAGCTTAAAATTTTCAATAACTAATTCAAATTTACCCATATCAATAAGCGAAAAATCTAATATCGTGTCGATCAATCTTTTTAAATGGTCTGCTTCAGATGTAACATCTTCTAAGAATTCCATTTGGTCTTTATTTAATTGTCCATAACTTCTATCTAGCAACAATGATGTAAAGCCTATTATGGCATTCAAAGGTGTTCGTAATTCATGGGACATGGTTGCAAGAAATTTTGATTTAAATTCTAAAGAGGTGATTAATTTGTCTAATAATTCTTGAAGATTCCTTTCATAAATTTTACGATCAGTAATATCGGAAAAAAAAGATTGTATTATAATATTATCGGCGATTTTAATTAACGTTGAAGTGATTTCTACATCAACTGTTTTCCCATCTTTTCTTTGAATTGTTATTTCTATCTTAGTAAGCCCGGAAAAAATATGGATATCTTCAGTGTAATGTTTTTTGATAATTTCAATATTTTTTGAACTGAATAGATCAAAAATATCTAAATTTAAAATATCATTGATTTGAATTTGAAATAAATTTAAAGCTTTTTGGTTAGCTCTTAAAATTTTACCTTTAGTATGTACTAAAAGTATTGCTAAAGGAGCATCCTCAATAAGCACATTCATTTCATGAAGAATTTGTTCTAATCTTATTACTTCTTGTTCTGATTGCTTAATTCCGGTAATATCTTGGATTAATACATGGATTAGTGCTTGATTTCCAATATTTATAGATGAAAAATTCAGTTTAAGCCAAATAATTTCGTCTTTTATCGTTTTTAAATATTTAATTTCAATTGGATTTGGGAAATTTCCTTTTAATATTTCGCTGTGAACCTTATCATACTCAGGAATGACCAAAGAAGTTTCATTATAATATCTATTAACTATTTCCTCTCTATTTAATTCAAGTACATGCTCTAAACTTGAATTACAATCTACAACAACCCCGCTCATATTTAAAATCAATATTGGATATGGAGATTTTTCAAATAAATCCCGATATCTTTCCTCAGATTCTTGTAGGCGTAATTCATATCTTCGATGTTCAGATACATCCCGAATAGTTAATAAGTCAACAATTTCTCCCTCCCATTCTATTTCTACCGAGTGAATTTCTGCAATTGCTATCTTCCCAGATGTTTGTAAAATTGTTATCTCCTGATTCTCTGGCCCAGTAGCGTAACCAAATTTCTCTCCGATAAATTCATTCCTATCTCGTCCAAAAAACGTTTCTGCAATTGGGTTAACAAAGCGGACTATTCCTTTCTTATCTACGATTATAATGCTATCAGCGTTCTCTTCTATTATTTTACGTAATCGAAACTCATCTTTTCGTAAATTATCTACCAATGATTCAATAGTTCTCATCATTTTATGTCTATCAATTGCATGGAATATTGATCGTAATAATAGATTGCTTTCAATCTGTCCTTTAACTAAATAATCTTGAGCACCAGCTTTAATTGCTTGAATTGCTAAATTTAGGTTATCCATCCCTGTAAGTACAATAATCGGGTACTTCGAATCTTTTTCTAATATTCGCTCCAATGTTTCTATACCGGAACTATCCGGGAGCAGAAGATCCAAAAGAATAATATCAAATGAATTCTCGGTGATACAAGTCAATCCTTTTAAAAGATTTTCAACAGAATGTAAATTAAATTTAAATTCTTTAGCTTCTTTAAGGTGTTCTTTAATTATTCGTATGTCACCAGGATTATCTTCGATTAGAAGTATGTTTATAATTTGGTTTAACCCATTATTACTCTGCATTTCTCTATTTCTAGCTCTTTTTAATTCAAATAATCTTATATCTTTTATATATTAAGTTAATATGATATTTAATGACCAGAATTCTATTATATTCAATAATTTTTTAATGAATTGATCGAAATCTAAGGGTTTTATAACATCGCAATTTGCATGGTTTTCATAAGCATTTACAATATCATCATATTATGGAATTTTATTTGAATTAACCCATCTTCTACCTTCTTCTACATCCCATGGCTCAATAAAATCAAGTTTAGGCTTTTTGCTATTGATTACGTTTAGATCATCATCAAAATATTTTTGTGCTTCATCTTTAGGATAAATATCAAACAAACTGTTACCTTCCAGTTCTCTTTTTGTTATTTCATGAGCATCTGCATGATATTGATTTACTTTAATATAATTGTTTTTATCATCTTTATAAAAAATTAATCCTGGAATATTGTCCAATATCATTTCTATTTCTTCAATGTTTCTTACATAGCCCTTTTTCGTATTAATTTTTGAATTTACCATTCTCAATCCCTTTTATTTATAGGTTCTTTTAAAACGCAATTTAAACTAGTAGGTATAAATTTTAAAAAGATAGGTACCTCTCATCTTTATTATACAGAAAATAAAAATATATACATATAAATCTAATTTAATCTATAGTGTAAAAAAGAAAAATTTGCTTTATTTGCTAATATCTCTTTTTTTAGATAATATTATTTTCGGTAAAGTGCAAATAAAATATATCAAATCAATTTATTTTAAATATTATTCTATCTTAATATCTTTTGGCACTATAATATAGTCTTAGGATTAAATTATAGTAATTGACAAAAAAATAATTTTTTTTTAATTTTAGTACAATTTAAAGGGTTGAATATGACAAAGGTTAACGAAAAATTATCTCAATCAGATATAAAATATAATTGCTTAATTGGTTCCACTCCTGATGTTATAGGGGAATTATATTTAGACGGAACAATTAGTTTTATTAGCCAACAAGTTCATGATATGCTGGGTTATCATCCAGATGAGATGATTGGAACAAATATCATTAATCTTACTCATCCTGATGATGTTCTGGCTATAACGAAGAATATGAAGAAAGCAATCAAGTTAAAAAAAGTTGTGATCCCCAAATTGAGGCTTAAGCACAAACAAGGTAATTATGTTCTTGTATTCGTAATGGGAAAATTAATAAAATTAACTGATAAACCGGGATTAATAGGCGTTATAAGAGATGTCACCAAAATCTATGAAACTGAAAAAAAACTAGAGGAATCTCAAAACATCTTTGAGCAATTAAATGAAGTTTTCTTGAAATTCAAAGAAGACCCAATCTTTAATTTACAACTTCTTGTAAACACTGCAGGTTTACTTCTAAACGCAGATTGTGCTTTATTCAATATTTTTAAAAGAATAAATGGAAAAGACGTTTTAGAATCGCTTGTTACTTATAACGAACCTCCTAATTTCACTCGAGAGAGTGATCCAAAAGGTCACATTTGCACGGATATAATCAAAGATAATCCTGATGATGTCGTGATCTTAAGAAACTTAGATAAAACTGATTACATGAAAACTGATGAAAATGTTCGAAATTATGGTTTAAAACAATATGTAAGTTACGTCGTAAGATTTAACAATAAACCAACAGCGACTTTTTGCGTGGTATATACAGAAAACCGAGAAATGAGTAATACTGATATAACTATACTCCATATCTTGTCAAAATCGGCATCAACTGAACTAGCGAGATGGAATTCTCGGATTGATTTACAAGAATCGGAGGAAAAATTCAAATTACTGAACAAAGAATTAGAAATGATATTGGATAATCTTCCAGGATTAGTTTTTTTTAAAGATATTAATAACAATTTTATTAAAGTAAATAAATATGTTGCTAATGCTCATGAAATGACAAAAAGAGAACTGGAAGGCTTAAGCTTGTTTGATCTTTATCCGAAAGATCAAGCACAAGCTTACTGGGATGATGATTTAGATGTAATTAAAAGTAAAAAACCTAAGCTTAATTTTATTGAGCCATGGGATGTAGAAGAAGGTAGAAGATGGGTTAATTCAAGTAAAATACCCCTATTTGACGAAAATAATAATTGCATAGGAATAATAGGGTTATCAACAGATGTTACCGTACAAGTTAAATCTGAGCAGAGATTGAGAGAATCCGAAGAGAAGTATCGTATTTTAGTTGAGACCGCTGAAATGGGACTAGTCGAATTGGACTTTATCGAAAATAGAGTTTCTTACATTAATCCGAAGCTATTAAAAATTCTAGGATATACAAAGGATGAATTTTTTGAAGAAAAAATATTTATAGAAATCGTTCATCCCGAAGACCTTGAAAATCTAATAAGATCAGGAGAGGATAGACATGTAGAATTTAGGATTTATACGAAAGATCAAATTTTAAGATGGTTATCTGGTATTAGGAGTAATCAATACGACGAGGAAGGAAAGATTGTTAGTATAAGACTATGGTTAGAGGACACAACTGAAAGAAAAGAAATTGAGGAAATCAAATCAGATTTACTAATACGGTTTTCCCACGAGTTCAAAACACCTCTGATTTCAATAATGGGATTTACGGATTTCTTATTAACTGCATACAAAGATAAATTTGACAAAAAAATACTTTCCTTTCTTATTAATATCAAAAATGGAAGTGAACGGTTAAAAGCTCTTATAAATACATTTATTGAAAGTTCTCATTTAGATAGAGATTTTTCAAATTTGGAATTAAGTAGTGAAAATTTATTGACCTTTATAAAAACAGCTATGCAAGAGGTGAAAGGGTTAGCTGACTTGAGAAATCATGTTATCGAGGTAAACGTGCACGAAAACCTAATGGTTGAAATAGATAAGGAAAAAATCTACACGGTGATCACCAATCTTATATTAAATGCTATTAAATACACTCCCATAGGAGGTAAAATTTTAATTAGATCCAAAATCGAGGAGGATTTTAATTCAATTTCTATTATTGATAACGGAATTGGGTTCACTAGTTCTGAAATAGAAAAATTATTTAAGAAATTTGGAAAAATCGAAAGATTTGGTAATGGTTGGGATATCATTACTGATGGAATTGGAATGGGTTTATATATTTCAAAACAAATAATAACTGAACATGGAGGTAAAATTTGGGTTGAATCTCAAGGAAGAAATAGAGGATCGACATTTACTTTTACTATTCCAATTAGAAAAAATAAATTTAGTTAATATTATCCTAAATATTTAAACAGAAACTCAAAATCTACTAAATCGAATGGTTTTAAAATATACCCATCTGCTTGTGTTTCTTCCATTTTTTCTTGCACTTTAAAACCCGGAATAGCAGTTAGAAAAATGACAGGGATATCTTTATATTTTTTATTTTGTTTAATCTGTTTACATATATCAAATCCACTTACATCGGGTAAGATAATATCAAGAAGTATAAGTTTTGGTGTGTTCAGAATCATCTCCTCCAAACCAGTCGCACCAGTATGGACTCCCCTACAGGAGTAACCTTTATTTAAAAAATAATTTGTTAAAAGATCAACAGTTGGCAAATCATCCTCTATTAGAAGCACATCAACTTGTAATGTTCCTGCATTAGGTTTATCCTTTTTAGAAATAAACTTATTTTCTAACTGTTGAGTGTGATCTAATACATTTTCTACTATTGATACAATCTCCTCATCTAAATTTAATTTGTATTTTTCAAGAATGAGCTGTAAAAAGCCCTTAATGATAGTTAGCTTTTGTTTTAAATAATACATTGCATTAGGATTTAATCGATACTCAAGATTTAGATTAAAGTTGCTTATTTCATTTGATTTTTCTTTTATATATTCATTAACGCTCACTCGAATTAATTTTGAGAGCGTTTTAGACTCTACATTATCAGTAAAATCCTGCCATTTTTTTTCTGTTTCACGAGAAATATATACCGAAATTCTTTTTTTATCTCCATAGTAATTCTTCTCACCCTCTTTCCATCTTATAAAACCTTTTGTTAATTCACCCAACCAAATTGCTTGTCTTCCAGTTTCTTCCTCATATTTCTCCATTTCTTCAGTTCTATTGATATTATCTGAAATTGTTATCACGATTTAGAATTATTTTTTGATACAAAATATTGTTATTATAAACTTTTTTCACCTATAAAGTAAAAAATTACACATAGAATTTAAAAATTTATTGGAATTTTTTTTTTATATATTGAAATTGTAATCTTATTTGAGCGAAATAAAAAGTTAACGAGTCACCAATCCCTTTTTCATAAACATATCTTTCAGTTCAGAGATAACTAGGCTTCTTTGATTTTGTTTTGATTCAAATTCTGAATTTTGGATTTTTGGGGGTGGAGGAGGTGGTTTAAGAGAACTAAGAGAGACTAATATATCTATGGATTCCTTTTTAGGAGCTAAAGGAGGAGTACTTGAAGTTGAAGTTGCTGATAATGAATTTTTTGCGTCTTTTATCTTAACTTCAGTAATTTTTTTATCATCTTTAGCTTTTTCATCTGCAGCATCAGGGCGAACTAGAACTTTTAACCTTTGAGGGGGTCCACTACCCTTTTTTGTTTTACTATTTGATGATGAAGTTATTTTTTTCTTTTTTTTCTTAGATTTATCATTAGCTACATTCGCATCTGTAATAAACTCAATTGGAACTTTTTCAAAGGGCACAGAAAAAAAAGACTGAGAAAGATCAGATGGGATTAGTCTAAACAAAATTCGCTTGACTTCAGATAATTCTCCAACAACTTTATCCATTAATTTTAAATTAATTTCTAATATTTTTTGAAGCTTTTCTTCAATATCAGGTAATACTTTTTCTGTGGTTAAATTAGATTTATCTTTTGAGAATATATTTTTTATACTTTTAGCAATTTCAGGTTCAGTGGCATAAAAGTTATAAATACTCGTTGGTATTATTTCGAAATTCCAAGATTTCTCACTACTCATAAAAACATTTGATATTTTATCAGTTAAATATTCAAGTTTAATTTGAAAATCAGGATCGTCAATAACATCTGAATCTGCCTTATTTAAAAGAAGTACGAAATACGGATTTTCATTCAGAAATCCTAGAATCCCAATGATACCGTTTAAATAATTAACAGCATCCTCATAGCGTAAATCATCTTGCGAATCAAAAACAAAAATTAAAACATCAACATTTATAAAGAATCGTTCAGGAGATTCAAGATATTCTTCAATATGATCTTTCTGACCTCCTAAATCCCATAAAACTAAATCTAATTTTTCTGATTGATATTCTTCAATATTCGCACCCACAGTAGGTTCTAAGTTAATCATATCATTGTAATTATAGTCATTCATCATTCTATTTAGTAATGAGGTCTTCCCCGCATAGTCTAAACCAGCAATGACCGTCTTCATTTTTATCTTTTTAAGATAAAGATTTCTTTTATTCCAGGAATTTGCGATTAAATAAGCTGCAACTAATGATGCATTGAATGTTGATTTTTCTATTAATACTTTTTTGGCACGATTCTTATAATCTGCTACTTTTAATGAGGACAATTCTCTTATTGTACTAACGTCAATTTTTTTAAATTTTTCGCTATCCTCAGTTTTAATATTTTTTAACTTATCAATACTTAAATCGAGAATAGAACTTAGACTAGTTGGATAATAATCAATCTTTAAAAATCGATCACAAAAATATTTTATTATGGTTTTAGCAGATTCGGACATAACTCAGTAATAAATTATACTTTTTTAAATTTTTACAAATAGTTAATTTTTTAGATCAAAATTATTTTTTAATATATATTTTTGTACTATTAATATGTCCTTGTAGTTAAAAGCAAAAGAATTATATAGGGGTTTTTATCATATTTTAATTAAGAAAAAATCTTTTGTTATAAAAAAGACTGGATTTATTTTAATTATTATAACAATTCTAAATATATTTAAAGGTTAAAATATGCAATTAAAAGAGATGGAAAATGATGATTTTAATGGTTATTATCAATTATTTAAGAAAGCGTTAGACGAACAGCCTTTTATAATTGTTATAGGAAAATATGATCATATTTTGGGTCCACGAGCTTTATATTCTTCGGTCAATTTAAAAGATGAGGTTTTTATTAGAAATCTTTTAAGGGATGCCCTAAATACCAAGAATGAATTTATCATTTTAGATTTTAATCAATTCTATTCTCAAATTTATAAAATCGATGTGGATGACGAAAACGCGAGAGGAAAAAAACAACTTTACGCTATAATATTACTTCGCGATGTGGCATATCCGATGATACCAATGCTGCATTTTAAAAGAATTGGTATGATTTTTCGTAAGATCCAACCTGAAAAAATATTAAAGAATAACATAACCGCTTTTGAAAACTTTTTTAAAGAAGTATGTGCCATATATATGAAAAAAGGTGAAGTACTACCATTAGAATCTACTAATTTGCAAATTAGAAGTGGGATGAATACAATTCAGGGTTTCTGTGAATTAATATTAGAGCAAGTAAAAAAAGATGATCAAATATCGAAGGAAGATATAAAAAATTATATTGAGTTAATGCTCGATTCGTGTGATGATATTATAGAAGCGTTAGAAAAACCTTTCTCATCCGCTTGTGAATCAAAATAGGTGTCATTAAATGAATCAAAACAAAAAATTAGTATTAGTAGGCCCTCCGGGGGTGGGAAAGAGTACAATTAAAGAAATATTTTTTAATAAAAAAAGCCCGACTCAATTATTAGAAATGCCTTTGGATCCATCAAGAGGGATTAATTCAGAAGTATTCTCTTATGATAACTCTCACTTGGGAATTTTTGATTTAGCAGGTCAAGAAAACAGTAGCTGGTTTTCAAAAAAAGGGAGTGAAATTTTTGAGAAAAGTAATGCAATAATTTGCATTTTTGATATTAGCAATTCCCTAGAGTCAATTTTTGAATTTCTTATAAAAATTCATAAACTCAAAGAAGAATTAGATTTGTCCAAATGCTATTTTTCTGCATTTTTACATAAAGCTGATAAGGGAAATCCTTCATATGTCAATCAAAAAATAAAGAGAATACAAGAATTTTTTTCAACTCAAAAAATCATGGGAGCTGAGTTCCAAATATTCAAAACATCTATAACAGAGGATTTTTTTTACAATACGTTCTATACAATCTCTAAAATCCTCAATAGACTATATGATGATGATAAAATATTTAATTTTGATTCTAATGAGCATACTAATATGAAAAAAGAAATTTCTTTTATCTTAGAGAATGATGCTTTAAAACAATATTCTACAGAATCATTTGCTAAAGAAAATAATATAAAGACAGAATTGATGATAGCACATCTAAAAAGATTAGAAAAGTTTGGTTTAGTAAAAAATACTGATGAATTTGAATCTTTTCAGTTAACAGAAAGGGCAATATATTTTAAAATTGGCTGGGAGCGAGAGAGTATTAGTAATAAGTATGACGATTTGAGTAGAAACATTGAAATGTTTCACATCTTGTTAATTTTAAATTATAATAATTAGTTTTGTTAAGTTTTCTGTGAATATAAAAATATGCACACGGGATTAAAGAAAACAATGGAAGAATTAAATTCAAGCATTAAAAAAGCATCAAATAATAACCAAAGTAACGGAATCTTGGAATCATTAGAATTTTATAAAGAATTTATTGAGTTTGCAAATTTTGCATTTGTAGTAATTAACCCAGATAAGAAAATTATTTATTATAATTCTACAGCTGCAAATTTATTTGGCATCGACAATGTAAATTTAAAATCTTTAACAATTGTTGATTTATGTTCTCAGATAGAGAGTTATAAAAAAGAAGAAGAATCACTTATTCAATACTTTATTAACGGGATGAATTTTGATAATAAAGTTGTACAAATTAAAAGGAAAGATAATAGTCAAATTTGGATAAATTTATCCTTAAAACCTATAATAAATGAAAATAAGCAAATCATTGGCACTATTTTAACAGGATTAGATATTTCAAGACAAATACAGTTAGACCAAAAACTAATTAATTCCGAGGAAAAATATAGAAGTATTTTTAATTCAATTAACAGTGGTGTGGCAGTGTTTGAAGCTGTCAATGATGGGGAATCATTTATAATTAAGGAATTTAACAGTTATGCCGAAAAAATTGAAGATGTTAAAAAAATAGAAATTATCGGAAAAAATATTTTAGATATATTTCCGGGAATAGAGGATTTCGGATTACTCAATGTATTTAGAAGAGTATGGAAAACTGGAATTCCTGAATCACACCCAGTATCGTTTTACAAGGATAATAGAGTTCAAGGTTGGAAAGAAAATTATGTTTATAAACTAGAGACAGGAGAAATCGTAAGTATATATAATGATCAAACTGAAAAGAAAAAACATGAACAAATTCTAAAGGAAAGTGAGGAAAAATTCCTCCTATTAAGCTCAAATGCCATGGATGCAATTATACAATTTGATCACGAAGGTAAAGTTGTATATTGGAATAACGCTGCAAAAAGGATATTTGGTTATGAATTTAGTGAAATAAAGGGGAAAAACCTTTTTAGATTAATAGCACCAGAGGGAGATAATCAGGCATACTTCAATTCTTTAAATATTTCTAAAGAAGTAGGGGACGTTGCTGCAATTGGAAAAAAATTAGAGCTTGTTTGTAAAAAAAAAGATGGAAGTGAGATACCAATTGAAATTTCATTATCATCAGTTAAAATAGATGGTAAAAGGAATGCAATCGGTATTATGAGAGATATTTCTGAAAGGAAAGCTTATGAAACTCACCTTAACCAAGTATTGAACTTTGAGAAATTACTTACATCAATCTCATCTCAATTCCTTGGCACAGTAGATTTTAATAAGGCTATTAATGATACCCTTAAAAGGATAGGAATTTCTAAAATGGTTTCTAGAGTGTATCTTTTTTCTTTTGATGCGAGCAATGAATACCTAATGAACACTCATGAATGGTGCGCAGATGGCATCGAACCTAATATAAACCTCTCTCCTAAATTTTCACTAAATGAATTTCCTTTTGTTAAAGATTATGTTTTCTCTGGAAAGTTCATCAGCATTGAAAATAGCTTAGATTTTTCCAAGAACCTTCCTAACCTGAGAAAATTTCTTTCAAATCAGGGTGTTCGAGCTACATTGGCATATCATATATATACTAATGGTGTAATTTCTGGCATTTTAGGTATTGATGATGAAAAGAACCCCAGAGTTTGGACACCCGAAGATTATTCTCTTTTAAAAGTTGTTTCACAGATAATTGGTAATGCTTTAGAACGGAAAATTACTGAAGATAAAATAAAAGAGTCTGAAGAGAAGTATAGATTAATAACTGAAGATTCCGATGATTTAATATTAGTCTTTAATGAAAGGATGGAAATAGAATATATTAATGGGGAAACTCATGAAAGAAATTTAGGCTATTCCGCTCAACTTTTTTGGAAACAGAATTTTATAAAATCCATAGTTCATCAGGATGATCTTAAAATTTCTGAATCGACCATTATAGATGGATATAAAAAAGGAGCGTTTAAACTACATATCCGATATAAGCATAAAAAAGGGCATTACATATGGTTTGCATTTACAGGAAAGACATTCTCTGATAAAAGTGGCTCTAAAAAATTGTTAGTTGTTGGAAGAGATATAACGGATATAAAATTAGTACAGGAACAATTAAAAGAATCTGAAGAAAAATATAGGAACATACTTGAAAGTATTAAAGAAGGATATTTTGAGGTTGATTTACATGGTAACTTTACTTTTTTTAATGATGCATTTTGTGAAATTTTCGGTTATTCAAGACAGGATCTATTAAATTTTAATTATGGTGAATTATGCGATGAAGATACAAGGCTATATCTATTTGATGAATATAATAAAATTTTCAAAACTAAAAAGGTATTTGAGATTTTTGAATATCCACAGAAAAAGAAGAATGGTGAACTTATATATGTTGAATCTTCTGCTTATTTAAAGTATGATGAAAGTAATATTATTATAGGATTTAAAGGATTTATCAGGGATGTTTCTGAAAGAAAGAAAGGAGAGTCTTTAAGAAAGATATTTAGTTCGAAGCTTAAAGAGGAAGTGGAAAAAAGGACAAATGAGCTTACTGAGGTACTTGAAAAACAGAAATTATATCTTGATCAAATTATCAAAAGTTCATATTTTAAAACGGAATTTTTAGCAACCATGTCACACGAATTACGAACTCCTTTGAATGCTATAATTGGATTTACCGATTTACTACTAGAAGGAGTATATGGCACTCTAAATATCGAACAATTAGAGTTTATTAAGGATATTAAAAGTTCAGCAGAGCATCAATTTGACATGATCTCACAGATATTAGATATTTCTAAAATTGAGTCAGGTCAAGTTTTACTGAATTTCGAGGATATACACCTATATGATTTTCTGAATACTATTGTATCAACTTTAAGACCCTTAATCAATGAAAAAAAGTTAGTAATTGAAATGAGGGGTATTAAAAAGAAACAGGTAATTAAGGCAGACCCCCTTAAGCTCAAACATATAATATCTAACCTTTTGAGTAATGCGATTAAATTCACTGAAAAAGGATATATTATTATAGAATTTTCTCATGACAAAGATGGATGGGAATTATTAGTCAAGGATTCTGGCATTGGTATAGCAGAAGAGAATTTTGGTATTATTTTCAAAGATTTTAAAAGAGTTAAATCACCCTTCGTAGATTCGACACCCGGTTCTGGTTTGGGTTTAACTCTAGCTAAGAGAATTGTAGAACTTCATGGTGGTAGAATTTCATTTAGTAGTAAACTAGGAGAGGGCACAACATTTAAGATTAATATACCTAATGACCCCAAAAACAAGGAAAAATTTGAAGTAGAACAATTTTTAAAATATTTATAAATTATTGTGATATTAAAATGTTGGATAATAAAAAAGAGCTCACAATAAATAGTAAGGATACCACAAAGGGAAAAACTGAATTGTCGGAATATTGGTTAAATCTAGAAACGGTTATATCTACTATTTCATCCCGATTTCTTGGAAACTTTAACATTGATGATGCTATTAATGCAACTTTACGGGATATTGGTATATTAAGTGGTGTGAGCCGTAGTTATATTTTTTCAATTAGTGATGATAATAAGTATATTAGCAATACTCATGAATGGAATGAAGAAAATATAAGCCCCCGAGTCCATAAACTCCAAAACTTGGAATTAAATAGGTTTCCATGGTTAATCAGTCGACTTATTGATGGTAAAATTATCCATGTTTTAAATACTAATAGTCTTCCTGAGAATGCATTTCCAACAAAGGAATTCTTAGAATTACAAAACATAAAATCAGTTCTGATATATCCTATCTATGTAAAATCTAAATTTTTTGGTTTTATTGGATTTGACAATGTAAATTTTGAGAGAGAATGGAAGGATACAGAATTCTCATTACTTCGTATTACTTCTCAAATTATAGGGAACGCAATTGAACGAGACAAATTTGAAGCATTAATAAAGGAATCAGAAGAAAGGCAGAAATTAATTTTAGAAAATATAAATGATTTAGTTGTTATTATAAACTCTAATTATGAATTTGAATATCTGAACGAGGAAACTCTAGTTAAATTACTAGGATACCGAAATGAAGAAGTTTTAGGTTACTCATGTTTAGATTTTGTACATCAAGATGAAAATGAACTGTTAACATACGTCTTCAAAAAAAACTCTAAAGCAATGGAAAAACTTTTAGAATTAAGATTCAAGCATAAAAATGGAGAATGGTTATGGTTTGAATGCCGGGGTCAATCTTTTGTTGATAGAGATAATAAACAAAAATGGTTAATTGTTTCAAGAGATATTACTGAAAGAAAGTTAATTGAGGAGAGGTACAAGAATTTATTTGATAATTCTCCTAATGCAATAGTATTAATCGATTTAAAGGGAGAAATATTAGAATGTAATTTGACAACAAATAAGATCTTTGGATATGGTAGAGAATTATTAAAAGGAAAGAATATAAATGATCTTAACGATCTTTTTCTATTAGATATAAGGCACTACTTTAAAAGAATATTTCAAGCGTCCTTTATTAAAAATTTTCCAAAACCAATTGAAGTTCAAGTTAAAGATCAGCAAAATAAGCCAATTTGGGTCAAAATTCAAGCTTCTTTAATCAAGCAATATGGTACCAGTATAATTCAGTTAATTTTTCAGGATATAACAGAGAAAAAAAAAGTTGAGATTTTCGAAGAGAAATTTAAGGAAGAATTAGAAGAAGAAGTAGAGTTAAGAACTAAAGAATTAAATGTTTCACTTGAACAACAAAAGTTATTCTTAGATCAGATCGTGAAATCGTCTCAATTTAAAACAGAATTTATGGGCACAATGTCACATGAATTACGTACTCCGTTAAATGCTATAATAGGATTTGCAGATTTACTTTTAGATAGTGGTTATGGTGAATTAAGTGATGACCAAAAGGATTTTATAATTGACATAAAAAGTTCAGCTGAACACCAATTTGAAATGATAAAACATATTCTTAATATTACTAAAATAGAATCTGGGCAATTATCATTAAATATTCAGAAATTATCATTAAATTCATTATTAGAACAAATTAAGTCATCCCTAAGACCATTATATGACAAAAATAATCTGAAATTCAAAATTAAGGGTGTAGATGAAGAACTTGTCATGTTTGCTGATCCAATCCGATTAAAAGAAATTTTATTAAATCTTTTAAGCAATGCATTAAAATTTACGATTGACGGAACAGTAAGATTGCAAATAACGCAAAATTATTATAATTGGATTTTTAAAATAGTAGACACTGGGATCGGTATAGCTAAGAAAGATTTTCCACTCATATTTAAAGAATTCAAAAGAGTTGATTCCCCATATGTTCGATCTGTACCAGGCACGGGTTTAGGCTTGTCTTTAACGAAAAGACTGATTGAATTGCATGGTGGAGAGATTAATTTTACTAGTTTATTAGGAGTTGGTACGACCTTCACATTTAATATTCCTAAAAAGTTAGAAAGAATAGAATAATTTTTTTGAGAACTATATGAACTTTGCACTTAAATCTCGTGTGATTTGTGCTATTTTTTTTAATTCCTCGAAATCATTTTCCAGTATAGCCTTCATAAGATTTACTTTTAATTTCTTGATTCTCTCTAGTATAAGAGAATAATTAACATCAACCCTACTAAATAAATCGTCAATTTTACTATATAACTGTTGAGCATTTTCTAAATCGTAAATTTCTAAATTGATAATCATGTTATTATATGTTTCATTCAAATCTTTGAACCATTTCTTTCCTAACTTCATTAAAGGAAAAAGTCCATCGATTTGGCCAGTGTTTAAACTTAGCTCGAAGTCATTTTTATACTCATCAAATAAATTTATAAAATAGTTATTGATTTTATTAATCACTGGTTCGATATTTACATTAGGGTTCATAAAAAAGGTTACAGTAAATTTCTCATAAGTTAAAATATGCATTCCTAAATTACTTCCTTTCAAACCGAATCCAGATAAATCTTGAATATTCAATTCCTGTGAAAATTTCTCTAATGCACTAATAAACATTGGAATTAAATCTAAATCTACTGGAACTGCATTAGAATCAGTTAAATTTTCAGTAATAAGAAACTTTTCGAACGCATCATCGAATAATTCAAGTTTTAATAAAGTGCGACCGTCCTTGTCAGCTATGAAAGCACCTATGAAAGGGGGTATCGTTTTTTCTAAATTTGATTGAAGTACTTCTAAACTGGTATCAGAAAATGATTTTAGAACGTTTTTAAAGTAATTTTTACCTTTTTCTGTTAAACTAATTAATTCTTGATTGTTAAGGGGCTCTATTTTAAGATGACCCTTTATATCCAGACTTTTAATTAAATAATTGATTAAATTTGCAGGTCGATTTAATTTCTTATGTAATTCTTCCTTAGGTATAACAATTTCATCATCAATTATATGTATTAATTTCACTGACTCATCTATGACATTAAACATTAATGCCTCTTCAGAAGTCTCATCAACAATACATGATTTCATAATTTCAATGAAATAAGAAAATGTTTTTGTAAAATATTTCTCTTTTAAGCTTGTAAATAAGATTTTTATTAATTTTTCCGAGTGAAATGCACTATTAGTTCCTGAATTGATATCTCTTATTCGTTTCTGACTAACCAAATCGATTTTATGAAGTAAAACATAAATCATTGTTTCAGGAGTCAATTCATTACGAATCTCAATGATTCGTTTAATAAAATCTAAAATATCTTCTAAACTCGATGAAATGTCGATAACTACTATAATTACTTTTGTTCCATAAAAAATGGAATTCTCAGTAGTGTTTAACCATCTTTCATTTTCCTGCCCAGCCAAATCAAAAATACCAATATCCTCATTTATACCCGGTAATCTTAATATAAGAGATTCTTCACCATAGGTCGGTTCTAGAGCATATTCTAGCAATTTAGTTGAATTTTCACCTTCAAAAAAGAGCTTTCTTAAAGTAGTTTTACCTGCACCCGAAGGACCCACAAAAATTATTTTTTTACTCAATATTAACTCTTATCCTTTATGTTGAAATAGAATAAATTCTTTATTTTTAATCTAATTTGTCCTACCATCCAAATTAATTTGTTTGCACTGAGAGACTCAGATATACAAATTAAATTTTTAATTTCAAATTGACTCAAATTAAGATTGTTCAAAATAAGGTTTAAGTTATTTTGCCCTGAAAGTATTAGGTGTTCAATTTTACTATTACTTGACATATCCTCAAATGTTTGAGTTATTTGAGCTATTAATTTATGAGAGTGATTAATATTACTGAAATTAAAATCTTTTGATGTAGATTGCGATATGATACTATTATTTTGGTTTGTTATGAAAAACATTGATTTAGAAGATTCCTTGATAAAATCATCTAATATCTCTTTTAGGTGAAATGTCTCTTCAGAATAACTAGCTAAAATTTCATAAAATGCATTATATGTGCTAAAAATAAATTCAGGATGAATACTCGTATAAAAAACTGAAAAGGGTAATTTTTCTTTTAACACTTCAGTGATTTCTTTAAGTGTATCTTTACGATTTTCATTATTGATTAAATCAATTTTATGAATGAAAATTATAATTTTTGCTGAATAGGAATCATCTTCAATAATTTTTTGTATTTTTTGAATTTCGGCAATAATCTCCTCAGGATTTCCAACCCAAGTTGGATAATCAAAGATATATATTACTGCATCAGTATTATTAAATGCTAAATCATATTCATCTTTATTATTTAATAGAGATTCTAATTCCTGACCAGAAGAGTCAAACAATCCGATTTTTAAGTCTAACCAAGAATAAACAGAAGGACTTAATCCACGAGTGGGATCTAATGGATTAACCAGTAATTCTTTAGGATCGACACCCTCAAAAATTATTTTTTTAATTGTTGTTTTTCCAGTACCTGCTCTACCAAGTAATAGAATTTTTTGAGCTGAAGTTGATTTAAAGAATCCATCAATATTATTTTCAAAATACTTACCTCGTTCTGACTTATCAAGATTAAAGATATCCTGACTAAAATTGATTAAATTTTTTTTAAATCTGTAAGAATTAATTGCTTCTTTTTCCTCCAAAATAAGACTCACAATTTCATATCCAACTTCAGGAACTCTTGTTTTATCACAGTAAGATAAGATAGTCAGGTTACTATAACTAGTTTCAATCAATTCTTGCTTATCATAATCTTTGCTATAAGCAAATGTCATGTAAATTTTGTTAATCAACTCTTCTGGGATTTCAAAACCTTGAGGATATTTGATGTCCACAACTGAACCCATTTTCTTATCCCAACTAAAGAGTACGATACCAACGACCACGATCAGACCACTTAATACTTAAGATTTTAAACCTTTCGTGAAGAATTAAATTTAAATAATAAATGCTAAATGATATATATAAACATATCTAAATAGAAATAGTTATTTTAGTAGATATTCATATTTAAGATTAGAGAAAGAGAATACTTACATTTAAAAGTGAATAAAATGAAGAAAGTTTATGTTGTCGAAGACAACGAAAAGAATATGAAATTGTTCCGTGCAATTTTAAAAATCATTCCTGATATTGAGATTTTTGAAGAAACCCGCGGAGATTTAGGATTTGAACTAATAAAATCGGGTAATCCTGATTTAGTAATTTTAGATATTCAATTGCCAGAAATGAATGGAATTGAAATGTGTAGTGAATTAAGAAAGACAGAAAAATTTAAAGACACTCCAATAATTGCAGTAACTTCCTTCGCGATGAAAGGAGATAAAGAGCGAATTATGGAAGCGGGTTTTACCCAATATGTTTCAAAACCTATTAAAGTTCAAGAATTTAGAGACGTAGTTAAAAACTATCTAAACCGTGAAGATTAACATTCTTTTTAACTATTAAATAAAAAGTTTATAATAATATAGCTATTAATAAACTTAGTTAATTCTAAGAGATCTCCATCTTATTAAAAAAAAAAATATTTGATTAAGTTGAAAGGGATTATAATTATTGGTTTTAATGAAGATTCTAAAGCTTATATTGATAAGCAATTTCCAAGTAATGTGGCTGAATTTCTAAATATTTCTCCACAATTACTTAAGGAACTATCAGATCACCACTTCAAAAAGAAAATGGAACCGAATTACCTAGAAGTAATGTTAGAAGATGATATAAATGTCGCGAGCTTTTACTCTGGATTTTCTTTTAGGCATTATGTTGGAACACCAAATTTTGCTGTTGTTGTTTTTCTTTCCGAGGATGATGTTCTTCCTATAGATTTTGAAGGAATGATGCGCCGTATATCTCACGAATTACTTCCAAAACGAGAAGCTCTTAATTTCGATGACATTCTGGGCAGATATTATGATATGTTGAAAAGTGAAGAATTAACGCCTTATTGGGAGGAAATTATAGAAGGTGAAACGAGTTTGATGGAAAGAGAAATTAAAAAAAATAATGATGTACTTGATACGAAACAAGAAGATGTTCAAATAGAAACAACTGTAAAAGATGAATTAGAAAATGATAAAGCCATGCAGGATTTAGCATCAAAAAATTCTGAGCTTGAAGATTTAATATCAGAGAAGAAAGGAAAAATCAGGGAACTAACTAGAAAATACACGGATTTGGCTTCTGAAAACACCCAAAAAGAAGAAGAAATCGATACTTTAAAGAATGAAATTAGTGAACAATACATTAAATTAGAAAAATGGAGCCAACAGATGGCTGAATTAAACGAGAATAATTCAAAATTATTGATTGAAGTAAATAAACTTACTGAAAAGCTTAATGAAAAAGAAAAGAAATTAACTGAAAATGAAGCAGTTATAAGTCAATTAAACAACGAAGCACTTGAAATAAAAAATATAGAAAAAGAAGCTGAAAAAATTTTGCAAGAAATTGTAGATCTTAAGAATATAAATCTCGGATTACACTCCGAAATTAAATCTTCTGAGAAGCAAAATGCAAATCTTAAGGAAGAGATTGAAAAGTCAAAAACATCAAGCAATTTACATATTGATTCAATGACCAACCTTAAAATAGAAATCAAGAATTTAAAAGAACAAATCGCATCCATGAATTTGCTTAAGGAAGAAGTCAATGGGCAAATCTTTGATTTGAAAAAAGAAGTAAAAGTCTTAAGACGTGAAAGGGACCATTATTTGAAAATTGTGAAAGATAATAATCTAATTTAATCTTGCATCAATAATGGATTTTAAAGTGATCCTATAATTGATATAACTTGCTATCCTTTTTCCTTAACCAAAATAACAAATTGATAATTTTCCCTTTTATCTCATGTTTAAATTGAATACACTTATCAAAAAACATATACTTTTAAACATATATTTTTTTATTTATGATAATAGTTTTAAACATGAAATACTAATATAATATATAAAATTCAAATTTAAGGTGTATTAGAATGTCACTTGATACCAAATCATTCGATAACATTTTATCAAAAATCATCAAATCTGAAAGTGGAATTAAAAAAGTAATATTAGTAGATAGAACGGGCTTAACAATAGCAAGTGTTTCGAAATTTTCATATTTCCCTGCCGACGTTGACGGTATTGGGGCGATTGCAAGTGCAGTTTTTTGTGCGTCTGAAGAGCAAGGGAAGAACCTGGAGCTTGGCGATCTGGAGATTGTAACGAGTGAGTTCGGCGGGGGCAAAATTTTCGCATCCAGTTGTGGTCCAAAAGGCGTATTGACCCTGATTTCTGATCCTGAGATTAATATTGGTTTGATTCGACTCATTTTAAAACGTTCAGGGGACGAGTTAAAGGAGATATTAGATGAGTTCTTAGCAGATATTCCAGATACATTAGATAGTGGCTTAGATCTCTCTGATTTAGATTCACTTACACCCGATTAAACAAGAGCCTTTTTTATCTCTCATTCTCATTTCAATTTATTCAATAAATTCAATCCAATTTCTAATGTATTTATTTATAGTTCTCAAAAAATTGAGATACTTTCTTTAAGGCTTTTCTTTCAGCACCCCATGAGACTTGCAACATTCCAGTTTTTCCTCCTGAAGCAACGGCATTAATTTCGATTGTATCTTCATCAGTTTTATCAAAAATAACCGTAATGGTAAGATTTGATTCAATTCGAAAATAGAACTCTTCTAGTATGAAAATGGTGGTGCTAAGTTGTTTATTTGAAATTTTGAATATTGGTCGAAACCTACTTTGGAACTCATAAACAAGTTGATTTTTACTAATATTTCTGATGGTATACGTGATTTGCTCCATAATTTTTCCCTTGGTATTTTTTTTCATGATATATAATTATTGAATGCTTTATAAATCTTAAATCGAAAAAGATAATTTACCTTTATTTCACCATTATCTTTTTTACCATGACTTTCCATTATTCTTTTGATATATAATGTTTAATCATGATGAAGATTCCAAGCATGAGATAAGCGTAGCAGCTTATTTATTTGCCGAAAAAGGACTATCATTTGATAATTTGTGTTGGATGTTAGCCGAAAGACAATTATACCTCCATAATGAGTTTCAAAAGGCAGATGAGAGCTTAATTTCGCAAAGAGCAGCTGAAATCTATGTGACCTCACCTTCTTATGACATCCTCTGTTGGTTAATTTCAGAAATAGATCTAACTCTGAAGCATGCTAATTATTTAGGTCATCCAAAACCGTATTTTATATTATAAGGTATCATGCGCCCTGAAATAGAAAATAGATTACATAGAGTAAAAATTAGCTTAATAAATGAGGAAGTTACCTGTCCTCGCGGTTCCCAGTGTGATAAAGTAGAAAATAGCTTGAGATGTAATTTGTATTTTTCCAAGTGTAGTAGATTCAAAAATTGACATAATATTAATTCCATGTTATTAAACCCTTTAGATATAGATTCTAAATCATTTTAAATAAAATGCTTAAATAATATAATTATGGATTTAGGACTGACAAATAAAGTAGTGTTAATTTTAGCAGCGAGTAAAGGATTGGGTTTAGCTTGTGCAAAAAATTTTTATAAGGAGGGAGCAAGCGTAGTTATCTGTAGTCGTTCGAAGGTAAACTTGGATCTTGCGAGAAAGGAAATCGAAAAGAGTAATTCGAACAACTCTAACAGAATTATTACAATCGAAACGGATCTAAATGATAAAGAGCAGATCAAGTCATTAGTGGATACTACAATTAAAGAATATGGTACGATAGATGTTTTGGTTCACAATGCAGGAGGACCTCCTTCAGCACCGATTAGCAATATTACAGAAAAAAATTGGCAAGATTCAATAAATTTGAACTTATTATCTTTTATTAGAATTTGTAAATCTGTCATCCCCATAATGGAAAAACAACAATCTGGAAGGATTATTGCGATTACTTCTGTATCGGTAAAACAACCTCTTGAGAATTTAGTATTATCTAATACTACACGTTTGGGAGTTGTTGGATATGCAAAAACATTAGCAAACGCGTACGCTAAAGATAACATTCTTGTAAATGTCGTGTGTCCAGGACCAACTTTAACAGCTAGAATGAAAACTTTGATAGTCAGAAATGCTGAAGAAACTGGTGAATCTGAAGATATAGTTAAAAAAAGGTGGACACATCAAATTCCTTTGGGACGTTTAGGAAAGCCGGAAGAATTGGCTAATTTAGTGGTTTTTTTAGCTTCAGAAAAAGCAAGTTATATAACAGGGACTGCGATCCAGGTGGATGGTGGTTTTTCAAAATCCACCTTTTGAAATTCGAGAATTATAACAACTATTAAATTCTCTATTTTTTACCGAATACTTATATCTATATTACGTCTCTTTAAATAGAATTTATAATATATTTTGATTAAAAGTAAAAAAGGTTTTTATATATAATACTTATATTATTCTTCTATATTTATCCAATAACTAAAAATAGTTTTGGGAACATAAATTGGTAAGTAAAAAACTTATTGCCTTCGGAATCTTAGTGTTAGTTTCTAGTGGAACCGTATTATCATTCCTCTTTTTACCCAAAGAATCGATTACAAGCCTATGGACTGAAGATCCTACTTTTGATTTAACAATTAATTCACCATGGAGCTATTTAGAACAAGGTGATATCACGGATATTGATGCAAATACTAGCAATGGTAAAGCAAATTTCAGAATAATGGGTGAATCACGAACTTATTCTGAAATATCTGGAACGCCAAATTCTTCTACATCGATTGGGTGGTATAAATGCAGAAATGAAAATCTTCAATTTCCACAGAAAGCAGTGATAAATGAATCTGGATGTTATGTTTATCATTTATGGAATGAGGTCGAATTTGGAGGAATTAACCAAACAAGAAATTATCCCGCTGTTCACTTTAAAAAAAACGTTACCATACCACTAGATATGTCAGATTATATCATTACAACAGCTTCCTTGGATGTTATTTTCAATGCTACTGTTGGACCAAATATAGATACTCCTTTGGATGATTATACGGGAAGTCAAGATGAGGATTTATTTGCTATAGGAGATTTTGTTACCTTTTATGTTTTAATATCTGATATAGATTTCATTAATCCATATGTAGTAGGGTATAATAAAACAAAATATTTAGGGCAATATGGTAATGGAAATCCACCAATACTAAATATTACAGATAGCTTTCTTCATATTGTTGATGATCAGGATCTAATAAGAGCATTAAATGCTGCTTTTGAGAAAGATCCAGATCATTCAAATTTTATAATCACATTAGGAATTGATATTTTTAGTGAAGACAATGATAACAGTGGTGATCATGATGATTGGGAAGCTTTAATCATTAAAGAATGTAATTTCACCTTTACTTATGAGAGAATAATTAACCAATTTTCTACATTATCTTGTAATCAATTAGGTAGACAAGTTACTGGACAAAATCATCAAATGATTGGAGGAATTTTCAATTTTAATTATAGTATTGATAAACTGTGGCCTTCATTAGCCCCTCTCTCTGAACTTAGATTCTATATAAATGAAAAATTGTTCAATGAGGGATCTATTAGATTAACAACATTCAATACTACAGTTCAAGAAGCAAAATCAGATGGATTTGATGTGTTAAGTTATTTAGAAAAAGATGGCAATATATCTATTTCAATTGAGGTGATTTTAAAGGATGAATTTCAATTAAGTGATGTGTACACAATTTTTATTGATAATGTTTATTTATTTATAGAACTTTTAGAAATTTCTGAAGATTTATTATATATTCTTTACATATTAATTGGATCAATCGCGGGGCTTTCCATTTTATTCATTTCATATGAAAAATACTTCAAATATCCCCCAATGGTTAGAAAAGTAAGAAAATTAAGAA
>Ga0307378_10002167_pt1 | contig 30708 bp, 31 predicted proteins | sample UN1MG_FD_202238 | JGI IMG/M metagenome (GOLD analysis project Ga0307378, IMG submission 202238) | Soil microbial communities from Risofladan, Vaasa, Finland - UN-1 | ecosystem: Environmental > Terrestrial > Soil > Coastal area > Acid sulfate soil | place: Finland: Risofladan, Vaasa | collected... | reverse complement strand
GTACGAGGAATAGTATTCCCAAGTAGCCTATCGCCGAAAAGACCTTACCGTCCTCGATATCCTCCGGCGTAAACTCCAACGCAGGCGTGTCCACCATAACGGATTACCTCCTCACGGAAAAGGTACTCTTATGCCGCCGCGACGTTAAGCGGATAGCAACGTTGAGCGGTTGTTAGAAATTTAACTTTTCGGCCAACGGCGCGATTACCGGCATTTTCCAGTATTCGCCCTTCAGAGCCATCACGAGGCCCCAAATAGACAAGCCCAACGCGCAGACCCAGAACGCGAGCCAGAGAACCAGGCTTATCACCCCACGGCCGCACGGAACGAAACTTAAAACGACGCTCAGTATGACCAAGACGATAGCGCCGATGACCTCCAGGCCGAAGAGCACCGCGCCCTGCTTGCCGTGGAATTGGCAGAACTTGTTCTCCTTCTTGGCGAGCAGCGGCACCAGGAAGAGGATGCCGAGGTACCCTATGGCCGCCAGCGTTTTGCCTTCGTCTATTTCCGGCGGTAAAATTTTTTGCTCTTCGTCGTTAGCCATCATTTACCTCCGAGATGATTATTGAGCGACGCCCGGCCGTGGGCCGGGGGCGCGGCCCGGAATGCCCGCACCATTAATATTATTTTAAACACCGCGACGGCGCCGATAATCGGCGCGAAAGCCACCGCCGGCCACCCGAACTTCACGCGAACGACGTCGAATAAAACGAACCCGACGACTTCCCAAACGAATATCGTGAAGCCACGGCGGCCGTGCCGCGCTACGTCCGCCCGGCCGTAAAAATACGTGAATAGGCCGAGGAAAGCAACGTACGATAAAGCTCGCCAGACGGCTTCCCTCATTCGGCGATAGATATTAACAAATGCTTGCTCTCGGAAGCAAGTTAAATATGTCGTCGCCGGTCCGCGAAAGGACCAATATCACTTACCGGCAACCGACAACGTCTCCAGTTTCGCGACGACCTCGTCGATTACCCAATCCGGCGTCGACGTCCCGGCGGTAACGCCAACGGTTTCGACGCCGTCGAACCAATCGGCTTTGAGCTCCTCGGCGGTCTCGACGTGGTACGCCTCGGCGCCGGCCCGCCGGCATATTTCGGCCAAGCGGGCGGTGTTGGCGCTGTTGCGGCCTCCCACCACGACCATTACGTCGACGCCGCGCGCGAGCTCGAGCGCGGCCTTCTGGCGTTTCGCCGTCGCGTCGCACAGCGTGTTGAAGACGCGAATCTCGTGCGCCTTGTCGAGTAGAACGCCGACAATAAGGCGGCAAGTCGTCACGTCGTGGGTCGTCTGCATCACGACGCCCATCTTCTCGATGCGGGGGACGGCCGCCGCCTCCTCCTCGGAATTGACGATAACGGCGGCCGGACCCGCGTACCCGGCTATAGCCTCGACCTCCGGGTGGTCGCGGTCGCCGATTATGACCACCTCGTAGCCCTCGCGGGCGAGGGTCGCGGCCCGTTGTTGTACGGCCTTCACCGTAGGGCAAGTCAAGTCCAAAACGTCCGCCCCCTGCGCCTCGAGCGCTTGTAGGACCGCGGGGGGAAGGCCGTGGGACCTTATTATCACGGTGCCGGTACCGACGCCGGCAACGCCGCGCGCGACGCGTACCCCCACGCGCTCGAGCTGCTTAACGACCTGGGGGTTATGTATTAGTTCGCCGAGCGTATACACCGGCCCGGGCGCCGCGGTCGCCGCCTCGAACGCCGCCTTGGTCGCGCGCTTCACGCCGAAGCAGAAGCCGGCGTCCGACGCCACGATTATCTTCACGCCGCCCCCTCTCCGGCGGCGGGGGCGGCGGCGGGGCCGCCGCCGCGCAGCGCCGCTATCCCGGCCATAATATCGTCGGCTATAGCGTTGTAGGTTTCCTTCGACGCGGGCATCCGCCGGTACGACGCCAAATCTACGGGGGGGCCGAAGGACACCGTCACTTTCGCCCGCCGGGGAAACTTAACGCCGCGGGGCAGTACGCGAAACGTGCCGTCGATGTAAACCGGCACTACCGGCGCCCGGGCCAGATACGCCAGCAGCCCCGCTCCCACCATCGGCTTCCGGAGGCCGCCGTCGTACGTACGCGTACCCTCGGGAAAATATAAAACGAGCTTCCCCTCGTCGAGTTTGCGGAGCGCTTCTTTCAAACCGCCGGCGGACCACATATCGCGTCGAATGGGGAACGCGCCCCACGCCTTAATAAACGGGCCGCCGAACTTGCCGCCGAACAGGTCCGCGCGCGCCATATAGTACATTACGCGCGGCGTCGCGTTTCCCAGCAGCGGCGGGTCGAGGTAAGACGCATGGTTCGCCGCGGCCAAAACGCCCCCCCGTAACGGTAGGCGTTCCAAACCGCGCGTTTCGAAGTCGAAATAAATTTTACCCAACGGCCAGGCGACGAAGAAATGCGAAACCCGCCAAAGCACAACCCGTAAAAGATGTCCGACGTCGACGCGCATTATCCGGCGGCGCGCGCCTCCTTCCCTCTCGTAACGTAATCCACGATAAAATCGACGACCTCCTCGAACGTCCTCGCGGTCGTATCGACGTACACCGCGTCGTCGGCGCGCCGGAGGGGGGCCGCGGCTCGAGCCGCGTCGCGACCGTCGCGCGCCGCCAAATCCCTCTCCACCTCTTCGGCCGCGACGTCCTTCCCCGCCGCCGCGAAGTCGCGCGCGCGACGCCTCGCGCGCTCGGCCGGCGACGCGTCGAGGTAGAACTTGTAGGTCGCGTCCGGGAAAACGACCGTGCCCACGTCCCGACCTTCGACGACCGCCCCCGGCGGTTCCGCCAAACGTCGCTGCAGCGGCAACAACGCCGCCCGCACCTCCGGCAACGCCGATATCGCCGACGCCGCCTCGGCCACGTCGCCGCCGGCGAGCTCGGCCGTGACGTCTTCGCCGTCCACCGCTACGAGCGGCTCGCCGTCGTTTACGGTATACCGCACGTCCGCTTTATTAAACGCGGCCGCCAGGCGCGGGCCGTCGTCCAGCGGGAGTTTATCGCGTACCGCTATCAGCGCCAAAACCCGGTACAACTTACCGGTTTCGACGAACGAAAACCCGAGCCGGCGCGCGACGGCCCTTCCCACGGTACTCTTTCCCGCGGCGGCCGGCCCGTCCAAGGCTACGACCACCGCGACGTCACGGCCTTCAGTAGTCACCCAGGGCCGCAACCTCCTCTTCGGTAAGTTCCCGCCACTCGCCGGAGCACAGGCGGCCGAGCGTTACCGGCCCCACGGCGACGCGGCGCAACACCTTCACCTTGTGGCCCAAGGCCGCGAACATTTGACGTATCATACGCTTCCGGCCGTAACCGGCGCTGACCGTAACGGTCGAGCCGGCGGCGGTCCGTTCGACGGAATCGACCTTCACCTTGCCCATATGGCCGTCCAGCAATTCGACGCCACGCTCCAGCGCGGCGATGTCCTTTTTCGTCATACGGCCGCTAACGTCCACGACGTACTTCTTGACGACGCCGAACGAGGGGTGGGCCACGCGCTGGGCGAACGAGCCGTCGTCGGTCAACAGGAGCAAGCCCTCGGTATCGCCGTCGAGCCGCCCCACCGGCTTCAGGTCTCGCAGCTGCCGCGGCAGATCGTCGCGTACCGTCCTACGGCGGAACGGGTCCCGCGTCGTCGTCAAAACGCCCCGCCGCTTATGATACGCCACGTAGCGGAAGCGTCGCCCCGGCCTTACCTCCTTGCCGCCGACCGAAACCGCCGCCCCGGGCGGAACGCGAAACGCCAGGTCGTCGACGACGGCGCCGTCGACTACGACGCGGCCTTCCTTCACCAACCGCTCGACGGCCCTTCGCGCGCCCAGGCCGCACATCGCCAGGTACCGGTTGATGCGGATGCCGGAAACTTTTTCGCTATTACCTGGGATATTAATCGCAAGGGTTAGAGCTGAATACCCAACAATACACCTACTAAATCGCGGAAATCTCTTCCTTCTTCGGTCCCGGCGTCGATTATTTTATCCATATTAAAAAACCGGGTAGTCGTAGGGGATTCGCTTTTTGCACGCGGCAAGTCTACATCGATTTTTAAAACGGTCCAAAACTGGGGATATCCCAAGTTCTTTGCTTTCAAATGACTTTTCTCTGCTTCGCCCAAACGGTTATGAACGTTCGATACGTCTTTACCCCCTTTTATTTCTATTGATAATATCTTTTGGTACCTATCGGGGAGCAATTGAATAATCCTAACGTCCGGGTCGTTCGAAAATTCGATTATTATTTTCCGTCCGGAATCATTCTCGATCAGAATGGAACGTTTAGTGGTGTCTTTTATATACCCCGATACTAAATTTTCTATTAATTCGAAAAATTCCTTTACCGCTTCTTTTCCTATCCTCGTATTTTCGCTCCCGCGGAACTGCGGTCCTAACGTAAGTAGTTGCAAATCGTGCACGGTATCAATAGCAAGGTAATCGATATTCCCTATTAGCGCCCCGCCGGTAGCTATAAGGCTTTCGCATAAAGGTCTAATAGATTGAGCGATCCTGGTTGGTATTTCGCCGCGATCCTCCAGGCACTTGAACTTACCGAAAGGGCCCTTACTATAAAATTCCTTTTGGGAAAGACCGTACAGTAAGCGATAATAACCGAGGAGGAACGGGTTGCTTTCTAGTAGATAAGGTACAGGGAAAAATACCTCGCCCCGCAGACCATAAGACGCAACCCGAGCTAAAAGCTCGGCCTTCACGTACGTATTCAATTCGCGGTCCAATTTCTCGATGTTTATTTCTTCGATTGTTCTCTTAAAAGCGTCCGTTAAATATAAATCCCGTATTTCTTTGAGTCGATAGTAAAAAGCGATTTGCAGATTCGGTATTAATACGCCGAAACCCGCCTCTTTCCCTTCTTTCATATTTTCACTCCCAGCCTAATCTTCTTTTCGCGATAGAAGCGTATTCGTCGTTAAGCTCAATCCCCACGAATTTACGGTTAAATTTCAAACACACTTCACCGACGGTCCCGGACCCGAAAAACGGGTCTAAAACCGAATCTCCGGGTTCAGTAGACGCCGATATACAGGGTTCGATAAGACCGGGGGGAAAGGTAGCGAAGTGTGCCCCCGGGAAAGCCACAGTTTTTAAGCGCCAAACGGTCCTTTTATTCCGAGGCTTCCCGTTCGGGCCCGCGACTTCTTGCATGGCGTCGTAGTCGTAAAAATATTTTTCCGATTTTGAAAACATAAATATGTATTCGTGGGCGTGCGTAGGCCGGTCTTTTACGGACTCGGGTTGGCAGTTGGGTTTATACCAAATGATATCCGAACGGAGGTACCACCCCCGCTCTTGTAAATAAAAAGCGACACGCCAAGGTACGCCAATAAGGTCTTTCGGTTTCAAGCCTTCGGGCGTGGGAGGCCTATAATCCATTGCCCGCGCCGGGTTCTTTTTATCAGGAGCTCTTCTATTTCGATCACCGCTAGTATATGTATCGCCTAAGTTTAACCATAACAAACCGTCGTTCGTTAAAACCCTCTTAACTTCTTTAAAAACATCCCCTAAATTCGTTAAGTAATCCGGCAAGTATTCCTCGGAACCGATCTGGCCTTCAACGCGGTAATCGCGCGTTCCCCAATACGGAGGGCTCGTAATGCAACACCGGAAATTCTCCGACGGCAGTTCCTTTAATAAAACCCTGGCGTCGCCGACGATTATACGGCTACCTTCCGGCTCGCTTTTAATAAGCCTGGTAGTCCCGTTCAAATAACGATCCCGGTTATTTACCATCTTAAGTTTACCTTGTAGTAAATAACTATAAACCTATCGAACAACCGTTTCCTACAGCTACCCCCCCGTCTCGGGCTCTTCCAGCGACGGGAGGTCGTTCAGGGCGGCAAGGCCGAAGTGTTGGAGGAATTTCTTCGTGGTGCGATATCGGAAGGGGCGCCCGGGCGCGTCTTCGCGGCCGTCGGTAATAATCAACTTTTTATCGAGTAAAGTCTTTAAAACGGCGTCGCTGTTGACGCCCCGGACCTCCTCGACGGCGACGCGCGTTAGGGGCTGCCGGTAGGCGACTATCGCCAGCGTCTCGACCGCGGCCCGGCTCAACCGGGGGCCCCTCTCGATGGGTAGAACCTGCTTGGCCCAGGGCGCGTACTCGGGCCGGGAGTAGAAGCGGTACCCGCCCCCCACGTACGCCAGCTCGACGCCGCGGCCCGCGTATTCCCCCTGGAGTTCCCCGATTACCGTCCGGAGCTCGTCCGGCGAGGCGCCGGTCAGGGCGGCGAGTTTTTTTAGGGGCAACGGGTCCGGCGCGACGAACAGCACCGCCTCGACTACGTTCTTGAGGGGCAGGTCCTGTCGTTCGTCGTCCGCGTTCATACCAGCGCCAACGTCGGGTATATCCATATTTCGTCGAAAGTACGGTCTTGACGGACGCGGCACTCGCCGGCCCGCAAAAGCTCGAGTAAAGCGAGAAAGGTTACGATTATAACGATGCGCGGCCCTTCGAAGAGCGCGTCGAAGCGGACGCGGCCGCCGGCGTCCTTGAGGCGGCGTCGGACGTACGCCAGCCGGTCCTCGATCGTCGGGCCGCGAAGTCCCGGGACCACGTCGCGCGCTTCGGGCGCGCGCGCCAATACGCCGCGGAACGCGTCGAGGAGGATGAATATCGACTCGCCGGAGGCCGCCCCGCCGCTGAAGCGGCCGTCGCCGCCGGCGGGGTACTTCGACGACTGCTCCGCCTCGCGGGCGGCCAACTCGCCGGCGGCGCCCTTGAACCGTTGGTACTCGAGGAGCTGCGCCACCAACAACGCGCGCGGGTCTTCCAACCCTTCGGCCTTCGGAACGTCCCCGCGGGGAAGGAGCATCGCCGATTTTATTTCCATTAAGGTGGCGGCCATAACGAAGAATTCGCCCGCGACGGCGAGGTCGAGCTCTTGCATCAACTCGAGGTACGCTATGTACTGCTCGGTTACCCGGGCGATGGGGATGTCGTAAATGTCAAGCTCATCCTCCTGGATGAGGAACAACAAGAGGTCGAGGGGACCTTCGTAAACAGGCAGTCGTACGCGGTAGTCCGTCACCGTCTACCCTCGCCTCGCCCTGGTTAAACGCACCGCGTCGTACGCCTGGTCGCAGGTCGGCTTCGCCACTTCGCGCGCGCGCCGCGCGCCGTCGTCCAGGACGTCGCGCAGGTAATCGGGCCGCCGCGCGAACTCCGCCCTTTTTTGCCGGATGGGCTCGAGGTATTCATTTACGGCCCGCGCCAGCGCCAACTTGCAGTCCGTGCAGCCGATGCGGGCGTGCTTGCAATCCTCGTAAATCTCCTCCGCGGCCGCCGCCTCGTACAGCCGGCGGTAGAGGTAGACGTTGCACCGGTCGGGGTGGCCCGCGTCGCGGCGATAGACGCGCTTGGGGTCGGTGAACATCATCTTTATCTTCTTTTCTACCTCCCCCGGCGGGTCCTTAATAAAGATGGCGTTGCCGTACGATTTCGACATCTTACGGCCGTCGGTGCCGGGGAGGCGCGCCGTCTTCGTGAGCAGCGCCTGCGGCTCCACGAAGACCTCGCCGTAGAGGTGGTTGAAGCGCCGCGCCATCTCGCGGCTGAGCTCCAGATGCGGCAATTGGTCCTCGCCCACCGGGACGGCGTTCGCCTTGTAGATAATTATATCCACCGCCTGAAGGACGGGATATCCCAAAAGGCCGAAGGAGGCCGACTCGCCGAGGCCCAATTCCCTAATCTTCTCTTTGTACGTCGGGACGCGCTCCAGCCAGGACACCGGGACGAACATACCCAACAAGGTGTAGAGTAAAGAGTGCTCCGGGACTTCGGATTGGATAAAGAGGACCGAGCGTTCGGGCTCGAGGCCGGCGGCGAGCCAATCGAGCAATACCTCGAGGCGGTCCTCCGGTATCGCCGACGTATCGGTGCGGTCCGTCAACGCGTGGAGGTCGGCGATCTCGTAGAAACAGTCGTACTCGCCCTGCAGCGCGACCCAGTTCGTGAGGGCGCCCGCCAGGTTGCCGAGGTGGAGAGGGCCGGTAGGCCGCATCCCGGATAGAATCGTGCCTTTCTTCTGTTCCGCCATTTAAACCTCGCCGTAATTTTGGCGATTTTAGCACATACGCGCATAATCCGCAATATCGGTTAGCGGCGCGCGCGGGCCGGCGCATCATATCACTCGTACCGTACGTACGAATTCTCAATACGAACAAAGCCTTATCGTCGAAAACGGGGAATAAAAGGCCGTTAAACGGAAAATTTTTCTTCGGGAAAACGAACGGAAAAAGCTTGCATTTTGAAAAAGCGTTTGGTAGATTTGAGCTATAAAAAAGAAAAGGAGGTGAATAAATTTGCGTAAGGGCATTCTATTTTTGTTAGCGCTCGCGTTGCTCGCGGGCACGGCCTCGGCCGACTTAGGCGACCTGGTGGCTTCGTTCCCCAACATAGGGACCTCTTATCACTACGGCTTGGCCGCCGACGCCAACTACCTCTACTCTTTCTACTACTACTCAAGCTGGCAGTACCCCATAATCAGAATGAACAGGACGACCGGGGCGTACGTGAGCTCGTATCCCAACCCCCTCGGTACCGGTTCCGGCCAATACTACGTCCGCGCCGTGAGCTACGACGGATTAGGCTACCTCTACCTCAACAACTACTCCCAACGCGTCGTGGGCCGGGCCCGCGCGTCCACCGGCAGCCTGGTCAGCTCCTGGACCTGGCCCTCGGACAGCCGCTACGGCCTATGCGTCGACCACAACGGGACTACCGGCGGGACCAACATCTATCAGTCTTACTACACCGGAACATGGTACCGCTCCTCTCTTACCGGCAGCCTGAGGGAAAGTTGGCGCACGGGTCAATACGATTACGCTTACGACCTGGCCTGGGACTACGGCAACAAAATGATCTGGTACGGGAACTACAGTACCGAGTTCATTTACGGTTGTAACACCCGCGGCTCCATCATAAAATCCTTCGACGTCCCGATCACCGCGCTGGACCCCTACGGCATCGCCTACTGGGGCCACTACCTCTACGTGAGCACCTCGAGCGGTACGCCCGACGAGTACATCTGGGTGTACCACTGCCCGCCCAACATAGGCGTAGCGCCGGCATCCGTCGGCAAGGTCAAAGCCCTGTTCCAATAACGGGCAAGCACTTTAGGAAGCCGCCCCGAAGGGCGGCTTTTTAATTGCCGCGCGGCAGCGAATAAACATCCGGCTAAAGACGAAAAAATTTGGGGTCCTCATAACCGAGTGCGCCGCGCCTTGGGCCCCCGGCGCAGTAGCGCTATTTAATTTGACTGCGCAAACGTTATTCTGTTAGAATATTAAGCGGGGACCGGCCTTCGCACGCGGCCGGGAAAGGAGGTCGGCAAGTTATGAAAACGCGTATAGCCGCCGTAACGATAGCCGCGGCGCTCGCCTTGACGACGTACGCCCTCGCAGCCCTCGGCGACGTCGTCGGCTCGTTCCGCGCGCCGGGTACTTCGGTACGCGGAATGGCGCGGGCGGGAACTCGCCTCCACGTAGTAATATACGGCAACCCTACGCGCGTATACCGGGTATCCCCCGCGAACGGCTCCATCTACGGTTCCTGGGCGACTTCCTTCAGCAGGTACTGCCGCGGCCTCGCCTTCTCGGAAGGCGGATACGTTTGGGTCGGCTGTTACGAGGACGACCGCGTTTACAAATGTAACTCCGTAACGGGAAGCGTATACGGCTCCTGGAGCGCCGGCGGCGACGCGTACGGCGTCGCGCCGTACTGCACCGGCGACGGCGGCGTGAATACCACCGCTATCTTAACCGCCGACGACAACCCTTCCTACTGCCGGCGTCACCATATGGACAACGGCAGCGTCCTGTCGTCCTTCCGAATACGGCACCCGAGTTTCTTCGACATAGCGTGGGACCACCGCAACCGGCTTGTATGGCTGGCCAGCCCGGCCGGCTCCGTTTACGGGTATAGGACTTCGGGTTCCGTAATGGCGTCGTTCGCCGCCCCCGCCGGTTACCCGTACGGGATGGCGTACTACGGCCAATACCTGTGGGTCGGTTGCGACGGCAACGACTATATATACCGCATCCACTGCCCGGGAACCTTGGCGCTCGAGCCCGAATCCTTCGGCCGGGTTAAAGCGCTCTATCGCTAGGCCGCGGGCACCTTTTGCGGCGCGTACCTAAGACCCGGACGTCGGCACGGGGGAGGTGCATATCCCACCCGGCCTTGACGTTGCGCGCCGGCCTTCGCTTTTCCCGGGGGCGCCGGATGAGGTTTTCCCTTGACATATTCTTGGTTTAATGTCAAAGTCAGCCGGTAGACAGCTCAGGTTTTTATCGCGAGGAGTTGGAATATGAAAAAAATCGTAGTGATCGTTTTAACCTTTTCCGTACCGGCGATACCCGCGTTCGCTTACTTGGGCCAGGTCGTGGCCTCGTTCCGAGCGCCGGCGAACTACCCCCTCGCGCTGGCTCGCGCGAATAGTAATGCATATATGTGGGCATATTGTAATGCGGCCCCGTACCGCATTTATCGCATCAATTCCGAGACCGGTTCCGTGTACGGGTCCTGGGTTTCGCCCCAAGGCTCCGGAACGGGCGGCCTCGCTTTCTCCTACGGCGGCACCCCGGGAGGGAACTACCTGTGGATAGGAAGCATTACTACGGACCGCGTCTATATGTGCAACTACGATACCGGGAGCGTGTACCGCTCGTGGTCGGCCGGCCACGACCCGTTCGGCCTGGCGCCGCAAGCGACGGCCGACGGCGGCTACAACCCGCAATCGATAATATCCAGCGATACGTCGCCCCGCTATGCGTGGTACCACAACCCGATGACGGGGAGCATCATCCGTTCCCACACTATCGGCGCCTCCGTATTCGATATCGCCTGGGATTGGCGCAACCGTCTAGTTTGGGGCGGCACCGGCAACCCCGGCATCGTCTACGGGTGGAACACGAGCGGGTCCGTCGTAAGCACTTTCAGGGCGCCCAGCCCGTTCCCGTACGCCCTCACGTACTTCGGCGAATACCTGTGGGTAGGGTGCACGACGCCGAGCCACTTCATTTACAAGTGCCACTGTCCCAGCACCGCGGCCGTCACCCCGTCCTCCGTCGGCAGAATAAAGGTAATATTTAAATAAGTACTACGCCGGAAACCGGGCAACCTTACGGCGCGGCTTTTCGACTCGCTCCAATAATTATCGCTATCGGCGGCTAAACGCTAAAATGGTACTCGTGGCCCGGAGGACGGAATCCCGGGAGTAGGCGGTATCGAACGGGGTAAACCAACTTGAAATAAGTAACCGAGAAATTTGACTCGGGCCGAAATTTGCGTTATATTTTAAAGGAAAACTCCGATAATCGCGACGGAACCGCCGCTCCACGCGTAATTGACGGCTAATTTCGACAGGAGGAAAACCTTCTATGAGAACGATGCCGTTCATTTTAGCGGTACTTACGACTACCGCCGTTACTACTTGTTTCGGGCGGCTGGGCGACGTAAAGAACTCTTTCCCCGCGCCGGGCAAGCAGGTCCGGGGGATGGCCCGCTCAGGTATACGCCTATTCGTCATCGATTACGGGAGCTCCACCCGGATATATCGCCTGTCGCCCGCGACCGGCTCTTCGTACGGCTCGTGGACCACTTCTTTCAGCAACAAATGCTCCGGCCTCGCGTTCTCCGAGGGCGGCGTTCTCTGGGTCGGTTGCGACGGCGACGGCCGCGTTTACAAATGCAAGGCCCTGACGGGAAGCGTCTATTACCGGTGGGACGCCGGCCACGAGCCCTACGGCGTCGCGCCGTATTGCACCGGCGACGGCGGCATCGGCACGACCGCGGTCTTCACCTCCGACTCCGCGCCGTCGTTGTGTTGGCGTCATAACATGACGAACGGCAGCGTCCTCTCGTCCTTCGGGCTGGCGAACGCGAGCACTTTCGACATAGCCTGGGACCACCGCAACAAACTTATATGGAAAGGCTACCTCCCGAACGTGGTCTACGGTTACAACACCGCCGGCTCCGTCGCGGCTTCCTTCACGGCCCCCGGCCATTCCCCGCGCGGCCTGGCGTACTACGGCCAATACCTTTGGGTCGGATGCGACACCACCGACCGCATCTACCAGGTCCACTGCCCGGGCGACATCACGTCCGGCGTCTCGCCCGCCTCCTTCGGCGAGGTTAAAGCTTTATTCCGTTAAACGGATATCGAAAAAAAGCCGCCTCGCGGGGCGGCTTTTTTGCGACCGTAGGCCCGTTTCGTCGTATTTCCGAATCGTGGTTTTTTCCGTTGACTTTTATAAAATTATATATAATAGTATTACAAACGTATTTAGAATAGGCCTTTCAAAGAGACAGGAGGAACGCACATGAAGAAAGTCGTAGTAATTGCCCTATCTCTTGCTTTGGTAACCGGGACCGCGTTCGCGGCCCTGGGCTCAGTAATTGCCTCGTTCCGGGCGCCGGCGAACTTCCCGCTAGCGCTCGCCCGGCCGACCAACGTCATGTACTTGTGGGTTTTCTGCCAGACGTCGCCCTACAACATATACCAAGTCCACGGCGATACCGGCTCGGTGTATAGCTCCTACGTCTCGTTCGCCGGGTCGTATACCCGCGGCCTCAGCTACGACTGGGCCTCCACCCTCTGGGTAGGGAACTCGAGCAACGACTACGTCTACAATACCTATTTCCCCACCGGCAGCATCCGCGCATCCTTCCGCGCCAACCACGACGTATCCGGCCTTGCCATCGAAGGCGGCGCCGGCGGCTCGAACCCGCAGGCGATCTGGTGCTCGACCGGGTACTCGCCGTACGGCGTATGGCGCCACCACCTGACCTCCGGCAGCATCTACAGGTCCTTCAACCCCGCCCGCCCGGCGTGCGACCTCGCCTGGGACTACCAAAACAACCTCGTATGGGGCGGCTCGTACAGCAACCACTACGTCTACGGCTATACGACCGCCGGCTCGCTCGCGGCGTCCTTCCCCTCACCGGCCAACTACCCCTGGGGCTTGTGCTACTACAACCAAGTTCTCTGGGTAGCGGTTACTACCCCCGTCCACTACATCTACAAAATCGACTGCCCTATTAACGTCAACGTCGCGCCGGCGTCTATAGGTAAGATCAAGGCCATGTACGAATAACCGGATATCACGCTAAGTTAAGCCGCCCGCCCGGGCGGCTTCTTATTGAGCGTAATTGAGGGACGAGGGAGGCCGAAATGCTTCGCTAATGCGGCGTTTAACTATTGAAACCTAGGCCGCCGTTTATTAGAATACGCGGGAAAAATAAACGAGCACGGACGGAGGTACTCGATGCGGACCATACCTCTTTACGGCCTTTTAATAACCTCGCTCGCTCTCGCGGCTACCGCCGCGGACGACGTAGTCGGCAAATACATCTGCTTCGGCACGCATCCCTATAACGCCGGAAGATACGCGTGCAAAGTGGAGATAACCCGGGCGGGCGAGGTATACCGTATCCGGTGGGCTTTCGAGGAAGGCTACGATTACGGCGGCGTGGGCGTAGTTAAAGACGGCTACCTGTGCGTCGGCTACGAGTCGCACGTCGGCTACGGCGTAGCCCTATACAAAGTCGACGCCGACGGCGTGCTGGACGGCGTCTTCGGCCTACCGGGTTTTAAAGAGATCGGTACGGAGAGATTGCACCGGGATTAACCCGACCGCCCAAGAGGAATGATTTATGAAGAGGATAATTTATTTAACCGTCGCGGTCGGCCTCGCCGCGGCCCTTCCAACGTCTTGCCGTAAACCCCCCGAGGAGGTAAAGGGCCCGGAGACGGCCGCGCCCGAGGCTCCCGCCGAACCGGCTGCCAGTGTGACGCTGGACGGGATGTACGTCGGCGGTGGCGCCGACGCCGACGGCAACGCCTACACGTGCGAAGTCGAAATAGCACCGGCGAGGAGCGTGTATTGGGTCACCTACCACGTCGGCGATAGAATCCCCTACCCCGGCGTCGGCCTAAGGCGCGGCGACCTGTTCGTCGTCGGCTACCGGGACGACCGGGACATATACGGCGTAGTCGCGTACACGATAAAGCCGGACGGCTCGCTCGAGGGAATCTCCGCCGACCAGGATAGCACGGAAACCGGCACGGAAACGTTAAGGAAAAAATAACCCTCGCTAATTACCGGCAAAACCCTATTTCAAAAAAAAGCCGCCTCGCGGGGCGGCTTTTTTCTTCGCACGAAAAACGCCTCATAACGCGAACATCGCCGCGTAAAAATACCAAAGTTCATTAAGGGAAAACCCCGTCGTTAAGCGTACTAAAATTTTTATCGGCGGCATCAGGAACCACTGGAAAACGGGAAACCCGAGCGAGGGCCCGAGGAATATCGCCAGGAAGAAGACGATGAGTACCGTCCGGCCGTAGCGAGCTATGAAGCGGCCGTACGACGCCGCCGCCTCCCGCGGCAAAATCGCCCACAAGACGTTCGAGCCGTCGAGCGGCGGCACCGGCAAGAGGTTGAATACGGCAAGGATGAAATTAATGTAGACGGCGTTGAACAGCACGAGGTAGAGGAGGCGAAGCCAGGAGGAATCGAACGCCGCCGGCGTCTTGAGCGCGTAGGCGAATAACCCGCCAAGGCCGATGCCTAATACGACGCCCAATACGAGATTCGCTACCGGCCCCGCGAGCGACGTAATGAGTATCCCCTTGCGCGGGTCGCGGAAGTTCCGCGCGTCCACCGGTACCGGCTTCGCCCACCCGATGCGCGCGACGAAGAGGGCTACCGTGCCCAGCAGGTCGAGGTGCTTTAAGGGGTTGAAGCTCAGCCGCCCGGCGAGCTTGGCGGTGGGGTCGCCGAGACGCCAGGCCGCGTAGCCGTGGCAAAACTCGTGGAAGACGAGGCCGAAGAGGATCCCCGGCGCTAAATACAACTTATCGAGCCACCAATCGGCGGTAAACATAGCCTACTTCCTCGGGTGATATTTTTCGTGAAATTCTTTAAGGCTTTTCGTATCCAAATGAGCGTAAATCTGTGTCGTTGTTATACTTGCGTGCCCCAATAATTCCTGGACGGTCCTGACGTCGGCGCCGGCTTGGATTAGATGGGTAGCGAAAGTGTGGCGGAAAAGATGGGGTTTGACGCCCGGTACGCCGGCCCGCGCCGCGTACTTTTTAACGTTTTTCCACAATAGCTGCCGGGTAACGTGCCGGCCGCGGCCGCGCGGCGACGGGAATAGGTACGGGCCCTCGCTTTTACCCGCCGCGTCCAATAATCCCAGGTATTTCTCGACGCAACCCTTCGCGACGGCGCCGAAAGGTACCAGCCTTTCCTTGCCCCCCTTACCCCGGACGCGAAGGACCGCCAGGTTCAAATCCACGTCGCCGCGCCTTAAGCCGACGAGCTCGCTGGCCCTCAGGCCACAGCCGTACGCCAGCGCGAGCATGGCAAGGTCGCGGGCCACGGCCGATATTTTTTGCACGGTTCCGACCTTTTCGGCGGCGTCGAGCGCTCGAGCCACGGCGGCGATTATCGCCTCTACTTCGTCGACGTGGAGGTAGTCCGGCAGCCGCGACGGCGTTTTGGGCGATTCCACGAACTCCAAAGGCGACCCGTCGACTTCGCCCTCGTCGCCGAGGTAGCGGTAGAAAACGCGGAGCGACGAAAGACGCCGCGAGAGCGACGTCGCCGCCGCGCCCCCGGCGGACAGCTTTCGTACGTACGCCACGACGTCCGCCAAAGCCGCGCCGCGGAAATCGCCGTAAAAGGCAACGAAGCCGCCCACGTCGCGCAAGTACGCCGCAACCGTGTTTTCCGCCAGGCCGCACTCGGCGACGAGGTAGGCTTTAAAACCGCGGAGAGCCGCCGCCGCATCCCGCCCGGGCGCTTCGTCGCGGCCCGTCATACCCACCCCGAAGCGGAGAACGGGCTCGAGCTCTTCTCGCGGCTTACGGTAGTTCGCTCGCCGTGGCCGGGGTAAACAGCCGTGTCGTCGGCCAGCGAGAATATACGTTCGCGGATGGAATTGTGCAGCGCCTCCGCCGAACCGCCCGGCAAATCCGTGCGTCCTACGCCCCCCGCGAAAAGGGTATCGCCTGAAAAAAGTACGCCGGGCGCATAAAAACAAGCAGAGCCGGGCGTGTGGCCCGGCGTCGCGATAACCGATAGCGAAAAACCCGGGAACTCCAACAGGTCGCCGTCCTTCAATAGCCTTGCGGCCCGAGTGCCGACGTACTTTTCCGCCAACTCGAGGTCCTCGGCAAGGACCATAAAAGGCGCGCCGGTACGGGCGGTTACTTTATCCACGGCGCCGACGTGGTCCGAGTGACCGTGGGTTGCCAGAACTGCCCCAACCTTAAACCGGCCGACGGCTTTCAAAACCTTCTTCGGCTCGGCGCCCGGGTCGATAACGACGGCGTCCTCCCCGGCGGAAACGACGTAGCAATTGGCCTCGAGCGGCCCTACGGTTACGGTTTTCACGTCCAAACTACCGCTCCCCCACGCCGACTACGGTAATCTTCCCGCCGTCGGCCGCGGTTATAACCTCTTCGCGGTCTATCAAGAAAGAAGAGCCCGCTTCCAAAGCCAATACTTTCAGGCCGCCCGATAACACTAATCTTAGCGTCGCGAGGCCAACCGTCGGGATGTCGAAACGGCGGTCCTGGCCCGGCTTCATAGCTTTTACGACGACGCCGCCCTTACCGTCCGCCAATTTCGCCCCCCGCCGAACGGCCTCGTCCGTACCCTCGAGCGCCTCCGCCGCCAAAACCGCTTTATTACGCACTACCACCGTCTGGCCTATACCCAGGGACGCGAGCCCCCGCGCCTTCTCCAAACCGAACAGTATATCCTCGTACTCCTTCTTCGTCGGCTTACGCTTGGTATAAACCCGCGGTCGTACGACGTACCGCTCGAGAATATCGGTTTGCGGTAGTACCTCGAAGCCTTCGTTTTCCAGTTCGCGAACGAGCTGCGCCATCAGCTCGTTGTCGGTAAAGTCGCGGACCCGCGCCAGGATCTTCACCGCGCGAGCGTCGAATTTCAATCCCGCCAGAACAGGTGCCTTTTCGACCTTGCCCGCGAAGACGCAATACTTACCGCCGTTCTTTTTTAAAAATTTTATCGCCCTGCCGGCCTGCCCCAAACCCACTCGCTCGACGAGGATCCGGTCTTTTAACCGGCGCGCCGCGTCTTCGGTTACGCAAACGGCGAAGACGCCCGCCACGCCCTCGGGATGCAGCGCGATGGCCTCCTCGACAACCAACAGCGGCATCTGGCCCGAGCCCGCGATTACGCCGATTTTTCCGTCGAATTTTCGCACAGCGAGCCGTTATTTAGATTAACAAATTACTTTAACGCGCGCGCATATCCAGCGCGTAATAAACTATTTCAAGATACCGCGCTCGGTTCGTTTAAGGAAATCGATCACGTCGCGTGCTTCGGCGACTTGGCCCAGCTCAGCTTCCAGCTTTTCGACGGCTTGAGCCGTATTCAGGTCCTCGCGGTATATTATGTGATACGCCCGTTTGAGAGCGGCCCGCACTTCCGGGGGAAAACCGCGGCGCTGGAGGCCGATGACGTTAATGCCGACGACGCGCGTGGGGTCGCTGGCGGTTAAAGCGTACGGAATAACGTCCTGGCTGACGCGGCTCATACCGCCAATATAAGCATATTTGCCGATACGCGAGAACTGGTGAACGGCCGTCAGGCCTCCGACGAAGGCGAAGTCGCCTATTTCCACGTGGCCGGCAACCGTAGCGCAATTCGCCAAAATGACGTCATCTCCCAACACGCAATCGTGCGCGACGTGGGAATAGGCCATCAACAGGCAATTATTTCCCACCCGGGTAGTCCCCAAGGCCTTCGTGCCGCGGTTAATCGTAACGAACTCGCGTATCGTCGTGCCGCTTCCTATCGTGAGGTCGGATTCCTCGCCTTCGAACTTTAAATCTTGCGGAATCGTCCCCAAAACGGCGTGCGAAAAAACGCGACACCTCTCCCCCAAGGCGACGGCGCCCTCGAGCACCGCGTGCGGCCCGACGGCGGTACCCGCGCCGATAACGGCCGGGCCGTCAATAATCGCGTACGGCCCGACGACAACGCCCTCGCCCAATTCGGCGCGCCGGTCTACGATCGCCGTTTTATGTATATCAACCATTTATTATCCGACTTTTGAACAGATAATTAACTTTAACTCATAGCTCCTATCGCGCTGATATATTAATACGTATAAACAATAGAGCGAGTTTTCAACATATAACGACGGTTATTCGGCATTTTCCGCGCCCGAAGTTTTTTCGACCAGGCACGCTTTAAACTCACCCTCGGCGACGACCTTACCGCCGACGAACGCCTCGCCGCGCATCACGGCGATTTTCCCTTTAAATTTCAAAGGAATGAGCTTAAACACGACCTGGTCGCCGGGGACTACCGGCTGCCGAAATTTAACCTTATCTATCCCCATAAAATAGATAAGTGTATTCGCCGGGTCGTCAACCGTCTGCATAAGTAGGACGCCGCCGACCTGGGCCATAGCCTCCACGATTAATACCCCCGGCATCACCGGCGCCCCGGGGAAATGGCCCGCAAAGAACGGCTCGTTGAAGGTGACGTTTTTTACGCCCACGACGTACTCGCCCGGGCGGTAGTCGACGATGCGGTCTACCAATAAAAACGGGTAGCGATGGGGAAGGTATTTCATTATGGCGCCGATATCGTAAAGCGTCTTCGAGGGGTCGAACGATGGCACGCGGCCTTTTTGCTCCATATACCTTTTCACACTCCTTATCAAACCAACATTGACGGCGTGGCCGGAACGCATCGCGATAATGTGTCCTCGGAAGCGGGCCCCGAAAAGCGTAAGGTCGCCGATCAAATCCAGGATTTTATGCCGTACGGGCTCGTCGTCGAAGCGGAGGCCTTCCTCGTTGAGCGGCCCTTGGTCGCCGACGACGACGGCACACTCCAACGTACCCCCCTTAATCAACCCCGCGCCCCGGAGCATCTCTATTTCGCTCTCCAAGGCGAAGGTCCGCGCGGGCGCTATCTCCTCGACGAAGTTGTCCTCCTCCACGTCGAAGGTGTAAAATTGGGATTTCAAGTAGGGGTGCTCGAACCTTATCGTGAACGAAATGCGGAGGCCGTCCTCGGGGACGATGGTCATCTCCGCGCCGTCATGCTTGTAGTCGAAAGGCTTATCGAGCAAGACTACCCGGCGCGGTTCGCCCTGTTCGACGATCTCCGCGCCTACGAGGGCCCGGGCGAAGACGGCGCTCGAGCCGTCCGTCGCCGGCGGCTCAGGGCCGTCTATCTCGACCAGTAGGTTGTCGATGCCCAGGCCGGTGGCCGCGGCGCATAAGTGTTCGACGGTATAGACCGTTACGCCGTTCTCCGTTAACGTCGTCCCCCGGCTCGCGCCGGTAACGTTCTCGACCCGGGCACGGACGCGGGCCCGGCCGTCGAGGTCGACCCGCTCGAAAACGACCCCCGTGTTCGGCGGCGCGGCCTTAAACGTCACGCGCGCCGGCTCGCCGGTATGGAGGCCGACGCCCTCGAGCGACACCTCTGTAGCGATGGTCCTTTGCTTCTCCTCGGTCAATATAGTCACCCGCCGGCGGCCTTAATCCTTACCCCTCTTCAACTCGGCTACTTCTTCCTCGAGTTCTTTCACGCGCTTGAAATACTTTTCCAGAAGGGCGATGCGGCCTTCGCGTCTCTTGACATCCTTCAAGGGGCGGGCCGGCCGGCCGAAAACGGTCTCGCCTTCACGGATAGACTTGGTAACGCCGCTCTGCGCCGCCAGGACCGCGCCGTTCCCTATTTCGATGTGGGGAACGATACCCACCTGGCCGCCCAAAACGCAGAATTCCCCCAACACCGTCGACCCCGCTATCCCGGTTTGGGCCGCTATTAAAGTCCCTTCGCCGATCTTCACGTTGTGGGCGATTTGGACGAGATTATCGAGCTTGGAACCGCGGCCTATCCGGGTCTCGCCCATCGTCGCCCGGTCGATGGTGCAGTTGGCGCCTATCTCGACGTCGTCCTCGATTACGACGACGCCGATTTGTGGAATCTTGTGGTGGACCTTCGCTTCGGTCGCAAAACCGAACCCGTCCGAACCGACTACCGTACCCGAGTGGATAATACAACGGTCGCCGATAATGACCCGCTCTCGGACCGTCACGTTCGGGTAAATTGAACAATCGACACCTAAAATCGCGCCCCGACCTACGTAGGTCCCGGCACCCAACGTCGTGCGGTCGCCTATTACCGCATCCTCCCGAACGGTCGCGAAAGGGCCCACGGCCACGCCTTCGCCGATACTCGCCTTTTCGTGGATATACACAAGCTCCGATATCCCCTCCGGAACCTCCGCGGGGGGCGCGAACATCACGAGGATTTTAGCGAAGGCCGCGTACGGGTTCGGCGTCTTTATCAACGTCAAAGTCCCCGCTTCGGTCCCGGGCGCGACGACCACGGCCCCCGCCCGGGTCGCCTTCAAAGCCCCCCTGTACCTGGGGTTGGCCACGAAGGTCACCTCGTCGGGGCCGGCCTCTTTTATGCCGTTAACGCCGCGTATCACGGCGGCGCCGTTACCCGCCACTTCGCCGGCCACCGCCGCCGCCAGTTCGTCAACCGTGTACTCCGGCATACTCGTTACCCCGGCGGGCGTTACTTACTAATGCCCGCCTCTTCGTTCAACTCGCTTATTACTTCTTCCGTAACGTCGCATTTTTCGTCGGCGTATAACAAAATCGCCGAATAATCGAAAACGACTTCGTAGTCCTTCTTCACGGCGTACGATTCGATTTTTTCGTAAACTTTTTTGTACACCGGCTCGAACGCGTCACGTTCGATACGCTTATACTTCGCCAGCGCCGAGTTGCGAAAATCGAGGGCTTCTTCGTACGTAGTCTTATACGTGTCGACGGTCTCCGCCTTGGCCTCGGGGGTCAACGGGCCGTCCAATTTCTCCTCCAAGGCCTTCAAATTCTCCTGATATTCGTCCATCTTGGCGGCGTCCTCGACGCGAGCTTCGTCTATCTTCTTTGTGGCCTCCTCCCGTACCTCTTTGAACAGAACGTATTCGTCCACCACCCGCTCCATATTGACGTACGCGTACTTAAAAACCTTTTCCTCTTCGGCCGCGTATAAAACAACCGGTACGGCCAACGCCGCAACCAGCGTCAAAAGCGAAAACCGTTTTAACCGCATCTCGTCCACTCACTCCTCGTGGGATTCGAAGCCGCGAATAATTTAATCCTCGCGACCGCGTTTCCCGAGCCAGGCTTCCAAGCCCACGATCGATAAGTAAAAATCGAACATCTCTTCTCTCAACTCCCCCGGCGGGGAGTCGCCCCGGCGGCTATATTCTAACGTAGCATCGAGCCTACTGTCTTCGTTGTTCATAAACAGGTATCCCGCACCCACCGATACGCCCGTCTTGGCGAAACGGCCGCGCTCGGTCGAATACCAGGGGACGTACGACACGCCGGCACGATAAGGCATCCGCCACAAGAAGAAAGCCTTCCGCGACGTCGCCAATCGGCCTTCGGCGCCGGCGTGAAACTCGAACGTATCGCGGTAGCCCGAACCTTCGCCGTCGACGGCGAACCGCGACCACGCCGTGTAGCGCACGTCCGCGGCGATGCGGCCCCGCGGGCCTACGACGTACGCCGCCCCTAATCCGGCCGACCACGGCATCGCGAACCGGTGGTCTTCCTCGTACAACGTAGCGTACTCCGTAGATACCGTCTCGTGCACGCGATGGGTATTCAAGATTTCGAGCGCCCCCCCCACCGACACCTTGTCCGATATTAAATAACCCGCCCCAAACGTCCCCTTTACGCCTTTATAGGCCGCCTCCAGGTTCTCCTCTATTCGCGAATAACCCTTCTCTTTAAATTCTTTGGTATAAATTTCCCTGGGCGCGCCGAAATCGTAGCCGGCACTGCCGCCCACGAACCACCGTTCGCCGACGCGGCCGGCCAGGCCGGCCGAAAAGGTATAGACGGACCCGACGCCCCTAAGACGACTTACCCCCACCACGACACCCTCGTACTCGAGCGGCCTCGTCAACTCGTAATTCTGGTTGAGCTCCTGCCGCAAGGCGAACGAAAGCGCGAGCGATTTCGACACCGGTATCGCCAGCTCCGCCCGCGGGACGTCGTACGTGATCTCGACGCTTCTCCCGGCGGGCGTCTCGTACGAGTTGTATCCCCGGTACAGCGTAACGCTAAAAACCGCGCGTTCGTACGAAGCCGGTACCGCCGCGTTAGCGCCGTTGACGTTCGAACCGTCGAACAGGCCGAGCACGGCGCCGCCCATCGCGAGCCCCCGAGCGTCCGCATCCGTGCCCGGCTCGCCCGGCGTCCCGGCGGCGAGAATCGTATTGGCGAACCCCGACCCTCCGCCGGCGGCCAGCGCCGTCGCCACACATATCGCTAAATAACGTATTCCGCGTTCCACGCAAGCTACCCTCATGACGCCGGCGAAACGTACCACGGGTCGGGCGGCAGTGTATACTCTATCTCCAAATACGGCCTAATGGCCGGGTCGCTATTGTCCTTGGCGGCGAACCGCGGGAAAGTCTGTGCGGCGCTCTCGTCGGGCGATTTTATTATAAGGCCGTAGTCGGGGTACTTACCGGATATCCACTCCTGGACGAGCGGGTTTATATATAGGTCCACGTACCCCGGCGCCTCGCTCTTGAACTCGTGACTGATATATGCGACGTTGTCGTGAAACTTTTGGAGCTCGAGCACGTCCTGCTTCGCACCTTCCTGGAACGCGACCGTCAAGCGGTATACGGCGATATAGACGCGTTCGTCCCTGGCGGCGGGCTGATAAAAGAGACGAAGCCGCGCCCGCGCCACCGACGCCGTAACCGGGATGCCCGTCGCCCCCGGCGAAAGGTCGAAATATAGAAGTACGCGGCGGCCGTAGCCGTTAAAAGAGCCGAAATCCAAAAACGGGTCGTAACCGTGGACCTCGCCCCCGCCGAACTCGCCGCCGTATTCCGTTATGAAGCATTCCTTCTCCGGTACGACTAAATGGTACGCCTTCTCGCCCTCGCCGTTGACATAAATTACCTCGAGGCGAGGGGTGTTGGCTTTATCGAATTGTTTCGTCGAATAGAACTCCTTTATGCCCGCGCCGGAGGCCTCTTCCTCGTCGCGCAATTTTAAAAGGAGGCCGTAATTGCGGTGCGGGTTGGCGAGCCACTCTAAAGCCAAGGCGGTAATGTCGAGGTCTACGCGCCGGCGTTGGTACGAGGGCCGGCCGACGACCACGTCCGCTACCGCCGGTCCGTAATCGCCCCCCTCGACGGTCCAGTTCTCTTTCCGGGTCGCGCGCCACCACGTCGCGCGGTCCTCGTCGAAGTCCCGGCGGAGCGGCCGTGCCTCGATCGTTACTTCGCTTTGCGCGTAAATATCGTCGTTCAAGCCGTCCGAAACGCGGAGATAAGGCAAGTTTAAAAATACGGCGCGTATTTTACTTAGGGGAACCTCTTTCGGAACGTCGCCGACTTCGAACCGCAGCAGCGCGCGGTTCCGAAAGCGGTTAGGCTCGCCGTAACTCCCGACCGCCAAACGATAGTGCCGGCCGGTGGGTACGAAGACGTCGTAGAAAGTATCGCGCCACCCCACGTCGGCGGGATATAGCGTTACTTTCTTTACCGGCCTTTCCGGCCCTTGGAACCCGACCGGGTCGCCGGTGGGAGCGCCACACGACAACGTCGCGAGCATGCCCACCGCCAGAAACAGGCGGCGCGAAATCGAACTACCCTTCGTCATAGGGAATATACCAAAGGCCGCGTCCTGCGGCGCGACGGATTAAAAACTATCATAATTCGGGAGCGAGTGTCAACGCCGAAAAACCGGTATAAGGCGCCCGCCCATTACAGCGCTACGGCCTGGTAGTTAAAAACCGGGGCTTTCCCGGCAGCTGCTTGCGAACGAATCCGGAGCCCGGCCCAGCCGCGCGGTACGCCCCCGCCCGCGGCTAGGTTCCGATTTTATCAATCAATCCTTGTTTTAGGACACGCGTTTCAACTTCCCGCAGAGCGCTTTCCCGTCGATACCTAAATTCCCGCGGCTTTCGCCCTATCGCCGTCGACGCTCTCCGACGCCTTCCGGATATGTTGAGCTTCGAATCCGGCCGGCGCCCGTCGGAGGTTCCGGCCGCCCCGCACCGAGGGTCTTAAAATGACGGTTGGTTTCGGTCGACCCCGCAGAATACCTTCTCGCGAGGAATCGGGCTAACGGTACGGCGGCGTCTCCCCGGGACACTCAACCGCGATGAAGGCCGCGGCCCTTATCTTAAGAGGCGCCGTTACTAATTTCATCCCGCCCTACGCCCTTTAACCCACCGCTACGGCGTCGCGCCGACCTCCTCCGGCAAGTCGGCCGTAAGCACCGCGGCGATGCGCTCAAGCCCCCAATCTATTTCATCTTTGGCTATCACGAGCGGCGGCGCGAGGCGTATTACGGTATCGTGGGTTTCTTTGGCCAACAAGCCGAGCCGCATTAAGGCCTCGCAGAACCGGCGCGCGCCGCCGGCCTCCTCTTTCAATACGACCCCGGCCCACAGGCCCTTACCTCGTACGAAGTCGACGTTGCGGCTATCTATCGAACGCAGCTCGTCGAGGAGGTACGCGCCCAATTCGGCGGCGCGACCGCAAAGGTCTTCGTCCACGATCACCCGCAGCGCTTCGCGCGCTACGGCGCAGCCCAGCGGGTTGCCCCCGAAAGTGGAGCCGTGGTCGCCGGGTTCGAAGACGTCCATCACCCGCGCGTCGCTCAGTACGGCCGAGACCGGGTACATTCCGCCCGAGAGCGCCTTGCCCAAAACGACCGCGTCCGGCCGTACGTCCTCGTGCTCACAACACAGCATCTTGCCGGTTCGGCCCAGGCCGCTTTGTATCTCGTCCGCGACCAGGAGGACGTCGTTCGCAGCACAAATTTCGCGCGCCGCGGCCAGATAGCCCTCGGGCGGCACGACGACCCCCCCCTCCCCCTGTAACGGTTCGACGAGAAACGCTACGGCGTTAGGCGTTATGGCATCCTCAAGCGCGGCCGCATCGCCGTACGGTATTAGTTTAAAACCCGGGGCGAAGGGCCCGAAGCCGTCGCGGTATTGGCGTTCGGAGGAAAAGCCGACTATGGTCGTCGTTCGACCGTGGAAGTTACCCTCGCAAGCGATTACCTCCGCCTTCCCCTCCGGCACCCCTTTTACCTTATAGCCCCATTTCCGCGCCAACTTAATCGCCGTCTCGACGGCCTCCGCGCCCGAGTTCATCGGGAGCACCTTCTCGTAACCCAAAAGCTCGCAGATTTCTTTCTCGAACAGCGGTAGCTGGTCGTTGCGAAAGGCGCGCGACGTTAGCGTAAGGCGGGCCGCCTGTTCCCGCATAACCTTCACCAGCCGCGGGTGGCAATACCCCTGGTTGAGCGCCGAGTACGCCGCCAAAAAGTCGAGGTATTTCTTACCGTCGACGTCGTAAACCCAAACGCCCTCGCCGCGCGCCAGCACGACGTCCAACGGCTTGTAGTTGCGGGCGCCCCATTTATCTTCGTACGATATCAGTTCCTTGGCGTTCACCATAATACGATGTTAACCTCCTCTAGGCGTCAACTTCCTTTAAATAGCCCGGCGAGAGGCGATGGGTGCCGCCTTCCCGTACCGTTATACCCTGCTCGTAGAAATAATCCAAAAGGGCCGTCGCGTGCTTACGCGACAGCTCCTGCATATCCTTGTACTCCGCGGCCCGTACGGTCTCGTGGTCGCGCAGGTATTTTATGATTTCTTCTTTCTTTTTTTCCACGAAGGCCGGGTCGGCGACGACCTTCTCGGGCAACATCACCAACACCCCGCGCGTCAGCGCGAACTTCAACATCGTCGCGCCCTCGGCGTAATCGGCGAGGTGCTGCTCGATATCCTCCCTGCCCCGCATGGGCGGCCCGCTACCCATGAAATCCTCTAAAGCCGCGAGCGCTTTTTTATGAGCCGGGGCGAGGGTGGGCGCCGCGCCCGGCAGCCGATAGCCGCCGCCGGACGCTTGAAGCTCGCCCTCAGCCGCGAGTTGCCCGAGCAACGCCCCACACCCTTCGGGCGAGAAGTCGTACCGTAATTTGGCGCGTATTTCGTCGCGCGATACCGCTTCCCGCAACGGGTCGCGCGCCAACGCCTCCCGGACCGTTTTCACCGCGGCTTCCTTTATAGGCGCGACGTCCTTGGCGGGAACGTACTCCGTACCGAACCGGGCGGCCAAGCCGTCCGCGACCAGCGCCTCGAATAAACCGCTTAACTCGTTTTCCGAAATGCTCGCAACGGCGGACGCCAATTCCGCGACCCGGTAGGCCCGCTTGGGCCCGCGCGGCCGCAAAATAATCGCATGCAGGAGCGCCGCCGGGTCTCCCGCCGCGGCCTCCAGCTTCCGGAGCTCGTCAACGACCCACGGCTGGCGCCTATGGGGCGTCGGAAACGGCTCGAGGATTCTGCCGCCCCCCAGGAGCCGCAGCGTCGACGGGTCCCTTATCACGAAAGGTTCGTACCGGACGGCCACTACCGGTTCCTCGAGTACCACCTGGGCGTAATAACTTCCCCCGGCCTCCGCGGCGTCGGCGTCCAACAACAGGAGCCGCCCCATGGCCTCGGCCGTGCCTTTATTGAAACGCACCCGCGCCCGATGGCGCACCGGGCCGGCGTCTACGGCCAATTTCAAATCCAAACGTCGCGTCGGCGCGAGGAGCCCCGGCGCGGCTATCTCGTAACCCCGCCGCAACTCGTCCTGGTCGACGCCGGCGACGTTCAACGCCGTCCGCATACCTACCGTCGCTACGTCGACGCCTTTATGTCGGCTTTGGACGCCGCGAACCCTGGCCCGACGCCCGAGCGGTTGGATTTCCAGCTCGTCCTTAACGTGGACCTCGCCCGAAGCTACCGTGCCGGCCACGACCGTACCGAAACCCCGCAGCGAGAAGACGCGGTCGATCGCCATCCGAAAGGCGCGCCCGGGCGGCCGCGGCGGGACCTTCGACAACGCCTCTTTGAGCGCCGACCGGACGTCCTCGACGCCCTCACCCGTTACCGAGGAGGCCGCTACGAGGGGAGCCCCCTCCAAAAACGACCCGGCGAAAAATTTCGCCAGGTCTTCTCGGACGAGCTCGAGCCAGTCGTCGTCGACGAGGTCGGCCTTGGTTATGGCGACGACGCCGCTGTCGACGCCCAGGTGACGGAGGATGGCCAGGTGCTCCCGCGTTTGCGGCATAACGCCTTCGTCGGCGGCGACGACGAACAGCGCCAGGTCGATGCCGGCGACGCCGGCGACCGCGGTCCTTATAAAGCGTTCGTGGCCGGGGACGTCGATGAAGGTCGCGACGGCGCCGTCGCCGAAGTCGGCGTGGACGAAGCCGAGGTCGATCGTCATCCCGCGTTCCTTCTCCTCGGGGAGGCGGTCCGGGTCCTCGCCGGTCAGCGCGCGTACGAGGGCCGACTTGCCGTGGTCGACGTGGCCGGCGGTTCCGATGGTGTAGGCGCGCGTTTGTTCCGACTTCTCCGACATCGAGCCTGAGTTTAGCTTAAAGGGCGGCGGAAATCAACACCGGCGGAGTACAAACAACCCGGTTGATAAAGCGAAGTATTTTTAGTATCATTAAAAAAAACGTTAACGAAGTCTAGATCTCGGCGGTGCTCCTATGCGTTTCGCGATCGCGAGAGAGGTTTCGCTCATCAAACTAGTTGCGGCGTCATTATTAACCGTTATGGTCGCCCACCCCGGCCAGGCCCTCGGCGGTTCCGAAGTACTCGCTACCATCGACGGCGTACACGTAATTACCGCGGACGATTTGTCTTATTGTTACGAACGCCTCGGCGCGCCCCCGCCGCGAAGTAACGAAATCACAACGGCGTTAAACGACCTATTAGACACGATGATAACCGGTAAGGTGTTGACCCTCGAAGCCGCGGCGGCCGGATACGATCAAGACCGGTTTTACCTAACCCAAATCGAGAATCATCGCCGTTTTCTTCTACGGAGTTACGTATGGCGGGAAATCGAAGACGGAATTGCCCCCGGCGAAGAGGAGGCAAAAGCGTTTTACGAAAAATGGCGTAAGCGCCGTTTGTATTCTTTCATAGAGACCGAAGACCGGGAAACCTCGGAAGAAGCCTACGCCGCTCTGGAAGCGGGCCGCCCGTGGGAGGAGTTATTGGCGGAATATACGACCTTCGAATATTACCGCCGGCCCGGAGGGGGGTGGGATCTACCGATGGAGTACGTAGGCGACGAGGCTTCCGAGGCGCTCTTCACCGTGAAGCAGCCCGGCGAATACACCGGCGTCGTCGAGATCACGCCGGTCACGTGGCATATTTACCGGCTGGACAAGATCGTCCACGGCTCGGGCCAAAGCTACGAAGCAGCGCGGGCGGACGTCAAGCTCGTATTACGGAACGTCGAAGGCAAAAAACGCTACCTCGAGCTAGCGCGTCAAGTGCGCGAGGTCGCGCCGATCCGACGCGACGAGGAGCTCTGGCAAGATATCTTAACGTCACCTCTGGAGGAACTCCCCGAGCGCCATTTCGGGAAGGATTCGGTAGTTTCGGAGGTAGGTGACCTTCCGGTATACTTCGACGATTTATTCGCAATATTCGACCGGGTCGTCGCACTCCCCCCCGAAAAGATAAGCCGAATCCGGCTGGAAAAACCCGAACAATACGAACAACTCTGGTTGACGTTTTTAGAGGACCTCGAAAACGACGCCCTATTGGAATACCGAGCCGTACGGAAAGGGATCGACCGCACGCCGGAATTCGAGCGTGAAATGACTCTCTACGCCGACGACCTGTTAATTGAAAAATTTTACCGGGGGGAATTCCTAGCCACGGTCCCCGCGCCCACCGAAGAGGAAATTCGCTTCTACTTCGAATCCCATAAAGAAGACTTCTTTACCGGCGAGAGCGTAAACGTATACCTCGTTGCTATGCCCGACGGCGCGAAATTAGAAGATTTTTACGCCGAGATAAAAGCCGGCGCGGACTTAGTCGTAACGGGGGAGGCCCGGTTACAAAGCCGCGCCGAGGCGGAGGCGCAGTTGGCCGAACCGCCGCCGCCGCTGCCCCCGGAAAAAGATGAGTGGCTCGGCGTCGTAACCGTAGCTAAAGACCCGCCCCCCGACGGCGAAACGGAATTAGCTGCCGAACTGAGGCCGCGCGTATACCCCTTCGAACAACTAAACGAGCTTAGCGAGGTCTTCCACCTGCAGGACGGGCGGGGGGCATTTTACAAACCGATCTACCACCAACCGGCAAAAGTACGAACGCTGGAGGAACCCGAGGTAACATACTATTGCCGAAAGAAGGTACAAGAAAATAAGATCGCCTCGCCCGAGGTTTCGGCCGCGGCGGAGGCGTGGCTCCAAGGCCTCCGTAACCGCCACGACGTCGTCGTATACGAAGACGTTCTAGCCACGACGGCAGAGAGGTTGAAACTCAGTACGTACTAGAGTTCCGAGCAATATGCTTAAAAAAGGAAAGCCCCCCGAGGGGGGCTTTCCTTGATGACCGTTGCGACGACCTTATCTGTAGATCGCCTTTACTTTTCCGATGCTCGCGGGGGCAACTGCCGTCGCCCCGCCGATGTCGATCTGTAGGCCCATCTTATAGGTTCCGCTGAAATTGTACCACGTCGCCCACGCCGTTTGCCCCCACGAGGAGGGTAAGCCGGGGCCGACCACTACCCCTTGGCCGTTGGAGGCCCACGTCGACCAGGTTTTGACGAGCGAGCCGGTGGCCATGTTAATTATGCACATCGGGTTGTTGGAGGTGAAGGCGTCCGCGACCATGAATCGGCCCGGCGCGCCGTCGGCTACCGTGGCGTAACCGCAGCCACCCATGCTGGACATGCTGGACGGCCACCCGCTGGCAGTCCAAGTGCCGGCAGAGGCGCCCGTCGTAGTATACCGGTACAACAGACCGCGGTTGGAGTAGCCGTTGGCGTAGTAATACTGGCCGTCCCACATTACGTTCATGGCGTACCCGGTAGCGGAGACCGGGAACGACAGGATTTGGCTGCCGTTGGAGGTGTTGATGATGCGGCACAAGTTCGAAGTCGCGTCGGCGATAGAAAGGTAGCCGGCGCCGAGGTGGGCATGGTCCTCGCCGCGCGGCACGAACCTGGCGGCGACAGGAAAACTAGCCAAGACGGACCCGTTAGTGGGGTCCCTACGGGTGAGAACGTTGTTCCCCGAGCTGGGGTACATCACGGCGTAGACATAGCTGGCGTCGCGGTGAACACCGTAGGTATTGAAGGTGCTCGTCGTCGAGATCACGAACGAGTGGATGATCGAACCCACGGCCGGGTTGTCGCTAGGGGGCACGTACCCACCTACGCCGGCGCTATCAGCGTCGTTCGTAACCCCGAACGCGCTGGTCACACCGAATACGGCCACGATTAATACCAGCTTCTTCATCGTACCCTCCTTTGTCGGTACGGTTTAAGAGGTTATTAACTCACTGCTATAATACACTCGACGCCCTTTTATGTCAACCCCTTTTTTCGTCCGCTAAAAACCGTTAAAGCGTAACGTCGGGCCGCCGAGAAGGCGGAAGGTGCCCTGTAATCCGGGTTCTGTATCCCTCCTTGCGGAGGGACGGCGGCCATTCATCTGGGCCGGACGTCGCCGCCCGGCTCGAGCGGCCTACCCGCGACGGTGCGCCCGAGGGCGCGTGACCCGGGCCGGTCCCGCCGCCTATTCGGCCTTGCTTCGGGTGGGGT
>Ga0307378_10002165_pt1 | contig 30717 bp, 24 predicted proteins | sample UN1MG_FD_202238 | JGI IMG/M metagenome (GOLD analysis project Ga0307378, IMG submission 202238) | Soil microbial communities from Risofladan, Vaasa, Finland - UN-1 | ecosystem: Environmental > Terrestrial > Soil > Coastal area > Acid sulfate soil | place: Finland: Risofladan, Vaasa | collected... | reverse complement strand
GGAATTGTCCGTGATCGGGCCCCAGATGTCGTCGCAGGCCGCCATCAGCAGGACCGCCAGGCCAAGCCCCGCAACCATCCCGATTTTTTCCATGCGTGTCATTTTTCTTCCTCCATCATGTCTTCGTATTCCACCCGGACCAGGCAAAGCCCGCGGGCAGGGGCGGTGGCCCCGGCCCTTTTCCGATCTCTTGCCGCCAGGACCGCACTGAGGTCGCCGGCTTCACGCTTATGCAGCCCGACTTCCACCAGTGTGCCCACGATGGCCCTGGCCATCTGCTTGAGAAAGGCCGAGGCCCGCATCTCGATGACCAGGGCGCCTTGCTGGTTGCGGTAGATCTCGATCCGGCGCAGGTCGCGGACCGCGCTTCCCATCTCGCAGGACGCGGAGCGGAAGCTCTCGAAGTCGTGCGTGCCTATCAGTAATGCCGCGGCCCGGCGCATGGCCGCCACGTCCAGGCGCCCGGGCACGTGCCAGGCCCTTGGGCCGAGCAGCGCCGGCCGCCCGGGCCGGTCCAGGACCTGGTAGGTATAGGTCTTGCCGCGCGCCGCGCGCCGCGCGTGGAACTCCGGCCCCATTTCCCGGGCCGAGAGCACGGCCACGTCGCGGGGCAGGAGCGCGTTCAGCCCGCGTTCGAACACGCCGGCCTCGAGACGGCTTGAGCTCTGGAAGCTCACCACCTGGCCCCGGGCGTGCACTCCGGCGTCGGTTCGTCCGGAGGCAATGACCCGGACCGTTTCGCCGGTCAGCCGGCCAAGCGCCGCCTCCAGCTCGCCCTGCACGGTGCGCTGCTCCGGCTGGGCCTGCCACCCGGCGAACCCGGAACCGTCGTACTCGAGCACCAGCTTGATCACGCGCACCGCTTACTTACCCGCTACCTCGAACCGGAGCCCGATGCTGTAGAGCGATCCCGAGAACTTGAGCCCATCCTCGGCCTCCCCCACCATCAACGCCTCGTACCCGGCCACCAGGTACGTCCCGTCAATGCCGTAGTCCATTTTCATATGGTGGGCCGCTTCCGGGTCCAGCTTGTCGAGCAGGAACGCGACGTCGGCCCCCCAGTGCCAGCCGCTCTTGTCACCGTCAACATTATCGCGGAATTCGTTCAGCTCCTGGAAATACCAATAATCCACGCCGGCCCACACCGACGGGACCATAAACTGGTCCTCCACGAACGCAAAGCGGTAGCGCACGTTCCATTGCAGGGGCAAAACGTAAAGCTCGACCGCCTCCCCCGAGCTCTTTCCGCTGATCGAGCCCACCGAGTGGCCGGCGTTGTACATGCCGCCCGCCACCCCCACCAGGCAAAGGTTGGGCGCCGGATACCAGCCCCAGCCGAACCGGACCAGAGAGTACGAGCGGTGACCGAAAATCTGCTCGAACGCCTCCTCATCTAACGTGACCGAGCCGTACGAGCCTTCTCCCACCCAGTCCTGCCGGTCCCGCCAGTCCTGGATCCGGCGCTTGAGGTTGTTGTCTGGGGCCGCGCCGCTCTCCTTGGCCGCCGGCCCCCCTGGAACGCACAACACCGCGGCCGCCACCACGAGCCACGCGCCTGATAACCAACGCCTCATCTTTTCCACCGCCTTAATAGTTTGAACGAGCCCACCGCCAAGAGCGGCGCCAGGAACCACGCCATGCTCCACGGGTCGCCGCGCCGCTTCCCGCCCAGGGAGGGCAGGCAGTTGGCCCCGCCCTTTTCGCCGGTGAGCTGGGTGAGCGTCAGGGTTGGCTGGGGCATGGCGCTTTTACGGGACAGGCTGGCCTTGCCCCCGGTGTCAATGGCCGCCACGTACACGAAATATTTTATTCCGTTGGTGAGGCCCTTGATCGTTTCCTGGATGGCGTCTCCCGCCGCCGGCGAGATGGTAATGGGGGTGTAATGCGCCGACAGGGTGTCGTAATCGAGCACGGCCGGGTCGGTGGTGTAATAAATCTCATAGGCGGCGAGGTCGCAGAGGCCGGAGGCGGTGAACGAGACCAGCAGCTTGTGGTCGCCGAAGTCGAGGGAGAAGGACTGGGCCGGAGGCGTGGTGTCCTTGTTGGCCAGTATGGCCATGCGCCCTTTCCGGGACGATGAATCCTGGGCGATCACGGTGAGCACGTTCTCGCACTCGGCGAGAAGCGCGGCGCTGATCCGGACCTCCACCGTCGTCCCTTCCGCCACCGAGGCCGCGCTTGCCACCTTGGCGCTCCACGCCCCGAAGGTAGTGTCTTTGTAAATGTCGTACGATACGTTGGACCCGCCGGGCGCGGCGAACACCGTGAAGCTCACGGTGTAGCCGTCGGTCACGGTGAAGCCCAAGTCCACGGTGAAGCCCTCGATCACGGTGAGCCCGTCAATCAGCGGGTTGGCGGTAAAGGGGGCGACGTAGGCGGCGCCGGCGTAGTTGCCGCCGACGTAGGCGTAGCGGTCCAGGCTGGAGGAAGCGGCGACCGAGGTCACGCTCAGGGTCAGGCCGGCCAGGACCCCGGCGTCAAGCACGAGCGGAGGATTGACGAATTCCGGGGTCGAGCCGGTGAGCTCGGCCACGGCCAGCGTGCCCGCGGCGGGGCTGTCCCCCGCGGCGAACACGGCCGCGTTCTGGTTAAGGCCCGCTCCCAGCACGGCCAGGTCAACGGGCTGGGACGCGATCGCGACCGAGCTCCCGAACAAGAGCGCGCCCGGCAGCGTGGTGTTGATGCCCCACAGCGAGCCCTCGGTCCAGTCCGCGGTCACGGCAAAGGCGCCGGCCTTGGGGTCCGCGGCCAGGCCGAAGAACGCCTGGCCCGGCGCCGCCAGGACCGGGGTCGTACCCGCGGTGCCGCAGACCCCGTTGGCGCCCTGGGCGTCGTTACAGGTTATAGCCTTGAGGTAGACGCCCCCCGCGGTGCTGTAAACCTCGAACATGGTCTTGTAGCCCCCGGCCAGGCCGAGCGGGGTGTGGACAAGGGGAGTGCCGCCCTCCGCCCAAGTGGTGGCGGTTCCGGTGATGGCCGTTCCCTTGAACCGCGCATAGTAGAGCCGATTCTGGGCCGACGCCCCGAAAAATACGTAGGTATAACCCGAGTCGGCCCCGACGTTGGGGACGGTTGCGATGTGGTCCAGGGCGGAGCCGGCCGCCACGTCGGAGTATTTCACCGTGAGCGCGGCCGTGAGCCGGTGGAAGGGCAGGAGGCTGGCGAGCCCGGTCAGGTCCACCGCCGCCGCCTGGCCCGAGGCCAGCCCGACGTAGGCGGTCTGGCCGTCCGGCGACAGAGCCAGGCACAGCGGCACCGTGCCCGTCCCGGCGTCCACCTTCACCGCCGCCGTGCTGCCCGCCAGCAGGGCGAAGTTCCAGGTGTCCACGAAGCGCAAGGACTTGGCCGCCCTGTCCAGCAACAGCACGTACCGGTTGTCCGGCGTCACTGCGAGGTCCGTGACCGAATCGCCGGCCAGGACCGGCGGCAGAAACGCGTAATCGTTAAGGTCCGCCCGCGCCGCGCCCCAAGGCGCGCTGAGCGCGGCCAGCGCCGCTCCCGCCATGACCAATATGAATATTCTCATCCTGTCCTCCCGTACGCCGGACCGCGGCCGGACCAATGTACATTGGACGAATTATAACGGAAACTGGTTCCCCCGTAAAGGAAACGCCCCGGCCGTGTCCGCCGATTTGACCTCCCACCCGGCTCTGGATAGGATATGAATCCAAAGATGAGCCTTTCAAGAGCATTTATTTCCGAAGGGCCGCGGATTGCCATCTCAGGACGGCGAAAAATCCTGTCAGTCCTGCTCATATTGATTTGCGGCTTCATTGCGGCGCTTGGTGTCCGGCCTCTTGAGGCCGAAACCGGCCCGGCCGGCAACGGCGGCAAGCCCGCCTATGACCGGAGCGGCTGGCCGGAGCGGCTGGTCATCGCCTATCCCTCGATCGGAAGTAAAGAGAAGACCCTGAAGCGCTACGAGTCCCTGCACCGGTTCCTGTCCGGCTATCTCGAGGTCAAGGTCGAGCCGGTGGTCACCGACGGCTATGAGCCCATCTACATCGGCTTCCAGCTCGGGAGCATGGACCTCGCCTATCTGGGGGCCATGAGCTACATCGAGCTTAGCGAAGTGGCCCCCGCCGAGCCGGTGGTCATGGAGCTGGCCCCCGACGGCCGCGCCGGCTACCGCGCCGTCATCATCGCGCGCGTGGCTTCCGGGATGAAGACCCTGCCCGACGCCCGCGGCAAAAAGCTCGCCCTGGTGGACGTGCATTCGACCTCCGGCTTCCTCATCCCCTGTCTCCATTTTCTGGAGGACTTGAACGCGACCCCGGCCGCATTCGCCAAGACCGTCGAGTTCACCCACTCGCACGACGCTTTGATCCTGGACGTGGCCGGCGGCAAATACGACTTCGGCGCCACCAACGACCTGGACCTTGACCGCGTCTGCGCGGAGCGCGGGCTCAAGAGCGATCAGTTCGTGGTGTTGTGGCGGAGCCAGGCATATCCGACTTCGCCGTTCGCGGCCAGGAAGGGCCTGGCGCCGGGCTTCCGCGCGGCGCTCAAGGACGCGATGCTGGCCGCCGGCCAGGAGCAAAAAGTCCAGGCCGACATCGGGATCGGCGGGTTCGGTCCGGTCCGCGATTCGGACTACGACAAGGTCCGCGCTCTGAGGGCGCTCATGAACTGATGCCATCCGGCGGGAGATGCCTACAACTGATTTCATAACCAGCGCCATCATCCCCGACCAGAAGATCAGAAACAAGGATGTTAAGGATTTTAAGGATAAATCCAGAGGCTTTTATTATCCTGATTATCCTTAATATCCTTGTTTCTTCTTCTTGAAAGGGTTATGAAACCGGCTCTACTTATACTTCTTGATCGCCCGCTCCATCTCCCGCTTCTGGTCCTTGCGCTTGATATCTTCGCGGCGGTCGTAGAGCTTCTTGCCCTTGACCAGGGCGATCTCGAGCTTGGCCTTGCCGTTCTTGAAATAGAGCTTGGCGGGAACGATGGAGAGTCCCTTTTCCGCGACCTTGGAATGGAGGCGCGTGAGCTCGCGCTTGTGGAGCAGGAGCTTGCGCGGCCGCTCCGGGTCGTGGTTGCCGTGCGTGCCGTGAGAGTACATGGAGATGTGGGTGCCGATCAAGAAGAGCTCGCTCCCCGTGAACCGGCAGTAGCTGTCCTTCAAGTTGGCGCGGCCGTCGCGCAGCGACTTCACCTCCGTGCCCATCAGCACCAGCCCCGCCTCGTGCCGCTCCATCACCTCGTACTTGAAGAGGAGGTCTTTGGAGCGGGCAATGATTTTCTCGCCTTCAGGTTTGCCCATCGGACTTCCCGCCGTCTTTGGCATCGGCCTTGGCCCGCCCTCGCGCCATCCTTGCCGCGATGATGGTGGAAAGGACGAGGCCCACGAGACCGCCCGCCAGCGTGAGGTTGTCGGCGCTCAGGATGCCGGACCCCAGCGGCTGCTGGTACGCCTCCGCAAGGAGCGGGGCCGCGATCCCGATCTTCAGGATGAGCCTAGTTCCTATTGTCCCGGCCAGGATGCCGAGGAACGGCGCCGCGTAAATTATTTTTTCCTTGTTCATCTTGAAACCTGGTGTAACAGGTTTTTATCCTGCTCAGAGAATTTTAAGACAGGATTAACAGGATTAACAGGATTTTCAGAATACGGCTCTTGTTTTTTAATCCTGTTAATCCTGTCAAAAAAATTCCTATTGGGGGACATTATGTCCCGGGTGGCCGCTATCTCTTGAACTCATCCAGTCCGGCCACCCTCCGCCGGATGATTTCCAGCGCGGCCTGGGCGGTGAGCTCGCGCACCCAGGTCCGGTCGGCGCGGGCGAAGAGGAAGCGGTTTTCCCAGACGCCGTTTTGGTCCGCGATGGCCATGTGCACGGTGCCCACCGGCCTGTCCGCGGTCCCGCCGGCCGGCCCGGCGATCCCGGTCACGGCGAGGGCCACCTGCGCGTCCGACCTCTTCAGCGCGCCCAGGGCCATGGCGCGGGCGGTCTCGGAGCTCACCGCGCCGTGTTTCTTGATGAGCTCCGGGTCAACTCCCAGCAGGTCGGACTTGGCCCGGTTCGAGTAGGTGATGAAGCCGCGGTCGAGCACGTCCGAGCTGCCGGGCACGTCGGTGAGGCGCTTCACGATGAGCCCGCCGGTGCAGCTCTCGGCCACGGCCAGCTTGAGCCCGCGCCCGCGCATGAGATCCAGCACCACCTCTTCCAGGCCGCGACCGTCGTCGCTGTAAATGACCTGGCCCACCCGCTTGCGGACCTCGGCCTCCACCGCCGCCAGCTTGTCCATCGCCCGCTTCTCGTCCTCCCCCCGCGCGATCAGCTTGAGGTGGATCTCCGGGAACACCGCGCGGTAGCCTAACTTAACGCCTTCGGGCAGCGCGATGCCGGAGAGCGTCTGGTCGAGCTGCGACTCGGTCATGCCGAAGGTGCGGAACAGCCGCGTCCGGAACACCGAGCCCGTGACCAGCGCGGCCAGCGCCGGCAGCACGCCGTCCTCCATCATCACCTTGCACTCGCGCGGCACCCCGGGCAGAAAACGGTAGGCGGCCCGGCCCACCTTCATGGCAAAGCCCGGCGCCGTGCCCACCGGGTTCCGGATCAGCTCGGAGCCCGCCGGGACCATGGCCTGCTTCACGTTGTTCCCGGTCATCTCGCGGCCGATCATGCGGAACATGCCTTTTATCTGCTCCAGCGCCGGCTCGGATAAAATGGCGCCCACGCCCGCGAATTTGCAGAAGGCGTCGCGGGTCATGTCGTCCTCGGTCGGGCCCAGGCCGCCGGTCACGATCACCAGGTCCGCCCGTTCGCCCGCCAGCCGGAAAGCGTCAATGATCCCGGGAATCTCGTCGGCCACCGTGAGATGCATCGCGGTCGGGACGCCGATCTCCATGAGCCGGTCCGAGATCCACGCCGAGTTCTCGTCCACCACCTTCCCGGTGATCAGCTCGTCGCCGATCGCGATGACCGCGCACTTCATAGCCGGCCCCATAACAGCCGGAAAAGCTGGAGCGCCAGGTTGGCGTAAATGCCCGCGCACACGTCGTCCATCACGATGCCGATGCCGTTCGAGACCTTTTTGTCAAAGTAGCTGGCCGGGAACGGCTTGATCACGTCGAGTACGCGGAACAGGAAAAAGGCGGCGATCATGTAGCCCCAGGTCGGCGGCAGCAGGAACATGGCCGCGAAATAGCCCACCGCCTCGTCAATCACCACGATTTGAGGATCATCCTGGCCCAGCGCGTCCTGGACCTTTTGCGCCAGCCAGAAGCTGAGGCCCAGAAGCGCGAGCCAGATTCCGGCATAGGCCCACCACGAGCGCGCCGCGAACACCAGGTAATAGATGAGCACCGCGCCCGCGGTCCCGGCCGTGCCCGGCGCCACCGGCGAATAGCCCAGCCCGCCCACGGTGGCCAACCCAAGCACCCAAAGCGCGGGCTTCTTGTTTTTATTCGGCTGGTCCAATGTGACAACCCACCTTGTTACGTACGAAAAGATTTAACCGCCAAGGCGCCAAGTCCGCCAAGAAAAATTGTTAAAATCTTTTTTATTTTCTTCTTTTCTTTCTTGGCGTTCTTGGCGTTCAATAAACGCTGCACTCTTCAGCTCCATTTTAGCGAGAAGCGGAGGAAGCGCAAGAAGAGGGCGGGGATTTGCCGCTGGTTGGGGAAGAGCTTGAAGATGCGCCAGGCGCGCCAGGGATTGAGGTAGAAGCGGAGGAAGGTCCGGCGGACCATTTTCTTGAGCTCGGGCGCGCTGACCTCGGAGAGGTCGGTGCCGGGGTCGAAGTAGTGCATTCCCTCGGCCTGTTCCGGGACCTTATAGCCCATGGCCACGGCCTGCTCGTAGAGCTCGGTGCCCTTGAAGGGCGTGACGAACCAGAAGTTGGCGCTGTGCAGCCGCGAGTCGAGCGCGTAGTCGAGGGTCATGCGGACCTCGTCCCGGGTCTCGCCGGGGAAGCCCACCATGAAGAAGCCGTCCACCATGACGTCGAGCGCGTCGGTCTTCTCGATCACTCTCTTCAGCTTGTCGAGCTTGACGTTCTTCTTGACCAGCTTCTGGATGCGGGGCGACGCGGTCTCGATGGCGTAGGTGATGCGGTAGGCGCCGGCTGCTTTAAGCTTCTCGAGGGTCTCGTCCTCGATCAGGTCGCCGCGGATGCCGTTGGGGAAGGAGATGGAGAATTTGAGGCCGCGCTCCACGATGCCGTCGCAGATGGCGGCCACCCGCTTGCGGTCGAGGTTGAAGCAGTCGTCCACGAACAGGATCTCTTTGACGCCGTGCTCGCGGCGCAGGGATTCGAGGTCGCGCAGCACGATCTCCGGGCTCTGCGCGCGGTAGCGGTTGCCGAAGATGCGGTGGCAGTAGGTGCAGTTGTAGGGGCAGGCGCGGGAGGTGGAGAGGGTGGCGTACTCGCGGTGGACAAAGGTGGTGCCGAAGCGGGGCAGGTCCCAGTAGCGGGAGAGGTCAATGAGGTCGTAGGCGGGCAGCGACAGCGAGTCCATGTCCGCCGTCTGGTCGCGCGCCGGGGTCATGACCACCGCTCCGTTTCGGCGGAACCCGATGCCCTTGACGCCCCCCATGTCATCGTCCCCCGCCAGCAGGCGCGGCAGCATCTCCAGGAACGTGAGCTCGCCCTCTCCCCGCACGATGTAATCAATGTTCGGGTCTTCCATCACCCGGCCGGACGCGGTGGCGGCGTGCGGGCCGCCCGCGACCACGATCAGGCCCGGCTCGCGGGCCTTGCTCGCCGCGGCCAGCAAGGCGAGCTCGCCGGCCTCGTAGCTCATCGCGGAGATGCCCAGGACGTCCGGCTGGAACGTGAGCGCCCGCTCCACCGCGTCCTTCGCGGAGAGGCCCTCCGGCAGCATGTCAATCAGCTTGAGCTCGACTCCCTTGACGCGGTCGCGGAGAAAGGAGGCCAGGCTCATGATGCCGAGCGGGGGATTGAAGTGCTGGCGCACGGCGGCGTGTCCGGCCTTGATCAGCGCTATCCTGGCCATGATGGTTCCGTTTCCTCAGGTTTTTTTCTTCTGGAACCAGCCTCGAATGCGCGCGAACAGGCCTTTGCCCGCGGGCCGGGCCGGCTTCGCGGGCTTGGCCGGGCGCGGGGGAGGGGCCGCGGCCTTTTGCGCCGGAGCGGGCGTTCCTTTCCGGGCCGAGGCGTTCGGGGCCGAGGGAGAGGATGGGACGGGCTTGGGGGTAGGCGCTTCCGCGGCCTTGAGCTTCTTCTCCTGGGTCACGGTGCGGGTGATGACCTTCTGCGCCTCCTTTTTCTCCACGGGCTTCTTGGGCTGGATCAGGTCCTGGTGATAGGTCTTCTGCACCGTGTCGGAGACGGTGAGCACTCCGCTCTGCTCGACCCCGGTGTCCGGGTCGCGGGCGGAGAGCGAGAGCAGTCCTTCGCTGTTGATGGTGAAGACCATCTCCACCCGGGCCTTGCCCTTGGCCGCGGGATGGATGCCGCGGAACACGAACTCGCCGATCGGCTCGCACTCATCCACCTTCTCGCTGTCGCCCTGGACGAGCTGCACCTTGAGCGAGTCCTGGTTGTCCTTGGAGGTGGTGAAGACCTTCATCTTCTGGTTGGGCACCGAGGTGTTGCGGTCGAAGATGGGCATGGTGCGGCCGTTGGGCAGGGCGATGGCCAGGTTGATGGGCAGCACGTCGAGCAGCTGGATGTCGGACTCGCGGTTGACCAGGGCGTCGGCCATGATGGCGGCGCCCAGCGCCACCGCCTCGTCCGGGTGCACGCCCTTGGACGGCGGCTTGCCGAAGAACTCGGCCACCTTCTTCGCCACCAGCGGGATGCGGGTGGACCCGCCGACCAGCAGCACCTGCTCTATCTGGTCCTTGCCAAGTTTCGACTCCCGGACGACCTTGGCCGTGATCTCCATGGCCTTGTCCACCAGCGGCCCGATCATCTCCTCGAACTGGTCGCGCTTGATGGTCATGTCGAGATTCAGCGGCCCCTCCGGCCCCTGCGCGATGTACGGGATGTTGATGCGGGCCTCGTTCATGGTGGACAGGTCAATCTTGGCCTTTTCGCAGGCGTCGGTCACCCGCTGGTGGCTCATCGGGTCCCTGGCCAGGTCAATGTTGTGCGCCTGCTTGAATTCCGCGATGACGTGGCCGGCCAGCTTGTTGTCGAAGTCCACGCCGCCCAGGAAGGTGTTCCCGCCGGTGGCCTTGACCTCGAAGACGTTGTCGCGCAGCTCGAGCACGGAGATGTCGAAGGTCCCGCCGCCGAAGTCGTAGACCACGATGGTCTGTTTCAGGCCCTTGCCGTAGCCGTAGGCCAGGGCCGCCGCCGTGGGCTCGTTGATGATGCGCAGCACTTCCATCTGCGCCACCCGGCCGGCCTCCCGCACCGCGTGACGCTGCCGGTCGTTGAAATACGCCGGGACCGTGACCACCGCCTTGGTGATCTCGCGGCCCAGCATGTCCTGCGCGGTGTTGCGGATGTGGTCCAGGATCATGGCCTGGATTTCTTCGAGGGCGTAGTCTTCCTTGCGGAGCCGGATCCTCACGTCGTCCTGGTCGCCCTCCGCGATGCGGTATTTGAAGTGGTCCTGGATCTCGTCAATGATCGGGGAGTGGATGTCGCGGCCGACCAGCCGCTTGGAGCCGTAAATGGTATTGATGGGATTGATCATGCTCTGGCGCTTGGCCGCCTGCCCCACCAGCCGGTTGCCCTTGTCGTCAACGGCCACGATGGACGGAATGGTGAAGCTCCCGCCCGTGTCCGAGATCACCCGCGGACGGCCGTTCTCCACGATGGCGCACACCGAATAAGTAGTGCCCAGGTCTATGCCGACAACCGCGCCTTCCCCCATGGTCTTTGTTTCAACCTTTTTCCGCAGTCTTTGGACGGCCGCAATTCAAGGCATGGCCGAACAGGTTATTTTAGCATAGTAAAACAAGATTATAAAATTTTAAGGGCCTTTAGGTCCATAGCGCTCCACAATGATCCGGATCAACTCCGTGGTTGACCGGCCCGCCGTCAGCTCAATCCTCTCCACTTTTCCACCCGCGGCCTTGACCGCCTCCGCCCCGATAATCTCGCCCTCCCCCCAGTCCGCGCCCTTGACCAGCACGTCCGGGACCAGGGACTCGATCAGGGCGAGCGGGTCGTCCTCCCCGAACTCCACCACCGCGTCCACCGCCGCAAGCCCCGCCAGCACCGCCGCCCGGTCCGCCGCCGGGTTGAGCGGACGCTGGCCCCCCTTGATCCTGCGCATCGAGGCGTCGCTGTTCAGGCCCACGATCAAAAGATCGCCCTTCGCCCGCGCCGCCTCCAGATAGTCAACGTGGCCGGCGTGCAAAATGTCAAAGCAGCCGTTGGTGAAGACCACGGTCTTGCCCTGGGCCCGCGCCCGGGCCCGGAGCCGCGCCGCCTCGGCCAGGCTTTTTATCTTGTCCCTCATGACGGTCCCCCGCTAAACGCTCGATGACCCGTCCGGCCGGATTGAAGCAAGGCCGGTGAAAAGCGCCGCTCGCATTTTCAAGGTATCAAAATATGGATATTTAAACAAGCGCCCGGCGCGTGCCCCGTCGCGCGGCGTTGACCGGCGCGATGTTCAGTCGTACAATTTTCTCATGTCCGAGCAAGGAGTCACCGGCCGGGGCGGCCTAAGTTTCAGCCGCATGGAGCTGGCGGGATCGCTGGGCGACCTGGGCACCCTGCTCCCCATCGTGGTGGCGATGATCGTCATCAACAAGCTGAGTCCCACCACGGTCTTCCTGGCCTTCGGGCTTTTCTATATCCTCACCGGCTGGTACTACCGCCTGCCGATCCCGGTGCAGCCCCTGAAGGCCGTGGGCGCAATCGCCATCGCCTACCCGGACCAGATCACGGAGCCGGTCATCGCCGCGGCCGGCATCATCTTCGGCGCCTTGCTCCTCGTCCTCTCCGTCTCCGGACTCATTGGCCGGGTCGCCAAAATCTTCACGGCCCCCGTGGTCCGCGGCATCCAGCTCGCGCTCGGCCTCATCTTTCTCCGCAAGGGCATCCAGCTGATCGTGGCCGACAAGATGTTCATGTCCGGCGCGGCCGGAGCCTTCGCGGACCATCACGCCAACCTTCTGATCGGCGCCGCCGTGTTCGTCATCGTGCTCCTGCTCCTCGACAACCGGCGCGTGCCCGCCGCCATCGCCGCCCTCGTCATCGGCATTGCCGCCGGCCTCGCCCTGGGCGGCTTCGATAAACAAGATTTAGCGCTCGGACCCACCGGCGTGGGACTCGTCTTTCCCTCCCCGGCGAATTTCTGGACCGCGCTCATCATGCTGGTCCTGCCCCAGGTCCCGCTTACCATCGGCAACGCCTGCGTGGGCACGGCCGACACCTGCTTGACGCTCTTCCCGGGGAGCCCGGAATTGAACAAGGCCAGGGCCGGGATGTTCGCCTTCACCATGGGCGTTGTCAACCTGCCCGCCGGCTTTTTCGGCGCGGTGCCCATGTGCCACGGCACCGGCGGACTGGCCGCCCATTACCGCTTCGGCGCCCGCACCGGCGGCGCGCCGGTCATCATCGGCATCATTCTCATCGTCATCGCGCTGGCGCTCGGAGAGGTCGGGCTCGGGCTGTTGGCCGCGATCCCCAACTCCGTGCTCGGAGTGCTCCTGGTCTTCGCCGGCCTCGAACTCTGCGCCCTGGTCCGCAGCCTCAAGACCAACGAGGAATTCTTCGTCGCCCTCATCATCGCCGGAATCGCGCTGGCCGTCCCCAACATGGCCTGGGCCTTCTCCGCCGGAATCGCGGCGGACCTCATCATCAAAAAAGCAAAAATAAAAATTTGACCCGCCCGGCGTCCATCCTTTAAAACCAACCGCATTCGGGGTAAGGTAAATCACGAATGAGTGACCCCCCGCCGAAAAAGCGGCCCCGCCGCGCGGCCGCCGTATTACTGGGACTCGGCCTCCCGGCCCTGGCCGAAGCAATGCTGCGCGTCCTGAACGTCGCGCCGCCCGATACGCCGCTGCGCGAGCTCTACTATCGGCCGCCTCCCGTGTTCGTAAGGGAAGGGGAGGTCTTGCGCACGAGCGTTCACGCGCGCAAGTATTTCCTCGACCAGTCCTTTCCGGCCGCCAAGGCCCCGGGCACGCTCCGGATCTTCGTCGCGGGCGGCAGCGTGGCCATGGGGTTCCCGCTGGAGAGTATCTACGGCCCGGCCCAGTTATTGAAGGCCGGACTCGATGCCCTCGATCCCGGGCGCAGCCACGAGGTGATCAACGCGGGCGGGTTCGGATACAACTCATCCCGGGTCGAGCGGGTGGCCAAGGAAATTGCGCAATACCAGCCCGACGCCATCATCGTCATGACCGGACATAACGAGTTCCTGGGAAAACGCTTCTTCCATGAAGCGGGCCGGGCCGGGCCGCTCTATCGTCTCCGGCTCTACCGCCTTCTCGCCGGCCTCATCAGCGCGGCGCGCGGCGAGGAGGACGACGTGCAATGGGAAGGGCACGTCGTGAACGCGCGCGAGCGCAAGCTGGTCCTGGCCGATTTTGCCCGGAACCTGGGCCGCATCGCCGAGGCCTGTGAAAAAAGCGGCGTGAAGCTGATCCTGGTCACCTGCCCCGCGAACATCCAGGACTTCCGGCCCTACGGCCCCTCATGCATGCCCCGCGAGGACCAGGAGAAAATTGAGCGCGAGATGGATCGGAAAGATGGGGATCGGGAATCCGTCCAGCACAAGCTCCGACAAAGGAAGGAGCGATGCCCGGATGATGCTGTTGTCTCCTATGAAGAGGCGCTGCTTGTGTTCAGGCAAGAGGGTGGAGGATTAAACCGAAAGGGTCAGGCCCTCGCCGCCAACGCGCTGTTCCAACGCGCCTGCGACGATGATGCCATCCCGGTGCGCGCTCTTGCCGCGTCGAACGAACAGGTCCTGGAAATGGCATGGCAACTCCGGGCGGCCCTGGCCGACCCCGCCGCCATTTTTAACGATCGGAGAATCGGCAGCCTTCCTTTGGTTGACCCACGGCTTTTTTTTGACCACTGCCACCTCAAGCAGCCGGGCCAGGAATTGCTGGCATACGAGATGATCCGGGTTCTGGCCGATGCCGGCCTCATTCCGGCCGGCGCGGACTGGCGCTCGGAGGTGAGGCAGGCCTGGAAAGTGATTGATTCTTCCATTGCCAAGCGCGACTTGGCGGAAAGCTATTACCGCATCGGCTACGAGTCGGGCGTGAACATGGGCCGGGTGTTCCGGGGCCTTGATTATGCCGGGCGGGCGCTCGAGCTCGATCCCGCCCATGTCAAGGCGCGGATGCTGATGGAGAGGCTCAAGCCCCTAGCGGCCGGGCGTTATCGGATGACGGGGGATTAAGATGGAGGAATGAGCGAACAAGGATGTCCAGGATATTCAGGATAATAAGAGCCTCTTGAAAAAGTGCAGGACATCACGTGGGAGCGCCCTTCTGGGCGCGATCCGTTGTTCGGCCCCGCGAAGAATCGCGCCCAGAAGGGCGCTCCCACGTGACGTCGCGTGCGGAAATTATGCTTTTGCAAGAGGCCCAATTAATCTTATCCTTGACATCCTGAATATCCTTGTTGATAAATTCTTCAGCCGCGGCCCGGGCCGCCCGCTGGCTTTGCCGCGACCGATCCGATAAAATATCGGACGGGTGACCACGGAGGCCAAGGATGAGGATTAACACCGGCAGGTTTCTTTACCGGCGGGCCATGTTGAGCCCGCGCCAGGTCGGGCTCTGCGCGGAGGGCCGGGAGTGGTCCTACGCCGAGCTGAACCGCCGCGCCAACCGCCTGGCGCACTCCATGGCGCGGCTCGGCGTCCGTCCGGGAGACCGCGTCGGCATGCTGGCGCAGAACGGCGTCGAGCACTTCGACCTGTTCTTCGGGCTCGGCAAGATGGGCGCGATTCTGGTCCCCATCAACTGGCGGCTCACCGCGTCCGAGCTTGCGGGCATCATCGTTGACTCCGGCATCCGCGTCCTGGTCCACGACCCGCGCTACGAGGAGGTAGTGCAGGAGGCGAAGAAGCGCGCGCCCATGTTCGAACAAGTGCGGACCGGCGCGGGGGGCGGGCCGAACCAGTCTTACGCGGACATGCTCTCGGTGGCGCGCGACACCGAGCCCGCCGTCTCGGCCGGAGACGGCGACGAGGCGGTCATCATCTACGCCGGCTGGTCCGGCGGCAGGCCCCGCGGAGTCATGCTCACCCACGCCAATTTCTTCTGGGCCTCCGTCACCGCCATCGCCACCATCAACGAGCCGGGCGCCGTCTTCCTGCTCGCCCTGCCGTTTTACCACATCGGCGGATTGGGCTGGCTGCCCATCTTCATGCACCTGGGCATCCGCTGCGTGCTCATGCCCTCATTTGACGCGGGCGAGTTCCTGGCGCTCATCGGCAAGGAAGGCGTGACCTCCTTCGGCGCCGTGCCCACCATGCTCCACTTCTTGAAAGAGTCGCCGGAGTTCGCGCGCACGGACTTCTCGCGCCTGCGTAACGTCCTGGCCTACGGCTCGGCCGTGCCCGTGGACCTGATCGAGGACTACGCGCGCTCGGGCGTGAAGATCCGCCAGCTCTACGGACTCACCGAGAGCACCGGCCCCGCCCTGGTCATTGACGGCGAGCACGCGCTCATCAAGGCCGGCTCCTGCGGCCTGCCCTTTTTCCATACCCGCGTCAAGCTGGTGGACGACATCGGCATGGAGACGTCGCCGGGCGCCATCGGCGAAGTCATCGTCTCGGCCGGCCACGTCATGAAGGGCTACTGGGACCAGCCGGAGGCCACTACTAACGCCTTGCGCGGCGGATGGCTCTACACCGGCGACCTGGGCAAGCAGGACGAGGACGAGTACTTCTACATCGTGGACCGCAAAAAGGACATGATCATCTCCGGCGGCGAGAACGTCTATCCCGCCGAGGTCGAGAGCGCCATCGTGGATCACCCCGCCGTCATGGACGTGGCCGTGATCGGCGCCAAGGACAAAATATGGGGAGAAATGGTCAAGGCCGTGATCGTCAAAAAGAAAGGCCGCGACCTCACTGAAAAAGAGCTGACCGAATGGCTCAAGGGGAAAATCGCCCCCTTCAAAATCCCCCGCATCGTCTCCTTCGCCGAATCCATGCCCCGGACATTGACGGGAAAGATGGAGAAGAGGAGACTACGGGAAGGGGATACGCTCTGATATTTATTTTCTGTTATTTGTTCAGCGCCAAAGGCGCGATATTCCCCAGCCTGGGGTGTAAACCCCAGGAAGACGGTACGCAGATCATTTGGAGCTCCCAAGGAGCGGCATAAGCCATGCCTCAATCTCATCATTAATGATGGAAAAGAGAACCATACTTCTATTGGGAGCAGGTGCGGGAATAATTGGCGCCATAATTTTTACATTTGTCCTCCGCGGAAGCTTCGGCCACTTTCTTATCTCCATATGCCTCGGTTTAGAGGTGGCTGCTATATTTCTAGCATTAGGTCTGATTGCCATGTTAGTAGGAATGCGCTGGCATCGTGCTCGCTGGATAGCTACGATAGCTTTTGCCTTATTATCGGCTGTTGTCATTCAAATGGTCTCCTTTCCCGTCGGTAAATTCATTGTTGTTAAGGATGTCCAGCATGCTAAAGAATTTTGCGAATCTCTTGTCCCATCTTTAGATACGTATAAGAAACAACACGGTAATTACCCAACAGACCTCGATGCGCTAATTTCCAAAGACACGAAATTGCCATGGCTATTGCGTCCACATAAATTTTATTCAAGCGATGGAGAAAATTTTTCTTTCAGTTTCAGTGACCCGGAAAGCATGTTTGATTTGTATGGTTATTCAAATGAAAAGAGAGAATGGGTTCGCTTCGACTGATATGCACTGAGAATGAGGAAATACGGTTGAAGAGAAATCAGGTTACTGCTTGTCTCCTGCTCTACCTTCCAGCGCCACCGCCACCCCCGGCCTGGCGAACACGAACCAGACCTCGACCTCACCGGCCCCTGTTGCCCGCATCGCCGCTTGCCGGTATTCCTCACCCTGTTGTCTGTACTCCTCGACTTTGCTCAACGCATCTTCCGCGGACACATCGTCGGTCTTGTAGTCAACTACCACCACGCGGCCGGACTCGCGGAAGGCGAGGTCCATTTTGCCTTCATGGGAGACGTTGGCGATCCAGACGCAGTAGGGAATTTCTTTTTGCCACAACCCGCTGGCCGCGGCCCGGCGCACCGGGGCGCTGGCCCATAAATTCTTGACCAGGCGCTCGGCCTCTGCCTCGCGGCCCTGTAGCCCTGCCGCCGCCGTTAGGGAGTTGATCAGCGCGCGGTCGGGCGCGGAGGCAGCGAGGTCGGTGCGCTCCATGATCTCGTGCACCAGGCTGCCCATTCTCATGCCGGGCGCTGAGGCCGGGGCCGGAAGGTCTTTTATAGCCCCTTCCGGCGTGACCACTTCGCGTGGCTCTTCTCTTTGGCCGGTGGCTGTTCTGATCTCGATGCCTTGAGCGGCGCGATCGAGCACGCGCTCGCGGCTGGCGATGAACTCTTCGAGGCCCACTACGCCTTTCTCCGGGCCGCGAGATTTTTCCCGCGCCGTCCCGGGCGGCTGGAGCGCGAGGCTGGCCGGATCCCAGAAGAAGACGCCTTCCGCTTCTTTCCCAAAGAACTCCGGCGCCCACGACTTTAGCTGATCCGGGAGCAGATCAATAAAACGGGATTTTTTCTTTTTATCTTTATCGCCGGCTTCCGTCTCTTTTATGGTGTCGGGCTTGAGTGGCGGGAACACGGAGAGGATGAGGGCGTCGCGCGCGCGGGTGGCGGCCACGTAGAAGAGGCGCTTGGCCTGCTCGAACTCGTGCTCCTCCTCTTCCGCCGCCATTTCGTCATAGCCGCCGCTGCGGAAGGCCCCCGCCTTGACCGCCGCGCGTTTTTTATCGAGCCGGTCCACCAGGACCTTGCCCGCCTTGCGCTCGGCCCTGGTATTCATGTTGGCCACGATCACCACCGGGAACTCCAGGCCCTTGGCCGAATGCACCGTGGAGAAGCGCACGAAGTCATCGTCCGGGTCCAGCGTGATCGGCTCGCGCGCCTCCGCTTCCAGCTCCGCGATCGCGGAGAGCCTGGCGACGAACCCGGAAAAGTCCGCTCCGGGCAGCTCCTGGTACGCGCGCGCGTGACCGAGGAGCCGGTCGAGGTTCATCACGCCCATATCGTCCTTTCTCGACACCAGCGCGCCGAGCCTGGCGCCGGTGATGGAGAGCACCCGGCCGATGGTCTGCGCGATGGGCATGAGGTTCCGCTCCCGGTGCCAGGCCCGGAAATGCCCGAACGCGGCCTCGATCTTTTCATTGATCCCGCCCGCGCCGGCGCGGTAGTCCATGGCCCCGCCGGCTTGCTTGAACAGGAACAGCTCCTCGTCGTCAAAGCCGAAGAGCGGTCCGCGCAGCGCGCCGAACAGGGCGAGCGAATCGGACGGGTCCTCGATGGCGCGGAGCGCGAGATGGACCGCGGCCACCTCGTCGCGCATGAAAAAGGACTGGCCGAGGTCGGTGACAAAGGGAATGCCGCGGTCCTGGAAGGGCGCGAGCCACTGGTCCGGCTCGCCCGGCCGCGTGAAGTAAAGCACGGCGACGTGGCGGTAGGAGAGCGGGACCATGGCCTTCTCGTTCTTGTCATAGACCTGGTAGGCGCCGGGCGCGGCCAGTCGTTCGATCAGCGCCGCGATATGGTTGGCCTCGATGGCCCGCTGCGCCGGGACGCGGGCCGAGAAGATTTCCTCGTCAGCCGGCTGGAGCACGGACACGGGCGGCGGCAGGCCGGGCTCATCCTTCCTGTGCGCGGCCATGTCCGAGTACGCGGCCTGGTACGGACCGCGCTCGACGATGATCTTCTCGAACACGCGGTTCACCCACTCGACGATCCCGGGCACGCTGCGGAAGTTGGTCTTCAGCACCTCGCTCTCGCGGGCGAGCGCACGGCCGAGCTCGCCCACTCTTTTCCTGTAGATGGAGATGTCGGCGCGGCGGAAGCGGTAGATGGACTGCTTGGGGTCTCCGACCAGGAAGAGGCCCTTGGGGTTGTCCCCGAAGAGCAGGTCAATGATCTCGACCTGCAGCGGGTCCGTGTCCTGGAACTCGTCCACCAACAGGTGCGACCAGCGCCGCTGATAGTATTCCCGCGCCGCCGGGTGCGTGAGCAGGTCGCGCGCCAGGATCAGCACGTCCTGGAAATTGATGAGGCCGGCGGAGCGCCGCTTGCTCCAGTCTTCGCCGACGAAGCGGGAGAGGAGGAGCAGAACATCATCCATGATCAGAGCGCGCGCCTTGGCCTGAAGCGCCTCCAGATCCGCCCGCGCTTCCCATAGCCGCGCCTTGCGCTCTTCATTGAATTTTTCCGATTTCCAGTTCTTTTTGCTCCCCTTCGCGACTGAAATTTCCTTATCGCCAATCCGGAGGACGCGCTCGAACAACGGCCATTCTTCAGGCTCCTTGGCCAATCCGCTGATGCAGGCGTGCCAATCCCGGGACGCGCAAAAGCCGTTGTCGTCGCGGTTAAGAATTTCTTTCTCGCACTCGTTTAATAGTTTTTCGGCCTTGGCGGCAAGGTCTTCCAGCTCTTTCACCAGTTGATCCGGCGTGATGCGCTTCCCCTTTTCCAACTGCTCTCTTAATATCTCCGCGACATCGCGGTTTTTGGCGAGGTCGCGGGCGGCCGCCTCCAGGTGATCGCGGGAAAGTCCCAGGCGCAGCGCGCGCGACACCACGGCGAAGTCCTCGGGGCCCAGGCCCTCGATCCATCGCACCCAGGCATCGTTGAACCAGAGCGCGTCCTGGACCTCGTCCATGATCCGGGCTTCCGGGTCAACCCCGGCCTCCACCGGGCGCTCCTTGAGCAGCGACAGCGCGAACGCGTGAATGGTGCTGATCTGCGCGGTGTCCAGCTCCGCGAGCGCCGCCGCGAACCTCTCGGCGTCATGCTTGGTGGAGGCGACACTCTTGTCCCCTTTATTCCGGCCGACAGGAGTGTCGGCCCCACCATTCATAATGGCGTCCCGCTCATCTTTAAACGCGCGCTCCAGCTCCTCCCGGACCCGAAGCTCCAGCTCGGCCGCCGCCTTCTCGGTGAACGTGATGGCCGCGATCCGGCGGAGCGGCACCCCGGAGCGCACCAGGCTCAGGATGCGCTCGACCATCTCCCAGGTCTTGCCCGTCCCCGCCGCGGCCTCCACCGCCATCCCGGTCCGGATGTCCTCCCGGATCCGCTTCCGCGCGCCCGCGTCTATGAGTGGTTCAGCCATTTCTTTCCCGGCGCTCACTTGAATTCGTCCAGCTTCCCGCGAACCTTTTTGGCCGGATCGCCTTCATCGAGCCGGTCCGCCAGCGACGCCCTGCCGGCCCCGCACAGCTCCGCGTATTCGCAATAGTCCTTGCATATCCCGCTCGATGCCTCGGCCGGCAACGGGCAGAAAATGCCCGCGCGCATGCCCTCCACGATCGTCTTGACCGCGCCCCGCACCCGGTCCAGGTACTCGCCGCCGCCCTGACACAGCCTCTGCTTGCACGCGCTATCGCCCAGCACGTGCACGTAGCCCGAGTCGCAGAAAGCGTCAACCTCGATGCCCGTGATGTCCTGGGCCGCGATCAAATACAGCCCGCCCTGCAGCGCCGTCCCCGACCGCAGCTCATCATCCTTCTTGAACGGGAATTTTCCGGTCTTGTAATCGAGCGCGCGCACCGCTCTGTGCCCGCCCGCGCATTCGTCGAGCCGGTCAATCACCCCGCACAACAGGATGGAATCGCCGCGCGGCAGAGCGAGCGCCACTGGCTCGGGATGGTTGTACCTCTTGCCCCGCGACCTCTTCACGCCCAGGCCGAAGGCCAGCTCGAACTCGACCGGCTTGAAGCCTTCCCGCTCCGCCTCCACCAGCGACTCGAGCATGGCGGGCAGCTCGCGGGCGAGGCTTTCCCGGTCGAGCTGCCACTGGCGCGAGCCCGCGGCCGCGTTCCCGCGCTCCCACTCGCCGCACGCCTCCTGAAAAACCTTTTCCATCAGCGCGAGCAGCTCGGCCCTCTCCCGCGGCCGGAGGGGCCAGAACTTTTGGTCTTCCGCCTTTTCCATGAAGCGGCGGAGAATGTCATGGACCAGCCCGCCGCGCGCGGCCGCGTCGAACCCCTCGTCCTCGGGCTTCTCCGGCGCCTCCACCCGCATGATGCGGCCGCAGAAATAACGGAACGGGCACTTGGCGTAGTCCTCGAGCTGGCCCGCGGAAAAAACATTTTCCTGCGCGAACCGCTTGAGCCCGGAGATTGCCTTCTGGCCGCTGAGCCGGCCCAGGCACGGGCCCGAGAACGGCTTCTTTCTCTGGGCGGCCGACTTGAGGCCCCGCTCGATAAAGGGATGTATTTCCCCGGCCCCCGCCGGCAGGACCATGCCCGCGCGGGCGGACTCCCGGAGCAGATGCTCCTCCGCGTCCAGCGCCGGCCGCCCTTCCAGGACCCGCGGATCGCGCGACGCGGAGCGAGTCCAGGACAGCGGCACGCGCCGAACACCGCCCTCTTTGCCCGCCATCCGGGAATAATTCACCGGCCGGCCCTGGGCCGCCGACGCCGCCTCCAGCAGGAGCGGGCTCGGCAGCCGCTCCTTTAGTCCCTGCTCATCGGTCCGCGCATAGGTCAGCACCAGGCGCTGCTCCGCGGCCTGCGTAAGCAGCGCGAAGAGCAGCCGGTCCTCCGCCGGCCGCCGTCCCTTTCGCGGGAGCGCGCCGGGCTGGTGAAGCATCTCTTCGAGCTCCCCGCGCTCGCCGTCCAGAAGTATCGGGTCCTCCCTGACCGGTCCCGGGAACGAACGGCCCATCAGTCCCGGAACGAACACCGCCGCAAAGCGCGCGCCGCGCAGGGCCATGATGTTCCCGACCGTGGCCGCGCCTTCCTGGAACCGCTCCCGCGAGCCGCCCGAGGCAGGATCGAGCGACGGGACCCATCGCTCCACCACCAGCCGGAACCGCTCCATGGTGCACTTGACGCCGAGCCCATCGAGCGCGGCCGCCTCGTCAGGAAAAGCATCCAGCTCGTCCTTGATCTGCTCCTGCGCGTCGTCCCGCAGAAGCTCCCGGAGCAGCGCCGCGAAATATCCTGCGGTCTCCCCGAACCCGCCCGCGAGCGGGAACCCGGAGAGCCGCTCCGTGAGCCGCGCCATGAAATCCCGGAGCTCCCCGATGCGCGCGCGTTCCTCTTCTTTTTTTGCCGAGCCGGCCAGCTTCTTCAGCCTGCCGTCCCACTCTTCCCGGCCCAAGACGATGCCGGCCTCGATCGAGTAATCGCGCCAGCGGTCCGCCGCCCACTCGTCATCGCCGGGAAAGCGCAGCGCGCCGCACGAAAGAAATGCCATGACCTCCGGCCGGAAGAATTCACGGGCGCCGGGGACCGGGATCAGCGCGAGCAAGCGGGAAACGCAATTTTCCAATACCGAGTTTTTCAGAGGGCCGGAGGCCAGGTAATACGGGATGCGCGAGCGGCCCAAGACCTCCCCGATCAGCGGCAGGTACGCGGCCTCGTCGCGGAGCAGCACCGCCATCTCGCAAAACGCCATGCCCTGCTCCGCGTATTTCAGCATGGTCCCCGCGATCTCCTCGACCTCGCGCGCCTGGCCGGGCGCGGCGATGATTTCCACCGAGCCGCCGTCCGTCCCTGTTTCCTCCTCCGGACGGGACTCCGCAGCCCTTGCCCCTGCCAGCGCCCCTTTCACGCGGGCCAGGCCGCCCCGGCCCTCTGGAACGCTCTCTAAAGGCTCCGGCCTGACGCCGAGGGCCGCCGCGAACCAGTCCAGCCCCTGCCGCGCGTACTCATACGCGCGCGCCTTGCCATGGGGGACCATGACGCTGAGCGCGGCCACGCGGGCAATGGCGGCGATCATCCGGGCCTGGACCGCGGTGAGATCGTAAAGCCCGTAGATGAACAGGCGCCCGGTCCGGAAACGGGCGGGAAAAATATCGGCATTGGCCGCGGCCGACTCGAACAGCTCCGCGCCGTCATGGAATTTGCCGCGATAACTCCCGAAGAACGAGGACGCCGCGGACGCCAGGTCGCGCATCTTGGGTGACAGTCCGGCCGGCTTTTTTTCAAGGCGGTCCAATTCGCCGACCAGGCCGGCATCGCGGAGGTCGCGAAGGGTGGACATGAGGGCGGACCGGAAGCCGGCGAATTCCGCGAGCGCGCCGAGGTAAGAAAATTTCTGCGATTCCAGGACGTGTTCGAGCAGCGCGTCCTCTGCAATCGCCGGCAGCCGCCTCCGGCTTCCCTCCCGATCGAGGCCGGATTGGCCCAGGGCCTCCGCCATCTGGCGCATGGTGATGAAGCGGACGTTCATCAGCCCGTCGAATTGGCGTGCCAGCTTGCGGGTGAGGTAGCGGCCTACGAGGTGCGAGCCGACCATGACCACGGCCGGCTGAAGCGGGTCAGCGCCTTTTTCCGTCCGGATCGCGGTGAAGAGCGCGGCTTCCAGCGCGGCCCAGGAGGGGGAAGCGATGATGGAATGGCCGCTCATCGGGCCTCTGCTATGGTCAACACGAGCCATTTGAGCATTGAGCATAGCATGGGGGCCGGTCAACAGTTGACATGGGAGCGCGCGGTCCCTGCTTTAAAAGGGCCGGCCGCCGGTGGGCTTGCCGCCTCCCAGCTTGATGGCGGCGTTCTCGATTTCCTCGGCGATCCTGGGGTCTTGCTCGCGCGGCTTAACCGCCATTGCGCGCTGGTGCAGCTTATAAGCCACGGCCACCTCGCCCATGGCCTCGCCCTTGGCCAGCTTCTGGTATTTCTTCCAGAAGCTCATGCGGTAGTCCGGGTCGTCCACCCGCGAGATGCGCTCGAAATCGGTCTGGGCCTGGCTGGCCATGCCCTCGGCCATGCGCATTTGGATGGCGCGGTACGGCTTCGAGCACTCGTAGGCGGCCTTGGGCGAGGTGTCCACCCAGGCGCTCTGGTCGTTGCAGCGCACGAGTTTCTTGAAGGTGTACCCGACGGCGGCGTCTTCGAGGTCGAAGAGGATCCAGTCGAGGTCAATGATGCCGCGGGGCGGGAAGGAGGTTTCCGGGACCAGCTCGAGCCGGGAGCGGGCGAACAGCAGGCCATCGGCGTTGCGCGGGGTGGCTTCCGGGTCAATGGAGTTGGAGAAGGTGCAGGCGGAGGCGGAGGCCAGGTCGGAGGCGAGGGACGAGTGGCTCACCGTGGGCTGATCGGTGACGCCCACCGCGTAATACACCGCCCGCGGAAACACCGCCGCGCACGAGCCCGCGGCCCGGCTGAGCTCGCCCGCGCTCTTTTGCGCGGCCGCTTGCCTGGCCCGTGCCGCGTGGGCGCCGTCCGGATAGTCCTTCAGGTACTCGTCATACGCCGCGACGTCTCCCTTTTCCTCGGCGGCCTGCCAATCATCCGCCTCCCCCTTGGCCAGGAGCGCGAGTGGGAAAGCGGCCAGCAGCAAAAACAGCAGTCTCATTTTTCTCATGGTCACACCCGTCCTTCAGGATTTGTATCATTATTTACCACATCCGGCGCGTCATAGCCATAGCATAACCCGCAATTTATTGACAGGCAACGGACGTGTGATAAAATCCGTTGAGTGATGGCCCGCGCGCTTTGCCGCCGCTGTTACGCGCGGGATTGGCGGGCCTGGAAGTAAAGACAAGGAGGTGCGCCGTGGCGGAGATAATCTGGAAACCAACCCCGGAAATGATCGCGCAGACCAACATCAAGCGCTTCATGGACAAGCAGGGGATCAAGACCTATCAGGAGCTGATTAAAAGGAGCACGGACGACATCGAGTGGTTCTGGCGCGAGGCCCTCCTCGATTGCGGCGTCGAGTGGTACCAGCCCTACGACAAGCTCCTCGACATGTCCCGCGGCATGGCCTGGGCCAAGTGGTTCATCGGCGGCAAGATCAACATCGTGCACAATTGTCTCGACCGCCATATCCGCGACGGCCACGGATCGGACCCGTGCCTGCTGTGGGAGGGCGACGACAAGAGCACCCGGCGGTTCACTTACGCCGAGATGAACGCGCTGGTCTGCAAAATCGCCAACGCGCTGCGGGCCGACGGCATCGGCAAGGGCGACTTCGTGGGCATCTTCATGCCCATGGTGGCGGAAATCGTGGCGGTGTACCTGGCCTGCTTGAAGGTCGGGGCCATCGCCATCCCGGTGTTTTCCGGGTTCGGGGCCATGGCGCTGGCCACGCGGCTCGCGGACGCCGGGGCCAAGGCCCTGTTCACGGCCGACGGCGGGGTCCGGCGGGGCAAGCCGGTCGCGATCAAGCAGGAGGCGGACCGGGCGGTGGCCGATGTCCCCACCGTGAAGCGGGTGGTGGTGTACCGGCGCACCGGCCAGGACGTGCCGATGAAGGAAGGCCGCGACGTATACTTTGATGACTGGATCGCCGGAAAGCCCGAATCCGCCGCCACCGAGGTGATGGAGGCGGAGGACATGTGCATGTTGATCTACACCTCCGGGACCACCGGCAAGCCCAAGGGCACGGTCCACGTCCACGGCGGCGTCATCGCGCAGGTGGCCAAGGAAGTCGGCTACGCCTGCGACGTGAAGCCGGAGGACGTGTTCTTCTGGCCCACCGACATCGGCTGGATGATGGGGCCGTGGGAGTTCATCGGCTGCATGTTCTACCGCACGCCCTTTTTGGTTTACGAGGGCACGCCCAACTACCCGGAGCCGGACCGGCTCTGGAACGTGGTCGAGTCGCACCGGGTCACCGAGTTCGGCATCTCGCCCACCGCCATCCGCCTGATGAAGGCCCAGCCCGACGAGATGGTCGAGAAGCACGACTTCGCAAGGCTCCGGCTCCTCGCGTCCTCCGGCGAGCCGTGGGACCCGGAGTCGTACATGTGGTTCTTCGACAAGGTCGGCGGCAAGCGCTGCCCCATCATCAACATCTCCGGCGGCACCGAGCTGATGGGCTGCCTGCTCCAGCCGTATCCCATCCATCCGCTCAAGCCGTGCACCCTGCAAGGCCCGGCGCTGGCCATGGACATTGACGTCTTCGACGAGGACGGCAAATCAATCAAGGGCGGCATCGGCCACCTGGTATGCAAGAAGCCGGGGCCGTCCATGACCAAGTCCTTTTTGAACGACGACACGCGCTATATCGAGACCTATTTCTCGCGCTGGCCCGAGGTCTGGTACCACGGCGACTGGGCGCTGGTGGACCAGGACGGGTTCTGGTTCCTCCACGGCCGCTCCGACGACACCATCAAGATCGCCGGAAAGCGCACCGGCCCCGCCGAGATCGAGTCCGCCGTCAACGAGCACCCCGCGGTCCAGGAAAGCGCCGCCATCGGCGCGCCCGACGAGCTCAAGGGCGAGTCGGTGGTCGCCTTCGCCGTGCTCAAGCCGGGCCACGAGCCCTCCGAGAAGCTGCGCCAGGAGCTCTCGGACCTGGTGGTCGAGAGGCTCGGCAAGACCCTGAAGCCGGAGAAAATACTTTTTGTCAAGGCGCTCCCCAAAACCCGCTCGGCCAAGATCGTGCGCGGCGCCATCAAAAGAAAATACCTGGGCAAGGACCCCGGCGACTTAGCCTCCATCGAGAACCCGGAGGCCATCGAGGAAATCGCAAAGGCCCAATAAATTGTAATGTGTCATCTGTGCAGTTGTGCTATAATATAAATTGGAAGGGACGGGATCATGAAAAAAATCAGCATGGCGGATATGTTGGATCTGCCCGTCGAGGACCGAATTACGCTGGTCCAGGACTTGTGGGACAGCATCGCCGAGGTCCCGGAAAAGGTGGCGCTCACCGCTGAGCAAAGGGAAGAGCTGGACCGCCGCCTCGATGCCTTTCACCGCGACCCGGAGGCGGGATCTCCGTGGGAGGAAGTCAAGGCCCGGATTCTCGGGTCATTAAAAGTGAGTTGATATTAAGGCCGGAGGCCGAAGCAGACCTCCGGAACTCGTGCCAATGGTATGAAAAGCAAAGACAGGGATTAGGAAGACAATATATACTATCCATCGAGGCCGCTTTGGATCAAATCCAATGCAATCCTAAACGGTACCCGGTAATCCATGGCGGCTTGAGGCGTGCCGTGGTCCGTCGTTTTCCGTTTGCTATTTTTTATTCCGTTTTCCCTGATAAAATATATGTCCTTGCCGTCTTGCATCACAAGCGAAGCCCGGCCGTGCTGGCAGACCGATCAAGGCCCAAAGATGAATAAATGCGATTGGATGCCTCTGGACCGTTCAAAGGCAAAATCATCCATGCAATCCATTTCAGAGTATATGGTTCTCCTGGTTATACTCTCCGGATCAATGTTTGCTTGTCCTGGAAGAGATGATCCTGGAGGGTATACCAACAAGGAAAAAGGCTTCAAGATCGAGTTCCCCGCGGGCTGGGAGGTGAAGGAAGGGGAGATGGGCCTGGACGTGATCGCGCTGTCGCCCTTGGAGGGCCCGTCGGACCAGTTCCGGGAGAACGTGTCCGTGGCCTCCAGCCCCATGAACGCGCCGCTCGATGCCGACGCCATCCTCGACTCCAACATCCCGGCCATGATCAAGCTGATCACGGAGTTCAAGCCCGGGGAGCGGAACTACTTCGAGATCGGCGGGGTCAAGGCCGCGCGTCTGGATTACACCCAGCGGCAGGGCCTCGCCCGCCTGTACGTGGTCCTGTACGCCGTGCCGGGCAAGGCGCGGGCGTATCTGCTATACTGTACCTCGGAAGTCCCGGCCGCGCCCCGCTTCCGGGAGCGGTTCGAGAAGATCGTATCGAGCTTCAAGGCGGAAAAATGACTCATCCCATCCGGGCCATATCGCTCGCCATCCTCGCCGGCGCCGTCTCGCTCGGCCTGGCCGGCTGCCCGAAAAACGGGCCTCAATCGTCGCCGGGGCCGGCGCCCGAATCGTCGCTCACGCAGCGCGCGTCCGCCGATAAGTTCGGGGCCTCCATCATGGTCCCGCCCGACTGGACCGTGACTCAGAAGACCTCAAACCCCGTGTTCTTTGCGGTGGCGCCCGGCGCCGGCAACCACGGGCCCATGGCCAATCTGGTGGTCGAGAACCTGAACCAGCGCATGTCTCCCTACGACTACCTCCAGGCCAACATCATCACCCTGCGCGTTTCGCTTTCCGGGCTGGAGATCAAAAACGGCGGCGTCGAGCTCGCGGACCCCGAGGCCCCCGCCTGGATCCAGTTCACCTACCCCCGCGACCAGATCAAGGTCGAGGCCCTGACCTATTGCAAGACCAGGGACTACCGCGCCTACGTCGTGACCATGGCCGCGCCCGCGGACCAGTTCCCGCAATACGAGCGCCTCTTCCGCGCCATCGGACGCTCGCTCCGGGTGGAGTGAGCCAGGGACCCCGTCATGCCGAGCAGGAGCGGCATCATCACCCTGACCACCGACTTCGGGACCCGCGACCCGTTCGTGGGAATGATGAAGGGCGTGATCCTGGGGATTTTCCCGGAGGCCCGGATCGTTGACCTGACCCACGAGATCCCGCCGCACGACGTGGCGGCGGCGGCGTGGGCGCTCAAGGACGCGGCGCGCTTTTTCCCGCCGGGCGCGGTGCACGTTGCCGTGGTGGACCCGGGGGTGGGAAGCAAGCGCCGCGGACTGGCGCTCTCCGCGCAAGGCCATCTCTTCGTGGGCCCGGACAACGGGATCTTCTCCGCCTTTTTCCCGCCGGAGCTCACGGTGGAGCTCAACCGCCCGGAGCTGTTCCTGCCTCAAGTCAGCTCCACCTTCCACGGTCGCGACGTGTTCGCGCCCATCGCCGCCCGCCTGGCCATGGGCTTTCCTCTCACGGAAATGGGCACGCAAGCGCGCGACCTCGTGGCCATCAATCTCCCTGAACCCGTACGCAAAGGCGACACCATCCTCGGCCAGGTCGTCTCGGTTGACCGCTTCGGGAACCTCGTCACCAACATCCCCGCCTCCATGGTCCCGCCGGGCAAGTCAATCACCGTCCACGTCTGCAACACCGAGGCCACCGGCCTGTCCCTGTGCTACAGCGACGCCGCGGAGAACCGGGTCATGGCCCTGGCCGGATCGCACGGCCGCATCGAGATCGCCCTTAAAAACGGCTCCGCCGCCCAAGCCCTGGCCGCGAACGTCGGGGCCGAGGTGGAAATCAAGATAAAATAGAGTAGCCAGTAGCCGGTAGCAAGTAGCCGGGGTGAAGAAAAAGGAAGGGGACAGAAAGTCCAGGAAAGGGGCGGGGATCGAGGAGCGGGGATCGAGGAGCGGGGATCGAATCTCAAACCTCAAACCCCACGCCTCAAACCTCATAATCCCGTCGGTCCAGAGTCGGCGGCCCGAAAGCGCAATCAAGAAAGGTCCTCAAGTAATCAAGTCAGGGTCTGACCCCTTCTCCGCCCTTCTCCGGTTGCTAAAGCTCTTGGAATGCGATATAGAAAGAGCGATAAATAGGCTGGACTGATAGTATGGTCCAAAGAACTATCATCTATATAATCTTTATCAAGTTTGCTCGCTATGGGGAGGTAATATGGACGCTCAATGGATATCAGCTCTTACAGCTCTAGTTGCAGTGATAGTCAGCCCAGTTGTCTCGGTATATGTTGTAAAGAAACAAATTACTGCAAACGTGGTATCGGTAAATAGACAAAAGTGGATTGCTGATCTTCGGGATCAAATTTCAGAGCTAATTACTCTCATCATGTTTATCAACTTGAATCAAGCTAAAGAGGAGGTAATTCTGACTAAATTTGAAAGAGCATATCTAACTGAAACTAAAATCAATTTGTTAATTAACCCGAGAGAGAAGGATCACATTCAACTGACAAAACTCATTCGTTCCGCGATAGAAGAAATATTTAAAGAGAAGGCAGAGAAGGATTCGAAAAGGCTGATCGAAATCAGGGATTCAATTATATCTCTGTCTCAAGATATTCTGAAACGGGAGTGGGAAAGAGTGAAAACTGGAAAATGAGAGTCAAAGGTCTCAAAAGGATTTCAGAGAGATGATTAAGTTTATCAGGAAAATATTCCAGACATCTCGGGGCGATCAGCTAGTCCCCACACAAACAAAACACTCCGAGACGAGCAAGGAGAAGGCCCAGACCCTTGATCCTTCCAGTGCCCCTGTAATTAAACTGCCCCCAGGTTACCGTCCCAAGGAAGAATACCAATCACGATGGCCAGACGGATTCTGGGACCACATGAATAAAGCTTCGAGCCATTACAAGCGAGAATGGTATGCAAAGGCAAAAGAAGAATTTCTACATGCCAGATCCTTAAAAGACGATTATGACAGTCTAAACACCCAACTATTGCGCACCTACAGGAAACTCTACAAAAAAGCCACAGAAAATAAACGGTGGAGCGAGGCCTATGATGTATTGTCAGAGCTTTTTGAAACGCTGCCATCCGCAGTTACTGACACGGACAGAAGACAATATAATAAGATTATAAAAGAACTCCAGAAAAAGGACCCCGATTTTATTGGCCAACCTGTTGAGATGGAAAGACAATCGAAATCTAAGGAGAAAAAACCCATTGCAGAAATTGAACAGAACGAACAGATACCATTACAAATTCATGAGCACCTTGATTCATGGGTGCGTCCAAAGGGCGAGAAACCAATAAGGTGGTATGACACGCACCTGACTTCTGCTGGCTTTGTGTGCCGAAGGTCTGTTTATGACAAAGAACTGGGTGGATATAAATCCTCTCAATTCCGCTTAATAACGATCCAAATAGACGAACCTTCTGACATAGATATCCCATTTGATCTCTACCGGTGCAAAATATCATCCACCGGTGATCGCTTTATTGGTTACTCGGAT
>Ga0307378_10002164_pt1 | contig 30719 bp, 24 predicted proteins | sample UN1MG_FD_202238 | JGI IMG/M metagenome (GOLD analysis project Ga0307378, IMG submission 202238) | Soil microbial communities from Risofladan, Vaasa, Finland - UN-1 | ecosystem: Environmental > Terrestrial > Soil > Coastal area > Acid sulfate soil | place: Finland: Risofladan, Vaasa | collected... | reverse complement strand
GTTACTGCATACCACGTGTCGGCGGCCGTCGGCGTCCACCTCCAGGACGGTGATCGAGCCGAGGTCGATGTGCACGCGAACGTCCAGCGGATTGTGCCACTGGCAGAACGCCTGGACGAAGACGCTTGCCGGCGCCTGGTGCGTCACGACGACCACGCGGCTGCCCGTTCGCGCGCCGAACCGCTCGAGCAGCGCGGCGACCGCCTGGAGTAGCCTCTGCCACTGCCGCGCGCGGTCCTCCGGGACGGCCGCCCAGCGCACCGGCGGCATGTCCGCCGGAACGGCGAAGTTGGGCCAGGCCTTCGCCAGATCGTCCCGGCCGGGCAGGGGCCAGGCGCCCGGCGGAAAGGGGTCGTGATGATGCTCGTGGACGGCCGGCCACATCTCCGCCGCCGCGCCCGTGGCGCAGCGAATGATCTCGGTCGTCTCCAGACAACGGCGGTATGGACTGGAAAGAACGCAGCCGACGCCGGCGTTCTTGAGCGCATCGGCGGCCGCCGCGGCCTGCCCGCGCCCGCGCTCGGTCAGCCCGCAGTCAGCCGCATCGCTCAGGGCGGCGTTGGCCTCGCTCTCGCCATGTCGCAACAGGTAGATCCGCATCCGCGTCGTAGGAGCCCCTAACAGAATGCCTCTGCATTCGGCCGGCTTGCTTGCCGTCCGGCTGCGTCCGGCTGCATCAGCAACCCACTGGGGGTTGCCTGCTTCGCCGTCCTTGCCGGCCGACAACCCGCTCGGCCTCGATGCGACGAGATCATTCTGTTAGGGACTCCAAGTCCTTCAACGTTCGAAGACCGTCCGGAACCGCGCGTCCACGACGGCGTTGATGCCCTCTCGAAACCGCTGGTACCTGCCAAGAAGCCGCCGCCCCTGCGGGGTCAGCCGAGACCCCCCGCCGGCCGGGCCGCCGACGCGCCGCTCGACGAGCTTGACGCCCAGGCGGCGCTCCATCTGCCGCAGCCGCCCCCACAGGCCTCGATAGCTCATACCCAGCTCGGCCGCGGCGCCCTTCAGCGAGCCCGTCCGATCGACCTGCTCCAGCAGCGCCGCCTTGCCGTCGCCGAAGACAGGCCGGCCGGCAAGCTCCAGCCAGACCTTGGACTTGGCCTTCAGCTTTCGGCGCCATCCGGCGTTCATGGTGTGGGCCCTTTCCGCTCGTCTGCGCCGGCCACGCGATCAAACCCCGCGTATACGTTGAAGCGTCGCCCGCGGGCAAAGCCCACCAGCGTCACGCCGAACCGGCGGGCAAGCTCCACCCCAAGGCTTGTTACCGCCGAACGGGACACGAGAATCGGCACGCGGCACGCGACGGCCTTCGAGACGATCTCTCCGGAGAGTCGCCCCGTCAGAAGTGCCGCCTTGTCCGAGACGTCGATCCCGTCGAGCAGCGCGCGGCCCATCACCTTGTCGAAGGCATTGTGTCTGCCCACGTCCTCGGCGAACAGGGCTATCCCCTTGGCGCTCGCCAAGGCGCAGGCGTGCACGCCGCCGGTCTGCGGCCACAGCCTCGCGCGGGCGGCGAAATCGTCCGCAAGCTCAAGTAGCCTTTCTGGCGCGAACCGCGCCTGGCCCTCGACGCGCCCGTACGCCGGGGCATCGAAGTCCCTGGACGTGCCCCCGCCTCCGCACCCGCTGCCCCAGGTCCAGCGCCGCGCCGCCGCCTGAAGCGCGTCGGAATCGAAATCGCCCCGCACGAGGATACGGTGTTGATCCGCCACCTGGACCGAGGCAAGGTCCGCCCTGCGCCGCAGCAGGCCCTCTGTCCACAGCAGCCCGACGGCCAGCGCCTCCAGATCGAGCGGCAGACACAGCATGGCCAGCCGGCACTGGCCCTCGTTCACGTCCAGCTCGGCGCGGACCTCGACAATGACCTTGTCCGTCTGGGCCCGCAGGCCCTGCGCGTCGAACCGGAAGATCGGGCATTCCTGGACCGGGTCCATGGACGGTTCTCGAAGCAGGGCTACCGGAAGCACCCCAACTGACACGCGGCGATGCGGATGCCCATCTCGTCGCACAACGCGCCGATGCCGGCGGGGGGCGTGTTCGTCCTATCGGCCAGCTCCAGCAGGTCCTTGCAGGCCGCCCTTCCGTCGGGCGCCAGCCGGCGGATCGCCTCGCGGAGCTGCTCGTCGGTCATGCGTGCCTCGGATGTCATTGCCGCGAGCATAGACCGCGCGGCCGAACCAGTCAAGGTCAGCCGACCGACGGGCGGCGGCTGTGCGTCGGGCGGACGGACGGTTACACTCTGGCCATGCCGATCCCGCCCATACTGTGCGTCTCAGGTGAGTCGGGCAGCGGCAAGACGACGCTGCTGGAGAGGCTGATCGCCGCGCTGAGGGACGACGGAGTGCGAGTGGCGGCAGTCAAGCGCGCCGGCGGCGCCTTGGCGGTCGGGGAGGCCGGCAAGGACTCGTCGCGGCTGGCGGCGGCCGGCGCGCGACCCGCGGTCGCCGTCGGGCCCGGCGAGTTGATCGTCCAGCACGCCGCGGCCGAGGCGCACCTGCTCGACCTGGCCGCCCACTTCTGCGCCGACTGCGACGTGGTGCTGGCCGAGGGATACAAGCACAGCCCGTACGAGAAGATCGTCGTGCTCGGCGAGGACGAACCGCGCGGTCCGCAGGCCCCGCAGGAGCTGCCGTCGGTGCGCCTCGTCGTCAGCGCCGGTGCGCGCAAGGCCGAAGGCGAACTCAGCCGCGACGACGTGCCCGCCATCGCGGAATGGGTCACGGGATGGCTGGCGCGAAGACGGCAACTGGCCGGCGACGTAGCCGGCGCGATACTGACCGGCGGCGCGAGCCGGCGAATGGGGGCGGACAAGGCCTCAATGCGACTGGGAACCGGCTCGGTGCTCGGGCGCCTCGCCGAGCTGCTCGGCAGCCGGCTGGGCGAGGTGCTGGCGGTCGGCCGGCCCGTTTCCGTTGAGGATGCGCCGAAGTGCCTGGCCTGGCACCTGGACATCCGCCCGGGCCTGGGGCCGCTCGGGGGCGTCGCGACGGCCCTGCGCGTCGCGGCTGCTGGCCGGCCGCGGGCCGTGCTCGTCGTCGCGTGCGACATGCCCGCCCTCGGCCCGCAGGCCGTGGACCTGCTGCTTGACGGGCGCCGCGCGGACAGGCCGGCCTCGGCGCTCCGCAACCCTCGCACCGGCCGACTCGAGCCGCTGGCGGCCATCTACGAACCGCAGGCGCTGGACGGCATCGAGGCCGCCCTCGACACGGGGCGCCTGGCGGCGACGGAATGGCTGGCGTTGGCCGGGGCGCACGAGGTCCAGATCCCCTCGCAGTTGGCCGACCAGCTCGCAAACGTCAACACGCCCGAGGAGCTGAAGGACCTCCGCAGGCAGACACGGCGCGACGATGATCGGACGGGGTTGCGGAAGTAGGACGGCCCGGCGGCCCGTCTCAGCCGCACGGTTCCAGCCTGACCGCGCAGACCTTCAGCTCCGGTATCTTGGCAACCGGGTCCAGCGCGGCGATGGTGAGACGGTTGGCCGGCGCCTCGCGGTAGTGGAAGGCAAGGAAGAGCGTACCGGCCGTGACGCGGTCGGTGATGCGCGCGGCGATCTCGATCCGGCCGCGACGCGAGCTGACGCGGACCATGCCGCCGTCGGCCACCCCCAGCCGCTCGGCGTCCGCGGGATGGACCTCGATTACCCCGACCGACACGAGCTTGTCCAGGACCTGCGACCGGCGGCTCATCGTGCCGGTGTGGAAATGCTGGAGGATGCGCCCCGTTGACAGCACGAAGGGATATTCCTCGTCGGGCAGCTCAGCCGGCGGCACGAACTCGACGGCGTGGAACTTGCCGCGCCCGCGGGCGAACCGGTCCTTGTGCAGATACGGCGTGCCGGGGTGCTTGCGGTCGGGGCAGGGCCACTGAAGCGGGCCTGCCTCCAGCCGGTCGTATGTGATGCCCGCGTAGCTCGGAGTCAACGAGGCGATCTCGTCCTGGATGGCCGCCGCGTCGCGGTAGGCCATCTCATAGCCCATCCGCCGGGCGAGATCGCAGGTGATCCGCCAGTCGGCGCGGGCTTGGCCCGGCGGCTCGACGGCCTTGCGCACGCGCTGCACGCGGCGCTCTGTGTTGGTGAAGGTACCCTCCTTCTCGGCGAAGGCGGCCGCCGGCAGCACCACGTCCGCCAGGCGGGCGGTCTCCGAGAGGAAGATGTCCTGAACCACCAGGAACTCCAGCTTTCGCAGGGCCTTCTCGACGTGGTTGACGTCGGGGTCGCTGAGCATGGGGTTCTCGCCCATGATGTAGAGCGCCTTGAGCCGCCCGGCGTCGGCGGCGTTGATCATCTCCACGACGGTCAGCCCGGGCGCAGGCGACAGCTCCGCGCCCCAGGCGGCCTGGAACTTGGCGCGGACGGACGGGTCGTCCGCCTTCTGGTAGCCGGGATAGACGTTCGGCAGGGCAGCCAGGTCGCAGGCGCCCTGGACGTTGTTCTGCCCGCGCAGGGGATTGACGCCCGATCCCGGCTTGCCCACGTTGCCGGTGAGCATGGCCAGGTTCGCCAGCGACAGGACGTTGTCTGTGCCGGTGGTGTGCTGGGTGATGCCCATGGAGTACACGATGGAGGCGGCCGGCGCCTTGGCGTAGATCCGGGCCGCTCGCGCGATGTCGTCGGCGGGCACGCCGGTGATCTTCTGGCCGAGCTGCGGCGTGTAAGGCTCGACCGCCTTGCGGAGATCGTCGAAGCCCTCGGTCCTGTCGGCGATGAACTGCGTGTCATGGAGGCCCTCGGCGAGTATCACGTGCATCATGGCGTTGATGAGGGCCACGTCCGTGCCGCCCTTCTGGCGCAAGTGCAGCGTGGCGAACTCCGTCAGCTCGATCGTCCGCGGGTCGGCGACGATCAGCGGCACGCCGCGCCGGCTGGCGGCCCGCTTGATCGCCGAGCCGATGATCGGGTGGCACTCGGTGGTGTTCGAGCCGATCACGAACACGCAGTCCGTCACGTCGAAGTCCTCGATGGAGTTGGTCATGGCCCCGCTGCCGAAGGCCCGGCCCAGCCCGGCCACCGTCGAGGCGTGGCACAGTCGCGCGCAGTGGTCCACGTTGTTCGTGCCCACACAGGCGCGCATGAACTTCTGCATGACGTAGTTCTCTTCGTTGGTGCACTTGGCCGAGGCCAGCCCGCCGACGGCGTCGGGGCCCGAGGCGGCCTTGATCTCGCCCAGGCGCCGCGCGACCAGGTCAAGCGCCTCGTCCCAGCTCGTGGCCTCGAGCCGGCCGTTGCGACGGATCATCGGCTCGGTGAGCCGCTGGGCGTGGCCCACGAAGTCGAACCCGAAGCGCCCCTTGACGCACAGAAGCCCCTTGTTGACGCCGAGCTGCGGGGCGCCCGAGACCTGAACGATTCGGCCGTCGCGCACGCTGAGGACCATGGTGCACCCGCAGCCGCAGTATGGGCAGACCGTCGCGACCCGGTTCATTTCCCACGTGCGGCCCATGCCTTGCGCGCCGGCGTATGAAACCGCACCGGTGGGGCAGACGTCGATGCAGTTGCCGCACTCGACGCAGACGGACTGCTCCCGCGTCTTTCCCGGCGGCAGAGAGATTCGTGTGTCGAACCCCCGGCCGAGGTAGTCGATCGCGCCACTGACCTGCACGTTGTGACAGACCTCCACGCACCGCCCGCAGAGTATGCACTTGCTTCGGTCGTACACGATGGCCGGGCCGTCCTGCTCCGGCTCGATCGCCACCGTCTGGCCCGCGAATCGCGGCTCCTTGACGCCGAACTGATACGCATACTCCTGAAGCCGGCACGCCCCGGCCTTCTCGCACGTCAAACAGTCGTGCGGATGTGCCGACAGCAGCAGCTCGATCACCATCCGCCGTATCTGATGCAGCCGCTCGGTGTTGGTCCGGACGACCATTCCGTCGGCGGCCGCGCGCGAGCAGGACGCTACCAGGGCCTTGTCCCCTTCCACCTCCACCACGCACAGGCGGCACGAGCTGGTCGGCGGCAGGCCCCACGCCGGATCATGGCACAGGTGCGGGATGTCGATCCCCGCGCCGAGGGCGGCTTCGAGGATCGTCGAGCCCTCGGGAGCGCTCACTCGCACGCCGTCAACGGTCAGCGACACCTCATTCGCCATGACACGGCCTCTCGTTATCGATCATTCCAGGTCGCATCGCAGGCACCTGCGGGCCTCGATGCGGGCGGCCCGCAGGGAGTAGCCCTTCAGGACCTCCTGGAAGCTGGCAGTCCGCTTGTCCCTGGGGGCGGCGCGGATCGGCTGTCGCGGGATGTCCGCGACCGACTCGTCGGGCTTGGCGCGCGAGGCGAATCCCTTGTCGGGCGGCAGCTCGCCGGGCCCGCCCAGGAACGTGTCGATCGCGCAGGCGGCCCGCTGCCCGGCCGCGACCGCGGCCACGATCGTCGCCGGGCCCGTCACCGCGTCGCCGCCGGCAAACACGTCGCCCTCGCCGGAGCGCTGAGTCACGGGGTGCACCGTGAGGCGCCCGCGCGACACGACCAGCTCGCCGTCGGGCGTGACGAAGTCCAGGTCCGCGCCCTGTCCGATGGCCAGGATGACGTGATCGGCCTCGACGGTCATCTCGTCCCCGGTGGGCACGGGCCTCCGCCGGCCGCTCTCGTCCGCCTGGCCCAGCATCATCCTGGCACAGCGCACGGCCCGGACGCGCCCGTCGCCCTCGATCTTGATCGGCGCCAGCAGGAAGTGCATCTGGACCCCTTCCAGCATGGCCTGCTCGATCTCCTCGCGGATGGCGGGCATCTCGTCGCGCGTGCGCCGGTAAACGATGGTGACCTGCCCCGCGCCCAGGCGCAGGGCCGTCCGGGCAGCGTCGATCGCGGCGTTGCCGCCGCCGACGACGACGACCCGACCGGTGAGCCGCTCCAGATCGCCGAGCGCAACCCTCTGCAGAAACGCCAGCGCGTCGTGGGCGCCGGCCAGGTCCTCGCCCTCGATACCCAGGCGGATACCCTTGTGCGCGCCGACCGCCACGAAGATGGCGTCGAAGCCCGAGTGGCGGAGCTGCAGGAGCGACTCGATCCTTCGGCCGGTCTCGATCTGGACGCCCGCGCGGCGTATGTACTCGATGTCGCGCTCGACGGCCTCGCGCGGCAGGCGGTACTCGGGTATTCCCACGGCCAGCACGCCGCCGGGCAGGTCAAGCGCCTCGAAGACCTCCACCTCGCGCCCCATCAGGGCGAGGAAGTAAGCGGCCGACAGGCCCGCGGGCCCCGAGCCGATGACAGCCACGCGGCCGTGGCGCCGTCCCTGCCAGGTCGGCGGCACGCCCACGCTCTTGACGCGGTCGGTAACGAACCGCTTCAGATGGCGGATGGCAACCGGCTCGTCCACGTCGCCGCGCCGGCAGAACAGCTCGCAGGGGTGGTCGCACGCGCGCCCGCAGACCGAGGCAAAGGGGTTCCGCCTGCGGATGACCCCCAGCGCCTCGGCGAAGCGGCCCTCGGCGATCAGGCCGACGTACTCGGGAACGTTCACGTGCGCCGGGCACGCGCTGGAGCAGGTCGTGGTGATAAGCGCCTCGCACGAGTTCGCCAGGCACCGCTTCTCTACGATGTGGGCCTCGTATTCCTCGCGGAAGTAGCGAATCGTGGAGAGCACGGGGTTCGGCGCGGTCTGCCCCAGTCCGCACAGCGACGCTTGCCGGACCATCTCGCCCAGCTCGGTCAGCCGGTCGATGTCGGCCGGCTCGCCCTGCCCGTTGGTAATGCGGGTAAGGATTTCCAGCATGCGCTCGGTGCCAATGCGGCACGGCACGCACTTGCCGCACGACTCCGTCTGAACGAAGTCGGTGAAGAAACGCGCGATGTCCACCATGCAGGTGGCCTCGTCCATGACGATCAGCCCGCCCGAGCCCATGATCGCGCCGATCTTCTGCACCGAGTCGTAGTCCAGGGGCACGTCCAGGTATCGTCCGGGCACGCACCCACCGGACGGCCCGCCCATCTGTGCGGCCTTGAACTTCCGCTGCCGCGGGATGCCCCCTCCGATGTCGAAGATGATCTCGCGCAGCGTCGCGCCCATCGGCACCTCGACCAGCCCGGTGTTGTTGACCTTGCCCGCCAGGGCGAAGATCTTCGTGCCCTTGGAGCCCTCGGTGCCTATCTCGGCGTAGGCCGCGGCGCCCATCTCCATAATCCGGGGCACGTTTGCCCAGGTCTCCACGTTGTTGATGTTTGTTGGCCTGCCGAACAGGCCGGAGCTGGCCGGAAAAGGCGGCCGCGGGCGCGGCATGCCGCGGGCGCCCTCGATGGAGGCGATCAGGGCCGTCTCCTCGCCGCAGACGAACGCGCCGGCCCCCTTGCGGATCTCGATGTCGAACTCCAGCCCCGATCCGAGGATGTCGCGCCCCAGCAGACCCGCCTGGCGGGCCTGCCCCAGCGCGATCTGGGCGTGCTCGATGGCCACCGGGTACTCGGCCCGGACGTAGATGAAGCCCTTCGATGCCCCGATCGCATAGGCGCCGACGACCATGCCCTCGATCACCAGATGCGGATCGCCCTCCAGCAGCGCCCGGTCCATGAACGCGCCGGGGTCGCCCTCGTCGGCGTTGCAGACGAGGTATTTCGGCTGGCCCGGCGCCGCCCGCGCGAGCTGCCATTTCCGCCCGGTGGGGAATCCCGCCCCGCCCCGGCCGCGAAGACCCGACGCGGTCACCTCCGCGACTACCTCCTCGGGGGACTTCCCGGACAGCACGTCGGCCGCCGTCATGTAGGCGCCGTGCGCGACGGCATCCTCGAGGCTGCGCGGGTCCACCACACCGCAGTTCCGCAGCACAAGGCGCGTCTGGTGCTTGTAGAATGGAATCTCTCGCTGTCGCCTGACGGTCCGCGTGCCGGACGACCAGCACAGGCGGCGGATGACCTTGCCGCCCATGACGGTCTTGTCGATGATCTCCGGGGCGTCTTCCGGCACGACGCCCTGGTAGAAGATACCGTCGCCTGCGTGTTTGCGCGAGCGGATCAAGTCAACGACGACGGCCACCGCGCCGGCGCACAGGCCGTGACAGCCGACGCGAACGACGCGGGCGCAGCCGCCCAGATCACGACGGGTTATCTCTCGCTCCAGGGCGTCGCACACGTCCAGCGCGCCCAGGGCGCGGCAGCCCGTCGAGCATACGCGAATGGTCGCCTGGGCCGGCGCGCGGGCGGCTAGGGCCTTCTGGAGCCGGCGCAGGTCGTCAACGGACGCCAGCCGCTTCATGGCCCCTCCGTCTGGTCCGCCTGGCGCCCGGAGCCGGGCCGGTAGCTCTGGAGGATGCTCTCGACCCGCCGGGGCGTCAGCCTCCCGTAGTACTGGTTGTCGATCATCATGGCCGGGGCCAGAAAGCACGTGCCAAGGCACGCGACCGTCTCCAGGTAGAACAGCATGTCCGGCGTGGTCTGGCCTTCGGCGATCCCCAGCGTCCGGGAGACCGCGTCCAGGATTCGCCCGGCCCCCTTGACGTGGCAGGCGGTGCCCCGGCAGCAGCGGACGGTGTGGCGGCCGCGAGGGGCGGTGTAGAACTGCGCGTAGAAGCTCACCACGCCGTAGATGCGGCTCAGGGGGATGCGCATCCGCCGGCTGGCGCCGTCCATCGCGGCCGGCGGCAGGTAGCCGAACCTCTCCTGCACGCCCTGAAGCACGCTGATGAGATCGGCGGCAGACGTGACGTTCAGCTCGTCCAGCAGCGCGGCGACCTCGTCGCCGGAAGGCTCACGCGCGGGATCGGCCACAGGGCAAGCTCTGAAGGAACTGTCATTCATGCTTCCTGCCCTTCAACGCATCATGTCCTTCAGCACGTGCGCCCCCCGCAACCGGCAGATCCACGCCGGCATTGTACCGTATTGCACCCGGCCAACCACAACGTGTTGCCTTACTGTCGCCGACGAGCGCATCCATCTGGCGCTGCGCCAGAGCGCTCAGGCTTTGACGATCCTGCCGCGGGCGGTGCGGATCAGCCCGGCCTGCTTCAGCAGCAGCACCGCCGAGGCCAGCGCCGCCGGCGTGATCTTGCGGCGGGCCCGCAGATCGTCCAGCGACACCTGCTTGTCGGTTGAGAGCTCCTCGAGGATCGCCCGCTTGGCGCGCTCGATGTTCCTGATGTTGTCCCGCACGGGAACGGGCCTGGCAACCATCGTGCCAACAGGTGACCTCACCAGTTCGGGCTCGGCCGGCGTGGGCGCCGTCAGCGGCGCGAGTATCTCGTAGTGGGCCTGGCCGGCGACGTGCATGGGCGTCTCGCCGAGCTCGTCGTCCCACTTCATGCTCGCGGTGCAGGGGTAGGAGTGCATCCGCTTGGCGACAACCTCGATCCTCAGGTCCTCGTCGATGCGCCTGCCGGTCAGCCATCGGGCAACGTAGTAAGTGGCCCCGCAGGCCGCCGAGACGTGCACGTGCGCCTGCTCGATCTTCCCGTCCGAGACGGTCAGCTCGACACGCGGCTTGCCGATGTGGAATCGCCGGCGGAACTCGTCGAGCAGGCCGCCGGGCGGCGGGTCGAAGGCGCAGAAGGGCTTGGGGAAGGCGACCTCGACGCCGCGCTCGGCGCAGATGGCCTCGGCTTCCGCGCGGGCCGACCCGCTCATCCAGTCGGGCGCCTCCAGGGGCACGACGACGACGCGGGTGCCGTAGTCTGCGCTGCGCTTGAGCATCTCGAGCAGGACCTGCTCGTGGACGTTGATCGCCAGAAGGGCATCGTGCGGCGGGACCTCGCGGGGGACGTGGCGGCCCGGGGCCTCCAGCAGGTACGGCATCACACTCGGAAGAGAGATTACGCCGACGATGCTCCGGCCGAACCTGCGCCGGTAGCCGGCCCGGCAGCGGGTGCAGTCGGGCCCGCACGAGGCGCAGAAGTCGCGCCTGCCTCTCAGGTTACCGATCACCTTTGCCGCGAAGGCGCTCTTGAACTCCTGCGTGTAGGCGTCGGCGGTTCGCTTGCCGCGACCGGCCCCCCGGCTACGCAGGATGAGGACTCTCATGTTCGCACGTACGAGTCGGCGAAGATCTCCCGATTCATCACGAGCTCGGCGGTCAGGGCTGCATTGACGAGGTCCATGTCCATCACGTCGCAGATGGCGGCGCTGACGCCGTTGGCGATGCCCATCACCAGGAATATCCGGTTGATGAGCTTCTTGTGTGTCGTGCCGTTGGAGACGTTGGACAGCCCGAGGACCACGTTGGGCGGGGGGTCGGAGAACAACTGGAACTGCCTGGCGGCCTCCAGGATCCTCTGCGACTGGTCCTGCATGTATTTCAGCGGCATGACGATGGGGTCGAGGAAGACCCGCTGGGGCTCCATGCCGAGCTCCATGGCCTTGGCGAGGATCTTTCCGGCGTTCTCGACTCGCTTATCGACATCCTTTGGGGTGCCGGCTTCGTCCATCGACAGGCCGATGATGGAGGCGTTGTGCTCGGCCGCGATGGGCATCATGGCATCGAGCTTCTCGTCGGCGGCCGTCGTGGAGTTGATGAGCATGCCCGGTCGGCAGGCCTTGATCGCCTCGGCCAGGATCTTCGGCTTGTTCGTGTCGATGCATATCGCGGTCTCGACAGCGCCCTGGACGGTTTCGATCATCCAGCACATGTCGGCCGGGTCAGCGGAGACGGCGCCGAGGTTGACGTCGAGGTATGTCGCGCCGGCGGCCGCCTGCTTCTTCGCCCAGTCCTGAAGGGGGCCGGGGTCCTTGTCCATCACCGCCTGCTTGATGTCCTTGAAACCCGTGTTGATGCGTTCGCCGATGAAGTTCATCGCAGCGTCTCCTTTCAGTGGGCGGCCATCAGCTCGTCGATGGCCTGGCGCATTGTGGCGATGGATTGGGGATGGGCAAGCGTCAGTATGTCGGCCCCGGCGTGCAGGTAGCCGGTGGCGGCGGTCGTCTCCCACAGTGGCCCGCGGTCGGCGAGCTTGCCCCAGCCGGGCAGGATGTCGTCGTCCTGGAGCGCCTCCTTGACTTTCCAGGTTTCCCAGCCGACGTTGGCGATCTGCGGCAGGGCCATCAGCTTGTCGCCCTTGAGCCCGGCGATGCGAACCCGCTCGAAGATCGTGTACACGTAGTCGAAGCCGTACCCCAGCGCCGCCGTCACCTGGCACATGACTACGTCGTTCAGGGAGAACCCGGCGTCCTGGAGGAGGATGTTGACCTGCTTGCCGATGTTGATGTCCACGGGCGCCTCGGCGATGACCTTGTGCTTGTCGGCCGTCCCGATCGCGCCCAGGGTCCGGTAGTTCGACTCGGTGGCCGAGCCGATCAGGCAGCGCTCGCCTCTGGCGGCCTGGGAGCACTCGGGCAGGACTTCGTTGTCGGTATCCTCGTCGCCGCAGCCCCAGAAGATCAGCGGCACGCCGACGGCCTCCAGGACGGCCTTGACGGTCTTGGCCGCCTCGGCGGGCGAGCGCTTCTGCCCGCCGGGGTCGGGGGCGATGAGCTTGAGGCTGATCAGGTCCACCTTGTACTGCTCGACGCACTTCTGTGCCCACTCGACGGGAGAGTTGATCTCATCGCCGATGGCCTGCTTGAGGATGTCCGGCCAGCCGTCCGGCACCACGTCGGTGACCATGCCCGCAATGACGGGCCGATTCGGGATATCGCCTTCGAACGTCAGGAACGGGAGCGTCGTCTCGCCGCCGACGGTCACCGTGCTGGTGCGTGTTCCGCCCTCGTCCGGCTTCGCGCCGATCGTCACGGTATTGATCTGGTTCGTCCATTTCTCCTTGATGTCAACGACGTCCATCATTGCGCTCCTATCTTCTGCATGATCCGGCTGATTATGTCCAGGGCGGGGCCGTCCACAAGGCCATAGACAGACTCGCCACGGTAGAGGGCTTCCACGATCGACGCGTCGCGTGGAACGTTGCCGAGGTACTCCAGGCCCAGCCCCGCAAGCCTTTCGCGGACGATCGCCTCGCGCCCGGCCTCGACGGCGTTCAGAAGGAAATACCTGCTGCCTATGGGCCGCTTCAGATCCGCCAAGAGCTTGTCGATACGTTTGGCGCAGTCGAGCGCGAGCGGGTTATCGTTTACCACGACGATGAGATCGTCGATGCGCGAGGCGGTGCGCCGGCTAAGGTGCTCGAGTCCGGCCTCGTTGTCCATTACCACCCACTGGTAGGAGGGCATCAGGTCGTCGGCGAACTTGCGGAGCAGGTTGTTGATGAAGCAGTAGCAGCCCGGCCCCTCGCCGCGGCCCATCGTGATCAGGTCCACCTTGGGCGTCTCCACGATGATCTCGTGGAGGCCGGCCTCAAAGTAGGCCTCCTTGGACATGCCCGGAGGGAAGTCCTTGATGCGGCGGAGCATGTCCTCCCGCAGGTCGCCGATGGTCGTGCCGAGCGGGATTCCCAGAATGGCCGCCAGGTTGCAGTCCGGGTCGGCATCAAGTGCGAGGATCGGGCCGCGCTCATGCTCCTTCAGATACCTTATGATAAGGGCGGCGATGGTGGTCTTGCCGACCCCGCCCTTGCCGGTGACTGAGATCACCCGCGCCATCTCAGCCGCCCTCCTTTCGCTCGCCGCGCCCCCCCACGGCCGACGGGAACAGCTCGATGTTCGTGTGGGGCAGGAACATCGCCTGCTTGAACTGGTCCACGTAGTCGTCGGTGCCCATCAGGTCGAAGTACGTGGTTCGTTGGACGATCTCGCCGAGCATCTGGCGGGCCTCGCCCGAGAAGGCCGCCAGCTTGGCCCCCCATATGGATGTGTTGCCGACGTACAGCGACTCACCGGGCGAGACGTCGGGCAGCAGGCCGATGGCCACGGCGTTCTTCAGATCGATGTAGTTGCCGAATCCCCCGGCAATCATCAGCCGGTCGATGTCGCAGAAGCGCAGATCGAGTCGATCGAGCATTATCTTGGCGGCGGCGAAGATGGCCGCCTTGGCCGTGATGACACTGTCGATGTCATGCTGCGAGATGCTGACCTCGTTGCCCTTGAGGGTCTGGCCTCTTCCGGCCAGCACGAACTTCGCGCGTCCGCCCTCGGGCCGAACGCGGGGGTCGCTGTCGGGGATGATCCTGCCGCTGCGGTCGATAGTGCCCCTTTCCAAGAGCACGGCGATCAGGTCTATGATTCCGGACCCGCATATCCCGTCCGGCGCGCCGCCGCCGATAACGTCGTACCGGATAGTCTGGCCGTCCAGGCGCACTCTCTCGACGGCGCCCTTGTGGGCCATCATGCCGCACTCGACGCCCGCGCCCTCCAGGGCCGGACCCGCCGACGCCGAGCATGCGATGAGCCAGTCCTTGTTGCCGACGATGATCTCGCCGTTGGTGCCGACGTCGATCAACATGCCGACGCCGTCCATCTCGTGCAGTCCGGTGGCGAGGATGCCCGCGGCCAGGTCGCCCCCGACCCACCCGCCAATGCACGGCACCGCGAAGAGCAGCCCCCGCGGGTTGATCTTGATGCCGACCTCCGCAGCCCGGAAAGGCGGCGGCTGAGTCGTAGCCGCCACGTAGGGGTATCGCCGGATGTTCCTCGTGGGCAGCGCCAGCAGGAAGTGCATCATGGTCGTGTTGCCGGCGCAGATCACCGCGTTGATGTCCCTGAGGCTGACGGCATGCTCGGTGGCCAGCGAGGACAGCAATTGATTGATGTCCTCGACCAGGAGCCGTTGAAGGGGCTCGGGGCCCCGCTTCTCCGCGGCGATCATTCGCGAGGTGACTTCCCGGCCGTATGTCGCCTGCGAGTTGAAGCACGCCGCCGCGCCGATGGTGGTCATCGTGACGGCCTCAACGAGGTGGGCGACGACCGTGGAAGTCCCCACGTCAACGACGGCCATCACGTTCCTGTCGGAGGTGTTGCCGCCTTCTACGTCCATCAGCTCGGCGACGCCGGCCCGCCGGCCCACGATCGCAGTGACGGTGAAGTCGTTCTCGCGGAGGATTTGCGGCATCCGGCGGATGATCTTCAGACCCGCCTGCATGGACGAGATCCCGGTCTGCTTCTCGATCGCAGCTTGCACCCGCTGGCAGTCGGCGAGGCTGTTCTCAAGGCTGGGCGGATCGATCCGGAGGGCCACCTTGGTCACGATCGGCGAGCTGACGAACTCCCTCTTCTTGGTCCCGGGGTGGACGGCGCGGAACCGCTGGGCGTCCTGGTCGATGACGATCTTCTCGCGCGCTCGGGTGGCCTCGGGAATCTCTATGACAAGATCGCTCTGGACGGTCGTCTGGCACGCCAGCACGACGCCCTCGCGGATTTCCTCGCGCGTAAGCAGGGCGACGGCGTCTCCGCCCACCTTCCCCTTCCTGACGATCATCTTGCAGCGGCCGCATATCCCGTCGCCGCCGCAGACGCTGTCGATTGTGATCCTGGCCCTTCCCGCCGCCTCCAGCAGCGTCGTCCCCGCGTCCACGGTGACCTTTCGCTCCAGCGGCGTGAAGAGGACCGTATGCTGCGCCATGGCCTCTCCTAATTCCAGGTCTCCGCGAGAAACCTCGGTATTCCGGTGGCGTTCTCAGGTCCGATCAGGACCTCCTTCCACGGCGACGTGTCTTCGATCTCCGCACGGAACGACGGCAGCAGGCCGGGAATGATCAGCTTGCGGTGCTTGACCTTCTCGGCCACCTTCTGCGCCTCCAGGGTCTTGACGACCTTCTCCGGGGATATCTTGTCGCCGGCGTAGGCATTGAGAACGCCGAGGCCCTCGGTGTCCACGACGCTGATGTAGCAGGGCACCTTGCTCCGCTCGACCTCGCCCTCGACGCTGAAGTAGGTCAGCGAGAAGTTCGTGGTGAACATCACGGGCGAGTTGTCGCCGACCTGGCCGACCTCGTAGAGCTTGGCCTCGACGGTGTTGGGCACCTGCGGGTCGGTGTAGATGTTCTGAATGGCCGTCAGGAGGGGGATCAGCTCGCTGCCGTCCAGACCGTTGATGATAAGGATGCCCGCGTACTTGGCCACGAACGTCATCGCCAGCACCGTCTCCTTGACCGGGTCGTCGCACGCGACATCCACCATGGCCGGGAAGCCGAGAGCGCGGAAGTTCTTCCGCAGCGCCGCCCTGCGCGCGGCCGTGATGTCGCGCACGGTCTTGGCGGTCTGCCGGCCGTCGAAGGCGAGGACGAGATTCTCGACTCCGGCGCCCTTTGCCGCCTGGGTGATGTCCGCGAGCTTCTCAAGGCTTTCGGCGCCGGCCGCCAGCGGGCATTTGCTGTCGGCGGCGACCTTGATCATGGCCTCGGCGTTGTTCTCGGTCGCCCGGTAGATCAGGGGCTTCTTGTCGGCGATGGCCGACACGGCGGACGACATCACCGCCGGGTCGGTGCCCATCAGGCAGAAGGGCACGCGGCTGTCGGCGGCAAGCGCCTTGACGCGGGCTGCGGCGGCGTCCGCCGCCAGACCCTCGATCTCCACCGCCGCCATCCCCACGCAGATCTCCTGACCGATCCGCGTGAAGACGGCCTTGTTGATCCGCTCCAGGCGGGCCTTGGCCTCGTCGTCCGACAGGCCGGTCGCGATCTTCCCCGCCAGCGCCGGCGGATGATAAAACTTCTCCTCGTGCCGGAACATGACGGTCTCCTGGCCGACCTCGAATCCGCCGGCGCCCGCGGGGCCGATGCGGACCAGCTTCATCGGCGGCGCCGCCGCGTCTGAGAAGGTGGCCTTCGCCTCCTCCGAAAGCCGCGGACAGTCCGTGATCGCCTTCTGCTTGGCCGCCACCTGCATCGCAAACGCCAGGCACGTCGGCAGCCCGCACTCCTTGCAGTTCGTCTTGGGCAGGTTCTTGTAAATCTCCATTCCCGTCATGGCCATCGGGTCTTCTCCTTAGAGCATCGCCGGCATGCTCAGTGCGGGATGCTCCACCTTCTGAAGGAACTCAACGAGGGGCTCGGGCTCCTCGGCGTCTTCCTCGGTCGCTATCTTGTCGAAGAGCTCCGGCTTGCCGATCTCCTCCAGCCGGGCCTTGAGTCGCTCTGAAATCTCCTCCTTCAGGGCCTTGGGCATCCAGACCACGCGCTCGATGCCGCCCTCGGCGGAGATGAACTTCGGGCTGGTGATGTAGAGCTTGCCGATGCCGACGAAGCCGGGGGTCTGCACCCCGCCGCCGATCTGCCCGGCCAGCGTAGAGAACTTCATCCCGATCGGCGTCATGCCCTGGTGGTCGCGGTCCACGACGATCACGCCGTTGGCCTCCGGCATGATGCCCGCGATGCACTCGAAGCAGCCGCACGAGGTCATCGGGTCCACCAGCATCGAATACGCGCTGAACCTGGTGAGGTTCCCGTTCGACTTGACGCCGATGTAATCGTTGATGTTCTTCCATTGTCCCAGCACCGGGTCGAGGCACTCGCCCTTTCGCACCGGCTCGTTCGGCCCGTGCGCGTTGATCTGGTGCGAGGCCTTGCAGTCCAGCCAGGTGTACGCCCCGCACAGGCCGAGCCGCTGCGGCGTAACGATGCACACGTGATCGGGCGCGTACGATTGGCACAGCGTACAGGAGTAGTAGTCCTCAACGTCGTCGTCCGTCATGCCGCCGATGCGGTCGTCCCTTAGCCTGTAGGCTGCCCGCGCCTCTTCCAGCGGCTGGGCGATCTTCTCGGCGTCCGTGTAGATCGTAACCTGCACGCGGTCCACGATCGCCGAGAAGTCGTTGTGCATCTTGGCCACCAGAATATCGCCGAAATGCCCGATCCTGAATCCCTTGGCGTGGGCGTCCTTGCTGATCCGCACCCAGGTTATGGCGCGCTGGCCCATGTGGAAGATGCCGTTGGCACAGGAGATATACTCGTGGATCCGCCGCTCCAGGACCGACTCGAAATCCTCCTGGAACTTCCTGCCGGCCACGTCAACGACGACGCCAAGCGGATACGCCCCGCCCTCGGCCATCTTGTCGATCTCCGGGCCGATCACCTCGATCTTCCCGTCCTCGATCTCATCCATCGGTTTTGTTCGGAGGTGCTCGAAGCCGTCCGTGTACTTGCTGCCGAACTGGACGTACATGTCCTCCTTGCGGACGCGCTCCCCCTCGAAGCCGGCCCCGTACGGCACGGGAATCGGAATCTTCTCGATCTTGATCGTCAGCCCCCGGACCTCCACCGAGCGGCTGATGATATCCTCCAGCGGCACGTTGGCGACCACGTGCTCATACCGGCAGATCCCCGTGGGAAGTATCTCCGGGATGTTCACGTTGGAGACGACCGGGAAGCCGAAGTTGATGGCCCCGGCGGCGGTGGCATACTTCTCGTCGGTGATGACCTGGTCGGCCGACACGTCGTCGTCGGCGCCTATGGCGAGCACGAACGCGTACACGCGGTTCTTGTTGTACATTAGGATGTCGCGGGCCTCCTTCAGGCCCTTCGGCTCGATGCCGCCGAAGGTCATGGCCGACCGTGCGGCGAAGTTGAGCGAGTGGACCGCCGCCGTGATCTCCTTGCCGTAGGGCACCAGGAACGTGTCCCAGTCCATCTGTATGTTCTCTTCGGCGAGCTGCTCGGCGATGGCCTTGCCGTTGGTGTGCCCGGCCATGAACACGAGAATGTTCCGCTCCTGCATGCCGCGGACGAGCTGCACCGCCTCGGCGTTGGTGGGGGTGCAGCCGACAATCGCGGCAAAGCCAGGCATCCGCCCGTCCACGAGCTTGATGCCCTGCGTGCGGAGGATGCCGTCGTCAGTGTAGCTCAGCCAGATCCCCTCCACGGGGCTCGGACCCGTAACGAACTTCAGGACCTCGATGGTCTCCTCGGCGATGAGCGTCGCAACGCCACAGTCCAGCGTGTCGCCCAAATAGGGCAGCCACAGCTCGTCGTCGGGAACCGGCCGCAGCAGCTTACGCGCCTCGGCCAGCGACTCTTCCAGGTCCCCGAGCTTCTGCACCTTCTGCCCGAGGAAGAGGTACATGATGGGCAGGTAGTAGGCCGTATTGGGATAGGCTGCCTCGGTGTCTTTGCCCTTCTCGTCGATTGCCTTGGCGAGAGCCTCCTCGGCGCGTTCGACCATTCTGTGGGCGCCCCTGATGGCCGCCCTGGCAATGATTCTCGACACTTCGCAACTCCTTTCTCAACATCCCGAGCCGACCCGTCCGGGTCGAAAGCGCGACTGTATGATACAGCGTTTACTAATCATCCCGACGGTGAGCCTGCCGCCAATGCCAGCGCCGCGGCCGTGCTCTTTCGCCTGCATTCCGGGCACAGCCGCGCCAGCCGGCGAAACTTCTCCCAATCGATCTTGGCCTTGCTGAGAACCTGCTCCGCCACCGGCACGCTCACCACGCGGGCGCCGCACTGCTCGCAGAGAAGCAGCTTGGCCCGCGACTTGAACGGCGAGATTTCCACTTCTCCCTCGGCCTCGTGGATTCTCACCTGGATCGTTCCGACCGGGCAGACGGCCGCGCAGGCCCCGCAACCGATGCAGTCTTCGGCCGGCTGGCGGAACGGCGCGCTGACGGCCCGGTCCATGCCCCTTCCTGCGAAGCCGATGGCGGCCCGGCCGATGACCTCCTCGCAGACGGCCGTGCACAGCCCGCAAAGGATGCAGTCCCTCTGGGCGACGCTGACGGTCGGCCAGGGGGTGCCCGTCACGCCCATGCGCTTCGCCAGGGCCTGCAACTGTTCGTTTTCCGGCGCGCGGGCCAGCAGAAGCTCCATCACGCCGCGGCGCGCCTTGACGGCCCGTTCGCTCGAGACGCTTACGGTGATGTCCCGGCGGACCGGATAATTGCACGCCGTAACTAGCTGCTTCCAGTCGCCGCGGTCCAGCTCCACCATGCACAGGCGGCAGGCGGCCTGGCTCGAAACGGCGGGATGGTAGCAGAGAGTGGGTATCCAGATGCCGGCCCTCCCGGCGGCGTCCAGAATGGTCGCGCCCTTCTGCACCTCCACCTGAACGCCGTCGATCGTAACTGTCGGCACTGGCCTATCTTCCTCAGACCTTCAGCACCGCGCCGAAGGGGCACTTGTCCAGGCACGTCCCGCAGCGGGTGCACTTGGACTGGTCGATCACGTGCGGGACCTTCTTCTGGCCGGTAATCGCGTCCACTGGGCAGTTCTTCAGGCATATGCCGCAGGCCTTGCACGCCTCCGGGTCGATCTCGTAGTTGAACAGCCCGCGACACTCCTTGGCCGGGCAGCGCTGCCGGAAAATGTGGGCGTCGTACTCGTCGCGGAAGTAGCGGAGCGTCGAGAGCACCGGGTTGGCGGCCGTCTTGCCGAGCGCGCACAGCGCGGTGCCTTCCAGGAGCTTCCCGAGCTTCTCGAGGCTCTCGACGTCTCCGGGCCGCCCCTCGCCGCGAGCGATGCGGTCCAGGATGTGCAGCATCTGCGCCAGCCCCTCGCGGCAGGGCGTGCACTTGCCGCACGACTCGGACCGCAGGAAGTTCAGGAAGTACTTGGCGACGTTGACCATGCACGTGCCTTCGTCCATGACGATCATGCCGCCGGAGCCCATCATGGAGCCGAGCTTCGTGAGCTCGTCGAAGTCCACGCGCGCGTCCATGTCCTCGGCGGGTATGCACCCGCCGGACGGCCCGCCCGTCTGGACGGCCTTGAACGCCTTGCCGCCCTTTACGCCGCCGCCGATCTCCTCGATGATCCGTCGCAGGGTGATGCCCATCGGCACCTCGACCAGCCCCGTGTTGACGACCTGGCCTACTAGACTGAACACCTTCGTTCCCTTGGAGTCGGCCGTGCCGATGGAGGCGAACCACTCGCCGCCGCGGTTGATGATGGCCGGCACGTTGGCCCACGTCTCGACGTTGTTGAGGTTGGTGGGCTTGCCGTGCAGGCCGCTCTCGACCGTGTGGACGTACTTGGCGCGCGGCTCGCCGGGCCTGCCCTCCAGTGAGGCCATCAGCGCCGTCGATTCGCCGCAGACGAACGCGCCGCCGCCGCGATTGATCCGGATGTCGAAGCAGAACCCGCTGCCCAGGATGTCTTCCCCGAGCAGCCCCCACTGCCGCGACTGCTCGATCGCCCCGCGAAGGTGCCTCACCGCGAGCGGGTATTCGTTCCGCACGTAGATGTACCCCTGCGCCGAGCCGATCGCGTAGGCGCCGATGGTCATGCCCTCGAGGATCGAGTGCGGATTGCCCTCCATGAGGGAGCGGTCCATGAACGCGCCGGGGTCGCCCTCGTCGCCGTTGCAGATCACGTACTTCGGCGAGCCGGCAGCCTGGCGGCACGACCGCCACTTCCGCGCCGTCGGGAACCCGCCGCCCCCGCGCCCGCGAAGGCCGGAGCGGGCCACCTCCTCCAGCACCTCTTCCGGCGTCATCGTCGTCAGCGCCTTGGCGAGGGCCGCGTAGCCGCCAACCGCAATGTAGTCCTCGATGCTTGTCGGATCGATCACGCCGTTGTGCGCCAGGACGATCCGCTCCTGAGCCTTGTAGAAGGGGATCTGGTCGGCGGTCGCGGCCTTCTCGCCGGTGGCGGGGTCCTCGTAGAGCAGCCGCTCGACTACGCGACCGCCGACGACCGTTTCGCGGACGATCTCGGCCACGTCGGGCTCCTCCACGCGTTGATAGAGTATCTCCCCCGGCTCGACGACCACGATGGGACCGCGCTCGCAGAAGCCGTGGCACCCGACGCACGTGACGGCCTCGACGCCCGCGTCCAGCTCCTTCGCCGCCTCGGCGAACATCGCGTAGATTTTCCGCGAGCCCTTGGCCGCGCAGCCGGTGCCTATGCAGACCCGCACGCGCTTGGCCGCGGAGCTGCGCCGCTTGCGCAGGGCCTGGCGTTCGCGCTCCAGATCGGCGGGGCCGGCAACTCGTCTGGCGTCCAGGACCGTCACGGCTTGGCCCCCGTCTTGTCGGGTTGGGCTTCGGCAGGCAGGCCGCGAAGGATCTTCATCGCCGTCTCGGAAGTCAGACCGCCATGATACTCGCCGTCAACGATCATGACCGGGGCCAGCGCACACGCGCCCACGCAGTTGACCGGCTGGTAGGAGAAAAGCCCGTCGGGGGTCGTGCCGCCGGCGGCCACCTCGAATTCCTTGCAGATCTGTTCAGAGATGGCCCCCGCGCCTTTGAGGTAGCAGACGGTCCCCACGCAGAGGGTGACCTCGTGCAGCCCCTTCGGCGCCAGCCGGAACGAGCTGTAGAACGTCGCCACCGCGTACAGGCGGCTGAGCGGGACCTGAAGGCGACGCGCCAGGCGGCGCAGTTGATCCAGTGGCAGGTAGCCGCACTCGGCCTGAATATCCTGCATCATCGGAATGAGCATCCCCTCGTCGCCGTCGTAGCGGCCGACGATCACCTCAATGAGCTGCTCTTGGTCGGCGATCATCTTCCTCTGGTCTTCCGCGGCGGCTGCCGGCCGCCTGCTATGCCGTCTCGATCGTGACCTCCGTGCCGCGTTTTCTCAGCTCTTCCGCAATCTCGCGAACCACCGCCAGCTTGATGCCCAACTGGGCGGGCAGGCTGGGATTCTGGTGGGCCGGGTTCACTGCAAGCCCGGCGATGAAGTGCACGTGGTCCACGTCCAGCAGCACGCGGACCAGTGCCCCCGCGCCGTCGGTCTGGAACCTGACGGTGTCCTTGCCCGCGCCCGACCGCAGCAGCTCGTTCGCCCGCGTCAGCGTGAGGATTCCCTCGGTGACCAAGTCGACGGTTTCCATGTGGGCAATAGGCGGCACGTCGGGCTTCATCGTTTCGAGGTCCACCTCAAGCGGCTGGCCCAGATGTCTGGAGGCCATCTTGGCGGTCGTGCCGCCGCAGACGACATGCAGCCCGCGCTGCTTGATGAAGTGGTCGAGGACGGACTCGTCCTTGGAGCGGTCGGCCGGCGGGCCCGTCAGCACCGTCGCCACCAGCTTCGTGCGGACCTTTATGGCGACAATGCTCACGTCGTCTCCCGGCGGGCCGTCGTAGAGCTCCGAAACGGTCCGGCCCATCTTGTCCGCCAGGTCCTGGGCCGACAGCTCCGGATGGGCGTGGTCCTCCAGGTATCGGGACGCTTGGTCCCAGCCCCAGCCGAGGGGATAGCGGCCGCCGATCCCGGCGTTCAGGACGCCGTCGGTAACGAACACGACCCAGTCGCCCGCCTTCAGCTCGACGACAGCCTCCCGGATGCTCTTGCCGACGATGACCCGTTCCTCGCAGAGAAAGGGCACTCGCTTCCGCTCGCGGAGCCTGATCGCTGGCGGCGTGTCGAACTCCACCACGCGCGCGTGCCCGTCGCGAAAGAACTGGGCGATGGCGAACGTGCTGTACGCCAGCTTGCGGACCTTGCAAACGGGCAGCGTCCGGCCAAGCGTCTCCACCACCTCGCTCAACGGCAGGTCATTCTCCAGCAAGTGCATCGCGATTCGAGTGGTCAGTGTGGCGAGGATGTTGGCCTTCACGCCGCTGCCCAGCCCGTCGGCCATCGCGAGCGTGACGGAGTCCGAGTGGCGCGAGACCGCGACGCTGTCGCCGCACAGCTCCTCTCCGCGCTTGTTCAGTTGTCTGGTGCCCCACTCGTAGTACAACCTCATGCCTATCCCTCCTCCTGGAAGAGGGACATTAACTTGACCAACAGCACCTTGGTCTCCGCCGTCGTCTCTCCCAGGAGCCTGGCGATCTCCTGCGCCGTCTGCATCTGCCGCGAGATCACTTCCTGCGCCCGTTCCAGGGTCTGGGCCTTCAAGTCGCGAAGCTGTCGTCTGGCCTTCTCCTCCTCCGAGATGTCGATGAAGATGCCGCAGTAGAGATCCGCCGACTCGATGGGAAACAGCCCCACGCGGAAGCTCACATCGTGCTCGGGGATCGTCTCCTTGACCATGAGGTGCCCGCCCGCCGCAATCGCCCTGGCGAAGCAGTCCGAGTGCACGAACTCCGCCGCGAGCCTGCCGATGAGGTCCTGGTTCTCGCAGTGGAACATCGTGCGAAACGCGGGATTCACGAACCGAATCCGCGTCTGGCCGTCAACCAGCAGAATGCCGTTGGGCGTGTGCAGGAGGATCGAGTCGGCACGGGCCGCTGTGATCTTCTCGTCGGCAGCGCTCATGGTGCGGCGGACCCTCCTGCCTCGCCTGCCCGCCTCGCCCTCAGCGGCTTCAGGACCCTCTGGCGGAAGGTCTCCACCGCGTCGTCCTGGCTGGGGCTCGTGAACGGCTCGTCGTCGATCTGCCAGTTGACCCCCTCGCCGCAGCGCTCCATGCAGAACGACCCCTTCAACGTCACCTCGTTCTCCAGACCGGATTCCTTCAGCAGCTCGTTGAAGCGGACGATGACGTGGCGCGCGCCCTTGAGGTGACACGAGCTGCCGACGCACACCGTCACCGTGACCATCCTGCATTCTCCTCGGACATTGCGTGTCCGGGTGCTGGCGCCCCGCAGCGCCTTCAGCGCTGCGGCCCCCTGTTGGCCCCAGTGTGGCTTTCCGCAAGTCTCAGTGCGGCCTGGCGCCGCCGTCCGGTGAGCCACTCTTCGATCTCCTCGAACCGCAGCGCGCCGGTGGGACAGCCCGACACGCACGCGGGCTGCTCGCCGGCCTCGGTGCGCTCGGCGCACAGGTCGCACTTGATCATCGCCTTGCCGTTCCGCGACAGGCTGATCACCCCAAAGGGACACGCCAGCAGGCAGAACTTGCAGCCGATGCATCTGTCTTGGTCAAGCAGGACCGGCCCGCCGTCCTCGAGGCGGTGGATCGCCTCGGTCGGGCAGACAGCAATGCACGGGGCATCCTCGCAGTGCCGGCACTGAAGCGGTATGCCGAACTGGCCCACCGGCACAAGATGCACCCGCGACTGCGGCGGATCGTCGGACGATATCGCCTCAGCCAGGCTGCCGGCGCTGGTGTGGGCCATCGCGCACTCGATCATGCAGGTCCTGCACCCGAGGCACCGCTCCTCATCGACAACAATGATCTTCGCCACGGAGCGCCTCCTCGCCGGGGCTCTAGCCCGCAGCCTTGGCCGCCGCCGACACCTTGGGCGCGTAGGGCACCTCGTACATCGGCGGGGGCAGCTTCAAAGCGGCGCGCTTGACGTCGATATGGTCTATCATCATCCGGGCGGCCTTGATCGGATCCGACTCGAACGCGAACTTCCCGCCGAACTGCTTCTCCATGCCGCAGGTGAGGAATTCCGTCACCACGCTGGAGCCCTGCACGGGGAACGGCTCGCCCAGGACGGTGAACACGCCTGAGGCGGCCACGTAGAATGCGATCGAGACGGCCTTCTCGCTCATCCACTCCGGCGCCGCGCCGGCCACCGGAAGCTCGGCGATGCTCTCGCCCAGCCCGCCCTCGGCGACCATGTTGGTCAGGACCATGAGTATGCGGCTGTTGTCAACGCAACTACCCAGGTGGAGCACCGGCGGTATTCCGACGGCCCGGCAGATCTCGCGGAGGCCCTTGCCGGCGTGCTTCTCGGCCGCCCGCGGCGCCAGAAGCCCGACCTTGGCGTTGGCGACCGCCGAGCAGCCCGTCACGGCCACCAGCACGTCGTTGGCGATCAGCTCCCGGACCATCTCCACGTGCCCGAAGTCGTGCCTGTGCTTGGGGTTGTTGCACCCGACCACGCCCGCCACCCCGCGAATCCGCCCGGCTGTCACGGCGTCGTTCAGCGGCCGGTACGTCGAGCGGTAGCGCCCGCCGAGCATGTTGAAGATGTTCTCCGCCGTGAAGCCGGCCACCAGCGGGCTGGACTGTTTCGGTATCGAGACGCGCGACGGGTCGCGGTTGGGGAAGTTCTCGACGGCCGTCCGCACGATCTGCTTGGCTATCTCCATCGCGCGCGACTCGGCGAACTCGATGTGCGTCGCCAGCGGGAACTTCGCCTTGGGGCTGGTGGAGATGAGCTTGGTGTGGAACCTCTCGGCCACCTTGCCGAGCGAGGGAAAGATGCACTGCACGTCGACGATCATCGCCTCGACGGCGCCGGTGGCGATGGCCAGCTCCTGCTGGAGGAAGTTGCCGGCCAGGGGAATGCCGTGGCGCATGAGGATTTCATTGGCGGTGCAGCAGATGCCGCCGAGGCTGATGCCCTTGGCACCCTTGCTCTTGGCCAGCTCCAGCAGTTCGGGGTCCTGCGAGGCGGCAACGATCATCTCAGACAGCGAGGGCTCATGCCCGTGCACGATGATGTTGACCGCATCGGGATCGATCACGCCGAGGTTGGCCCTGCTGCGGACCCACTGTGGGCCGTGGAAGAGCACGTCGGACAGGTCGGTCGCGATCATGCTGCCGCCCCAGCCGTCCGCCAGCGACGCGCGAACCCCCTGGAGAATCAGGTTCACCGGGTCGTTGTCCACCCCGATGTGCGTGCGGTGCATGATCTCGACGACCTCGCGGTCTATACCCCGCGGTGTGACGCCGGCCTCGCGCCAGCGCCTGCGCTGGTCCTCGGGCGCGCGGGCGACGAGTGCGACATCGCCCTCCTGCTGGCCGAACTGCTCGAGGCAGATCGTCGCCACCTCGCGGGCGATCTGGCCAAGGTCCTTGCCGTCCGTCTGCACGCCCAGATCACCCGCCAGCGCGTGCAGCTTGGTCTCGTCCTTGACCTGGTAGTCGCTCTCGGCGTCCTTGGCGGCCATGAGGAGCGTGTGCGCGATATCCCTGCCATGGTCGGAATGGGCGCTGGCACCGCTGGCGATCATCCGAATGAGATTCCTCGCCGCGATAATATGCGCGTCGGCGCCGCAGATGCCCGCGCTGGGGCCCTGGCCAAACGGATCGATCCGGCAGGGGCCCATCGTGCAATTCCGGCAGCAGATTCCCAACTGCCCGAAGCCGCACTGGGGATCCATCGCGTCCTTGCGATCCCATACAACCTGGATATCCTCCGAGGCGATGTGCTCGAGCGCTTCGACCGTGGCCGGGTCGCTGCTGCGCGTCTGTGAGTCACTCATAGGGATACCTCGTGTGCCGTTCTCGACTTGATGGTAGTCCACTCAACCGAGGGCAACGTGAACAGGCTGCCTCGGCGAGCACGCATTCGAGGCGAGCCCCACCTGCCGTCTTCCGCACGACACCTTAGCAGAACGCAGACCCCGAAATCAAAGCTTTCTTGGGCGGCTCGGGCCTCACAGGCCGGTCGCCTCCACGGCGCTGCGGGGCGCGCCGGCGGGCCCGGGCTGGCCACCACGCCGCCCGTCTGTTGACTTGCACGCAGCACGGCGCGCCCCTACACTGCCGCCTGCCAGTGCAGGGCCCGTTGCCCTCAGGTGGTCGCAATCGACCGGACGGCCGAGCAGGGAGCGGGGCATCTTCGGGCTTGGGCGGCAGTTTTAAGTTCCGGGATTGATCATGAAGCTTGCGGTCTCCGGAAAGGGCGGCGTCGGCAAGACCACGCTGTCGGCCATGCTGGCAGGCGCGCTTGGGCTGGACGGGCAGGCGGTGATCGCGCTGGACGCCGACCCGGACGCCAACCTGGGCGCGGCCCTGGGGCTGCCGGCTGACGCCCAGCCTACCCCGCTGGCGGAGATGCACGACCTGATCGCCGAGCGGACCGGCTCGGCCGACAACTACGGCGGCTACTTCAAGCTCAACCCCAAGGTCGATGACATCCCGGAGACGTTTTCGCGCCGGATCGGTCGGATTCGCCTGCTGGCGCTCGGAGGAATGCGCCAGGGCGGGCAGGGATGCCTGTGCCCGGCCTCGGCGCTGCTGAAGGCCCTTCTGGTGCACCTGGTGCTGGGGCGTGACGAGTCGCTCGTCATGGACATGGAGGCCGGGCTGGAGCACCTGGGTCGGGCCACCGCCCGGTCGATGGACGCCCTGATCGTGGTCGTTGACAGCGGCCCCTGGAGCCGACAGACGGCACGACGCGTCCGCAGGATGGCGGGCGATATCGGCATGCGCAGGATCCTGGCAGTCGCGAACCGCGCCGATGAGCCGGCCGAGTTGGAGGAGATTCGCGCGGACCTGGGCGACATCTCCCTTATCGGGCAGGTGCCATACGACGCCCGCCTGGCGCGGGGCGTGTTCGAGAACGCCTCGGGGGATGGGTGCTCGCCAGCGCCGGTGCTTCGCGACCGCCTGCCCGCCGTCAAGGCTATCCTTTCGGAGGTAGACAGACGCCTGTGAGTCCCCACAAGGCCCGGACATCCCCTTTGTCCCGCGCTTGCGAGCCAAGGTCGCTTACTCGGACTGACCGAACAGGAGACACGCCATGAGCAAATCTGTGCCGTCGGATATCGAGATCTCACGCGCCGCTTCGCCCAAGCCCATCGCGGAGATTGCCAAGATTGCCGGCATCCAGCCGAAAGAGCTGGAGCCCTACGGCGACGTCAAGGCCAAGGTCAAGCTGAGCATTCTGGACCGCCTGGCAGGCAGGCCCAGCGGCAGGTACATCGACGTGACCGCGATCACGCCGACGCCGCTGGGAGAGGGCAAGACCACAACCGCCGTCGGCCTGACGCAGGCGATGGGCGTACTGAAGAAGAATGTGATTCTCTGCATACGCCAGCCGTCCATGGGTCCGACGTTCGGCATCAAGGGCGGCGCCGCCGGCGGCGGGTACAGCCAGGTCATTCCCATGGAGGAGTTCAACCTCCACCTCACCGGCGACATCCACGCGGTGAGCATCGCGAACAACCTGCTGGCGGCCGCCATCGACGCGCGCCTCAAGCACGAGGCCCACGCCAAGGACCCCGACTGGGCCAAGACGGGACTGAAACGGCTGAACATCGACGCGGATTCAATTACCTGGCGCCGGGTCGTCGATGTCAACGACGCGGCCCTGCGGTTCATCGAGACGGGGCTGAGCGACAGTTGGCTGGACGGCCCGCGCCGCAAGACCGGTTTCGACATCTCCGTCGCCAGCGAGATCATGGCCATCCTCGCGCTCGCCGACGGCGCCGCGGACATGCGCAAGCGCCTAGGGCGCATCATCTTCGGCATGGACAGCTCGGGCAATCCGCTGACGGCGGAGGACCTCGGGGTGGCCGGCGCCATGATGGTGCTCATGAAGGACGCCATCAAGCCCAACCTCATGCAGACACTGGAAGGCCAGCCGACCTTCGTCCACGCCGGGCCGTTCGCCAACATCGCCCAGGGCAACAGCTCGATCATCGCCGACAAGATCGCCCTGAAGCTGGCTGATTACGTGGTGACCGAGAGCGGCTTCGGCGCCGACATCGGCATGGAGAAGTTCTTCGACATCAAGTGCCGCATCAGCGGGCTGAAGCCCGACTGCGTGGTCCTGGTCGGCACCATCCGCGCCCTGAAGATGCACGGCGGCGGGCCGAAGGTCGTCGCGGGCAAGCCGCTGGACGAGGCATACACCAAGGAGAACCTGCCCCTGCTGGAAAAGGGTGTGTGCAACCTCCAGCGGAACATCGAGATCGCCAGGATGTTCGGCGTGCCCGTGGTGGTGGCGATCAACCAGTTTCCGACCGACATGCCCGCGGAGGTGGAGCTGGCCCGCAAGGCGGCCGAGTCCTCCGGCGCGGAGGCCGCCGTCATGTCCAACCACTGGGCCGAGGGCGGCAAGGGCGCGGTGAAGCTGGCGGAGGCCGTCGTCGCAGCCTGCGAGAAGCCCTCCGATTTCAAGCTGCTCTATCCCGACGAGCTGTCCATCAAGCAGAAGATCCAGACCATCGCCAAGAAGGTGTACCAAGCCGGCAGCGTTGCGTACGACCCAGTCGCGGACAAGCAGATCGCGTCTTACGAGAAGGCCGGCTTGAGCCGCCTGCCGCTGTGCATGGCCAAGACGCACCTGTCGCTGTCGCACGATCCGGCGCTGAAGGGCGTGCCGACGGGCTTCGCCCTGCCGGTTCGCGAGGTGCGGGCCGCCGCCGGGGCGGGCTTTCTCTACCCGCTGCTGGGCGCCATGAGAACGATGCCCGGCCTGCCCTCCAAGCCGGCCTTCCTGAACGTGGACCTCGACGAGGGCGGCGAGGTTACCGGCATGTTCTAAGAGTCCCTAACAGAATGATCTCGTCGCATCGAGGCCGAGCGGGTTGGCGGCCGGCAAGGACGGCGAAGCAGGCAACCCCCCGCGGGTTGCCGATGCAACCGGACGCAGCCGGACGGCAAGCAAGCCGGCCGAATGCAGAGGCATTCCGTTAGGGGCTCTAAGCGCCGCGCGTCGGACCGGCGGGATTGCTTTTGTGGCCGGACCGGGATTTGGTAGCATGCCGGCAGGCCCGCGGAGGTCTCCCGCAGGGCTGTGCCGTGAAGGAGCAACCGATGGCGGAAACGGTTGAGATTCCGGTTGTCTGGCTTCAGGGCGCGGGCTGCTCCGGCTGCGTCGTGTCGCTGCTGAATTCCCTGTCCCCCAGCATTCACACGGTCCTGCTGCGTGAGCTGACCCCCGGCAAGCACGTCAACCTGCGGTTCGTGCTGACGGCGATGGCCGGCCAGGGCCAGCAGGTCATCGACGTGCTGGAAGGCACGGCCAAGGCCAAACCGGGCGGATACATACTGGTCATGGAGGGGTCCGTCCAGTTGGCCCATCCGATGTTCGCCACACTGGGCGAGCAGGGCCGGTCCGAGGTGCCGATATCCAAGCGGGCGGCGGACCTGGCCCGCTCGGCGATGGCCGTCGTGGCGATGGGCACGTGCGCGGCCTACGGCGGCATCCCGGCAGGCGAGCCGAACCCCACCGGGGCGGTCGGCATCGGCGAGCTGCTGGCCCGCGAGGGCATCGACACGCCCGTGATCAACATCCCCGGCTGCCCGCCGCACCCGGACTGGCTGGTCGGGTCCCTGGCGGCCGTCATGCGATACGGCCTCGATGCGGTCGAGGTGGACGAGATCGGCCGGCCCAAGATCTTCTACGGCTCGCTGGTCCACGAGAGCTGCCCCCGCCGGGCCGACTTCGACGCCGGTAAGTTCGCCAGGAACTTCGGCGAGCCGGGATGTCTTTACGAGCTCGGATG
>Ga0307378_10002161_pt1 | contig 30746 bp, 27 predicted proteins | sample UN1MG_FD_202238 | JGI IMG/M metagenome (GOLD analysis project Ga0307378, IMG submission 202238) | Soil microbial communities from Risofladan, Vaasa, Finland - UN-1 | ecosystem: Environmental > Terrestrial > Soil > Coastal area > Acid sulfate soil | place: Finland: Risofladan, Vaasa | collected... | reverse complement strand
ATGGTAAAGATAGTCATCAAGGGAACCTATTGGATAAATACGTTGATAATCCCCATAAGTAATTGCAATAGGAAGCCATTGAGCATCAACTGAAGGGATACCACTGCTATGTGATAAGAGATGGGCAAGTGTAATATCAGGATGGCTTAAAAATGGTTCGATTTCCAAAAATTTACTAACTGAATCATCTAAGTTCAATAAATTCTTTTCTCGTAATTTCAAAATTAAAAGCGAAGTAAACGATTTTGAGATACTACCGATCCCTATTAAAGAATTTGGTGTCATCGGTAGATTCTCCTCTAGATTACGGGCACCAAATCCCTTTTCGTATATACTTTTATCATTTTGTAAAATGCTAATTGCTAACCCCGGAACCTTGAATTTCCGCATAAGTTTCACAATTATCTTTTGAAGTTGATCAAATTTGTTTTTCATTCTAATGCGTTTCTTTGTTTTTTATTTTTTTATCTATTTTGTTGTTTATATCATTTTTGTTTTATAGAATTTTAAATAAAAACTGTTCAAGACGTTTTAAGATTTTAGGCCAAATGCACAGATATTTACTTTCTATCTCGATAGGAAAAGACTTATTTTAATTGTACAAAAATATTATTTGAATTTTAAGTATGGTTTCTCATATACTTAATTAAAATTTTTTATTTTTTTGATATTTTATTATCTATGTAATTTAATTCGATTCCACAATAAGGGCATCTATTAAATTCTCCCACTTTATAGTCTTTTAATAATTTACCACAATAGAAACAAAATATTAAGTTTTCCTTCTCTGTCATATTATTATCCCTCAAAAAATATATCAAATTTTTTTATTTTTGTATCAGAAAAACAACCAGATTAAATTTACGAGTTGACTATTTAATTTCAAATAATAAAACGGATTATTAAACGTGATGATTAAAATTAATAGATATTTATGTAATTCAAATTATTAATAAAAATAATTTATCAAATATTCTTTTCAAAAAATTAATAATAAATTAAATGAATTTATCTTCTGTTATAAAAACGAGAACTTATGACGAAAAGTTAAATTCATACGTGCTAAAATTTGAAATAATTATTGATTCTTAAAATAATGAGATTGGCAAAATGAAATCACTCTTTTCATTAGATGGAATATGGAAAATCAAAGCTGATCCTAATGATATAGGTAAAGAATTAGGTCTTTTCTCTCCTGAATGTGATACCTCCTCATGGGATGAAGTAAATATTCCATGTCATTGGGAATTAGAAGTTCCGCATTATTATAGAAAAAATCCTGAAATTATATGGGCACGGAAGGAATTTATGTTAGAGGATATAGGAGGTCTAAGAAAATTAGATTCTAAATTGATTTATCTTTTTTTTAAGGGAATTTTTTATTATGCAGATATTTATCTTAATGGCTATTTTTTAGGGCATCATGAGGGTTACTTCGAGCAATTTGGTTTTTTAATTAATTCATATTTAAAGTCTGAAAATGTACTCATCATAAAAGTAGCCTGTATGAACGAAAAGGATTTAGGTAGTAAAAAGCAAATTTTAGGAACTTTCGGACACTGGGATGCTTCAGATCCTCATTCAAATCCGGGAGGGATATGGAATAATATAATTATTGGAGAATCTGATAAAATTCTTATTAATTCAGCAAGAAAAACAACTCAACTAGAATCAATTAATCTAGCAAAAGAGCATATTTACGTCTCAATAACAGCAATTAAAGAAATTGACGTATTGATAAAAATTAGTTATAAACCAAAAAATTTTGAAGGTAATGTATCTTCAAAGGATTTTCAAATAACCCTCAAACCAGGATTTCATGAACAATATTTTTATTTAGAACTTTATAATCCAGTTTTATGGTGGACTCATGATTATGGCTCACAGAATCTCTATGAATTGGAAATTGAATGTTACTCTAATGAAACTGAATTTAAAAATATCCTTTTAGACTCTTATAGTTTAACTACTGGTATTAAAGAAATTCATATGGAGCGAAGCGGTAAAAATGGAAGTAAGTGGAAAATAGCTTTCAATAAACATAGCTTTTTCATAAAGGGTACAAACTATCCTCCTTGGTTAAGACTAGCAGCAGCCACAAAAAATGATTTCATAAAGGATTTAACAATATTTAAAAAAGCAAATATGAATTGTTTAAGAGTTCATGCACATCTCTCTCGTCAAGAATTTTATGAAGCATGTGACGAAGAAGGACTTGTTCTTTGGCAAGATTTACCATTACAATGGGTTTATAATAAAAAAATCTTTCCTGAAATAAAAAGACAGGCAGAAATTGCGATAAAGACGCACCAATCACACCCATCAATAGCTATATGGTGTGCACATAATGAACCATTCTATGCTCCTAACAAAAAAATTATTAAATTTTCTTCTTTGTTCTTTACAGCATCAGTTTTTTTTTCATTTTGGTTAGGAATTTTATTTTATAATTTCTTAAGGCCAATAATTTCTTTATCAATTATATGTGGATTTTTTAGTTTTATTCTTGGAAGTAGCTTCTTTACTTTCCTTTTATGGATAACAGGAAAATATTTTGACCTCTATCCTTTCGGATTATTTTTTAATTCTAATAGTGTAGAACTCGATCCAAAATTGTATCTTCTAATAAAGAAAATTGAAAATGGACAAAATATTGTCTTACCTTATTCTGGTATTTGCGAATTGCCATTTACAATTTTTCGCTCTCCAAAATTAAACAAAAAAAAATTTGAATTTAAAAAATTCTATACTGATTTTCATTACTATGCGGGTTGGTATAATGGTAATCATAAGAAAGATTATCGTTATCATATTAAATGGTGGGGCCTTAATGGGAGATTAAGAGATAGGGCTCGCTTTGTGACTGAATATGGGGCACAGGCATTCCCAGAATTGGGAAATTTTAGAAAATTTTATTCAGATCCTATATCATGGCCTCCTTCTGAAGATTGGTGGGTTTCACTAGAGAAAAATCACTGTTTTCAAAAAAAAGTTCAAAAAAAGTGGATTAAAGTTAATCAATGTAAATCTTTAGAAGAATTTATTAGAACAAGTCAAGAATGGCAAGCTGAATGTTTAAAAGCTACTACTGAAATGTTTCGCCAAATTAAGTACAGACCACTTGCAGGACTTATTACATTTTTAGGTATTGACTGTTTTCCCTCAATTACTTGGTCAATAATTGATTTTTATCGCACACCCAAAAAAGGATACTATGTTATTAAGGATGCTTTTGAGCCAATTTATGCAATGGTGGATTGGCCAAAAAAAGTTTACAAAAACGGTGATATCTATCAATCTTCTATTTATATATGTAATGATTATTGGGAAACCGTAGATGATATTAACCTTAAATGGGAACTATTAACACCAAAAAATAATATAATTAAACAAGGTAACCATTTATGTTCACTTGAACCTGATAGCGTCAAAGAAATTGGACATGTGAGCTTTAAAATTCCAGATGAAGAATTTGTTAAACTTAAATTAATTTGGAATGATCCAATTAAAACAAAAAATATTCAAGTAAACTTATATCGGTTTGATATCGGAGTTTCTCGATGGGTAAAACATTTCTAAAAATTTACTAATTTTAGGGAAATAATTTTCAAATCGAAATTAATTAATATTTTATAAAAATTCAATAAAAAAATTAGTACCATAAGGGAATCTTTATAATCATATAAATTGTAACTGAATTTATGAATAATAATTTAGAATCCGATTCGTTAGATGACGCCTTAAAAAAGCAGAAAAGGTTAAGAATTCGTAAATCTTGGATTTTAGCTTTATGCCTTTTAGCTTTTGGTACAACTCTTTATTCAGAAATTGAGGGTCAATGGTTTTCTTCTTTCGCACGTGTTATAGCAAATGTGAGTTATTTTGGGGTTTCCATCATGGTTGCATTAGCTGGAATTTTCGGAACGATTTTTTATTTAACATGGGGAGCAATTTCTGATAATTTACGCACAAAACGTGGACGGCGCATTCCTTTAATTCTGATTGGTATGGTCGCAACGGCAGGGCTAATGATAATTTATATTTCATCAACGTATTTTTTCCTTTTATTATTTATTGGAGGGTTTTTATTAGCAATTACTTCAAATATGTTTCATGTTACAAATAAATCTTTAATTGGGGATTTAATTCCAAAAGAAAAAAGAGGTAGAACTAATTCTATCTTGTTTATAGCTACAAATATGGGATCCATGACAGTTTGGATACCTGCAATAATTCTTTTACCGGAAGGGACGGAAACTTTTTCTAGAGGAATCCATTCCATCTTTATTGGAGGAGGAGCTTTATTATTGATCATTGTAGGGATTCTTGTAACTCTATTAGTGAAAGAACCTAAGATAAATACGCCTCCAAGAAACTGGCTTCATGATCTTAGAAATTTACTAAATCGTAAAGAAATGATGCAACATAAAGATTTTTTACGCTTATTTGTTGCGATGTTATTTCTAATTATGAGTCAATATGCTTTTACTCCATTTTTATTGATACTACTCCAAGAAATTTCGTTAGGTCTTATAGAAATTTTAATATTTTTGCCTATTATTGGAACTGCTATTGGTTTAGGGATATTTCTTCTAGGAAAATACGTGGATACAATAGGGAGAAGAAAAGTTGCCTTAATTTGTTTGATAATTTCTCCAATTGGTTGTTTTATTATTACATTTTTGGGGGCTAGTAACCAATTTTTATTAATAGGTTTTGGGATAATGATGCCTTTTAATATAGGTTTGTGGCTAGCAACAGATGCATGGACTCTAGATCTACTTCCTGAAGAATCACGTGGAAGATTTTTGGGAATCATAAACATAGGAAACGCAATTGCAAAAGCACCAGGTGTCCTTATTGCAGGTTATTTAGCAGATACCTTTGGAATTTTATGGGTATTTTTTATAACGGGGATAATCTTATGGATTGGTATTCCTTTTTTCTTAAGGGTGCCAGAAACAATCAAATTAAAAAATGATAAACGTGAGTAAAAGTAAGTATAAAATTGTTTACATTGGAGCAGGTTCGTATCGTTTTGCAATTCCATGCACGATGAATATACTAGATTTCGCTAAGGATTTTAATCCTATTGAGTTATGGTTAGTAGATATTGATGATTATTCACTATCTTTGATGAAAGAAGTAGTTTGGCGTATGGCTCAGCTCCATAAAAAAGAGATAGACATTCATTCCACAGTTGATAGAAGAATAGCACTTCCTGCCGCAGATTACGTTTTAATTTCTATATCTGTAGGGATCCAAAAATCTGAATGGATTGATATTCATATTCCATTGAAGTTTGGAATACCTCAAAACACAGGAGATACAGTTGGTCCAGGGGGGATATTTCGAGGCATTAGAACAATACCTATAATCGTTGAAATTTTAAAAGATATCGAAGAATTATGCCCTAATGCATTAGTATTAAATTATACTAACCCGCAAGGCACTACAATGCTCAGTACTTATCAAACAGCACCGAATGTTCAATCAGTAGGACTATGTCATGAATTATTTTATTTAGAGTCAAAAAAATTTGGAAAAGTTTTGAAGTATTGTAGAATAAATACCTCAACCAAAAAGAAATTTCAAATTATATATGCTGGTCTAAATCATTTTTCTTGGATAACTAAATTTGAATATGGTGGAGAAGATCTCTATCCACTATTGCGAGAAACGGCAGACTACATGTATAAATCAGGAAAGTTTGGTAGACCATTTAATTTTTATCTTCTAAAACAGACGGGGTATCTAACATATGTAGAGGATAGGCATGTAGCTGAGTTTTTACCACAATTTTATAATTATTTTAATCATTGGGATAAACCTTTTAATATTACTGATTTAAGAAGCGTTAATAGAGTTCAATTAGAAAGAACATTCATGTACTCATTGATTAAAGCTCTAAGAAGAAAAAGATTTAGTTGGATTATTAAATTATTTTTACGTCCAACTGAAGGTATAGAAAAAGCACTATTATTGGCTAAAGATAAAGAGAGGAACATTTCAAGACATCATGTATGTAATGTATTGAATAATGGATCTATCCCATCTTTACCAAATAATTGTGTAATTGAAATTCCTTGTTATTTCAAAAATGAAGAGATTCATAAAGTGAAGATAGGAAATCTTCCTAACCCAATTAAGAAATGGGTTATTCTTCATGCTAAAAACCAGCAATTAGTTGTAGATGCTGCATTATCTGGGAATCCTGATGATTTAATTAAGGCATTACTAGCTGATCCTATGTGTGGTTTTATAGAAGATGAAGAAAAAATAGAAGCTTTAATGATGAATATGCTATATTATCAAAAGGACTGGTTGCCTAATTTCTCAGAGTCCATCCCAAGGTATAGTGAGTTAAAAAAAATGAAATACTTTATTGAAAAAAGGGAATTATCCACAAGAAAACTTTCAAGAAAGGAAAAATATCATCCAAATGAGAGTATTAAAGAGAATTCATGGCCTTATTGCACTTAAACATTATGGGATATCTATAATTTACAGCTATCCTAATCGAAATTGCCAAAGTATAGGATATTGCTCATAATTAATATGTTTAAAATAAAATAAATGATTTTTAGATTTGATATTTATTATTAAATTTAGTGTTATTAAATAATTAATTATTTTTGAGAGGGAGTTTTGTTGGAATTAAAATTTTGTTGTGCTTGGCTTTATGCTATTTCAAAATATAATAAATACGCGGAAACTTTTAAAATTAAAGACGTATTAATTGCTCTAAAACAAATTAAAGAATTAGGTTTTAATACAACTGAGTTAGAGGTAATGCGGAAAAAAAATCTTGAAGAAATGTATAACAATAAAAAGCTATTATCAGAGAACTTGGAAAATTTAGATTTAAAAGTATATAATTTGTGTGCGGTATTTCCAGAATTAATGACAACAGAATGGGAAAATTATATTGATTTATTCGAAAGATCTGCTGAATTAGCAGTATATTTTGGATGTGATACAATTCAAGTAGACTCCCATTTACCTCCGTTAAAATATAATTCCGAACTACCCTATGACGATACGATAAAATTTGATGTAGATATTAAAATAAAAGTAGAGGAAGGTTCAGAGTCTTTTAATTGGAATAAACATTGGAATAATATCGTGAATTCTATTAAAAAATGTAATTCGATTGCTTATGATAATGGTTTAAAACTATGTTTAGAACCCAGAGTTCATGAATCAATACCTAATACCGATGCAATATTAAGATTGTTTGATTGGGTTAATTCAGATAATTTTGGAGCGGTTTTAGATTGTGGACATTTACACGCTCAAAAGGAAACCATTCCACTTTCTGTCGAAAAATTAGGAAAGAAAATATTTTTTGTTCACGCCTCTGATAATGATGGACGTGTTAATCAGCATCTAGGTATTGGTCGAGGGAATATCGATTGGGAAGGAACACTAAAAGCGCTAAAAAAACATAAATATAAAGGTTTTATTGCTATAGATATAGGAAATTTACCTTCCGAATACGATTTAGACCAAGAAATTCATAATTCTATCAGATATCTTAAAAACCTTGCTAGTAAAATCTTTGATTAGAATAAATAGTATTAATTATTTATTTAGCAAAGAACGAAGATTATTCATATAAAGAATTAAATTTGTTATTATTATGTCTCCATTCAAATTATCTTCCAAAGTAAAAAAAAACCTAGGAAAAATTAATCGAAAAAATGACAACTTGAATTATTCTTTGCAACCTTTTGTCACAAATTGGTTAAGAGAACACCCCCCTAAATTGAGTTATGCATTAAAACCACGTGAAATGAGCTTTGAATCATGGAAACAACAAGTTAGAGAATTAATCTTTGAAAAGATACCAACTTCAGAACCACTGCCTCTTAACAAACAACAGTTAAAAATATATGGTGAAACAACATCAAATGGAATTAAATTCATCCAATTTTCTTTAATGACTATTCCGGGATTAAGAGTACCAGCAATAATGTGTATTCCTGAAAATATTAATCATAAAACACCTGCTTGTATTTGCATACATGGTCATAACCAAAGTATTTACAATTCTGTTGGAATGAAAAAATCCAAGAATAAAGAATATTTTGGATATGAGTTAGCAAAGTTAGGATTAATAACTCTATCTTTTGATTGGATTGGAAGTGGAGTTCGAGAATCTTTTAAGAATAAATTTCTTTTTTTCCTCCAAGATGAGGGGCAAAGAGCTAATTGGCTTCGTTTCATAGGTTTAGATATGCTTGGTCTACGTATAACAGAAGTAAAATCATTAGTAAATTATTTAGGAAATCATGATGACGTAGATCCTAAACGAATAGGAATAATTGGTCATTCAGGAGGAGGGACGCTTTCCTTATTTGCCGCATTTCTTGATGATAGAATTAAAGTATGCGCTACTTCAGGGTATCTAAGTACTTGGGATCAATCAATTCTAGCAATGTATCATTGTGGCTGCAATTATAGTGCAGATTTAAGAAAATATCTTGAAATATATGATGTATATGCATCTCTAGCTCCCCGTCCTTTAGCGATTACAATAGGGGAAAAAGATAACATATTTCCCTACAAAGGAAGTAAAATCTCCATCCCAATAATCAAAGAAGCTTATGAGGAAGCTAACCATCCCGAAAATTTGTTAATTCATATACAAAACGCAGGTCATAGATTTAGTGGAGAAAAGATATATCCATTTATACTAAACTTTCTATGAATTTCTATTTTTTTGCAAAAGGTTCAAGGTCTAAGGCTTCAAATATATCATCTAAAGCTTCAATTGTTCCTAAAAAGTGCCATTCCCCTTCTTCAACATTCTGACCAGATCCATATCTCGAAGCCATATTGTATAATCTAATGAAGTTTTCATAGTGAAGTGCAACTCTATTTTCTGCATAATCCCTTGCTGACCATGTAGTGATTAAAAACTGCCAATCACTACTTTCTAAGAGTAGGAGTTCTCGAGCCATCTGTTTAAGGATCTTTATTAGGTTAGAATCATGCGAATCTTTGTATTTAGCAATAATCTCTTCACTTTTTGCTTCACATTCGTATATTCTCTCCCACGTCCAAGTTGTCCACTCATTAAGCCACACCCAATGAGAACTGGCTTGACCCCATGACCCCTCAATAATCTGAACAACCTTATTAGGAGGATTATTTTCTAAATATACTCTGGTATTCGTCAATTCTACTTCTGGATCATCCTCTACCCACCGAAGGACTCTAGCCAACCACCAATTTCCCTCAAACCACCAATGACCAAATAATTCTGCATCATAAGGTGCTACTACAATTCCTTTTCTCCCATTTTTATTCTTATAATCTCGTAAAATATCTTTAATAAGATTTACATAATGTCCTGCATTTTCATCTAATTTACCAGGTATATCATCTGGCCAATATAACATTTTCTTACCTAAGTCTAGTTTCGCTTCTGTTACTTTCCAATACCTTAAACCACCAGGATAATGTTTTTTATGAAAATCGAGATATTCAGCACAGCCAGGATATCCATGTTCTCCGCTCCATACTACTATACCAGTTTTTTCATCTCTTGTAAAAAAGCCGACTGGACCAGGAGTAGAAGGATCAGTAGAAACTAAATATGGTTCATATTGAGATTTTTCAAAAGAAGTTGGGATTTCTTCATATTGGGATTCAAATTGCTTCCAGAGTTCAGCAAGCAAAGGAAATCGAGCTGCATATACCCCTTGTGATTTTCCTCCTAAAAGTAGAGCTGTATCAATAAAAAAATATTTCAAACCATTTTTAGCTAGAAAATATTCTATACCTCTTCGATCATATTCTTCTCCTGTTATTGGATTTTTCCATCTGTATCCTGGACGATATGCACATTCAGGTAACCAAGCACCAGTAGGAGCTCTCCCAAAATGCTTTTTATAATTATCGACACCTGTTTTAAATTGAGCATCTATAGATGAATCTTTAGAAAGCAATGGGGCATAACCATGAGTTGCCCCACAAGTAATGATATCAACAAGTCCCATATCTTGCAGCTTTTTATATGCTCCCACAATATCTTTATTATATCTATTTAAGAAATTGTCTCTAACTCGGTCATAGAACTCCTGCCACCACTCTGTTAATTTGATTCTTCCATCATTATATTTATTTTCTGTAAAATCTTCAAAATCATGTAAAGCAGCATTGTATTTTTCTTCAAGATAACCTTGAAATCCCTCAACAAATTTAGGATTACTAAGCATTTCACATAATACTGGTGTGATACCAATAGTTAACTTTGGATGATATCCATCATCTATAAGTTTATATAATTCTATTAATAGCGGGATATATGTTTCAGCAGCGGCCTCGTTAACCCAATCCATACCGTGGGGCCACACGCCATGGCCCAATACCCACGGGAGGTGGCTGTGCAAAACTAATGAAAAAGATCCTAAAATTTCAGTCATAATTCTGTACCATCTCTAATGAAAGTTTAATTAATCGAAATTTGTTATTGTTATATAATTTTTCAACATTTAAATATTAAAGAGAATCTAAAATATTCAAAAATCGTTAAAGTTATATATTCTTATTTAGCTTTTAAACATATATAATTTCCAATCGAAATATTATCGAGAATTTGAAAAAGTAGTGCTTAATGAGTCATAATCCAATAGAAAATCTTAATGAGTTAAAAAAGGACGGAAGAATTATAGGGAAAGCAAATTATATATTTACCCCAGAGATTTCAAGTTCGATAGGATCTATTCATGGTACCATGTTCAAACAAAATGAATCTGTTGTACTGGGGAGAGATTATCATAACGACAGTCGGATGTTAAAAAGAGCTTACACATCAGGTTTGATGTCTACAGGGATAAACCTCTTAAATCTTTCGGATTGTACTTTTCCATTACTGCAATTCACAATTAGACGTTTTGGGGCGAGTGGAGGGGTTTATTTCTCAGGAGGGCATTTATATAGTGAAGATGTAGGAATCCGTTTCTTAGATGCTGGAGGAATTGAACTACCGCAATCAGAAATTCAGAGAATAATTGAATCTTACAATGACTATCCTCGACAGGTTAGGAGAGTGGATCCAAATGAAATCGGACAAATAACTGCTATACCTCAGACTGCTGATGTTTATATCAAATCTCTTCAACAGTTTGTAGATAAAAAAAAGATAAAAAAAGCGAATTTAAAGATTGTTGTGGATTGTTCCTATGGACCTACGGGTAAAATAACACCACTTTTAATTAATGAAATTGGAGTTGAGGTAATTGCTTTAAACACTCATTATCGTGAGAGATCTTCAAGTCCAGTGCCTAGTATTAATACAATACGAAATACTGCTGATATAGTGAAAGCATCTAATAGTCATCTTGGTGTTTGTTTTGATGTGGATGGCTCGAGAATTTTGGTAATAGACGAAAATGGATTAGAAATAAACTTTGAAGACTTAATGATGCTTTTTATTACATTTGACAAAAGAATTCAAAAATCTAAATCTAATACCATCATTACTACACCTTCATTATCTCCTGTTGTAAGTAATTTCATTCAAGACAGTGGGTTTCCCATAAAGCAAGTAGAGAACTATCCTGGGGAGGTTTCAAGGCAAATACGAGAAGAACGTGCATGTTTTGCTGCTGCAGATACATTAAAGTTTTATTTTCCTGAATATTCCCCATTTTCAGATGGAAACTTCATTTTACTTAAAATCCTTGAAATTATGACAACTCAGAACGACCTTCTTAGTTCACTAACAAGGGGATTTCCAAAAGGTACAAAAATTAATAAAACTATTCCAGTTTCATCAGAAGTGATTGATAATATCCATAATCGATTACGAGAAATGGCGGAGAATAATGGTTACAAATATCACGATATAATCAATGAATTGAAGATCATCGAAGAAGATGGTTATATTATTATCAAAGTTGCACTATATCGAAATGCAATTCTTCTTTCTGCTGAATCAGAGGATAAAGATAAGGCTCAAAAGATGATCCTTGATATGGAAAAAGTAATCTTAAAACTCTAAAACAGTCATTTCTCAATGAAATAATACATTGAGCCCCAAAAAGTATTAATATAATCTGTATCAAATTTAAAACTTTTTTAATATGTTTTAAATCAAAAAGAATTAAATTTCCTTATTCTCTTTCTGTTCTTTAGAGATTTATAATCCAAGAATACGATATTGAGCCTGGAATTTCTAAAAGGATTAATTCATCAAAAGATAAGGAGAAGAGAAGGAAAAAGCTCGAAAAATGATCCTTGAATTGTTGGAACTTTTAAAAATAGTCTTATATTTTTTTCTGTATATTAAGAGTTAAGGTTTAAAATAAATAGAATCAATTATATAATAATATAAAAATAACGTACTAAAAAAAGTTGATATAAACATGGCATTTGATGATATTAGTGCTATTATAATTTTAATAACTTTATTCATTATTTATGCAATTTTCTTAGTGTTTGATTTATTTGGTCGAAATGAAAAGTACAGTTATCTAAGCTATATAGTCGCTTTGATACCCGTTAATTATTATTGGGGTATGGGGGGAGATCCTGTTTTTACATATATTATTCTTTTTCTATTATGGATCGCCTCAATTTTACGCGATACGATTAGTGTATTCCGGAAAAAAGAAAAAGAAATAAATGAAATACTATTGTATCTCGCTCTTGGTATATTGATACAATTAATTATTAGTGCAATTATCCCAGAGACTAATCCTGATTTGCAAGCACTCCCTACACAAAAATTTTGGTTTTTCTGGTTGCCGAATATACATTTAGCAGAAGCAACAATCGCTTTAGGCTTCAAAATCCTTGCTACAATTTTGATAGCCTTAATTGTTATTCCTTTAATTCTAGATGTTAAAGATGAGGAAATACCATTACCGATAGTTATTGTTTTTGTTGCGATATTCATTATCCCTTTTCTGTATTTAGGTTACATCTGGATTCCAAAAGCATTTGGTGTGCTAACATTTCTATTCTCAGTGATTTTGTTTATTATCCTACTCCTCTTAACTCGAAGTGGCCAGGAGACAAAATAAAAAAATTTTAATTTTTTTATTCTTCTATTAAATTTTTATTAGATTTTTTATATTTACTACATGATTAAATATTAAATTTATCTGGAATTCAAATAAAAGATTGTACATTATATTATATAATGGCAAAAAAAAAAGAAATAATTGAGGAACCAAAGAGTAAGGAAGAAGAACGTTCAGAGTCCCCTTATAGTTTAAATGATTTACCAGGAGTGGGAGAAGCAACAGTAAAGAAGCTGGAAGATGCTGGAATTTTATCTATTAGAACTCTTGCTATGTACCCACTGAAAAAGTTAATGGATGAAGCAGGCATTGGTGAGAAGACTGCTCAAAAAATAATTAAAGTAGCACAAGATATAGAAAAAATGGGATTTAAGTCCGCTGATAAGATCTGGGAGAAAAGAAAGAAATTAAATAAATTAACTACGAGTAGTCAAAATTTAGATGATTTACTTTTAGGAGGAATTGAACCAGGAGCAGTTACAGAACTGTTTGGGGAATATCGGACCGGAAAAACCCAATTAGCTCATCAATTATGTGTTAATGTACAATTATCTTACGAAGAAGGAGGCCTAGAAGGTGGAGCTTTATACATTGATACAGAAGGAACCTTTAGACCAGAAAGATTAATTCAAATGGCAGTTGCTAAAGATTTAGACCATAATTTAATTTTGAAAAATGTGACTATTGGGAGAGCTTATAATAGTGATCATCAAATTTTATTAGCTAAAGAATCTCCAAAAATCATAGGAGAAAAAAATATAAAATTAATTATAGTAGATTCACTTATTGGCCACTTTCGTAGTGAATATATTGGTAGAGGGACTCTAGCAGAGCGTCAACAAATCATAAATACTCATATACACGATTTATTAAGATTAACTGAAACCTATGATGAATTAGCAGTAGTATTTACAAATCAGGTATCAGCTAGACCAGACGTATTTTATGGTAATCCTTTAACGCATACGGGCGGACATATTGTCGCACATGGTGCTACGATTAGGATTTTTTTGAGAAAAGGAAAAGGTGAACAAAGGGTAGCTAAAGTTGTAGATGCTCCAAATATTCCGGAAAGCGATACAATATTTTCAATTACTGAAGATGGTATAAGAGATTAATTTCTATAGAAGATCAATAATCAAAATTAATATTTATGTCAATACCTTCTCGTATGGATTCTGAGATAATACAGAACTGCTCAAAATTTTTTTGACATTGATCTACTCTTTTACGCATCTTAGGATTATCAATCTTAGGATTTAATGTTATATCGATTTTCTTAAGCCTCCAAAATCCTTCTTCATTTCTCTTACTAGTAATGATTGCTTTACCTTCGATGTCTGATAATAAAGAGTTGTTCTTTTGTACACAAAATGTAAAACTACCAGCTAAACATGCCAAGACAGATAATGCTAATAACTTTGATGGATTAGGTCCAATTTTGTTAATTGACTTTTTATTTTGTTCATCAATAAATAGATCATTCATCTTAATTTGGCCAAGATCGCATTTAAATATCATTCCTTCTTCTAGTTTTATGCCAACTTCAGATATATATTCATTTGACAATTTTTATCACCATTAGAAAAAAAAAAATTTGATTAAATATCAATATTAACATTTACTTCGATACCAGCACGTACAGACTGTGTTACTATACAATATTGCTCAAAGAAGCTAACCCCTTCGCTCGTTTCTTTTAGGCATTGCTTTGCTCTCTTAAGAGATTCAGGATCAGTGATTGTAGGACTGATTTCAACGTTGATATTTTTTATTCTCCAGAATCCCTTTTGATTTCTTATAATAGTTACCTCTGCTTCCGCCTTAAAATCATCCACGCGTAGGTTTCTTTTCTTCAAGCAAAAAATAAAACTGGCGCTTAAGCACCCCGTGACTCCTAAAGCCAAAAGCCTTGAGGGATTTGGTCCCAACATGTCAGCTTCTTTAGGATGCTCCTCATCTATATAACAATCTTTAACTTTCATATTTCCGAGATCGCATCTAAAAATCATTTGGGATTCAAATTCATCTAATTTTAATCCAACTTTTGTTTTCATTTCATCTGAAATAACACACACCTCTTCAATATTTATTATAGATTTTTAGATCTTTTTTCATTAGAAGAAATTTTTTTGAAAAGAGAGAATAATTTATCTTCTTTTGATTTATTATCTCTTATTGCCTTAAGCAATTGATTTACTTCATTTAACTGAAATTTATAATATTTTAGATCCTCTTTAATTTCAGAGTGAATCATAGATAATTGAATAGATTCATCGATTCTACAAGCTTTTTTTACAAATTTTATGCATTGATTAACTTTTTCATTTAGAAGATTATCATCAATTTGTTTATCAACAATAATATTAATTTGATTAATTAACCAATCTTCATTTTCATTTTTTATAATTTGTAATTTTACTTGAGGAAAATCTAACTCCTCTTTATTATTTCTTAAACAATTGACTAAACTAGCGTTTATACAATTAATGTATGTTCTATCTTGTATCATGGGGGCGGAACTCGACAAGGAGTCTAGATCTTTTTCACCTACTTCATTAAGAATACAGTTAAATAAATTAGTATCATTTAAATCACAATTGAATATTTTTATCTTATTCTCATTCAATAGTATCACTTTAAAAGACGATAATTTATCTACTTTAGAATAAATAATTAAATGTCTTACAAAAATCTTTTAGTTTTCAATTAAAAGTCAGATTTTTTATGATTTTTCTCATTTTTTTTTAAGGCAAAATGACGATTTACATGAAAATATAAACCAAGAAAATAGAATAGAATCACAAAACTATATTGAACAGCGAATAAGAAAATGAATACTACCATTAAAATAAACAGAATAATTTCTATTGCTAAGCATATCTTACTATTATAATATTTTTCATCAAAAAAAGATGCGGGATTTTTATATCTGGCTAAGTATTTAGGTAAATTTTCATATTCTTCCTTAGAAAGTAATAATTTTAAACCAATTTGTTTTTTTTGAAAATAAAATAAATTTGTGCCCCAATCAATAGTATCAATAATTATATGAATAAAATAATTAATGCCTCCAATGATTAGTACTTTCCAATTTAATGAATATCCCAAAATTATTATTATTATACTTGGAATTATTGAGTGACTAATTAAAAGTCTGTGATTGTAATCTTTTGCGTATTTCGAAAAAAATACATCGAAATCACATATAAATGAAAATAAAATAATAATTGAAAAATCAAGTAAATTAAAATTGAAATAGTAGTTTAGAATCGAAGCAAAGATCACTCCTATTGAAAAATGGCTATTAATATGCATAATACATTATTCATTAGAGTTTGTTATTTAATTGATATATCGTTTTTTCTCTAATCTTTTTAAAACTGCTTTTTTCGTCTCAAAACCAGATGGTCCTTTTTTTTCTACTAAAAATGAAGCTGCTGCTGATGCAAAATATGCAGCCTTTTCGATAGATTTCCAAGATTTATCAGAATGGATAAATTCAAATAAAAAGATTGAAAGATACACATCTCCTGCCCCAGTTTCATCTATGACTCTCCGGGGTTTAAATGCAGGTATTTTCAAGATACTTTCTCCCTTTTTAGTGAGTATCGACCCTTTTTCTCCTAAAGTCATAATATAAATCCCGTAATTATTATATCTATTACAATGAGCCATGACTTTATCAAAATCATCGGAAGCTTTTGCAAGAAGACTCATTTCTTCCTCTGAACCTTTCAGTACCAACTTATCTCCAATTAAATTAATAATTTTTTCCATATTAGAGATGATTTCACTGTCATAAATATATGCTACTTTTCCATCTTCATCAATTTTTCTAATAAAACCCTGTAAATCTATGCCGATATAAGTATCGGGAAACTTTTTTAAAATTTGAGCCACATATTCAATTGAAATTTCATTACATAATGGAACAAGTACAAATACATCTGGAGGATAATTAATATATTCTGACGGAATATCGCTAAACTTAAGATTGGGGCTTTTAGATTTTAGCGTTAATGTCCTTGCATGATCAAAGTAATCTAATACAAAATTCGTATTTTTTACCTGTGAGTATTTTATTCCTCTTAAATCAATATTTTTATTCTTTATTTTATCTAATAGGGAGTTTTTTAAATTTAATTTGCCTATATGTGAAATTATGCCAATTTTAGCATCTTGGGTATAATTACTTAGTGCTAAGGAGCAGTATGATACGCTTCCTCCAAGACTGGGCTTATTTAAGCGTTTAAAACGTATTATGTGATCAATCGAGAAAGAGCCAGCAAAAATTATGGAGGGATGATTTTTATTATGGATTTTCATTTATGATGATTTAAATTGTTCAATTATTTTATCTTTTTCATCTATTGTTATTTTTAACTTATTTATTTTACTTTGCAAATCTTCTACTAAATCTGACATAGGTCCTTTGTGAATTATAGGTAGTGGTTTCTCTATTGCTTTTAATTCTGCAATCACACGATCCTTCTGATTTAATTGCTCTTGAATTTCAGAGAGTTTTTTTTCAAGAACATTAATTTGAGGGCCTAAAACGGGTTCCTCTGATTTCTCTTTCAGAAATTTTTGTACTTGAGAAAGTTCATTTTTTAGTTCCTCATTCTCACTTTTAAGTTCTTTTATCTCATCTGGTTCTAATTTGAATCCCCCACTTTCAATTACTACTTGAAGTTCAGATTTTTCTTTACTTAATTTGTCTACAATTCGTTTATATTTGTTTAAATCTGATTGAAGATCTTGACATAAAATTTCTAATGTTTGCGATGAGGGCTGGTTCGATAGAGGTCTTATCACCGATGATTTTGGTGGCTCTACTGGAACAACATAATCAATCGGTAATTTCTTCATTTTTTCTATCAATTGTTCATTTAACGCTTCATTTTCTTGTTTTAATTCATCAATTTTTTTATCTAATTCATCAATTTGAGATTTCTTTTTCGATAATTCGGATTTCAAATCATCAATCAACGCTGTGGTTACTGCAGAATCTCTTTCAGCGGTAGAGTTGCTAATAGATTTCGATGTCTTTAAAGATACTTCTAATCTAGTTTTTAAATCAGTAATTTCATGATTTCTTGCTCTTAATTCTACTTCTTTTTCAGTGAGGTCTTTTTCTAAATGGATTATTTGATTATTAAGTTTAATATTTTCTTGTTGAAGATCACCGACATTTATTCCACCAATCATCCCTGCTTGTTTTAACTGTTCTTTCAATCTCACATTTTCATCAATAGTGTCCTTAACGATTTTTTCTGTTTTGCTTATTAAATTTATATTCTCTTTAATCTTATTTCTCAGTTGATCATTCTCTTCTTCTATTTCCTTAATCCTATCTATCGTTTCTCCGATGGCACTAGGTTTTTTGATTTCAGTTTCCATCTTTTTTCTCCATAAGCTTATGAAATCCTCAACTTTCTCATTATCTTCTGGCATTTTACTTCAAAACCTTTTTTACTCTAATTTTTGTATTTTTCAAATGATTTATTTCATTAACACTCCTGAAAAATAACCGACGCAATAACCACTTATGTTTCCAGTTTTTTCAGAACTTGTATAATATTTCAATAATTTCCCTTTACTTGCATTTAAATTTTTACATATCATCATTAAAGAAGTTATTGTTTGAGAGCCACATACCGTTGTTTTTGAAGCTGTCTCAAGTGTTCTTTCTGGATTAAACGCAACAAAAGAATCAATTACTTTTTGATCTGTTTCCTTGAATTTTTCTAATTGTTTTGAATCATAGATCTCTTTATGAGTCATATCAGAAGAAGCAACAATTACCACGTCCTTGTCATATGATTCAATTGCTTTTGCAATATCGTTTGATAATTTGCTCAATATATTAAAATCTTTAATAGAAACTATTATAGGAATAAATTTAACTTCTTTTTCTTGAGCACAGTATTTTATAAATGGCAATTGTACTTCAATATTATGTTCTCTTCCAAAAGGATATCCAATGAATGCTGACTCATCATTAATTATTATATTACTATTCTCTATTATTTTCTCAGATAATTCTTTATCAATAGGTATATTTCCTAGAGGTGTCTCCCACTCTCCCTCATCCATTAACGCAACTTTTCCATACCCAATATGATCCGTACCTAATACTATAACAGTATCGGGTATTCTTTCTAAGAACAAATTTAGATAAGTAAATGCTGCAGCACACCCAGAGTAGATATATCCCGCATGAGGAGATACTCCACCTATCACAGATCTTTGCTCTTGATTTAAGGTTTTTGGTTCTTGACCAGGTCCAAACTCCGTATTAGTAAAAGATTCTTTCAATATATTAATTAAATCTGGTTTATAGCGGGGGTAAAAGCTACCTGCAACAGCAGCTCGTCTGATAACCATTTTTTTCACTCACGTATTTTTTATTATACTATTAAAATTATTAATATTGAAAATTATATAATATCATCTACTAATTGTAAATTTAAAAGAATTATTAAGTTAGTTTTAATACCTCTTTAATGATGAACCAATCAAAGGATGAACAAATCTCTCTTGATGACATTGAAGTACCAGAGAAAATTCCTGCAAAATTCGTCAATTCTAGAGTGATTGTCTTCAACCCTTTGTATGCTTCATATTTATATGTAAAGAAAGGATTTTTTGGATCTCCTTTAGGAATAAACAAGCCTAGATTAGAATATTTTTCCAAACCAAGCGAATTATCATTAATAGAAGCATATTATTTATTGGAAAAGGATGAAATTACTATTTATGATATAAAAGATAAGAAATTCTTAAATTCCGAGACATTTTATGAAATTGCAATTAAAATTCATCATAAGTTTAAAGAAAAATATATAATTTATAAAGATTTAAGAGAAAAAGGATACATACCAAGACCGGGACTTAAATTTGGGGCCGATTTTGTAGTGTATAAAAGAGGACCCGGCCTTGAACATTCCCTTTTCATGGTTCATGTCTTACCACATGATTCTGAAATTACTGCGATTGATATGGTAAGAGCGGGTCGCTTAGCTACATCTGTTAGAAAAAAATTTGTAATCGCTAATCCACTTACATGTACTTATTACTTTTTTGAGTGGTTTAAACCATAGATTTGAAAAATCTTCGCTTTTTCAACACTCTAAATAGATTGTGTTCTTAATTTCTGCATGAGTCTATTTTTTATCTTTTCAATTTGTTGAAAAGCATCATTAGGTACCGTTTGGCTAATGCGCAAAATCGAGGTCATAAGGTCGGGATCTAAGATATCCTCAATTAATCTTCCTTGTTCTATAAGATTTTTCCCCTCAATATAGAGAATAAGGATGATTTTGATTAAACCTAATAATTTTGCTGAATTAGTATGATTGTCAATTTCATCATAAGCATTTTGGATTAGAAAACCATTTCTTATCATTTTAGCTATATTAAGAGTTAATTGTTGATCTTCTGGTAAATTTTTTTCTCCTATTAATTGAATTACATGCAATAATTCTTGTTCTTGAGATAAAATCTCATTTACTAGTTTTCTGCATTCTGCCCAGTCAATATTTATATCTGGCCAATCAATATCCCTTTCATACCACCATTCAGCAATGAATTGAGGATAGTTTGAATATGAATTGAGCCAATTAATAGCGGGATAATGTTTCAAATATGCCAATTTTGGATCTAGTGCCCAAAAAGCTTGAACTAATCGCTTTGTAGTTGATGTAACTGGTTCACTAAAATCTCCTGCGGGAGGAGAAATTGTACTGATAATAGTTAATGATCCCTCCATCTCATTTCCTTGTTGATCTGTTCCATATGTTTTTACATTACCAGCTCTTTCATAAAAACTTGATAGTTTTGATGGTAAATAAGCGGGATAACCCTCTTCTGCGGGCATTTCTTCCAATAATCCTGAAATTTCTCTTAATGATTCCGCCCATCTTGAAGTACTATCAGCAAGAACAGCGACGTCATATCCCATATCTCGATAATACTCTGCTATCGTAACACCAGAAAACAGACTAGCTTCTCGAGCTGATACTGGCATATTCGAAGTATTAGCAATAAGTATTATCCGTTCTAATAATGTTCTTCCACTTTTAGGATCTATTATTTCTGAAAATTGTTTCATAATGTTAGCTACTTCATTTCCAGGCTCGCCACATCCAATATATACAATAACATCGGCATTACACCATTTAGCAATCATTTGCTGAATTACAGTTTTTCCTGTTCCGAATCCTCCTGGAACTGCAGTTGTTCCTCCTTTAGCAATTGGAAATAATAAGTCTATAACACGTATTCCTGTAATCAATGGTATATATGGATCTAATTTTCTCCTATAAGGACGATTTTTTGTTATTGGCCATTTTTGTAACATAGAAAAGGATTTTTCTTTATTGTTTATTTCTACTCGAAATATCTCATCAATAATTGTATAATCTCCTTCACGTACAATAAAGGAGAGTTTTCCCGAGAAATTTGGATGGAGCATAATTTTGTGTTCAAGAAATGAGCTTTCTCTTACAACACCGATTATATCTCCACCCTTAACACTATCATCAACTTTTCTTAGTGGTTTAAAATGCCACTTTTTAGTTCTTGATAAAGAAGGATACTTAATACCCCTCTCTAATCTTCCAGAAAGAAAGTCTTCAAAAACCTTTCCTAAAGGTCTCTGCAATCCATCGAACACATTTGAAAGAAGCCCAGGAGCTAATTCCATCGAAAGTGGTTCACATAAACTAATAACTTTATCATTTAACTTTAGATTTATCGTATTCTCGAAAGTTTGTACAGTAACATGATCAGAACTAATTTGCAATACTTCTCCTAAAATATTAAATTTAGAGATATTAATTAAATCGTGAAGACGAATTTGATTTTCTAAGCCTTTAATCTGGATTAGTGACCCTACAATTGCCGAAATATATCCATGAATAGAGTCTCTTTTTGAACTATGTTGTTTGAACATTTAAGATCTCTTAATTTAATCAACTATATTGAATATTTCATCATGTTTTATTAATTTACTGGTGAGTTACAAAAAGGACATTTTTTAACGAAATTTGGAAGGATGTTTCCGCATTCTACACATTTTTTAATTAATGGTTTACTGTATCTGAAATCGAGGTTAATTGATTTTGGTACTTTAGTTTGGATTTGTATTTCTTTTGTCTCTTTACTCTCACTTCTTCGTTTATCATTTGAAGATCTTCGTTTTTTATCGGGAAACATTCTAGAATATAATGTTCCTTTGGTTCGTTTTAAAATTGGGCCAAGTGTTATTAAAAAAATGAAAATTAATAGAACTAATATAATAATTGGATTAAAGTTTAATTTTACTAAATAATAATATAGAAGTACGAGGATAAGCAGATATATCGCTAGTATAACAAATCTTTTTTTATTCCCTTTATGGAAATAACTATTTTCTTTAATTTCAGTTGCCATAGATTTTAAATATTATATTTTATATAGGATTTTTATAATTTATTTGAATTTTTTTGTGATATAATCAAATGCCTTATCGATTTCCTCTTTAATAGACTCTGTGTCAATTTCTCTCTCAATTTCCTCAGAAATTATATCCCTTTCAGTAACAGCTCTAAATTTGATAACTGAAAAATGATTATCTAAATAGAAAGGAAAATATTTAATTCCTGAACCTTGATAAAATTTAAAGAAGAACTCATAAAAATGCAATCTAAGAGTATTTAAAAAAACTAATAATCCCTCTAATAGGATAACTATCATATTTCCGAAGACTAAACCAATAAAATTGATTATTGCCACTCCAATACCTGTTCCTTGAATTAAATTGACCATTACATTTATTGAATATAATAAGGCAATATGAGCTAGGGCTAAAGCTAATAATCTGATATAAGAGGCAACATTACTCATAACAGATAAGACCGTATCAAATGCTTCAATTGAACCTTCACCTAATAATCCACCAAAAGATTCTTTTTGTAAATATGAAATTCCAAATAATTTTCCTAGAGGTTTTAGGATTAATAATAAAATCCCAGGTATTAACACCAATAAAATAGGGTATGGAAAAGCGAACCATGTAGAAAGGTCAAACCCAAATGAGAAAATTAAAATTGTTCCTCCCGTTAATAGAAAAATCTTTATTAGAGAATCACTAAATCCTAAATACTTTCTATGTTGTTCCCAATAGTTTAAAAATTGGATAAACCATCCTAAATTTATATGAAAAACTCCTATTATTATCGCAAAATAAAACACAGATAATATGTTATGTAATGGATTATAAAGAGTTATATTTAAAAAAGGAATTGTTATAGGTTCTAAATGCCATAAAACATTTCCGAAAATTTCAATGTCATGTAAACCAAAAAATTCTCCATATAAAAATCCTATAAAAAAAGAAGCCCAACCACAGAAAAAAATAATCCATGAAAAATTAACAATATCACCACCACGTTTTCTATAAACTAAAGCACCTATAAATCCTGCAATAATAAGAATTAGCCCATGACCAATATCTCCAAACATTAACCCAAATAAAATTGGAAAGGTAACAGCAATAATTGGGGTAGGATCAATTTCTGAATATGTAGGAGTACCATACATTTTCGTAAGTGTTTCGAAGGGTTTTGTTATAAAGGAGTTTGTCATAACTGTTGGAGTTAATTCGCGTAAATCTTGAGTGTCTTCAAGATCTTCTAAATTATCTTCTTCCTCTGCATATTCGCTTTGAGATTTCGGTTTAATTGTTGGTTTAGGTTTAGTTCCTTTTCTTAAATCATAAATTTCTTTTGTAGGACGTTTTTTAGAAATATCTATTGATTCTATTGTAATATTATCTTTAAATGTGTTAAATAAATATGTTAGAACATTATTTTTCTTTAGTAAAGGTACAAAAAACTTGAGAGTTAAGCGATCAGTTGGTTTTTTTTCAAATTGTTGATCTGCCCAATGATATTCCTCAATATTTTGTACAATTTCATTAATTCCAGCGAATTTTAACAAGTTATCTTGACCAAGTCGATTAAGCTCTTTATAATATCTTAATAGCATTTTTTCAATAAAATTAATCTCTTTATCAATTCTTGTATAGTTAATTCCAGTTTCTGTTAAATATTTCTTTACAATTGGAACTTCTTCGGAATGAATGATACGAATCCTCCCATTAAATTCATTTTCTTTATCTTTTGGATAAATTATATAAAACCCTATTCTATCCTTAGAAATTTCAAACGTCTCATAAAAATTGGGGAATTCAGTAAAAGCAAATAGATTTTTTAAATTATTTAAATTTTTAGAAAATGTAGTAAATATTTTAAACTTAAATTGTTTGAAATCAATAAGAGAATCTTTAGTTAAATTCAACTTCTCTAAGTTTTTATAACAAGCCTTTAGCATATTCATATTCTCTAATTCTATTGTGCCTTTATCAACATAACTTTTTAATTCATTAACTCTGTTAATATAAAAATCAATTTCTTCAAAAATATGGTTAATTAACTCTGCTAAATCTTTTGCTTTAAATTCTATTCTCTCAGATTCATTAATTTTTAGTTCTGAGAGAATAAAGTCAGTAATGTTAAGTTTTTTCAATAATGTATTTAGATTCTTTCTTAATATTTTAATGCTTTCTGAAAATGGTTCTCGTTCTTCTAATTCCTCTCTAATTTTTAATTTTTCTTTAGTTTTAATATGAACCAAATTTAAATTAGATAATTCAATCAGTAATTGATCTTTATAGTTTGGGTTTATTTCTGTTTTTATCAAACAAAATTCGTCCTTTTTCACCATGTTCGTCAATTTTAAGTTATTTTTTTATTTTTTAATAATTAGATCTTTAGTTTTTTTCAATCTAATATAACTTTCTCGATCAATCTCTTCCAAAATCTCTTTAATCTGTTTAATATTAGATTTTAACTTAGGAATTATCATATTTTTTAAACCGTTTATCCTACGATTTACTTTTTTAAAGTTTATAGCATGTTTTAATATTGAATCTTCAATTTCAGAAAACTTGATTATTTCGCTAAAAAAGATTTTCAAAGTAGTAATTAAATCGTCTAAATAATGACTTGTATTTTCGAATGTATACGCCGGTAGTTTCTCTTCCTGTATTAATTCATACTCAATTTGAGGAATTGTTATTCCCGCTTTCTTTATATATTGAATTTCAACCTTGGGGGTGTATTGAATCCTACTTAAATTACTTATTAAAAAAAGTTCATTCTTACCCATCTCTTCGTAAGTAAAATTTAATAATTTCAGAGATTCTTTAAATAAGGAGAGGAAATCTTCTCTTAACTTGATGTATTCTTTCCATACTTTTCTAAGCTGTATGATTAACTGTTCTCTTCTTAATTCCAAAAAATTTTCCCCTTTAGTAGCAAAATCTAATCTTTTCTTTAGACTTAACAAATTTGTTTTGCTAGGTTTTATTTCTCTAAAACTTATTCTTTACACCTTTTATTTAAAATATTTGTCAATAAATTTTTGATGAATTCTAATTAATTGATTTTGATTTAAATTCGTTAATATTTCCCAAGCGATATTAAGAGTATCAATAAAAGTTCGGTTCTCATCTGGTCGTTGATTCAAAAATTTTTGTTCAAAATCTATTCCATATTTTAGTAAATTCTTTTGATCATAGTTTAAACCATCTTCTCCTACTATTGAAATAAGATCCTTTACTTCAAGATAATTTGAATAGGAAGCTAATAACTGAGAGCTGATATCAGCATGATCCTCTCTTGTTTTATCTTTTCCAATAGCATCCTTCATTAATCGTGATATTGATGCTAAAACTTCGAAAGGAGGGTAAATTCCTTTCTTATGTAAATTTCGGCTTAAGACTAATTGCCCTTCAGTAATATAACCGGTAGTATCGGGGATAGGATGCGAGATATCATCATTAGGCATTGTTAATATAGGTATTTGAGTTATTGTCCCCTTTTTACCCTTTATTTTTCCAGTTCTTTCATAAATAGATGCAAAGTCTGAATATATATATCCTGGATAACCTTTTCTACTTGGAATTTCTTCCTTTGCAGAGCTAAGTTCTCTTAAAGCTTCAGCATAATTTGTCATATCAGTTAGAATAACCAGAACATGCATATCTTTTTCAAAAGCAAAATACTCTGCGGTAGTTAAAGCTACTCTCGGAATAATTAATCTTTCAATTATCGGATCATCTGCAAAATTTATGAATGAAATTATATTTTGGATAGTACCCCTTTCTTGAAAACTATTTAAGAAATAGATTGCTTCATCCTGAATAATCCCAATTCCACAAAATATAATCACAAAAGGCTCCTCTGAAGTTACTTTTGCTTGAGTTGCTATTTGAGCAGCCAATTTGTTGTGTGGTAATCCTTGTGCGCTAAAGATTGGAAGTTTTTGACCTCTTATTAAGGTAAATAACCCATCTATTACTGATATCCCTGTTTGTATAATATCTTCTGGATATTCTCTAGCATATGGATTAATTGGAACCCCATTAATATCTCTTTGAACATCAGTTAAAATGTCAGATTCCGAAACTATTTTTGTTTTTATATCAATCGGTTTACCTAATGAATTAAATGTTTGCCCAAACATATCTTTTGATATTTTTATATTAAAAACATCTTCTGTAAATATAATTTCAGCATTTTCTGAGGATAATCCAGTTGTATCTTCGAATACTTCAACAATAATTACATCTTCATCCATTTTTACAATTTGTCCTGTCCGTGTTTTGTTATCATCTGTTTTAATTTGTACTATCTCACCGTATTGAGCATCATGTTCATTTTTTAAAAATAATAATGGTCCAATAATTTGCTGAATTTTTCTATAAATTACACTCATTTTGATTTCAAAACTCCATGTGTTAATTTTAATGATTCTATTTGATTAAGTAATTTTTTTTTCAAATCTTCAATCTTATAGAAATCTGCATTAGCAACTGTACGGTTAATTCTCAAAATGTCATTTATTATTTTGAGAGCTTTAACATCTTCCGTAAAAAATCCTTTGTCTAAAAGTTCCTTACCTTCTTTATATAAAAGAAGAATAATTTTAATCATTCCTAAAAGTTTTTTCACATCCGTATAATTGTCAATGTTATCGAAGGCATTTTGAATTAAAAATCCATCTTTGATTAATTTAGCAATAAATAACGTTAATTGTTGATCTTCCGGTAAATTTTCTTCACCTATTAATTGAGTAATATACTTCAATTGATCATCTTGAGATAAGATATTGTTCACTTGTAGCCGACAATCAAACCAGTCTGCATCAATCTCTGTCCAATCTATATCTCTTTCATACCACCATTCCGAAATATAATCTGGGTAATTAGAATATGAACTTAACCAATTAATTGCAGGATAATGTTTTGAATAGGCCAATAATGGATCCAATGCCCAGATCCCCTGAACAAAATTTTTAGTTGTAGCTGTGACTGGTTCACTAAAATCTCCAGCAGGAGGAGAAATAGAACCAATAATGGTTAATGAACCCACCTTTTCCTCCTCAGTTCTACTCTGACCTAATAGCTTTACAATACCAGCTCTTTCATAAAAGCCTGACAGTTTTGATGGTAAATAAGCGGGATAACCTTCTTCTGCAGGCATTTCTTCTAATAATCCTGAAATTTCTCTTAATGATTCAGCCCATCTTGAAGTACTATCCGCAAGAACAGCAACATCATATCCCATATCTCTATAATATTCAGCAATCGTTACACCTGAGAAAATGCTAGCTTCTCGGGCAGAAACTGGCATATTAGAAGTATTTGCAATTAAAATAATTCGATTTAGTAAAGGTTGATCAGTTTTAGGATCAATTAACTCTGAGAATTGTTTTAGAACATCTGCGATCTCGTTTCCACGCTCCCCGCAACCTACAAATACAACAACATCCGCATCACACCATTTTGCTAAGGATTGTTGAATAACGGTCTTCCCCGTCCCAAAACCTCCTGGTACTCCAATTGTACCTCCTTTTGAAATGGGAAATAGTAAATCTATAACACGTATCCCCGTAATTAATGGCTCAATAGGACTTTTTCTTTCCATAAATGGTCGAGATATGGTAATTGGCCATTTTTGTAGCATTGAAAAAGATTTTTCTTTATTATTTATTTTTAATTTATAGATCTCATCAATAATTGTGAAGTCTCCCTCATCTGCAAGGAAAGTCAATTCTCCCGAAATATTTGGAGGTATCATAATTTTATGGTTTATTATTGGGGTTTCTTGGACGGTACCAATTATATCTCCTCCATTCACGTTTTTATTAATTTTATTATTTGGTATAAAATGCCATTTCTTTGAACGCGATAGGGAAGGAATTTTCAATCCTCTATGTAAACCCCCACTTTTAAAAAGATCAAAAGCTTCTTGTAACGGTCTTTGAATTCCATCAAAGAAATTTCTCAATAATCCAGGTGCTAATTCCATAGAAAGAGGTTCTTTTAAATTAACAACTTCTTCATTGATTCGTAGATTGTTAGTACCTTCGAAGCATTGACAAACTACATGGTCAGAATAAATCTGAATAACTTCTCCTAAAATATTATGTTTAGATATATTAATAAGATCATGAATTCGAATTTGGGATTCGAGTCCTTTAACTTTAATTAATGATCCAATGATTGCTGAGATATAACCTAGATCAGAATTGGTTTCAGAATTGGATTTGTTCATATAACTTTAAATATTCCGTTATTTTTTCTTTGTGTTTATTAATAAAATTTACAAATTCTTTTTCAATTTCTTTAATTTCTGAATCATTTACGATTTTAGCTATCTCCATTTGGATAAATGATGATGCTTTATTTATCAAATTATCAATAGTATAATCATAGGAGATGGTACCTCCCGTAAGTGATATTTTGAAACCACCTATGAAATCACGCGGGTCTTTATTAATTTCAACAGGATTTTTAAATAAATCTACAATTTTATCAAAATTTTTAATAAAGTAATTATAGTCATTTGAATTAAATATTATTTCGATTTCTTGAGGATTATCTATAGTATTTTTCACTTTTTCAATAGATTTTAATAAATAGTTAATATAACCAGAATAGTTTTTCTTAATTTTATTTTTAATAACTATAAATAAACTTACCTTTAGCTCTTTAATCAAGTTATTCTTTACACCTAGAAATTTCTCTTTCCCTTTCAAAAGCGTTGATGATAAGGATTGATTTAAGAACTGTTCATAAGTTTCTATAAGATGATCTTTTAATCTTAATGATCTTTCTTGACTTCTCTCAAAAAACCTTTTTTTTATTTCAGCTTTTTGAAATAATGTTTTTTGGTTCAATTCTTTGATTTCTTTTTCGGCTTTTTCGATTAAGTAATGCCCCAGGTTGCCAAAATGTTTTTTTAATTCTTTCTCTTCTGAAATTTTAACTCAACTCATTATATTAAAACAATTGCAGCTAATGCATCAACAATTTTCTTAAAAATGATATCTTCTCTCTCGATATTTGGTTGAAAAATATCTGGTAAAATAAAGATAAAGGGTTTTCTATTAGCTTTTTTATAATCTAGTAAAAAATCAATTGTTTCATTTGATAAAGGGAATGCTATTATCATCATGCCAATTGATGGTCTATTTATCAATTCTGAGAATTTTTTTAAGAAATCTTCTTCCGTTTTAACAAGTGTACCATCTAATCCTAAAAGTCCCAACATAGTGACTATTTCTTCTTCTCCTATGATATGGATTTTTTGAACCACCATTAGAAATCAAGTCCTACTTTTTCAATAATTAATTTTTGTAAATTTGCTATTTTTTTTTTAAAATCAACTTCAATTTTATTGATAGCGTCGCCTGAATCTTTTTCATACGTATTTGTTTCAACGTCAACCGCTAACGTTAGATTTCCAATAGCAGTATTTACGAGAACATTTATTTTGGTTATAAACTCGTCAAAATTTCTTGCTTGTTCTTCCCTAAATTGCTCGATATCTTTTAAATTGATGTTCTTAGCGTTTTTTATTAAATTGTCATAAACTCTTTCAATGTCCCTTATCCAATCAAATATTTCCATTATTTAACCCGATTTTTGTTTTATCTTTTTATTCTTCAAAGGTGTTTTATTTTAGGATTTTATATTTTTCATTGATAATCGAAACTAGATTTGGCAAAATGTATAAACGAATTTCTTTATCTTTTTTAATTAATACTTCTATAATCTTGAAAATAGTATGATAGTCAATATCATCGATTTTAATCTTAAAAGTTTTAAAAAAGTAATCCAAATAGAGAGTTTCAATTGACCAAATTAAATGATTTTCATCAATTTTAAATTTTAATAAATGTGACTTAAGTTCTTTTGTTTTGTTAAAATATTCATTAAGGTTATATATAAACTCATCTATATTAGATTGATTCAATAAATAAGCCAGTTTATTTTTATCTAAAAATAAATATGTATCAACTAAAAATTGTGATAATAAATTTCTTTCAATAGCATTTTTAATCCCTCTATATATTATATTTAAATTGTAAATCTCTGAAACATATCTCACATATAAAGAAATTATTACTTTTTCTTTTTGGTTTAAAAATTTTAACTCTTCTTTCAAATTATTATAATATAATTGATCTAAAAAGGCTTCAAGGACAAAAATTTCATTAGTATTTTTGAAATAAAGAATTCCTTCTCTTATTACTTTATTATATTTAGTATATTTCATGAATAATTGAATTTGATCTAAAGATGATATTTCA
>Ga0307378_10002160_pt1 | contig 30753 bp, 32 predicted proteins | sample UN1MG_FD_202238 | JGI IMG/M metagenome (GOLD analysis project Ga0307378, IMG submission 202238) | Soil microbial communities from Risofladan, Vaasa, Finland - UN-1 | ecosystem: Environmental > Terrestrial > Soil > Coastal area > Acid sulfate soil | place: Finland: Risofladan, Vaasa | collected... | reverse complement strand
CCTGGGCCCGCTTCAAGTATGTCCGCCACTGCGGCTACCGCTACGGCTACTAAGCCCAAGCCACGCAGAACGACGAAAAACAGCGGCGGTCCGTCTCATGACGGGCCGCCGTTCGCTTGCGCGCGGAGGGAACACCGTGGCGTCGGCCACGGGCGGCCTCGACTTTTTTCAACTTTCTTCGAAAATTACCGCTGATCCGTGACAGCCGTCACTGAGGGCCGGGCGGGTCTTGGGCATAGTGGGGTCAACAACGGGGGACGCACCGAGCCCCCTCATTCACATTCCGAAAGGACCGAACCGATGAAGAAGACCCTGATCGCTCTCGCCGCCGCCGCCACCGTCTCGCTTGGCGCCAATGGCGTTGCTTCCGCCGCTTCTACGGCCACGTCGGCCGCCAGCCTCGACATCACCGTCAAGACCGGCGTCTCGACCCAGGAAGTCGGCTACTACCACAATCGCTTCTATGGCAACTACGGCTACCACTACCAATACTGCAAGCACCTCTACTACAAGGGCTGGGTGCTGGATTCCCGCCGGGCCCAGATCGAGTATCTCCGCCACTGCCGCTACAAGTACAACTACTAAGCCCTACCAGCGAGTACGACGCTAAATAGCGGCGGTCCGTCATACGACGGGCCGCCGTTTGCTTGTGGGAAGGGCCGGACATCGGTGGGGGTTTTCCGGGGCCGTGGGCGATGCCACATTAGGGTTAGCCACCAACCGGCCAGCGGATGGATCGAGCCAATGGATGCACCTATGGATGACAAGACCCAGACCGAACTGGAAGCGGCCGCCTTCCGGCGCCTCGTCCAGCACCTGCGCGAACGCACCGACGTGCAGAATATCGACCTCATGAACCTCGCCGGCTTCTGCCGCAACTGCCTGTCGAACTGGTACCAGGACGCAGCCGAGGAAAAAGGCATCGCGATGGAAAAGGCCGCCGCGCGCGAGACCGTCTACGGCATGCCCTACGCGGAATGGAAGGCCAAGCACCAGACCGACGCAAGCGACGAGCAGAAGGCCAAGCTCAAGGAAACCCATCCCGGGCATTGAAGGCGCAGCCCGGCTTCCGCCCCTGTATTCGGCCCCATCGGCCCCGCATTAGCGTAGACTGAAGGGTAGACTGACGCCAAACGGCGGTCCGCCGTTGGCGGACATGTGCGGGTCTGGGCACGCCCGGGAGGGGCGACATGCGCAAAATCTCGAAATGGATTGTCCCGGCGTTGCTGATAGTGGCGTTGCTCCTGGGCTGGCGGTATCTGCTGCCCGATGGCGCCGGGCCGAACCAACAGCCGCGGATCGCCTATTCGCAGTTCAAGTCCATTGTCGCGCAGGGCGAGGTCGCCAAGGTGACCATGCGCGAGCGCCAGATCACCGCCGCCCTGAAGCGGCCGCTGGCGCTGCTGCCCGGCAAACCGGCCGTCAGCGGCCTGCGCACCACGGTTCCGTCAATCGGCGACGATAGCCTGTTGCCGGCAATGGAGAAGGCCGGCGTCGAGATCGGCGTGAGCCCGGCCGAAGGCTCCGGGCTTTCGCAGATCCTGATCGGCCTGCTGCCAATCATTTTGATCATCGCGGTCTATGTCTGGCTCTGGCGCGGGGTCTTTCGCAACATGACCGGCGGGCTTGGCGGCGGCGGCGGCGGCGGGATCGACAAGTTCCTCGACCGCCCGGCCCTGCGGGAGCGCAAGAAGGGGTCGAAAGTCACCTTCGACGATGTCGCCGGCCAGGAAAACGCCAAGCGCGACGTCTCCGAGCTGCTCGATTATCTGCGCGACCCCGGAAAATATCTCGAGCTGGGCGCGGATATCCCGCACGGCGTGCTGCTGGTCGGCCCGCCCGGCACCGGCAAGACGCTCCTTGCCCGGGCGCTGGCCGGCGAGGCCGAAGTGCCGTTCTTCTCGATCTCGGCCTCGGCCTTCATCGAGGTCTTCGTCGGCGTCGGCGCCTCGCGCGTACGCAAGATGTTCGACGGCGCCAAGAAAAACGCCCCCGCCATCATCTTCATCGACGAGCTCGACGCGATCGGCCGCATCCGCGGCACCGGCATCGGCGGCGGCCACGACGAGCGCGAGCAGACGCTCAACCAGATCCTCGCCGAGATGGACGGCTTCGAAGGCCACGAGGCGGTGATCGTGCTGGCCGCCACCAACCGCCCCGACGTGCTCGACCCGGCCTTGATGCGCCCCGGCCGCTTCGACCGCCATGTCACGCTCGAGCTGCCCGACAAGGCGGCGCGCGCCGCCATCCTCAAGGTCCACATACGCGACGTGCCGCTCGCCGGCGATGTCGATCTTGCGGTGATCGCGGCGGGTACGCCCGGCTTTTCCGGCGCGGACCTGAAGAATTTGGTCAACGAGGCCGCCATGTTCGCGGCGCGTGAAAGCGCCGCAAAGGTCACCGCCCGCCACTTCGACGAAATGCGCGACAAGGTGATGATGGGTGCGGTGCGCGCGCTGGCGATCCAGCCCGAGGAGCGCCACCGCCTTGCCGTCCACGAGGCCGGCCACACACTGGCGGCGCATTTCCTGCCCCATGCCGACCCGCTGCACAAAGTCACGATCATCCCGCGCGGCATGGCCTTGGGCGCCACCCAGTTGATGCCCGAGGAGGAGCGGCACACGCTGCCGGAAGAGTATCTGAAGGACCGTTTAGCGATGCTGCTCGCCGGACGCAGCTCGGAGAGGGTGTTGCTTGGCTCGGTCTCGTCCGGCGCCGACGACGATATCCGCCAGGCCACCGTGCTGGCCCGCGCCATGGTCACGCGCTGGGGCATGAGCGAGGAAATCGGCCCGATCGACCTGCGCGAGAGCGAGGAGCACCCCTTCCTCGGCCGCGAGATCGCCCAGCCCCGCCATTTTTCCGACCAGACGGCGCACGAGGTCGACCGCGAAGTCGCCGAGTTGCTGCGCGAGGCCGAGACGCGCGGTGTCGCGCTGATCGGCAAGCACCGCGCCGGCCTCGACACGCTGATCGCGGCACTGGAGGACAAAGAGACGCTCGAGCGCGGCGAGATCGAAACCTGCCTGGGTCCCGGTCGGCCGCGCAAGGCGCCGGTGCGGGCGGAGGATGTGGCCAGGGATCAAGCCAAGAAGCCGGATATGACGCGGGACGAAGAGGAACCGGAGCCGCCCCACGAATCGCCCGCCTCGAAAGGCGCGCGCACAAGCGCGCACAAGGTCAAGCCGGTCTGAGGCCGCTCCGAGCTATCTGCGCAGGCAGTGGCAAGACCAACTGCACACAAACAGAGGATCAACCATGGAGCCCGACGACGCCACGCGCCAACGCCCGGAATACACCCAGCTCGAGGAGCTTTACGGCCAGCTTGGGATCGGCCCGAAAAAGCGCCGCTCGTTCGGCGGCTCGCTCAAGGTTTTCGCGTTAAGTGCATCGGGCGACGCTTGGCTGGATTCGCAAATCGGCTACCTCAAGACCACGACAATTTTGCAGTTCTGCGCAATCGCGCTGACAGTTGTCGGGGTGCTCCTGTATTTCACCAGGCCCTTCGGTTCGGCAACCGGCCTGGTCCTCGTCGTTCCGGTGACGCTGGGGATATGGTCACTCCTGCGCGCCAAGAATGGCGCCAAAGCCTTCTTTCACCAGGGCCAGCCATAGCCCGGGACGCCCCTACTCGGTCGCCCGCATCCGGCGCAGCGGCTTGGTCGGCTTGGCGAAGGCCTTGTCGGGGCCGGTCTTGCGGATGAAGGCGAGCAGCGCCTTGCGCTTGGCGGTGATGATGACGCCGTTATTGTCGACGAGGCGGCCGGCAAGGCGGCCTTCCTTGACCGCGTCCTTGAAGACATCGTTCTTCATGAAGGCGATGCGAAGGCCGTTTTTTCTCAGCCAGTAGCGCATGATAAAGCGCTTGGGCGTTCCGGTCTTCCAGGCCGTGCGGTCGACCAACGTTAGATTGATGAAATTGGCCTTGCCGAGACGCGTCGTGTGGCCGAAGTAGCGCACGAACTGTACCGGCGGACTATCATTGTCGTCCAGCCGGTGTGGCTTCAATTCGGTCCAGATCACGCTGAACCGCCCGTCCTTGGTGCGGCGCACGGAGAGGACGACCACTTCCCGGGCGTCGCGCTCCAGCATGTACCAGGTGCCGACAAGGCGTTTGTCGAGCGGCTGGGCGAGGCGATCGGAGAGAAAAGTCTCGGTCTCGGGCACGCAGGCGGTGGCGAAGAACGCGGCGAATACGACGATAATCCGGGCTGATCTGAGCATGGGGGTGTCCTCGGTCTTGCGGTGACGCGTGTCTATCCAGACGGACAAAGCGCCAGCGATCGGATCATTTTACCCCGGCATGGTTAACCAGTGGCGAAGCGCCAGGTCGCCGGCGATCCCCCTTCGCTGGATCAGTCGGCCGCTGGATCAGTCGCCCGACCGATCATTCGTAGAGCAGATCCGCTGGGTTGGTGTGGAACATGCGCTTGATCGCCGCCTCGTCGAGGCCCTCCTCCAGGAGCAGTTGGCAGACGATCCGCAGGCCTTCCACCTCCGGCGGGTTATGGAGTTGGCCACAATCGCTCGACAGGACCATGCGCTCTGGGCCGATCTGGCGGATCGCGCCCGCGAAATCCTTGATCGAAACGCGCCACCAGCGTGGCAGTAGCTCGCCGGCGGTGTAGTTCACGTAGACGCCGTGGTCGGCAAGCGTCTGCTGCTGCTGCACGTCGAGCTTGGAAAAGAATGGGTGATCGACGACCAGCTTCTTGACCTTGTGCTTCTTGGCCTCGGCGATGACCGCCTCCATCTCCTCGAAGGCGACATGACCGAAATTGAAGATCACGTTGGCCTGGCCGACCAGGTCGAGGATCACCCCCACCTCCGGCATGAGCGTGCCGTCCGCATCGAGCAGGTCGATGCGCGGTTGCTTTAAGGTGTAGTCGGAGAGACCGCCCTTGATCGTCAGGCCGGTGCCGTGCTGGCCGACGACGCCGGTAAGCTTTTGGTGGTTCGTGGAGTCGATGGTGGGCAGATAGATCTGCCGAACCCCGTACTTGATTGCCGCCTCCACCGCGTTCGGGTTCACGCCGCCGACCTGCAGGTTGCAGACGATGCTGCCAAAGACATCGATGCCCGACACCTCCTTGGCGGTCGTCAGCGCCATCTGCGCGGTCGGAAAGTTGTGGCATTTTAGGCAGATCGCCCGCATGCCGGCAGTTCGCGCGGCGCGTGCGACCTCGTTGTGATCCTGGATACGTTCATACAAATCGGGTCCCTGATGGACATGGATATCCACGCCGCCATACATGAGTTCCAGATCCTGTCGCATCGTTTTTCTCCGCCCGTGCCGGCTTGGCGATCAGACCGATGGTGCGAGCCAGCTTGCCCTTGTCAGTGTAACCAAGCCCAAGCGTCTTCAACAGCGGCCAGACCGCCTGCATGCTGCAAGCCCATCGCTGCCCAATCGTAGCATCAAGAATTCGCTTCACGAGATCGGGATTGGCGATAGGCTGGATGTCGAGGATGCGCGCCCCCGCGTGACCCGGGGGAAACGCAAAAAGGGAGAACCCATGACCAAGCAGCAGATCAACACCCAGAAGGTCAGCGAGCCGAGCGGCCACTTCTCGCAAGGCATCGCGATCAAGGCGTCGGGCACGCTGGTTTTCCTGTCGGGGATGACCGCCCGCAAACCCGACGGCTCGATCGCAGGCATCGGCGATATCGAGGAACAGACGCGGCAGGTCTGTGAAAATCTGAAAGCGGCGGTCGAAGCGGCCGGCGGGTCGCTCGACGACATCTGCCGGGTCGACGTCTATATCCGGAACATGGAGCACTTCGACCAGATCCACAAAATCCGCCGCCAATACTTCACGGCGCCGCCGCCGGCCTCGACGATGGTGGAGGTGACGAAGTTCACCTCGCCGGACTATCTCATCGAGATCAACGCGATCGCCGTCCTCAGCGATGGCTGAGCGGGCGGAACCGGCACCCGGGACACCGGCGCGAAAAGCCGCCCAGCGGCTTCCGCTGCGAGCGACCATGCTCTAGGTCTTGTGTCCGGTCAGCCTTGAAGCGGGGGGAGCGATGGCGCAGACGAGCGAGCACGGGCAGGCCGGCGCGGCCCACCGGGATATGCCGCCGCCGATCAATTTCGCGAACCTTATCTGGGTGGCCGCGGCGCTCGCGGTGATGGTCGGCGGGATCCTTGCCCACGACCGCTGGCTGCTCAACTTCGTCCATGTCATGACCGGCGTGCTGTGGACCGGGATCGACCTCTTCATGGGCTTCGTGGTGGGGCCCATCATGCGCCGGATGGACCCCGCCTCGCGCACCGCACTGACCACGCGGCTGGTGCCCCGCATGCTGTTTCTGATGCCGACGCTCTCGATTTCTGGCGGCACCTCGGGCTGGTTTCTGGCCGAGCAGCTGGGATATTTCGATCTCGCGGCCCCGGCGCTCTATTGGGTGATCGCCGCGGTCGCAATCCTGGTCATCCTCACCGTCCAGGGCCTTGGCTTCCTTCTGCCGACCAATGTCCGCGTTTATCTGGAGCTCAGGAAAGACCAGCCCGACGCGGCGCGGATCGCCAGGCTGATGCGCGCCTACATCTACGTGATCGCTTCGCAAGGCGTGCTGCAGGTCGTGATGATCGTGATCATGGCGCGCTTCGTCTCGGGCCTTTGAAGCACAGCGAAAGCGAGCGGAAACAATTATGTCCCAGAATGATTTCATGCGCCGGGCGATCGCGCTGTCGCGCGAGGGCATGGACAAGGGCAGCGGCGGGCCCTTCGGTGCGGTGGTTGTGAAGGACGGCGAGATTATCGGCGAAGGCTACAACCGGGTGTTGGAGACCAACGATCCGACCGCCCATGCCGAGGTCGTCGCGATCCGCAATGCCGCCGCCGCGCTCGGCCGGTTCTCGCTGGAGGGCTGCGTGATGTACTGCATCGGGCTGTCCTGCCCGATGTGCATGGCAAGCATCTACTGGGCGCGGATCGACCGGCTGTATTATGTTTTGCCGCCCGAAGAGGCCGAAGAGATCGGCTTTGACGACAAATACTTCTTCGACGAGCTTGCCAAGCCGGTCGAGGACCGCGACTTCCCGGCAATCGCGATGCCGGCGCTCTATGACGAAGCGCGCGCGGTCTATCAGATGTGGAAGACCAAAAGCGACAAGACGCCCTATTGAGGGCGGCTTGATTTGCATCGGCATGGATAGCGGCTAGTTTTGCGGTCTCGATGCGTTGGATGAGAAAACGCCCATGGCAGCGAAGAACCTCGATGAGCTGAACGAGATGATGATGCCGTTCGCCAAGCTCCTCGGCATCCGGCTCACGCGCGCCGAGCCCGATCTCTTCGAGGCCGAAATGGAGGTGCGCGACGATATGTGTACCCTGCCGGCGATCCTGCATGGCGGCGCGCTGATGGCCTTTGCCGACACGCTCGGCGGCATCGGCGCCTTCGCCAATATGGGGCCCGACAACAAGGGCACCGCCACGATCGAGAGCAAGACCAACTTCATCGCCGCCGCCCCGGCCGGCACCACGGTGATCGGCCGCTGCACGCCGCTTCACAAGGGCCGGCGCACCCATGTCTGGCAAACCCGCATCGAGACCCAGGAGGGCAAACTGGTGGGGTTGGTCACGCAGACCCAGCTGATGACGTAGAACCGCCTCAGAAGCGCTCCGCCCAGGGGCGCAGATCGAGCTCGTGGGTCCAGGCCGACCGCGCCTGGCGGTGCAGGTGGAGATAATTGCCCGCCATGGCGTCGGGGGCCAGCAATCCGTCGGGGCCAGCATCCTTCATCATCGCCCGGCCGCGCTCGGTGTCGATCACCCCGTCGAGGACGATATGGGCGACATGGATGTTTTCCGGCCCCAGCTCGCGCGCCATCGACTGGGCAAGCGCGCGCAGGCCGAACTTGCCGACTGCAAGATTGTGGAACTTGGCGCCGCCGCGCAGGGAGGCCGTCGCACCGGTGAAAATGATCGTGCCCGAGCCGCGCGCCTTCATCGCCGCCGCCGCCGCGCGGCCGACGAAGAAGCCGGCCAGGCAGTTGATCTTCCATGAGTCCTCGAAATGGTCGGCCTCGGTCTCCAGCACGCTCATGATCGAAAACGTGCCGGCGTTGAAGACCACGACGTCGGGCACGCCGAGATCCTTGGCGACCGCCGCGAACAGCGTTTCGACCTGATCTTCGTCCGTGGCGTCGCAAGCATAAGCTTTGCCGCCGATTTCATCGGCCAGCGGCCGGACCGTGTCGGTCTTACGCGCGGCCAGCGCCACGGCCATGCCGCCGGCGGCGAACGCCCGCGCCAGCGCCGAGCCGAGCGCCGGGCCGACGCCGACAATGAGAGCGGTTTCCTTGGAGGCCATGATGATCGATATCCCTCGCGTTCAGCTTCAGGCGTCGGTAACCGCGATCTCGTCCATGCGGTTGGGGTAGAACGCCACATAGTCCTTGATCTCGGCGACCTCGTCGAAGGGGCGCTCGTAAGACCAGACGGCATTCTCCGACGACTTGTCGCCGACCGCGATCGTCCAATAGGAGGCATCGCCCTTGAACGGGCAATGGGTGCTGTGATCGGTGCGGTTGAGGACTTCCGCGCGAACGTCGCCGCGCGGCAGATAGTAGGCGGGCGGATACTTGGCCTCGTGGAGCGTGATCGCGGCCGTCGATTCGGCGATGGTCTCGCCGTTGAAGACGACGCGCACGCGCTTGCCGTCATGTGACAGCGTTACCGTGTGCTCGGGATGCTTGATGAAACCCGGGCCCGGGCCGGCGGTCTCGTTTGTGGTCATGGTGTCTCCCTTAATCGCGGGGGTATCCCCTACTCTGCTGCCTGCGCCTTTTTGGCCTTCTCCGGATCGCGGAAGAGTTCCAAGAGATGCGCCTGGTGGACCGCCGCCGCCTCCATCGCCCGCTCCTTGATGTGGCCGTAGCCGCGGATGACCTCCGGCGTGCGGGCGATCTCGACGGCGATGCCGTGGTTCTCTTTCTTCAATCCCGCGATGATCTCCTCGATCGTCGCCTCGTACTGCGTGACCAGCGCGCGCTCGGCCTTGCGCTCGGCGGTGTAGCCGAAAACGTCGAAGCGGGAGCCGCGCAGGCGCTTCAACTTAGCAAGTAGCTTGAAGGCGGTGAAGACCCAGCGCCCGTAGGCGCGCTTTTGCAGCTCGCCAGTTCTGGGATCGCGCGAGGCCAGGAGCGGCGGCGCGAGGTGGAACTGGAGCTTGTAGTTGCCCTCGAAGGCCTGGCCGAGCGCCTTGCGGAAATCGCCATCGGTGTAAAGCCGCGCCACCTCGTACTCATCCTTGTAGGCCATCAGCTTGTAGGCGTAGCGCGCGACCGCCTGCGTGAGATCGGTCACGCCCTTGGCGAGCTTTTCTTCGGCCGTGCGGACGCGGCCCACCAGCGCCTCGTAGCGCGCCGCGTATTTTGCGTCCTGATAAGCGGTGAGGTCGGCGATGCGGCGCGCCACCATCTCGTCGAGATCGGCCGAGAGCACGCGGTCGGCCGGGCGCTCGCTCTGGGGCGCCGCGATACGCGCGACGGTTTCCAGATCGACCGCGGCGCGGCGGCCCCACAGGAAGGCCTCCTTGTTGGCATCGACGGCGACGGCGTTCAGCTCGATCGCGCGCATGATCGCGGCTTCGGCGAGCGGCAGCATTCCGCGCTGCCAGGCATGGCCGAGCATGAACATATTGGCGGCGATGGCATCGCCCATCAGCGCCGTGGCGATCCGCGTCGCATCGAGGAAGTCAACCGAGTTGTGGCCAACGGCATCGCGGATCTGGCCTTCGAGCGCGGCTGCCGGGAACTGGAGATCGGGCTGGCGGGTGAAGTCGGCGGTGGTCGCCTGATAACTGTTGATGACCGCCCGCGTACGCGACTTTGCCATGCGGGTGAGCGCATCGGTGCCGCCCGCCGTCACCATGTCGCAGCCGATCACCGCATCGGCCTCGCCGGCCGGGATGCGCACGGTGTGGATCTTTTCGGGATCGTCGGCAATACGGATATGCGAGAGCACGGCGCCGTTCTTCTGCGCCAGCCCCGTCATATCGAGGATCGTCGCGCCCTTGCCCTCCAGATGCGCCGCCATGCCGATGATCTGTCCGACCGTGATGACGCCGGTGCCGCCGATGCCGGTGATGACGATGCCGTAGGGCGCCTTGCAGGACGGAAGCTCGGGATCCCCGACCGGCGGCGGCGCCTCCGTCACTTGGGCGGCTTCGCGCCTGCGCGGGCGCCCGCCAAGCACCGAGACGAAAGACGGGCAGAAGCCCTTCACGCAGGAATAGTCCTTATTGCAGTTCGACTGGTCGATGGCGCGCTTGCGCCCAAACTCGGTTTCCAGCGGCGTGACCGAAACGCAGTTCGATTTCTCGCCGCAATCGCCGCAGCCCTCGCAGACCCGCTCATTGATGAAGATGCGCTTGGGCGGATCGGGGAAGGCCTTGCGTTTGCGCCGGCGGCGCTTTTCCGCCGCACAGGTCTGGTCGTAAACCAGCACCGAGACGCCGGGCCAGTCGCGCAACTCGCGCTGCACGGCGTCGAGGTCGTCGCGGTGATGGATGGTGACGCCGGGCGCAAAGCCGGCATTGACCGGATACTTGTCCGGCTCGTCGGTGACGACGGCGATGCGTTTCACGCCCTCGGCCCAGACTTGGTGCGTGATCTGGGGCACTGTGGGCTGGCCCTCGACGGGCTGGCCGCCGGTCATGGCGACAGCGTCGTTGTAGAGGAGCTTGTAGGTGATGTTGACGCCGGCGGCGACGGTGGCGCGGATCGCCAGGATGCCGGAGTGGTAGTAGGTGCCGTCGCCCAGATTAGCGAAGATGTGCTTCTCGTCCGAGAACGGCGCCTGGCCGATCCACGGCGTGCCCTCCGCGCCCATATGGGTGAAGGTCGCGGTCGAGCGGTCCATCCACAGCGCCATGGTGTGACAGCCGATGCCGGCGGTGGCGCGGCTGCCCTCGGGCACGCGGGTCGAGGTGTTGTGCGGGCAGCCGGAGCAGAAATACGGAATGCGCTGGAAGTCGGTCTGGCGCTTGGCGAGCGAGGCGTTCTTTGCCTCGAGGAATTTGAGCCGCTCGTCGATCGCCTCCGACTTGTGAAAGCGCGCGAGGCGCGCGGCGATCGCCTTGGCCACCATGCCCGGCGTGAGGCCGCCCGTCGACGGCAGCAGCCATTCGCCGTTTTCGTCGAATTTGCCGACCACGCGCGGCCGCACGGCCGCGTCCCAATTGTAGAGCTGCTCTTTCAACTGGTTCTCGACAAAGGCGCGCTTTTCCTCAACGACGATGATTTCCTCAAGCCCGCGCGCGAATTCGCGGATGCCCTGGGGCTCGAGCGGCCAGGGCATGCCGACCTTGTAGAGCTTGATGCCGATATCGGCGGCTTGCGCGTCGGAAATCCCCAGATCGCCGAGCGCCTCGCGCACATCGGCATAAGCCTTGCCCGAGGCGACGATGCCGAGGCGCGGCTTCTTGCTGTCGAGGATGGTCTTGTCGATGCCGTTGGCGCGCGCGAAGGCCAGCGCGGCGTAAACCTTGTGATGGTGCAGCTTGATCTCGGCGCCGAAACGGTCGTCGCGGATGTCGATGTTGAGCCCGCCCTCGGGGATCGTGAAATCGTCGGGCGCCGTGAGCGCGAAGCGCGCCGGGTCGACCGCCACCGTGCTGGCGCTCTCGGCGATCTCGGCCACCACCTTCAGGCCGACCCAGCAACCCGAGAACCGCGACATCGCCCAGCCCATCAGGCCGAAATCGATCATGTCCTGGACATTGGCCGGGAACAGCAGCGGCGACATCACCGAGGTGAAGATGTGATCGGTCTGGTGGACCACCGTCGAGGAACTCGCCGTGTGGTCGTCGCCGACACAGACCAGCACGCCGCCATACGGGCTGGTGCCGTGATTGTTGCCGTGACGCAGCGCATCACCCGAGCGGTCGAGGCCCGGCCCCTTGCCGTACCAGAGGCCGAAGACGCCGTCGTAGTTGGCGTGCGGGAAGAGGTTGAGCTGTTGGCTGCCGAGGACCGCGGTCATCGCGAGATCCTCGTTCAGCCCCGGCTCGAAATGGATGTGGTTGTCTTTCAGATGCTGGCGGGTGCGCCACAAGGTGAGGTCGAACCCGCCGAGCGGCGAGCCGCGATAACCTGAAATGAACCCTGCGGTATTGAGCCCGGCCGCAAGATCGAGCTGGCGCTGCATCATCGGCAGGCGCACCAGCGCCTGGATGCCGGTGAGAAACACCCGCCCTTCCTTCGCGGTATAGCGGTCGTCGAGCTTGGCTTCCTTAAGCGTGGCTGCCATTGCGGCCATCATGCGTCCCGTCCCGTCAGGTTCCTACCGTCGCCTGGAAGGAAAGTAATACCGATGTGGCCGGGCGGCAATCGGGGGCGGTCCGATTGGCGGTTCGCGCGGGGCTTGGAGACATTGAGTGCGCCTTCCATCCTTCGAGGCTCGCATGCGCTCGCACCTCAGGATGAGGCCTGTTGTTGCTCCAATATCGTCATTCCCGCGAAAGCGGGAATCCATCTTCCATGCAACCAAGCCCGGCAGCATCCATGGACCCCCGCTTTCGCGGGGGTGACGACCCTATTTGCTACTACTCAAAAACCTCCCTCGAAGGCTGCACGATGCTGTCCCTAAACCGACATACCGGCAAAGAAGAGCGGCCGGGCGGCGGGCGGAACATCCAGCGCGACGCGGCCCTCGACGTCGCCGCCGAAGTAACTGAGCGGCGCGTTGAACCCGCCGGCCAAGGCCAGCATCGCTTGGTTGTCGGCCTGGGTGAAGAACATGATGCCGGCGAGCCCCCGCGCCCGGGCCTCGCCGGTCGCGCGATCCAGAAGCCTCCGGCCGATGCCGCGGCGGCACCAGGATTGCTCGACCGCCGCCGCAAGCTCACCGTCGCCGCCAAGCCATTCGATGTCCGGCCAGGCCAGATGGGCCGCACCCCGCACGGCGCCGTCCTCGATATGGGCGAGCACCAGCGCCCGCGACCAGTCGATCGCAGCGACGAAATTTCTCAGCGACCGGTTGTCGATCGGACGCGCAAAGCGCAGGCGGCGGCTTTCCGGATCGAGGCGGATCAAATGGGCGAGATAGGCCCCGGCCTCGAACGAGAGCAGCGGGCGGATGACGGGCTGGGCTAGTGCCGGCACAGCCGCCTCGACGTCGGCGCTGTCCGCTCCAGCGTATCGCGCGCCGAGACGATGGGCCCACGGGCATCGCAAGCGATCGCGCAGATGGGTCAGCGACGCATGCTCTGATAAACGAACGTTCGTTTTGATCATTTGGATTTTCAGAGGCTTGCGGCTACGGGATGCCATGGCGATTGAAGGCCTGGTGTTGCCGGCGGAGGATCAGTGCGTCGCCACGGACGCGGCCGACGCAACGGCGCGAGGGGCGCCCTCGCGGGCGTCCTTCAGCAGGCGGCGGAAGGCGTCGCGCGCGTAGGATCCGGCCTTGGGGTCGCGCAGCAGCCGCTGGGCATTATGGTAGCCGAGTGCGATCGCATAGACGTCGTGGGCGAAGGCGCGGGGGTTGAGATCATCGCGGAAATCGCTCTGGGCGACGGCCTTCTCTGCCGCGGCGGCGAGCACGCCAAGCCAGCTTTGCTGGGCCCAGACCAGATAGTCGCGCACCGGTCCCTCACGGTCGTCCCATTCAACCTGGGCGGCGACGAAGGGGCAGCCGCCGGACAGCGTCTCGGAATTGGCCCAGTGGAGCCAGTTTTCGACCAGCGCGATGAGCCGGCGCAGACCCCGCCTTTCGGCGTGCGAGGGCTTGATGACCTGGGCGGAAAACAACGCCGAGGCAGCCTCGAGCACGGCAAGCTGCAGCGCCTCCTTGGAGCCGAAATGGGCGAACAGCCCCGATTTCGACATGCCCGTCTCGGCCGCCAACGCGCCAATCGACAACGCCTCCAGGCCCCTGACTGTGGCAAGATCAAGGGCCTGATTGACAATGGCTTCGCGGGTTCGGTCGCCTTTTCGCATGAGCCATAAATAGTACGAACGTTCGATTATGTCAAGGATCATTCCCGCAGCTTGATCGAGTGGTCCAAGCAGCCGAGACTAATCGAACGCCGGTCTGGCTGTTGGCGTCTGTGCATCGTCCTGGAGGGAGCTATCAATGACCGACCGCGCGCGGGAACACGAGGGTGGCTGCCTTTGCGGCGATATCCGATATCGGACCGGTGTCGAGCCCGTTCGGATCACGATTTGCCATTGCCGCTTCTGTCAGCGCGCGACCGGTTCCGCATACTTCGTCGAGCCCATCTTCGGACGCGAGGATTTCAGAATCGTGGCCGGTGCTCCCAAGGTGTATCTTCATCGCTCGGAAGGCAGCGGCAAGACGGTGTTCGTGAATTTCTGCGGATCCTGCGGAACCAAGCTGTTCCTGGGTTTCGAGCGCTTCCCTGATGTGGTCGGCGTCTATGCCGGCACTTTCGATGATCCAGTCTGGTTCGAGCAGCTGGCCGATAACTCAAAGCATATCTTTCTCGAATCGGCCCGCCGGGGCACGATCATACCGCCCGGCATCGACACCTACCGCCGGCACGCAACCGAGATTGACGGCACGCCAATCGAGCCCGAGATCTTCAAGGAACCGCACGTCATCTAAATCTGCGGGCATATGCACGGCGATCAGGCCTGGTTCGCGCGTCGAAGGATTTCCATTCCCGCCGGCAGGACTAGGTTAGTCGGCAATCAGAATCACAAGGACGAAAGGAGCGCAGGATGGGCCAGCTGGTGGACGGCAAGTGGCAGGCGGACGGGGCCGATACGCGCAAGACGGACGGCAAGTTCAAACGCACCGAGGCCGCCTTTCGCAACTGGGTGACCAGGGACGGCAGCCCCGGCCCCACCGGCGACGGCGGCTTCAAGGCCGAGCCGGGGCGCTACCACCTCTACGTCGCCTATGCCTGCCCGTGGGCGCACCGCACGCTTATGGTCCGCGAGCTGAAGGGCCTGACCGACGCCATCGACGTTTCGATCGTCCATCCCTTCATGGGCAAGATGGGCTGGAGCTTCGACAAGGACGGCGACGCCCAGGGCGATCCCCTTTTCGGCGCCAAATACATCCACGAGATCTACATTCGCGGTCTGGCCAACTACACCGGCCGCGCCTCGGTGCCGGTGCTGTGGGACAAGGCGCGCGGCACGGTGGCGTCCAACGAGTCGTCCGAAATCATCCGGATGTTCAATTCCGAATTCGACGAATGGGGCGACCCGTCGGTCGACCTCTATCCCGAGCCCCTGCGCGCGGATATCGACGCGGTCAACGAGGGCATCTACCACAACCTCAATAACGGCGTGTACAAATGCGGCTTCTCCACCTCGCAGGAAGCCTACGAGGTGGCCTTCCATGCGCTCTTCGGCGAGTTAGAGGGGCTGGAGGCGCGCCTCGCCACCAATCGCTACCTCGTCGGCGACCGCATCACCGAGGCCGACTGGCGGCTCTTCGCCACGCTGGTGCGCTTCGATCCGGTCTATTTCGGGCACTTCAAGTGCAACAAGCGGCGCATCTACGACTACCCGAACTTATGGAACTACACCAAGGAGCTCTACCAGGTGCCGGGCATCGCGGCGACGGTCGACCTCGACCATATCAAGCGGCATTACTATTCCAGCCACGAGACGGTGAACCCGACGCGGATCGTTCCGCTCGGCCCCGAGATCGACTTCACAACGCCGCATGACCGCGCGCGGCTGAAGGCTGCATAGACCGGACGGAGATAAAGCATGATCGAGCTTCGCGCCTTTAAGGACCTCGGCCGCTTCGAGAATGACTGGCTGAAATCGCGCTTCCATTTCAGCTTCGCCGAGTACACCGACCCCGAGCGGATGGCGCACGGACCCTTGCGGGTCTGGAACGACGACATCATCGTGCCCGGCGGCGGCTTTGCCATGCACAGCCATCGCGACATGGAGATCATCACCTATGTGCGGCGCGGCGCCATCACCCATGAGGATCATCTGGGCAACAAGGGCCGCACCGAGGCGGGCGATGTCCAGGTAATGCATGCCGGCACTGGGATCCAGCATTCGGAATACAACCACGAGGCCGAACCGGCCGAGATCTTCCAGATCTGGATCCTGCCGGCGAGCGAGGGCGGCGCGCCGGGATGGGCCGCGCGGGAATTCCCCAAGGCCGATCGGTCCGGCGCGCTGGTGACGCTGGCCTCGGGACGGCCGGGCGCCTCAAACGCCCCAAGCGCACCAAGCTCCGATGGCGACGAGGCGTTGCCGATCAATCAGGATGCGAGCATGCTGGCCGCCACGCTCAATGCCGGGCAGAGCGCAACCCACGATATCGCCCCAGGCCGGCGCGCATATTTGGTGGTCGCCGCGGGCGCGATCGAGGTGAACGGAGTGGCGATGAATGTGCGCGACGGGGCGGCGATCGAGGACGAAGCGAGCCTCGCCATCACCGCACGCGCCGACAGTGAGATCATCCTGATCGACCTGCCGTGAGCGGCGCCCAAGCGATGACCCCGCCCCTGCCCTCGCTTTTCATTTCGCACGGCGCGCCGACCCTGCCGCTGGAAGACATCCCGGTCACTCATTTTCTGAGGGGGCTGGCAGACACGTTGCCGCGGCCGCGCGCGATCTTGATGGTCTCGGCGCATTGGGAAACCCCGAGGCCGACGCTCGGCGGCGACACCAATCCCAAGACCATCCACGACTTCTACGGCTTTCCGGACGCGCTTTATGAGCTGGCGTATCCAGCACCGGGGGCGCCTGAGCTGGCGGCGCGCACCGCGGCGCTGCTGGAGACGGCGGGGTTCGAGGCACGGATCCATCCACGCCGCGGCCTTGATCACGGCGCCTGGAATCCGTTGATGCTGGCCTATCCCGAGGCAGACATTCCCGTGGTCCAGCTCTCGATCCAGACCGCGCAAGGGCCCGCGCATCACCTGGCGCTGGGCCGTGCGCTGGCGTCGCTGCGCAATGAGGGCGTGCTGGTCATCGGCAGCGGCAACACCACCCATAATCTGGGCGATCCGCGCCGTGCGGCCACGCATGTCGCTCCACCCGACGATGTGCGCGCCTTCGACGACTGGCTGGTCGCCGCGGTGGCGGAAGGCCGCTGCGACGATCTCCTCGACTACCGTGCCCGCGCGCCTGCGGCAGCGCATCAGCATCCCACCGAGGATCATCTGCTGCCGCTTTTCGTCGCCATGGGCGCGGCGGCATCGAACGGGACGGCGCCGCAAGGCCGCCTGCTCCACCAGAGCTATTGCCTGGCCATCTTGGCGATGAGCGCCTTTGCCTTCGGCGGCGTTTGAGACGAGGGACGCGAAGGCGGCGTCAGTTCGTGAATTTGAGATCGGCCGGCGAGATCAACACACCGAAGGCCTCGCACCAGATCACCACGCTCTGGAATTTCGTGAGGTCGACGCCGGCGGGAATGCGGTAATTCTGCGCGCCCTTGAAAGCGCGCAAACGGCCGAGATCGACGAACATCGTGCCCTTCACTTCGCCCGAGGCGCGGATCGTGCTTTTGGGCACGAGATAGACGTGAAATTTGGGTCCTGGCCCGACCTCGAAATCGGCCTCCAAGCGAACCGCGCTCCCGAAGACGGTGACCTTGCCCTTGCCGTAATGCACCGGGTCGTTCTTGTCGGCGTGGATGAAAAGCCCCTGCGCCTGCACCTTGCCGGTCAGCGCCGCATCCATAGCCACCTGATCGGCAAGGAAGATGTAGGGATAGACGAAGATGCCGCCGGCGAAGCCGACCGCCGCACCCAGCGTGCCGCCCACGATGAAGATCACGAATTTGCGCCACATGTCGCCGCTCCCATGAATTCCGATGGCTTGCCAGCCGATGCCGCATCACGTCGTAGCACGCGGGCACCGCCGCAAGGGATGCCAAGTTGAATTCGTGCTGACGACCGGGTGAACGCTCTGCGAGGCGCGCCGCGCGCTAGCCTGGACGACAGGCATGGCAAAATAGCCGACCGGTTACGGGGTCAGCCGGCAAGCCCCGAGCGGTAACTCGCATAGCGCGGGCGCCAGCCCAGCTCGGCCTTCAGCCTGGCGTTGGAAACCCGAAAGGACGCAAGCTGCCCCGGCCCTCCGGTCGCGGGGGCCGGCCCGCCTGCCAGGTGCGCCACATATGCCGTGAGATCGCGCATCCGCACAGGCTCGTCGTCGACCGCGTTCCAGACCGTGCGGCCTTGGCCGGTCTCGATCGCGGCGGCAACCGCTTCGGCCATGTCGGCAATGTGGATCAGCGAGACAAAGCCGCTGCCATCGCCGGGCATGGCATAGCCGGGCTTGCGCGCGGCCTCCAGCCATTCCGCGCCATGCCCGGTGCCCGGCCCATAGAACGAGCCGCCGCGCAGGATGCGCCAGTCCAGATCGCTGGCGCGGACCTGCGTTTCGGCGTCCACCGATGAAGCAAGTCGGCCCGCGCCCACCGTCTCGTCGTCTTCGGTCTGCGGGCGATCGTCGGCGGCGGTGAGGATCATGGTGACGCTCTGCTGGAGATAGCGTGTCACCCCGGCCTGCGCGCAGGCATCCAAAAGCTGCGCCGTGCCCTCGCGGCGGATACGATCGTTGACCGCCCAGTCGCCGGTGCCCCGCGCCGTGGGAATGGCGGTCGCGACATGGAGCGCAGCGTCACAACCGGCAACGAGCGGATCGAGGCTTGCGCGATCGAGGATGTCGGCGCGCATCGGCGTCGCGCCCAGCCCGGCGAGAAGCCCCTCGCCGTCGGCGTTGCGCGCGCTGCCGCGCACATCATGGCCGCGCTCGACCAGGCGCGGGATGAGGTGGCGGCCGAGCACACCGGTGGCGCCTATCACGGCGATCTTCATCTCCCCTGCCCTCGGTTCAGGCCGCCAGCGCGAACGGGATCTCGACGCCAACCTGCGCCATCAGATCGGCGGGGTTCCAATAGAACCGCTCGCCAGACATGAGCCCGTTCGCGAAGGAGACGAAGATCGCCATCGGCACATCGACCGGCCGGCCGGTCGGCGCGACGCCGAGAAACGGTCCGATATGGCTGCCGACGAAACGCGTCTCGACGATCAGCTGGCCTGGGCTCGGCGTGAAACGCGACGAGCCTTCGGGCTTGATGGCGAAGCCTTCCCACCACATGCGGTAGTAGTCGCGCGCGCCGGCGCGGCCGTGCCAGATGCGCCCCAGCGCGCGGTCATCGAAGACGCAATCTTGCGTCAGCGTCGCCAGGGTCTCGTCCATACGATGCGCGGTCTCGGCCTCGACATGGGCGATCAGGATTTTCTGGTTCTCCGGTGACAGCATGCTTGGCGATCCTCGCTTGGGGGCCTATTATCAGAGCTCGAATATATTATCAGAGCTTTGATAACATGGTCAAGCGCAGGGCAACGCTCGCAGATCGGCGATACGGCGGAAAACAAAGCACCGCGCCAAAGCCAAATCCCGCCGCGCGCGGGAGCGGCGCCGACGGGCATATCGGCTACCTCTTGCGCCAGGCGCAGGTGACGGTGCGCAACCGCATCGAGCGCGCGCTGGCCGATCTCGGCGTCACCCATCCGCAATTCTCGGTGCTGACGCTCGTCAATGCCTACGACGATCTCTCCGCCGCCGATGTCGCGCGGCTCTCCTTGCTGACGCCGCAAACGGTGAATGTGATCGTGCACAATCTGGAACGTGGCGGGCTGATCGAGCGCAGCCCCGACCCGGTGCATGGCCGCATCCTGCGCCTGGCCTTGAGCGAGGCGGCGCGGCCGCTGCTGAAGCGTTGCCGCGGCCGGGTGAACGAGATCGAGAAACGCATGCTGGTGGGCCTGTCCGCTGTCGAGGAACGCGCCGTGCGGCGCTGGCTCGCTGGGCTGGCGGCCACCTTCGGCGAGTCGGCAGGCTAGAGCCGGTCGCCTAATCCGGCAGCTCGAAGCTGGCAACGACTGGGGCGTGATAGGATTCCGGCGAGAGGCCGATATTGGCATAGGCGACGAGCTCGTCGCCGAGCGCCTCGTTGTGGATCTCCGCGCCGCGATACCAGGCCATCAGCGCCCGGCTGGCCAGCAGGTGGTCGAGCATCACCTTGCGGCCGTTATGCAGGACCGTGAACCGCAGATCTTCGGGGATACTGTTTTCCGCCGCGATCAGCACCCGGCCGGCCAGCGCCCCGGAGCCGGTATCTTCCTCTGCGCCCGCAAGCAGGCGCATCGCCGTCTCGCGCGCCTCGGCGTTGCAGTCGCCGCAGACGGCGATCATCGCCTCCTCGTCGGCGTCGAGCAGCGCATCCACCGCGAGCCGCGCCTCCAGCGCCTGGCCGGCCCGCTTGACGGCGGCAAGGAAGAAGCCCTCCGCCCAGCCGGCGACCGATTTCCAGGCGAAGGCGCTTACTTTTTGGCCCGGCACATAGGCGGCCAACGGCGCGCGAAGGTGCAAATTGAGGACGTGGAGCGCGCGGTCTTCGGGTAGGCCCAGCGTCGCCTGCAGGAGCGGCCGCTCCCAGGTGACCGCTTCGGCCTCGCGCGCCGGCGGCTCGGCGGTCACGCTGCGATAGGCGGGCGGCGGCACGATCTCGTGGCGGAGCTGGCGCTGGCTTGTCACCGGGAAGCGCGAGAGGATCGCCAGGTTGTGGACGTCGAGCGGCCCCTTGCCCGGCGCCCGCTCGGTGGCGAGGCGCGCGTAGTCGGCATAGGGGGTGCCCGCAAGCAGCGCGTCGAGCGCCGTCAGCGTATAGCCGGAGGCGGCCTTCTCGCCGTTGATCTCCTGCAGGCACAGCACGTCGGCGTCGAGCCGCAAAAGCTGGGGCCGCAGCACGGCGATACGCGCCTCCAGCGGCGCGGCCTCGCCCGAATGGTGCGGCTTTGCGCCGAGATTCTCCAGGTTGAAGGTGGCAATCCGCAGTTTCACCGGCGCATCCGATCCCGTCAGCCCTGCCCGTCCCGAGAGCGGGTCCATGATCAGGCCGATGATAGGGCCGGTCCCACCGGCAGGGAATGCCCTCGATGGCCGGCTTGCCCGTTTACACCCCATGGCCGGACTGTTACAAACCGCGCCAGAGGCGGGGCTTCGGGGGTTGTCCCGCCGCTTGCTTTTGGGGCAGGCCGGACCGGCGGGCGTCGCACGCCGTTCGGGGGCCGGGCGCGGGCATCGAGGGGCACCCCGCATGAAGCTGATCGCGGGTAATTCGAACCGGCCGCTCGCCGAGGCGATTTCGGCCTATCTGGGCATCGCACTGACCCAGGCTGCGATCCGGCGGTTCTCCGACATGGAGATCTTCGTCGAGATCCTGGAGAACATGCGCGGCCAGGACGTCTTCGTCCTGCAAGCGACCTCCTACCCCGCCAACGACAATCTGATGGAGCTGCTGATCCTGATCGACGCGCTGAAGCGCGCCTCGGCCAAGCGCATCACGGCGGTCCTTCCCTACTATGGCTATGCGCGGCAGGACCGGAAAACCGGGCCGCGCACGCCGATTTCGGCCAAGCTGGTCGCCAATGTGCTGACCACGGCGGGCGCCCAGCGGGTGCTGACGCTCGACCTCCATGCCGGGCAGATCCAGGGGTTTTTCGATATTCCCGTGGACAATTTGATGTCGGCGCCGGTCTTTACCTCGGACATCCACGAGAACCTGAACGGCGGCGATCTGGTGATCGTCTCGCCCGATGTCGGCGGCGTGGTGCGGGCGCGGGCCATCGCCAAGCGACTCGACGCCGATCTCGCCATCATCGACAAGCGCCGCGAGCGCGCCGGCGTCTCGGAAGTCATGAACATCATCGGCGAGGTCGACGGCCGGAAATGCGTGTTGGTCGACGATATCGTCGACAGCGCCGGGACCTTGTGCAACGCAGCCGAGGCCCTAATTAAGGAGGGCGCCAGCGAGGTCGCCGCCTACGTCACCCATGGGGTGCTGTCGGGCGGCGCCGTGGGGCGCGTCTCGGCCTCGCCGCTGCAGGAGCTGGTCATCACCGACTCGATCCTCGCAACCGAGGCCGTGCGCGTCTCCAAGTCGGTGCGCCAGCTCTCGATCGCCCCGCTGCTGGGTGAGGCGATCAAGCGGATCAGTGAGGAGGCCTCGGTCTCCAGCCTTTTCGACTAGGCGTTTTTCGTCTATGTAATCGCCGCGCCGAGCGGCTCGGCCCGCAGTTCAAGTCGTGGGCAGCGGGCGCCGCGGCGGCAACGCCAAAGACCAGATCCCGGCCGGCACCCCTGGAGGCCGGCGTTATGCCCGTCGCCAGAAGCGGCGGGGGTTCGCGCCAAAGAAGGAGTATCCAATGGCTCAACTCGTACCCATCGACGCGCAACCGCGCGACCGGGCCGGCAAGGGGGCCGCCCGTGCCGCGCGACGCGCCGGGCGCGTGCCGTGCGTGATTTACGGCGACATGAAAGACCCCGTGATGATCTCGATCGACCCGCAGATGCTGTTCATGCAGCTTCGCGAGCCGGGCTTTTTCATTCGCCAGTTCGAGATCAAGGTAAACGGCGAGACCCAGCGCGTGCTGCCGCGCGATGTCCAGTACGACCCGCTGGACGACAAGCCGCTGCATGTCGATTTCCTGCGCATCAACGACCGGACCAAGGTCCATGTCGAGGTTCCGGTGCAGTTCATCAACGAGGAGGAATCGCCAGGCCTCAAGCGCGGCGGCGTCCTCAACGTGGTGCGCTATGAGATCGAGGTGCTCTGCGCCGCCGGTGATATCCCGGAGATATTCATCGCCGATCTGGCCGGTCTCGATATCGGCGATTCGGTCCACATTTCCAATATGAACCTGCCCGCCGGCGTGACGCCGACCATCACCGAACGCGACTTTACCGTTGCGACCGTCGCCGCGCCGACCGTGGTGGCCGAGGACGCCGCCGCCGAACAGGCCGAGGGCGAGGAAGGTGTCGAGGGCGCCGAAGGCGCCGAGGCCGAGGACGCCGAGGCCGGCGACGACGATGCTGGCGGCGGCAAGGAGGGCGAGGGCAAGGAAGACTAGCCTCTTTCCTGCCCCGCGGAGCGAGCGATGCTGCTCCTGGTCGGCCTCGGCAATCCGGGGCCTGGATACGCCAAGAACCGGCACAATCTGGGGTTCATGGCGGTGGACGAGATTGTCCGCCGCCATGGCTTCGGGCCGTATCGCCGGCGCTTTCAGTCCGACATTTCCGAAGGCCACGTGGGCGGCGAGAAACTGCTCGCGCTGAAGCCGCTGCAATACATGAACCGCTCGGGTCTGCCGATCAAATCGGCGGCCGCGTTCTACAAGCTGGAACCGGAGGAAATCATCGTCATCTATGACGAAATCGACCTTGCCCCCGGCAAGGTCCGCGTGAAGAAAGGCGGCGGCCACGGCGGGCACAATGGCATACGCGACGTGGCCCGCCACATGGGACCGGACTTTTGGCGGGTGCGGGTCGGCGTCGGCCATCCCGGCGACAAGGACCGCGTCGAGGGCTACGTGCTGCAGGATTTTGCCAAGGCCGAATGGCCGCTGATCGAGCGGGTGATCGATGCGGTGGCCGACGAGCTGCCGCTGCTGGTCGACGGCGATGACGGCGCCTTCATGAGCAAGGTCGCGCATAGGGTCAATCCGCCAAGGCCGAAGGCGCAAGATATAGAGCCGAAGGCCGACCCCGAGGCGAAGACGTCAGGCCAAACGCCCGAGACAGACCCCGCGCCCGCTGCCGGTTCCGGCGCTTCGGCCGGCGACATCAAGTCGGCACTGGATGCTGCGCGGGCGAAATTCGAGACCAAGAAGCCGGGCGGCGATGGGGTTTAACTGCGGCATCGTCGGATTGCCCAATGTGGGCAAATCGACCCTCTTCAACGCACTCACGGCGACCCAGGCGGCGGAAGCCTCGAACTTCCCCTTCTGCACCATCGAGCCCAATATCGGCCGGGTCGCGGTGCATCACAAACGGCTCTACGAAATTCACCGCATCGCCAAGTCGAAGACGGTGATCCCGGCCCAGGTCGGCTTCGTCGACATCGCCGGGCTGGTCAAGGGCGCCAGCAAGGGCGAGGGCCTGGGCAACAAGTTCCTCGGCCATATCCGCGAGGTCGACGCCATCGCCCATGTCGTGCGCTGCTACGAGAGCGACGAGGTCACCCATGTCGAGGCGAGCGTCGATCCGATCCGCGATGCCGAGATCATCGAAACCGAGCTGATGATCGCCGACCTTGAAGCGATGGAGCGGCGGATCGAGCCGATCGCCAAGAAGGCCGCGATCAACGACAAGGCCGCCAAGGAGATGATGACAGTGATGCAGCCGGTCCTCGACGCCTTGCGCGAAGGCCGCCCGGCTCGCGACGCCGCCATTCCCGAAGGCCGCGAGGACGATTTGGAAGCGCTGCAACTGCTCACCAGCAAGCCGGTCATGTATATCGCCAATGTCGACGAGGCCTCGGCCGCGACCGGCAACGAGCTCTCAGCGCGGCTGGCCGAAAAGGCCGCGGGCGACGGCAGCGAATGCGTGGTCATCTCCGCCGCGATCGAGGCCGAGATCGCGGGGCTCAGCGATCCCGAGGAAGCGCAGGAGTTCCTCGCCTCCCTCGGGCTGGAGGAGCCCGGGCTCGACCGCGTCAAGCAAGCCGGCTACGACCTTCTCGGGCTCATCACATTCTTTACATCGGGTCCCAATGAAAGCCGCGCCTGGACGGTGCCGCGCGGGATCAAGGCGGCCCAGGCCGCCGGCAAGATCCACACCGATTTCGAGCGCGGCTTTATCCGCGCCGAGACGATCGCCTATGACGACTTCGTGGCCTGCGGCGGCGAGCAGGGCGCGCGCGATGCCGGCAAGATGCGTTCGGAAGGCCGGGACTACATCATCAAGGACGGCGACGTGATCCTGTTCCGCTTCAACGTGTGAGCACTCACGCCGCCTGCGGCCGGGCCACCGCGCGACGCGAGGCGGTAACCCGCGCCTGTGCGGCCTCGATGATGGCACCGAGCAATGCGGCGTAGTTCATGCCCGCGTATCCCGCCATCAGGTTGAGCTTGCCGTCCCAGCACCAGCCCGGATTGGGATTGACCTCCAGCAACTTTGGCTTTCCTGCGGCATCGCAGCGGAAATCGAAACGGGCATAGTCGCGGCATTCCAGACGCTCGAAGAGGGTCGCCGAGTGGTCGGTAAGCCGCCGCTTCAGGTTGTCGTCGATCTCAGCCTCGCGGTACCCGATCTGGTTCCAGTAGGGCGAGTCCGGCTCCCACTTCGATTCGTAGGACAGGATCGGTGGCAGGGAGGGGTCGAGCTTGGAATAATCGACTTCAAGCACCGGCAGCGGAATGAGGCCGACACCGGGATTGCCGATAAGCCCGACGCTGTACTCGGCGCCGGTCAAATATTCCTGCACCAGGATCGGGCGGCCCGGCAGCGTCTCGCGCAGATGGTTGACATAGTCGACGGCCTCGGTTGCGCTATATACGACGGCGTGGCGCGTGATGCCGATACTGCTGTCGCCGGTCGCCGGTTTGATCAACGCCGGCAGGATCGCCGGGATCGTCGCGGCCTGGTCATCGAGATCGAAGAAAGTCTCCGCCGGCACCGGCACCTCGAGCGCCATGGCGATACTGCGCACCAGCGACTTGTTGTAGCAAAGCCCAAGGCAGGCTGGCCCGCCCCCCGAATACGGAACGCCCGCCATCTCCAGGAGGGCGGGCACGTGCAACTCCATGAAGGCGTCGTTGTTGTAGCCTTCATCGCACAAATTGAGCGCGAATTGCGGCGGCTGAGCGCGCAGCTCGGAGGCCAGCGCCGCATGGTTGTCGACATAGGAAAATCTATAGCCGGCAAGCCCCGCGAGCGCCGATTTCAGCCGGTCGATTGTCTCGATATCCTCAGTGTTGAACACGCCGCCTTTCTTGACGTCATCCGGCAAACGTGGATCGCCGAGGATCACAGTGACGTTTGGGAAGGCGATGCCGCGCTTGCGGATTGCCGCCCGCGTCGGGCCCACGGCGGTCAGGAAAAGCCGCCGCGCCATCATCCCGAGGTCCTGGTTGCGCTCCGATTCGGCCTGCAACGCGCCATGCACACGCACGTTGGAGAAGCCCGCCGCGCCCAAAAGCTCGGTGATCCGCTCCTGTGCGTAAAGCCGCTCAGCATAGAACTGGTCCGCGATTACGCCGCGCTCGGCATGCACCACGACCTCGCGGGTTACCAGACGGCCCTTGTCGCTGCTCAGCGAGCGCTCGCGGCAAACGAAGTGGTCCTGGTCGATCCACTCCCAGCTGCGGCGCTCGAAGTTCTCGCGCATCCAATCTCCGTCGGCGAGGTCGAGCGCCAGCGTGCCCTGCGAGCGCAGCGCCCGCTTGACCGCCGCCAGCACTGCGGCATCGTCCTCCTCGCGCTCGAAATAGCCGAACGAATTGCCCATCAGCACAACGCAGTCGAAGGCGCCCTCGCGAACCCGGAAGCGCCGCGCATCGCCTTCGTGGAACTGCGCGCCCAGCCCTTCGGCCTTGGCGCGCCGGCGGGCCAGCCGGACCAGATAGCGTGAACGGTCGATGCCGGTGACGTGAGCAAAGCCGCGCCGGGCGAGCTCCAGGGTATGCCGGCCCTGGCCGCAGCAAAGATCGAGCACCCGGTCGCCAGGCTGCAGGCCGACGCTGGCGATCAAAAGATCGATCTCGCGCGCGGTGTTGGCATCGTTCTCGACGACGTCACCATCCGTTTTCAGATAGACGGCATTGAACAGCGAGCGCCACCAATCGGCGGGCAGATGGCGCTCGAGATCGGAGACCGGGCCGAGCGTGCGCGTGGCGCCAGCCGGCATGGATGGGTTGCGAGCCATAGTACCCCTCGTCGGTTGACCGCGCCCTTCCGGGCTCAGGCCACACAGCCATTACGCGCGCCGGGCGCCACGTGAAAATGCGGCGACGGAGCGGTCTCCATCGCTTGGCGGGCAGGCTTGCTGCGATTCGCGGGTTCTAGTTCCGCGAGGGGTCGGCCCGCTCTGGGCGCAACCCGCCTCGACGCCATGAAGGCACTGCGCACATGCATCCGCCCTGTCCGAAATTCAAGAAAAAAATGCGTGCCCGCCAACGGACTCGCCCAATCGCCCGCCACCGCCTTGACGCCCGCCCTGCGTTGGTGAGGTAATGCGCCTGCATTTCTTACCAAGCCAGGCCACCACCGTGACCGAAACCGCGCCCACCGGCCCGCGCAAAAGCGGTTACCGGATGACCCGGGCAGCACCGCCAGGCAGCCCGCCCGGCACGCTGGTCGCCCATCCGGAAGCGGTGGCACCGAAGATCGACGTGATTCGCTATGGTCCGGACCAGCTCGACGAGCCTACGGCAGGACCTGCCGATGAGCTCCGGGCCGGGATCGGCGCGCTGCCGGTCACGTGGATCAATGTCTCTGGCCATGGAGACCTCGATCTTCTGCGCAGCATTGGCAAAGCCTTCGGCCTTCACAGGCTGTCGCTGGCCGATGTCGTCAACATACATCAGCGGCCCAAGGCGGAGATCTACGAAGGCTACCTCTTCATCGTGACGCGAATGCCGCGCGGCGGGAATGGCACCGAGACCGAACAGATCACCATGGTGCTTGGCGAGAACTTCGTCCTCACCTTCCAAGAGCGCGCAGGCGATTGTTTCGAGCCGGTGCGCAAGCGCCTGCGACGTAAACGCGGCCGCATCCGCGACGCCGGCGCCGACTATCTCGCCTACGCCCTGCTCGACGCCGTGATCGACGGATTCTACCCGGTGCTCGAGGAATGCGGCGAGCGGCTGGCGACGCTGGAGGATGAGATCATCGCCGCGCCCAGCCGGGGCGCCATCACCGACGTTCACCACCTCAAGCACGATCTGCTGATGCTGCGGCGCGCCATCTGGCCACAGCGTGAGATGATCAACTCGCTGCTGCGCGATGAGGGCGAGCTGATCTCTGAGACCACCCGGATCTATCTCCGCGACTGTTACGACCATGCGGTCCAGCTGATGGATGTGGTCGAGACCTATCGCGAGATCGCCTCCGCGCTGGTTGACGTCTATCTTTCCAGCATCAGCGCGCGGCTCAACGAGGTCATGAAGGTGTTGACGATCATCGCAACGATCTTCATCCCGCTCAGCTTTATCGCCAGCGTCTACGGCATGAATTTCGATCCCAAGGCCTCTCCCTGGAACATGCCCGAACTCGGCTGGCGCTACGGCTATCCCTTCGCACTTTTCTTGATGGTCGCGGTGGCCGGCGGGCTGCTTTACTACTTTCGCCGCCGCGGCTGGCTGGGAAATTCACGAGCCCGCGCCCGCCGCCGCCGAAATCGGCGAACGCCCATGGCACGCCCATAGCGGCCGGTCAGGCGCGGAAGCTTCACCGTTTGAGCCACACCCCGGGCGCGCTAAGTTCGGGGTCCGACAGCACGAAAACAACGGGGGACCACAATGGGAGAGATGATCACATTGACGGCCGAGGACGGTTTCACGCTCGACGCTTACAAGGCCGCACCCGAGGGCCCGCCCAAGGGCGGTATCGTCGTGGTGCAGGAGATCTTCGGCGTCAACAGCCACATCCGCGGCGATACCGACAAGTTCGCCCGGGCCGGCTACTTCGCCATTGCGCCGGCCGTCTTCGACCGGCTGGAGAAGGGCGTCGAGCTCGGCTATGACGAGGCCGGCGTCGCGCAGGGCCGCGAGCTCATGGGCCGGATGGATTTTGATAAGGCGTTGATGGATGTCCGCGCCGCGGCCGACGCGGTCGCCGGCGCCGGCAAGACCGGCCTGGTCGGCTATTGCTGGGGCGGCTCGGTCGCCTGGCTGGCCGCGACCCGGCTGGGCCTGCCATCGGTCGGCTATTATGGCGGCGGGATTCCTGGCTTCGCCGACGAGGCGCCCAAGGCGCCCGTGATGCTCCATTTCGGCGAACTCGATGCGGGCATCCCTCTCGACGGCGTTGAAAAGGTCAAGGCAAAGCACCCCGACGTGCCGGTGCATATCTACGAGGGCGCCGGCCACGGCTTCAATTGCGACCAGCGCGGCAGCTATCACGAACCGTCGGCCAAGCTGGCCCTGGAGCGCACTTTGGAATTTTTCGGCGCCCATGTCGGCTGACGGCCCGCCGCAAAGCCCCGAGCCGCCCGAGACCCGCGAGCACTCGAAGTTCCGTCGCAAAGGGCCGTCGGGCGCGGCCTTCGCCAAGTTCTGGATGGAAAACCCCAAGGCGATCCCGCCTTCGGCGAAGCTGCTCGGCTGCCGGCCGTTGGAAGCCGATCCCGAGCGCGGCTTTTGCCGCGCCGGTTTCGACAACAAGCCCGAATTCCGCAACCCGATGGGCGCGCTCCAGGGCGGCTTCGTCGCCGCCATGCTCGACGACACCATGGCGATCGGCGGGCTGTTCAAGATCGGCGGCGGCTACATCGTGCCGACCCTGGAAATGAAGGTGAGCTTCGTGCGCCCGGCGATGACCAGTGAGGTGTTCGCCGAAGGCTGGCTGGTCCATGCCGGCCGCAGCATCGCGTTCCTGGAAGGCCGCCTCCTCGACGCCGACGACAAGCTCTGCGCGACGGCCACCGCGACGGCGGTGATCCGCGAATTCAGGCGGATCGAGGACTGAGCGGCGGAAAGGCACGGGTATGCTTACTCATTCCCACTCCACCTTCAATGTCATCCCCGTGAAAGCGGGGATCCAGGGATCACAGGTCAGCGACCGATCCGGAAATTCTGGATTCCCGCTTTCGCGGGAATGACGGCAACAGCTCCGGCAATAATGCCGGGCGCAAAGCGGGGTGACGGCTAGGGACGCGGAATGCTTCAATCAACTCACGGCGTCTGACAGAGGCAACCGCCCATGCACCTCACCGAAGAAGAACGCGCCATGGCCGACGGCGCCGCCGGCGAGGCGGCGGCGATGGCGATGCGTATCGTCGCGGAGACCGGACGGATCATGGGGGCCGCGCGGCTGGTGCCGATTGCCTCGGCGCATATCGATGGCTGTCTCTATCATGGCGATTCGGGCGTTGAGTTCGCCGAGCGGCTGGTCGCGCAAGGCGGCAAGGTTGCCGTGCCCGCCACGCTCAATGTCGGCGCGCTCGATCTCGTGCATCCGGAGATCGTGCGCGGGCCGGCGCACGACCGGGCGATGGCACGCCGGCAGATGGACGCGTATCTGCGCCTCGGCTGCGCGCCAAGCTGGACCTGCGCGCCCTACCAGGCCGGCCACCGCCCGACGCTCGGCCAGCACGTCGCCTGGGGCGAGAGCAACGCCGTCGCTTTCCTGAATTCGGTGCTCGGCGCGCGCAGCGAGCGCTACGGCGACCTGCTCGACATCAGCGCCGCCATCGCCGGGCGCGCGCCGGAGACCGGGCTCCATCTGAGCGCGAACCGCCGCGCCACTGTCGTAATCGATACAAATGCGATTTCGGGCGCGCTCAAGGACCGCGACGTTTTCTATCCGGTGCTGGGCGCCTGGCTTGGCGCCAAAGTCGGCTCCGCCGTCGCGGCCATCGAAGGCTTGGGCGCGGTGTCCGAAGATCGTTTGAAGGCGCTGGGTGCCGCGGCGGCGTCGAGCGGCGCGGTGGGCCTTTTCCATGTCGTCGGGGTCACGCCCGAGGCGCCGACCCTGGATGCCGCGCTCGGCGGCGCGCCGCCCGAGATGACGATCGCGTTGACGCCGGCGATGCTGCGCACGGCGCGTGACGCACTCTCGACCGTGGGGGCGGACCGCATCGACGCGGTGGCGCTGGGCAGCCCGCATTTCTCACTTGATGAGTTCGCCGCGCTGGAGCGCCTCGCGGCCGGCGATCGGTTTCAGATCCCCTTCTTTGTCTGCACCGGCCGTCATGCGCTCGACGTGCTGGAGCGCGCGGGCCGTGCCGAGGCGTTGCGCGCCGCCGGTGTGACCATCGTCGCCGATACCTGCGCCGTCGT
>Ga0307378_10002159_pt1 | contig 30776 bp, 23 predicted proteins | sample UN1MG_FD_202238 | JGI IMG/M metagenome (GOLD analysis project Ga0307378, IMG submission 202238) | Soil microbial communities from Risofladan, Vaasa, Finland - UN-1 | ecosystem: Environmental > Terrestrial > Soil > Coastal area > Acid sulfate soil | place: Finland: Risofladan, Vaasa | collected... | reverse complement strand
AATTGTAATTGTTGTTAGAAATAATTCAAATAACATCTTATAAGTCAGTTTCAAATATTGGCTTTGGCAATTTAAATATTAGATGCGAAAGATTGCCTTATTATAATTATGCATTCGATTGCAGGTGGTTTTATTTTATAATAAAACTATCCTCCTTGTCAATATTAAAATTAATTTTTAAAATTTTTTCGAATCATTTTAATTACAATAATTATTGCTTTATCTCTAAATGAAATTTACAAAATAATATGCTATACTATCCAACAGAATTTAAAATAAAATGAGTAAATTTGAAAATAAACTCATTAAATTAAATGTTATAAAATTCGCTATAAAATAGCCTAAAAAAAGTCCAATCATAAAACACTTGGAATAATATTTATACAAAAAAGGCGGAGGATATAGAATGATTAATAGATCAAGAATAAGTATTAACAGGATCATTTATCCAAAATTGAAATTAGAAGATTTCTTTAAATTTACTAACGATTTGGATTTGAACAAAATTGAATTACGCAATGACCTTCCCGGAGGAAAGATAATTGATGACTATGCTCCAGGGCAGCTAAAAGAACTTTCTAAAAAATACGGAGTAGAAATACTAACCATCAATGCCTTACAAAAATTTAATTTAGGCGCCATTCTACCGAAGACCATAGAGGAATTAAAAAAATTAATTAATCTCTCGCTATCTATTGGCTGCAAAGCTATTGTATTATGCCCTAACAATGATGTAAATGATAAAAGGAGCTCAGAAGAAATTTTTGAAGAAACCGTAAAAGCTTTAAAATCTTTTGGTCCCCTATTTAAAGATAGCGACATGCAAGGCTATTTAGAGCCTTTGGGATTTGAGGAATGTTCTCTTAGATCGATAGTTACAGCAATGAAAGCTATTCAAGAATCAGATTATCCTGTCTATAAAATTGTTCATGACACCTTCCATCATCATATTGGTCCTGATACCTTTGATACAATTAAAAATGACTATGATATCTCTTATACCGGATTAGTTCACATCTCCGGGGTAGAATCTAATATTCCTGTTAAAGAATATAGAGATAATCATCGTGTTTTAGTATCCGAGCAAGATAAGCTTCAAAACAAGGAACAGATAGCATTGCTCCTCAAACTTGGCTATGCGGGAAATATTTCTTTTGAACCTTTTTCTCAAAAAGTACAAGAGATGGAGATTGAGAAAATAAAGTCAGTTATTGACCATAGCATAGAATATATAAGCAAATGAAATAACAAGCAGTATAGAATGAAGATAATAAAATAGTTTGACTATCTTTTGGTTATATAGTTACAATTATAAAGAATATCTCCTAAAACGATAAAAATATTATTTTATATTTTTTATTGAACTTTCCCCACCGGTGCCATATAAATGGTAAATTCCTCCACACCATCAATTCCCAGAATGCTATCTGCAATTTCTTGATCATAAGCGGCAATAGCACAAGTCCCGGCACCAATGGCTTCACACGCCAGGTAGAGGTTTTGACAAACATGGCCGGCATCCAGGGCTATCACTTTATAAGATGCCCTGCCGTATCGCCATTCCATGCGTGCCGGTATGGTGGTCCAAATAAAGGTCACTGCGCTTTCACCGGCGAATGATTGATCAGAAGCGGCCTGGGTTAGCAAGCCCTCAAGATTTTCGTGTTTAACCACTTCAACCAGTTGATGACTCATCGGCAAATAACGATAAATCGCCTTGGGAATCCCCTCAACCCTGAAAGCCGCAATATAGGTTTCCAGGGCATGTCTGCATCCGGCTGAAGGTACGGTTCTGTAATTTCTAACAGCCGATCTTTTTCCTCGAAGACCTTGAGTTGCCCATAGAAGAAAAGAAAGTTCTTCGAGTTTTATGGCATCTTCAGTATAAGACCTTCTCGATTTCCTTTTGGCAATCGCAGCCTCAACGCTTACTTCCTGAATTAATTTCCAATCCCCCGGTTTAACAAGAGTAATTTTTTTATCTTCTGGATTACACGGCTTTTCTGCCGGTGGTGGTTTAATGCCTCTGCTCTGGTCTGTGGTCGAAGAATCAATCATTTTCCGAATACTGTCCTTAAGAAAATCTCTAAATTTTTCAGACATAGCAATACCCTCTTTCAATTTTAAGTTAAAATTTTATTAATCCATAGGTTCATTCTTATCGATACCAGGAGGACTTGATTATCAGACCCCCTATGAAAAGTTAGAAAAAGTTACCGAATTATTGAGCTAGGACAACCGTCCCCTGTTCCTATACTGCTTTTCTCTTGATATTACCTGAACCCGAAATTTTCATATGTCCGATAAAGGTCCGAAATATGTCTAATATGTCCGATAAATGTCTGTTATAACAATTCGTACTTTCGCCCCTTCTTCTCACCAAGTTCTTTTAAAATCCCTTTGCTTACCAACTCCTGCAAATCACGGTATAGTGTCTTCTTAGAAACCTCAGAAACTATGGTTTTAAAAGATGATAGATTTATACTGTTCTTCTCCTTCACATACGTCACTGCTTTAATCTGCCTTTCATTAAGATCTAACTTCTTAAGATTTTCTTCATTCCATTTATCCTGGTAAAATTTTACCGTAAATACCCCATACTCTTCTTCAAAATCAGGCTCAGGAAGCCCCTGCTCCTGGCACTTCTCCATTATCTTGATCGTCCCTCTACCCCAGCTTTCTATAAATCCTGCTTTATAAAAAATATCTGCTAAAAGAGTATTTCTCGGTTTGGATAAATGTTCTGTCTTTAATTTTTCTACCGGTACTTCAGGGGGAAGTTTTCCTTCATTCATTATGACTAATCTATCACTATATACTCTTATCTGAATAGAAGAGGCTCCTAAATAATTTCTATGAATTAGAGCATTTATAATTGCTTCTCTTAGAGCTTCATAAGGATATTCCAGAATTTCTCTTCTATGAATTCCTTCAAATTTAATTTTACTTATTAAATATTTGGTTCTTAAAATTTCTAAGGCATTGGTAATTTGCTCAAAAAGATTCCCTTCAACAATATCACTACTCTGAATTTCGGTTTTAGTTAGAAACTTTCCAATCTTTAAATAAGCAGCAGGATAAAATCGTTGAGGATTTTTACCAAAAAGCAAAATTGCTGCTTTTTTTAATTTTTTATCTTCCTGTAGATTTAATTTTTCAAGAATTATCTGACAATCTTTTTCGCTAACAATGGAAGGAATTCTATCCTCCGCATATTTTTTAAATTCATCGATTGTCTTTATGTTAATATCATTAAAACCTGCTTTCGCCTCTACAAATTCATCCCAGGTCTTACCAGATTTTTCTATTAGAAAATTAGTAAGCTCTTCTCCCTTTAATTCGAAGCTATTGCTTCCACTTCTAATATAATATTTTCCATTATGAGATATAGATACAGAAGAAGGACTGATAAAGATATGAATTATATCTTTATCTGCCACCTTTTCAATTTTAACTGAAGGAATTATTCCTAATATATTTCTTATTTTATTAGGAATATCTTCTAATAATTTTTTAGATTTTTTAACCCCTATAGGATTACCATTATCATCTACCCCAATTATCAATTCCCCACCGTCTTTATTGGCAAAAGCAACTATGACCTTGAGATATTCATCTCTCCAGGAAGCTTTATACTCAGTATTTTGTGTTTCCATATTTCTTCTCCTACTTAAATTTTCTTTTACTTTTATTTATTTAATCAATACTTCCTATAAAAATGATTAGTTTAAATAGACACATCCGATTTTTTCTATGGTTTAGCTCTGCATTTTACGAAGTCTTCCTTTAGGACGTCTATCTATAATAATACCTAAAGCCTCAACCATCCGATTAAAAAATTACCTCAGATCCTGTAGGTTCTCCTATAAAAGTGACCGAATTATTAACTTAGCAAACCTTCCCTATTCCTATTTCTATTGGAAAGAGTTACCTCTACTAACTTTGTTATATTGCAAGACCTGACCCCATTTACTCTTCAAAATTTAGTGCCTTCTTCAAGACCAGTAAAATAATTGTCGCAACCACATAATGGGCATTTAATTTTCATAATTTAATCCTCCTATGCTATGCATTTTTTAGAAGGTATATCTATTTTTTTTATTGCAAAGATAAAAAAGGATGACTTTTATAATGAATAGATTTATTGGAGGTAAAATCTTTGTTCTTGACAGTTAATCAAGGTATTTTTCAAGGATAAAGATTTGACCCCATTTATTACATAGGTTCTCCGATAGAAGTTACTAAATTATTGACTTGGCACACCTTGCCTATTTATTTAATTTAAAAGTAGAATATTAATTGTCTAAGAATGAGATGTGTGCTTATTATATTTAAATACTAAACCTCAATTTTTGCTATTCCCATTTAAATTTATCTGCCTATATTTTTCTTTCCAATTTTGGAAATTCCAATTTTTTAAAAATTTTTCAGCTGCCACCTCTCCATTTTTGAATAACAAATTACTTTCTTTCTCGGTTATATCAAAATAAGTTGTGCCAATTTGCTTTTTTATATTATTAAGCTCTATCTCGGTCGATATTCCTATTGTTCGAGCATAATCTCCACTAGATTCAGAAATATGATAATTGTCATGGCCATCCCGTAGTGTACCGTAGATAGCTAACAAATAATCATAGGTATCATTTATAGGATTTAGACTTGGTTCTTTTAATGTTCTTTTTTGAGGTTCCATAAGTTTAAATCCAAAAGTAGGCCATTTTGGATCACTTTTTCCGTCATCTAATAACCAAACAGGGTAATTACTAAGTAGACCACCGTCTACAATATAATGAGTTATGTCATTTTTATCCTTTATTTCAACGGGTTCAAAAAAAATAGGTATACCCATACTCATCCTTATTGCGGTAGATATATTAAAATCATCAGGATCTACTCCAAATTTTTGAAGGTCCCCAGGAAGTACAAGAAGACATTGATCCGTCAAATCTGATGCAATAACTTGAAGTTTATATTTATATTTATTATCTTTATATTTTGTTTTTATGTCTCCAAATTTATATTTCTCTTTCTTTTTTAATAATTTTTCAAACCACTTCTTAAAATAGTCTCCCTTGTAGATTCCTTTTTTAGAAATAATTTTTAATCCTTTCTCAAACAATTCATATTCACTATTAAATTTTTCATCTTTAAAGTCGTTATAATTTAATTTTTTAAGTTCCTCTTTTATTTCTTCAGAATTAAAACCCACCGCCAATAGACCAGCAACAATCGCACCGGCTGATGTACCGGCTAAATTTTCAAACTTATAGCCAGCTTTTTCAATTACCGATACAGCACCAACTAATCCAATACCTTTTACACCACCGCCCTCAAAAACAGCATCGATTTTTCTCATCATTATATCTATCCTCCTATAATAATTAAAATAGGGACATCCTATTTTATCTATGGTTTAGCTTTCCATTTTACGAGGTCTTTATTTAGGACGTCTATCTATAATAATACCTAAAGTCTCGACCAACCGGTTAGGAATTCCTTAGATCTCCGTAGATTTTCCACTAAAATTTACCAAATTATTGACCTCGTATACCTTCTCTATCTATTTAATTTAAAAGCAAAACATTAATTATCTAAGAAAATGGGATGTTTACCTATTTATTCACAACTGTGTTATTATGATTAAATCCTTTTCCTAATGAGGTTTCTGTTGTCCCGATACTTATAAACAGCTGTTTTCGCTTGGCCATAACTGAAGCCCATTTCCTCTAAATGCCTTATACATTCTTTAGGTTCCATATTACAAGCGTTAAAATTATCTAAGATTTGATCGTATTTTTCTTGTGTCATCTTAGGTCCAACTTTTAGATGGTTTTTATGGTGAAGATAAACATACGCTCCATTTTTAGCTTGTTCGTGAGAGGCACCGGCATCAATAAGGATTCTTTCGCATTTAGAGTACGATAACCCCTTTTCACGAGCATTATTTTTGTCGAGAATTCGAGTATATTCACCTTGTTTAAAATGTTGAATATGTTCATTCATTTTTTTACTCCTTTCATTTAAACATCGAGTATTGGGGTCATGTCTCAACATTTGACACTTAAGACACTTAAGATAGAAATGTCAAAAGTTGAGACCTGACCCCTTTATTTTTTCATTTATTCTCCTTATAGCAAAAAAAATAAAGTCTATTAAATACACCTGAAAAGAATACTTATATTATATATTATACAGACTTTTCACCACAAGGATAATTTCGAATTCACGTCAAACAAAAACCGTCCCCTGTTTTATCAAGATGATGTGTTAGGTGCTTTGAAGAATGTGATATTCCAAGACCTGACTGTTATTCTTTTTCTGTTCTATTGAGAACAAACAAGTTCTGTTGGTTTATTTTTGTTGAGTATAAAGTGTTGTATATGGCTCTTTCCATTTTTCACCATACACTTCGCTTATTTTATCAAAATGTTCTTTTGGAGTAATTCTTTCTATATCATCTAAATATTTTAGGAATTCATCCTTGGTATTTTGAGAAAATATTTCTGTTCCATGATCAATGGCATCACATAGGGGTTTTTCCTTTAAATAAGCATAACATTCGTTATCTATGAACATTGCATCACAATAAGGCAACAATACAGATATGATTTCTATATCATTGGCCATACCCTGATTTGGAGGTTTTTTTCTGCCAGCAGCAGCTTTGCGGGCTAATGCCGCATATAGCATAGAAGATATCTTAATAAATGGAACATCTTTTAACAAAGGAGAAAGTAAATATTCAACAGTTTTGATCGTAACATTTGCTTCTTGCATACCAGCTCTAAGAAAAGCATCTTTTATCGAACGCAATAGAAGTAAAGTTGCATACGGTATCTTCCTATAATCTATTATTGTTTTAGAATTGCTTATAGATATTTTCTCTAATTGAAACAAATAACTCAAATACAATTCTATGGTAGTTCTCCCAAAAGACATACTTTCTATTTCAAACCAGTCATTAAAAGTTCTATCTTTTTCAGTTTGCCATTTCTTGAAAAGATTACTAAGATCTTTATTTATTTTATTTCTAGCTTTTCTGAGCTCATCTATCCAATCTGTGCCGTAATTTAAATTTACTGAAACAAACAACCTGTCTTGCCATGCATTAATATTACCTCTAACTACAGAATCAACATCTAAATTTATTTCTTTGTTCTTATCCCCAGAAATCCAGTTTGCAGCATGATGGTATAATTGAAATCTTTTTATAGTTTCAGGATCACAAAAAGAAACGCCACCTGATAACAATTCATACATTCGTTTTAATGGTGTAAAAAATGGTGATAGAAGAGATTCATCGGTATGAAAACCTGAGTCAGGACAAACAATAAGCTGCAGTTTACAAAGACTATCTAGTCTTTCAAAACATTTTTTCCAAAATGCATCAAGAGTTCCTTTCTGATAAGACTTTGTTTTGGGATTAATCGCTTTCATCATATTACTAATAGCAAACTGGTCGATATAAATTATTTTTTTATTTAGTTTAGGTAGGAAAAATCGAATCGGTGTTTCATTGCCTCGTGGGAATAAACATTCTTTGCATCTTCTAATATAATGGTCTTCATTAATCATTAAAACACCAAAGCTGTTTTTACCACATTTGGGGCATTTAATGTATGGTGGCGATATAAATATAGTGGGATCGAATCTGAAGGATTTCATTTGTAGATACCTCCCTATATTTAAAAATATGGATAAATGACTAAGGTTTATTTTGTATCTTTATTATTTTCTGATGCAAATCTTTTGTTTTATTATATTCTGCTTCGTTTAGCTCTATAAGTCTTTTCTTAATATTATCTATATGAGTAGAAAATTTTCTATGGTGTTCTTCTATAACTTCTTTTAGGTCTACATGTAAACCTTCATAATTACTTGAGATATATGAACAAAGAATTCTTCTTTTCCCATCATTCTCCAGGAACTTTGAGTCACTCCGATTCCTCCTTCCATTAATAGGTGTAGCCTCCCGATCATCTGACAATATTGCTAATTTATCTATATTAAATCTACCTTTACTTAGAAACAAATTTACATCTTTCATTTTAATTATTTTATGATTAATTGAAATTGAAAAAGGAGGAACAGTATAATGGGTTAAATTATTCCTTACTGCAAAGATAAATAAACGAAAAGGTTCATTATAAATTGTCTCAAATTCTGTTCTTATATCTCTACTAGAAAGGGATGTCAGAAATTTCCCATAATGTTCTTCCAAAGAATACGTTATGGCTGAATAATTATGAAAATGTTTGATAAATTTTCTTAGATAGTTCCAAGTTTTAGTTCTTGAAAGTCTGATAATTTTAAATTTATTGTCCTTAGTAGCGGTTTCTTTTTCGTATTCATGTATATGGTTTAATAATTTCCTAAAATTATCTTTAAAAATATACTGGATAAATTTTGTTCTCAATAAAAAATTGTAAATTTTGTAACCACTACTTGATTCATAGTTTTGAATAATTTCATTAATCGTTTTTTCTTCTTTTGTCATAAGATTATGAAAAACTCCTAAATGGTTATAGTTAATTTGTCTCAATACAATATTAACAATAAAACTAAAATATAAGAGTATTAAATGTTAAAAATTCTTTCTATGTAAATTTTTGGTTGATTTGTTTTTGAATTGTTTGATAATTTCTTTTAACTCTTTTTCGCTTCTTAAGACAATTAGATTACTAATGTTTTTTTCTAAAAAATCTATTTGATTGTCTTACATTAATGAGAAAACAAAGGAACGGTTCTCTGTTTTATACTCTAAAGATCTTATTGACCGTAAATCCAGTTAATCTGGATACCTGCCTTAATGAGCAGCCATCCAGTTCTTTTAGATATATTAAAACCTTGTCTTGAATAATTGTAGGAGCATTTTGCAGCGTGGCTAATTCTATATGATATTTACTTAATACTAAATGTCTTACCTCTTTATCGGATAGAGTCTCTCTTTTTTTGGGCATCTCAAGGCATTGATCATTGTTTGGTTCTTGATTGAACCGTTCAAATCTTTCTATCGCTTTATCCCTTTCTTGGTGGAACATTTTAAGGGCAAATTCGATATTGACTATCTTCGGTTGCTTAATATATTCATTATAACTACTCCATTGATAGGAGGCAATATCATCGGTCAATCCTGCTTTTAGGGGATTTTGGTGGATGTATCTCAACACGGTCAGGAAATAGGCATCTTCCTCCACCGGTTCACTCTTGTATCTGTCCTGGAATAGGTGTCCTTTTCGGTTATACTGCCAGTTGTACCAGGAGACATAGCTGGTTCCTATTCTCTTCATGGCATGAGAAAGAGCTTCTCTTCCTTCCTTGATTAATAAGTGAACATGGTTGCCCATTAAGCAGTAGGCATAGATTTCATATTCACTTTTTTTATGGTATTTAGCGAGAATGGCAATAAATTTTTCATCATCTTCATCAACGGAGAAGATATTCTGCTGATTGATGCCTCTTATCATGATATGATAGATTTTACTTTTACTTTTTATTCTGGCTACCCTTGGCATATCAATTCCCCCATTGATAGTTTATAATGCCAGTGGGGTATTGTCAAACAAAGAACCGTCCCCTTGTTTTAAACAAAATTCATACTTTTAAAGGATTGGTTACATTTGGGATAAATAAATTATCACTAAAAAATAAAATTTCCTTACCCTCTCTTGTTTTATATGCAGTATGATAAAGTGAATATTCTTTCTTCCTTACACCTGCATATAATTTTTTTATTTCAGGTGTATTATCATAAGATACAATCCACTGTGCATTATGTATCTTTTGTATTTCTTCACTAACTTTTTCATGATCACTCTCTTTATAATAATTCATATAAAGTGATGGTCCTTTTAAATAATAAGGTGGATCAAAATAGAAGATAGTATTCTGGTCTACATTCTCTTTCCGGATTCTTTTTATTAATTCTAAAGCATCTAAATTATAAAGGTGGATACTGTTTTCATAAGCAGCAATATTTCTAATTCGCCTGATTAAGTCTTCCTTATTAAAACGGCAATCTATTTTATATTCCCCTTTTTGATCAATTCCTCCCATAATTCCACCATCAATAATCCCCGATCTGTTAGTTCGATTAAGGAAAAAGACAGCAAAGCCTAAATCAAAAAGAGTTTCTCTCTCTTTATTAGAATAGACATCTTTAAATATTTTCCAATTATCCACAGTAATATCAATATTTTTTAATTTTCCGCAGAATTTATCGGTATCATTGAGAATTGAGTACCAAAAAGCATAAATTGCTCTATCGTAGTCATTTATTGTTACTTCTTTTACATAAGCATTCAGTAATAAATACAGAGCAACAGATGCGCCACCAGCATATGGCTCAATATAATGTCCATTCAGATTGTTTTCTTTACACAATAAAGCCATAAACTTTGCTAGTTTATTTTTCCCACCTGGATACCTTAATGGTGAATAAAAAAGTTTCATTATAGCTTACCAACATCTATTGAATTAAGGAAATCTTCCGTATCCTGCAATAGAAATTCAATTATCGGCATTAAATTATTCCTAGCTTCCCTTGCATCATGAGGCCCAGCACCGACATTATAATTATGTATAACTTGATGTAAGCCATCTAAGTCAAATTGTTTAAATGAGTTTTTGGTCCCGGTATTTACAATTAGTTCAATAAATTTATTCCTTAATTTAGCAAAATCTGTATATTGTAGACTATTACCTTTTTTATCAAAAAATGCTTTACAAAAATAATCATAAGAAGAAAGTTTTTTGTTCTCGTAGCTTGTTTGCTCAATAACATACTTCAAAACTGCCTCAAAAGTAACACGAGAAAGAGCGACTACAGCATTTGAAAAGTTTACAGGATCTAAGTTATAACACTCATCAATCAATCTCTTTAACTTCGGAGCAATCTGCTTTCTTTGTAAGATAGGACGAGTTTTTACTGATCCCCTTTTTTCTTTAATATTTTCTTGCAAATCGCCCTTTTTAAATTCAGGTGTTACCCCTTCTTGCTTTTCAAATGCACCAGCTGTAAACCCATAATTTTTCAATTTTTTAAGGAAATCCGCCCCCTCCTTATCAACGTCTCCATGAGTAGTACTAGGAGTATCTTTTAGATAACTGACTAAAGCAGTTACATATTCTGTAAACTTTTCGGTATTAAAAATTTCGATCTCGTAAGAAGGTTTATTTTTAAACTTATATCCACATTGCTTACTATAGCGGAATAGACGTTCAAATATGATAGTCTTACCGCCGGTACTTCCTCTACCACGTCGTAGTAATTTCTTTAGGTCTTCATTTGCTATTTCAACTGCTGCATAGTAAAAACTTGCAAGTTTTATAAGTTGTAAAGGATTTGAATCTATTTCCCTTATTGCTTCTTCGGAAGAGCCAGTGTTGTGCATCTCGAACGCTTTTAATGCTTTTGCTATACGATCCCATTCCCTGAAAAGACTGTGAGTGTGTTGTTCTTGAATTCTATATTCTAATTTCTTTTGATCTGTATATACTAAAACTGGCAATTCCTTAATATGTATTCTGGGTAAATCTAGTTTCCACTTTGTTGGTTTTTCCAAAGCTTTTACAGATGCACATCTTCTATTGCCATCTTTGACTAAAAATTTATCTTTGTGAGGTATAACCCATAGTACTTCATCGGGATAATACTGTTTTACAGTTGAGATATTTTTAGCAATTTCTTCCGCCGCTTCATTGTAAAGTAAGTATTCAATTAAATCGTCCTCTTTGTCACTACCACTATACAATTCAGCAAATCTAGTATTGTTTGGATCAAGTATTAATTTATTTATATCTACGTCTTGTATTTCCATTTTTTACAAATGATCCTTATTTACCCTTTTATTTTTTTCTATAATAACACGAAATAAAAAATAAAAAAAGACTTTCTCCTTCGGTTTTTATTAACTTCTAAGTTTTCTTTGCTCTTTATTAGCCTATTTCTGCAAACGATTTATTTCGTCTTTGACATATCGTGCTGAAAAAGCAAAACCAATTCCAACATTAATATACAAGGGACAGATACCTATTTATCGACTTTCTTCTTAGGTCTTCCTTTAGGCTTTAAGTTAAAAAACCGCTTAAGCTGTCCTTCAAGTTTTTCTATAAAATCATTGGGTCCAAGAGGCCGGCCTGTCCTGGTCTTTTCCCTGATCCCTCTCATCCCCCCGAAATCATCCGGCTCATTAATCCATTCCTTCCAGGTCTTTGGCTTCTGTTTTATATAATCAAAGATTCGATTAACTCCCAAGGAATCATATGTATTGATACCGCAATGTATCTTTGCACTAGAGTAGGCCCATAGGCATGGTGTCTCAACCCCAGATTCGCTCTTACCGGATTTCTTTCTATATAGCGGGCACACAGGCTATCATATGCTGTTCATCCAGGACACAGGAGAAGAAAAGATTTTGGAAGAGATGACCACTCACCTTCATTTTTTTTATTATAATACTTTAGAATACTTCATATTGGTATATTTAAATGCTTTTCCTAAGGAATCTTCTCTTTGAGGGATCACCATAAAATGAACATGATTAGACATAAGACAGTAAGCTAATATAATCTGGTGATAGCGCTTATTTTCCTCTTTGAGAAGCGAAAGGTATTTATTTCGGCGGTATCATCAGAAAATATCTTTTGTTGATAATTCCCTCTTTGGGTGATGTGGTGAGGATACCCCGCCGCAACGATTCGTGCTATTCTTGGCATGTATCCATTATATGGCTTGAAAGAAGTGATTTCAATATAAATAGGTGTCCCTATTATTCCCCTGTCCCTATTATTCCCCAATCTATTCAACTGTATTTTCTGTTGAACTTCAAATCTAATTTAGAGATTTTATTATTATTTTGTTAAAATTATTCTATCAATAAACTTAATTTATAATCTTAAACCTGCTTCCTTTGGATATTCATTCCATTTCTGGCCTAAGAAAGTTCTACCATTGTCTTTTTTATTTCTTTTTATTTCATCTGCTCCCCAAGTACCCCATTGCTTGAAGAAAAAAGAGATATCTTGATTCTTACATTGTCTAAAAATTTCAACAACCCATTCTTTTTTTATCAATCTTGCCATGGGTCCAGATTCGCCACCGACTATGCACCAGTGTATACCTATTAAATTTAAGTCACCCAATTTTCCTATTAATGGCTCGAATGAGACAAATCTTATATATGCATCAATTTTCTTAAGACAATCAATCCTGTATTTATATTTTTCATTCTCTACAGTTACTCCTAACCAAACATTTTGAGGGATAGTTTTCTTATCAAAATAATCTAACATTATCTTTTCTCTTTTTGTCAAAATTTGATAAATATGTTGTGGTGTTGATGAGATTACGTCAAATATCTTATCTAAATACTCGTAAGGCATTTGCTCATGGAATAAATCACTCATCGAGTTTACAAAGAATTTTGTTGGTTTTTTTACTTTCAATGGTTCTTCTAATCGGCTAGGCAGAAGTCTAAATTTAAATCCATCTTTATAATCATTGTTCCCCATTGCCTGGAGCCTCTTTGCCATTACTTCTGCATAGCAATGAGCACAACCTTCGGATATTTTTGTACAACCAATACTAGGATTCCATGTAGCCTCTGTCCATTCAATTTTTGATTTTTTCATATTTAATTACCTTCCCCTTCTTCACATTATTATAAGTAATTAAAGGACTTGTTGAATCGTAACATATTTTACCTTGCTTTTTTAATTCCTTTACAACATTCATAGCATGTTGGGGTATATGGCCATTGTCCAACGTAAAGTAGAGAGCATCTACATTCGTTTCAATGCTTCCGTCCAATATTTTCCTTTTAAATTCTTCCTGAAAACTTTTTACGGTAGTTTTACCTACTAATTCAGGGAATAAATTATTTTTTTTCTCTTTATCATTATAGATATCATAGTTCGCACTACCATTATCAGAACTTATTTTCCAAGCTATTTTTAGAAATTTCTCTGCGCCTAGAATATGCTTCGAACCAAATATTAAACCATAAATATTTTTCCCCTTTTTAAGAGAAAATGGATATAATCTAAGCGATGAATTCCTTGGTAGCCTTGCTTTTAAAAATTTTAGTGTAGCCTCATGTATCAATTTATAAGGCGTATCAATTAACCCCTCTATCTCCTCATCAGTTAGATTTAAAGAATCTTTAAATTCCAGTGTTTTTACAAATCGTTTTAAGAAAGAAGACGAAATAAAAATCAGAAAATCAGTTTCTTGAAAATTCTCAAATTCATTAACATATTTAGTATATTTTACACCAAATTGATCCATAAAAACTAAACTAGGATACTCACCTATTCTGCTTTTTAATTGTTCAAAAGCATCCTCAAATTTCCAATTAGAATATTCTATCTTAGTAATTTTATTAAGCAATGGATTATCTTTAAGATAATTATTACAATTAATTTCTAATTTTTTAAAATTTTTCTTCTCGTATTCATTAAAGAATAATTTAATTTTAGTTTTATGAATAATAGATTGATAGATTTTAATTTGCTTAAGTATTCTTATAGGAGACCCTGCATTATTCTGTGAATCATAGCCGGCTCCGGCAAAAAAGTCAAAAATATAAATTAAGTCTTTTTCTTGTTTAATAAATACGGGCAACCAACTTTTTACATACTCTTCAAAAATCAATAACTTCGTTAAAGTGGCATCATCAAATTCTGCGTTAAAAAAATTATTTGTTTGACTCATCATTCAACTTTCCTTTCTGTATAATTATACATGATTTTTCAATTTGATAGCTCCTTTTCTTTCAATCATTTTCCCTATTTATAACCGTATTCTCTTCTGGTTTATTTTTTACTCTACCCATGCATATCGCTTTCCCAATACCTTCTTTAAGTATGCAATCCCCTTCTATCCCTACACACTTCGCAGTATATCCACAACTCAACAAGGCAATAGAACAATATTTATCTTCACTGGGTATACAAACTAACTCAACACCTTTCTGGCCAAAAGGACAGACATCACACAATTTTTTACTACACATTCGGGGGACAAAATCAAAAGTAATATCAAATTGTTCCGGATAAAAACCATTAATTTCTTCAGAACCTTTCAATTGTTTATAAATATCTCTAATAATTTCAGGCATCCCCCAAGTCTTCGGAATGCTATCAACATCTAATATTTTAGCAAATAAGTTATTTTTAAATAATGGACTATTATTCCAAACATCTCCCGGTAATTCTATCTGTTCCATTGGCAAATTATCCCATATACTAATAAACTTGCTTGCTTCTCTACCTGTAACTTCTCTTATTGCTTCACTAAATACTTTATGGTATAAACCCTTCTTGTAATCTCTAATACAACACCATAATCTCTTCTTCCCTGAAGTGGCATTTCTTTTAAAAAATTCTACTTTTTTTTCAAATTCCTGCTCATTATTTAAAATTTTTAAAGTTTTTTTAGGATTTGCTTTTTTACTATCTAATTGGTAGGTCAATAAATGTAAGCTACAGGCAATTCTTATTAAAAGATCTTCCTTATCTTTAAATCTTTTTATAATATTTAAAATAAAACTTATAATATCTCTTTTATAATGATCCAATACCTCTAAAGTATTTAAAATATTTTGATAATCATCGGTAATATAGCGGGAGGCGAAAGTGCGGTTATCTGAAGATTTAAACCTAAATCTTTCTTTACTCTTGTTATCTCTGTATTTTTCGTAATGTGCGTTAAGAATTTGTTGGGGCAGCAATTTGCTTCCTTTATATTTGTTTGCCAGCTCGGAGAAAACATAACCACCTTTATCCCAAACAGCTTCAAAGGGCATTTGTCTATCGGTTATATAGCAAATCCAGTGGGTAAGTATTTTTTCAGAATTTGAAAGATCTTCTCTAAAAAAATTAATAAAATTATAATTATCTTCGGTATTCCATCGTCTATCATCTAGCCAGGAAATAACTTTGCATATTTTAATAAAAGAATCTTTATCTTTTACTTTTAGCAATTTATCGCCTTCTTAATATTTTTTCAATCATAATTTAAATAGGTATATCTTTTTTTCTATGGTTTAGCTTTCCATTTTACGAGGTCTTCCTTTATGATGTTTATCTATAGTAATACCTAAAACCTCAACTATCTGGTTAAGAAGCTCCTCAGATACTATAGGTTTTCCATTAAAAATTACCGAATTATTGAGCTATTACAACCGTCCCCTGTCACACTATAAAATCTCTCCATTCATCAGGGAAAAAGGGGGTTTTAAAATATATGTGAGCAAGTAGCCTAAGATGTCGAAAACCAAATTTATCCGTTTTATATTCCAATGAATTCATTTTGAGAATTTGTTTTCGGAATTTTTCATATGAAGTTAATTTTTCTTCTTCATTGCCAGAAGTGCTTCTATCGAAATAAACATCGTTCTTTCCTTCTTCAATTAATTCCTTTTGAAATAAAATATGTTCATTTTCAATAATATCTTCTGGGGGGAAATATACCAGTAAATGTAGATCTTTGGTTAAGAACTCCCAGAACTCATCAAATAATTCTTTTTTTTCTAAAATTACAGAAAATTCAAAAAGGATATTTATCAAATAAGAAGAATCATCAATATAATTTTCAGGACGCTTTCCAATTGCACAATATTCTATCAAACTATCCAAATTGTTATAAAGTTCAGGAAGTCTACCATTTATAACTTTTATAATTGCTAAATTATTTAATAAATCTCTTAGGTATTCAACAGCAAAATCTTTTTCGCCATTCATTATTAAAAAATTCAGAGCAAGCACAATGGGGATAGAATGATTGTCAATTAATGGTCTGGAGCAACCAGAATTATTATAAATAATTGTTTTTACTAATTCCTTAAAGTTGTTTGTAATTTCTTTTCTTTTTTCATTATCACTAGTTATTAAAAAATATGTTTGGTACTGGTAAATTAAATAGGCTAAATATTCAAGGCTTCGCAATGGATAACCAATTTCCTCAAAATATCCACCCTTTTCAGAGAATAAACCATCCTTTTCTTTAGCTATCGAAATTGTTTTTGCAAAATATAGCTCTAGCATTTGAAAGTGAATCTTATGTAATTTTCCAAATTCAGAGATAGCGATTTTTTTGCCATTTATTGCATTTTTTTCTAAAATCCAACCCCAAACTTTCAACAACATGTATGTAAGACAATCTTTGGCAGGGTGCAAATTATCGGCATCTTTGGCATAATGTAAAATCATCGCTCCAATCATGCAGAAGGTAGAAATTATTTTTCTTATATTTTTTGGCGTATATTTGGGATATGACTTTAGTAATTTATCTACAAGTAATTTGAAATGTTTAAAATCATATTCAGGTACATCTAAAAATGCTAAAGATTTTTTGAAAAGATTTAACAATTCGGGCTTGACAAGCAAGTATTCATTCAAAAGATATTTTGAAAATAATTCGGTAAGTTTGTAAATATCCCAATGTTCAAATTCTATACCTGCGGAAGTAAATTCGTTTTCAATAAAGTCATTGAAAAGATTTCTAAAATTTGACTTTAACTCACCATTATGGGCCAGTATTATTTTTTTAGGTAATTTATTTAAATTTGGTATCGAACTATCTTTAAAGCCAGCATCTTTAGCTTGAAGTAAAGATTCTCTGACACCATCTTGCTTGTAAAAAACTGTATTATCAATGTCACCATCATCTCCTGCTTTTAATTGAAAAATACACAACTTTTCAATTCCATCTATTTCGGTTTTAGTGGCAATAATGTCCTTCCCGTATTCTGGCTGCCCATGGGAAGTTTTTGCAGTTTTCACTATTTTGTATCTCATTTGTTCAAGTAGAAATGGAAAGAGATAGTCTAATTCATCTCTTTCTTTTAGATTCCGTAAATAATCTCCAATCATTAAACGTATCATGATTTTTCCTCCCAGTCATCTGCTAACATCTGTCTACGCTTATAATCATATAGCTCGGGAAAAATGAAATATGTACGGGGCATAGTTAAAGCTGTCTCTAATTCATTCATTTCAGAATATTGATCATTCGTTCCAATTTTAAATTTTCTACCTCTGCTAATTGTAATTTTGGTACAAAATTGGCTAAAAACACTATGCTCCGCTACTGATTTTCTTAAATCTTCACCTTGTTTTTTATAGAAAATTTTGTCAAACTTAGAAGCGTATATAGCCTGATTCTCATATGGGTCAAATTCTTTAATTTTATTTTTTCTTTTCCAAAAATTGACAATTTTTTCATAAAAGCTTTGGAATGAATCAATAAATTTTTTTTCCAGAGTATTCTGGTTATCAAGAAAAGCTTCAACGGTTTCCTTCACCGTCCCAGCGTAATCATGAACTAACCATACAAAACGCTGTAGAATGTATTTAAAAATTTTATCATCTTTCTTATGTAGCAACATTAAAACCAGCTTCATTCTTTCTTCAGGCTTAAAGGTACCGCTAAGAATTGAATTTATAAACTTGATTAATTGATTATTATCAAGTTTCCAAAGGTGTTCTTTCCAAATTTCTTTATTTTTCTCAGTTATCTGAATGAAATCAGTATTATTGTTAGCATAAAACCGAACCTTTCCTTTGTTGTGGATGAGCAGAGAGAGATAATTTTCAATAAATTCGGAAGAGTTTCTATTATATGCTTCATGTAATGGGTAAGAGAAAATTTCTTTATAATTTTCAATGGGATGATTCAGTACCCAACTTTCAATAAATTTCAAAATCATTTTAGGTTCTTTTAAGGTATTGAGTGCATATTCAATTATACTAATTACAACCTTGTCTTTATTATCAACCTTCGTAAAATTCATCAATAATTCATATTTTTTCTCTCTATGAGTTGGCTTTTCTTCTTTGAAAACAGATACCAATATATTATATTGCACCTTTGAAATGTCTCTTTTGGCTAAAGCATTGAGCTTTCCAAATAGGTAATCTGTTTTCCCGTTTTCTTGAATCAATGGCTTGTGCACTAAAGAACCATAGGATTTTGCGAGTGTAACCAAAATATTCTCTTCATCGGAGTTTACACTCTCAAACAGGTTTAATATATCTTCTATATATTTGTAATCTTCATATTCAAATACACCAAAAGCATAAATAGCAATTTGACTGAAATTTTCTCTATGAAATAGTTGTTTTGTATATTCAAATGTTTTATTAAAATCAACTTTGGATAAACCACCCAAAATAGAAACAATAAATTCTCTCTTCTTATTTTTTATCATATATTTTACAAGTTTCCATCCGTCTATAGGTTGTTGATGGCTATATTCTTGGACAGCATTAAAAAAAAGTTCGCCAAACGATAAATCTTGGTTTTTTTGATAAAACAAGTGATAGAATATCTCAGTAAGACTCTCTTCCGATATTTGAAGATAAGGTAAGGCTCCAGAAAAATTAAACTTAAGGAAAAAGAAATTTCTGGACTCACTCTTTGTGTCAAATTTTAATAAGTATTCCTTGAAATCCCATCCTTTGATCTGATTAAAATAAATAAACATAAATATTTCAAAATTATTCCACGTATCATAAAATGGTTTTAATTTCTCAATTTCCTCTTTAGCTTTTATTGTGAAATCACCATAATCTTCATAATTGTTGATCTCAGAATATTCTAATTTTTCTTTCAAGAATAGAAAAAGTATATAATTAAAATATTCATTTTTGATTAGAAGCTTTCCTTTTATTTCTTCAAGAAGCTCGAATTTAAATATAAGCGGTGTAGTGTTTGAATCAATGGTTTTTAATTGTCCATTTTTAAAAGAAGTCTCAATATATTTTTTTATCTCTATTGATACGTCGGGGTTATTCTTAAAGAAACTAACTAAATCAAAAACATTATACATACATTTTTCCATCCTATTTTTATATGAGTGTTGATTGATTATCAGATTTTCAACTATATTTATAACTTTTAACAGTACAATCTTCACAAAATCACATGTATTTCTATCTAAAAAATTCTTATAAAATATTTAGATTAATATACGATAGAGGCTTCGTTCTTTATTTTATCATTGCTCTTTACTCAAATTATTTGATATTTCTCGTAAGCTTTCGAGGCTGGATTCTAAATTCTCAATGATATCTTCAACTAGAACATCAGGATCGGGAAGATTGTCTAAATCTGTTAAGCTTTTATCTTTCAGCCAGAAGATATCCAAACTTGTTTTGTCTCTTGAAATTATTTCATTATAGGTAAATTTTTTAAATCGTTCCGCTTCCTCTCTCAAATGTCTGTTTTTAGGATGATAGCACTCAATAAAATCTTTTAAATCCTCAAACTCCATCTTATTTTCCTTTAAAGTGAAATGTATATTGGTACGTAAGTCATATATCCAGACTTCTTTGGTCCAAGGATTTTTACTTGCAGGGTGATTGTCAAAGAAAATCACATTTGCTTTCACACCCGGCTTGTAAAATATTCCGGTAGGAAGTCTTAAAATGGTATGTAAATCAGTTGTTTCAAGCATCTTTTTTCTGACAGTTTCTCCGGCACCACCTTCAAACAACACATTATCAGGAACTACAACTGCTGCCTTGCCATCAGTTTTCAATAAAGTTCTTACATGCTGGACAAAATTCAATTGCTTATTTGAAGTTGTAGTCCAGAAATCCTGTCTGTTATAAACAAGATCTTCTTTTTCCTGTCTACCTTCTTCGTTAGTAAAAGTCATACTGCTTTTTTTACCAAAAGGCGGATTGGTAAGAATATAATCAAACCGCTCTCCGGGATCAGCAATTAAGGCGTCATTTCTGGTAATGGGTGGTTCGCTATTCATATCACCAATATTATGAAGAAATAAATTCATTAAACAAAGCCGGTAGGTAGTTGAAACCAATTCCCAACCTCTGAAAGTTTTAAATTTTAAAAATTCTTTTTGTTCTTGATTTAGCGAATAGTTTTTAGGATTAGAAATAAAGTCATATGCGGCAAGAAAAAAACCACCTGTTCCACATGCAGGATCAGCTATTGTTTTAATTGGTTCAGGCTTAATGCATTCTACCATCGCTTTGATAAGTACACGTGGTGTGAAATATTGTCCGGCACCACTTTTAAGGTCCTCTGCATTTTTCTCCAGCAATCCTTCGTAAATAGTACCCTTAACATCTACACCTAATATCGCCCAGTTTTCAGAATTTATCATCTGTATAATTCTATAAAGCTTTGCCGGGTCCTGTATCTTGTTCTGAGCCTTCACAAATATCTGGCCTATCAACCCTGCTTCTTTCCCAAGTTCTTTCAGTAAATATATATAGTGCGTCTCAAGTTCTACACCTTTTTTATCAATTAAAGTTTGCCAGTTATATCTTTCCGGTATTTTCAAATCCCTGTTATATGGCGGTTTTGAATATTCATCTGCCATTTTTAAAAATATCAGATAGGTTAATTGTTCCAGGTAATCACCATAAGTAACACCATCATCACGAAGTATGTGGCTGAAACTCCATACACGAGATATTATTGTATCTGCATTCATCTCTTTTTCCTCTTTTTGTTATTGGATTCAAAACTTTCTTTTTCCTGTTTTATTCTTTCCAAGAGTGTTTCGGCAGATTCGCCTGCCTGACTATCTATTTTTAATAAGTCTTTTAAATATCTTCTCCCACTTGTTTTTTTTAATTTTTTTTCTCTATCTAAAGCTTCTTTAAATGACTCTACTATTTCATAATAAAATAATCTTATTGGTTCATGTTTTTTTGTCCATCGAGCAGCCTTACCTTTCTGGTGCAATTTCCATCGATCTAATATTTTTTTAGTTTGCCCGATATAGACACTCCCATTGTTGCATTCTATCGCATATACAAACCACTTACCTTGCTCTGATACGAGTAAACTCATCTCATTATTAGCTAAATATCTATTTTCCATTTTTACTCATTTTATCTTTTTCAATTTTTATTTGTTTTAAAAGTTCACAAGCAGGCAGGTCATTCGGATTCTGCGGAACCAGTTTTCCTTCAAATGCTTTTTTTAAGATACTCTGGCGTAAATACTCAATTTTGATTAGATTTTGCTCAACGGTTTTTTCAACTTTATCACACACAGAAAGTCGAGATTCAATTTCCTTTACAATTTTTTCTTGTATTGGTTTAGTTGGAATTGGGATTGCATACGACTCAAGAACTCTCTTTGGAACCCTTTTTTGTCCAGCAGTTCCTGTCATCTGTGATTTTGCTTTATTTCTGAAATCCTCTAAGCTTACTCCATAATAAATCCATTCAGATATAACTTCTTCTTTTGGTCTCAACACATGAAATTCAGTACTTCCAAAACCGATATTATTTTTTAATTCTTTTACAATTGCCTTTTTCCCATTTTCAAAGCATGGGGTTATCTTCGCAAGTAAAACATCACCATTCTTAAAAAATGTGTATCCCTTCTTCACATCTTTCAATCTTTTAATCTTTTTTTCTAATATTACCCCTGTTTTAGATACTGCTAGCATAGGTAAAAATGTAACTTCTAAATCATCATTAAGTTCACCAATCTCTTGTTTTGAGGGATTTATATCACAAATTTCTGAAAAGGGGGAATATTTAGCTAAACCTATTTCTAATAATTTCCCTTCAAATGCAGCTTTAAGTACCGCTTGCCGATAGATTTTTAGCTGTTCCTGTGTTTTTTTTAAATCTTCGGTTGCCTTATCTAAATCTGAAAATAATTCTTCGATTTTTTCTACAATGCTGTTTTGCTCTTTTTGTGAAGGTAGGGCAAATAAGAGTTTAGAAAATCTAGATTTATTTAATATCGGCAATGTTGTTGAAGATGATCTTTTGATAATTTGGTTTTGGAAAAAAGGACATATTACTTGATAATATACAAAATTTGGATTAATGCTGCCAACTGGAATTATTGAATTTATTTGTTGGTTCGAAGCTCCTTCATTTCTTATTATTCCGGTCTTTCCAATCGTAGCGCCTATACAAGTAACAAGTATTGAATTTTTTGGTAATAACCTCGCTTTTTTTATCCCTTTTTTCGATAGTCTTTCTCGAGATTCTCTAACATTAATTCCAGCTTCTAATTCTGTTGGTTTATAAAATGGAAAATCAACTCCATAATTGCTTTTGTCTTTCTTGCTTGGAGTCGTACCTGTTTCAATATTACCAATTTGGCTAATTTCGATCCATTGCCAGGTATCAGGAATTTTATGTTGCAATATCTTCAAGCTACTAACACCTCATTTAGTTCATTTATTATCTCATCATAATCTTCACCAAATACATGATAGAATTTACCTATTCCACCAAGTGCATCAAAGGGAGTAAAGTTAAAATTACCTTTAGTTATTTTCATAGAAGTCATGATATGGTCTTTTATCATTCTCAGCCATTCTATTTGTACTTCGGTAAATTGTATATGCCCTGCATTTTTTCTGAATACCCACTCTTTGAAATTTCGGTTTATAATTTCGGAAAACGGGGCTAACTCTTTATCTATTTTAAGTTCATACCTAATAAGAGAAACGATATCAGTCAGCATTCTTTTCGTGCTTATTCCTTTTACTTTATTATCACCAAGCTGATAATAAGCTCCCCACAATTTTTCTATGGTTAAAGAGTATGGGGGAGAATTTAAAGCTTCATAGAGTTCTTTTATCATCTTGAAAGTAATTTCTTTTATTCTTTGAGGTTGGCTATAAAATATTTTAAGAGCCATTATCTCATCTTTATTCTTTTTTATAAACTCCTGAAAAGTTTCTATGGTATTTTGCGCCTGGTTTTGTGTTTGTTTATCCCAATCGGCATTTACAACGGTATCAATATTGATTGTATCTATGATTTGTTCATGTTTTTTTCTAACATTTTCAATGTATTCTCTAATATCTGGATTATTAAAAATATCGCAGGCTTTATCTAAAAATTCTTTCTGAGCTTCCTCAATTTGCTTTTTAGTTATTTCTTCTTTTTCTACTTTATATTTTTCCTTTGCCTTAGTTTTGATAAAATCCGGATCATTTGCATCAAGCAAGTCTTTAACTACTTCGGTTATGGACTTGCCCGAGGAAATCTCTGTAAATATTTCTTTTTCCTTTTCAGAGACTGCCCGATCTATTCTGATTAATCTATTCGCGGTTGATAGTAAAATATCTTCTTCCCTGCTACCCATGGCGATGTTCATCATCAGGTCTCTTAAAGGAATTGAGGGTTTTCGTTCAAGTGGTCTACTATCCGTTTTTAATGATTTACACACACCGACTGCATCTATGATTACATAATGAGTTTTATTGTCAGAAGCAGAAGGCGTCACTTTTCTTAAATCATCTTTTAGAAGAGTCCTGGTACCCCTTCCTTTCATTTGTTCAAAATAGTTCTTTGATTTTATATCGCGCATAAAAAATATGCATTCTATCGGCTTTACATCTGTGCCGGTAGCAATCATATCAACCGTAACTGCTATTCTTGGATTATAGTCATTGCGAAATGAAGCAAGTATCGATTTTGGGTCTTCATCGGATTTATAGGTAATTTTCTTGCAAAACTCATTACTTTCGGCAAATTCTTCTCTTATTATCTGAATAATATCGTCTGCGTGACTGTCGGATTTAGCAAAAATCAAGGTCTTGGGAACCTCTTGCCTATTGGGAAAAATTTCTTTTAAAAGTTTTTCCTTAAATGTTTTGATTATGTTTCGGATTTGGCTGGGATTAACTACGCTTCTATCCAAATCATTTCCAAAATATTGAAACTCTTCGTCTAATTGTTGCCAGCGCTCTTCTCTGGTCAGCTTATTTCTGATATCAATAAATTCCTTGGCATTTATTTTACTTCCCTGCTGAGTAATCTCGGTTTCTATGACATAGGTATCGTATCCCACATTCACTCCATCAACCACTGCCTGTTCGTGAGAATATTCGCTAACTATGTTTTCATGAAAGAAAGCAAAAGTTCTTTTATCGGGGGTAGCAGTAAGCCCTATGTGAAAGGCATCAAAATATTCAATCACTTGCCGCCACAAATTATATATTGAACGGTGGCATTCATCTATCACAATAAAATCAAAAAATTCGGGTGGATATTTTTCATTGTAGACAACATCTTTGGGCGGTCCAACTAATTTAACTTCATTTAAAGAGATCTCTTCCAGACTTTCATCAAGCTCTTTATCCTTTAAGATTGAATACATTCTTTGAATGGTGCATATACAAATATGACTGTCTTTTGAAATGTAACTTGAGTTCAAACGTTGAATATTATAAAGTTCACCTAAATTCCTGGAATCATCAACGGGTGAGTATCCAATAGATCCCTGTTCTGCTTGCATGCCTAAATTTTTTGTATCTACAAGAAATAAAATTCTTTTTGCATTGGCAAATTTAAGCAATCTGTACATAGAAGTAATTGCAGTATAGGTCTTTCCACTCCCTGTCGCCATTTGGTTAAGCGCTCTCGGTCGATTTTCAGAAAATGATTTCTCAAGATTTTTTATTGCTTTTATCTGACATTCCCTTAATCCTTTAGTATTCAATTCAGGAAATTTGGCAAGCTTATTTCTTAAAGTATCACCCTGCTTAAGCCATTCCTGCAAAGTTTGTGGTTTTTGAAAATTAAAGATTAATCTTGAACGATGTATATTGTCATTGGAATCTGTGAATCTGGTAAGTTCTCCTGTGCTCTCATACCTAAATCGAAGAGGTTTATTATTTAAGAACCATTTTAAGTGGCTTTCTGCATATTTTGAAGTTTGATCTTCATGAAAAGTCAATCTAACTCCTTCCTCCGGTTTTTTCGCTTCGATTACACCAACCGGTTTTTTATCTACGAAAAGTATATAATCAGCCGGACCGGAATCTGTTGGGTATTCCCTTACTGCGATACCTAAGCCAGCGGAAAGATTTAATTGATTTTTATTTTGGATTATCCATCCGGTTTGGATTAAATTCTTATCTATTTGTAGTCTTGCTTTAACTTCAGGAGTTATATAACTATCAGACATTTTCACTTCCTATAAATTTATTCATTAATCGGTTTTTATTGTAAAAAGATTTATTATTTTTATCAACGTTTTTATTTTAAAACATGTATTAAGGGAAAGTTTTCTGTCACACTTTAAGAATATATATCTACCTCATTAAACCGCCACTAGAGAGTAAAAAATAAATCTTTTCTAATCTTTCTATAACATTACTCTAATACTACAAAAAGTTAGTAAAATCCTTCTTTTTTGTAAATTAAGTTATAAAATACAAGCATATTTAATCCGTTAATCTCCCAATTAGTCAATCAATTTTGTTAACCAGTTGACCAATTGAGATTGCCACACCCTGATAAATCAGGGTTCGCAATGACAGAAAATGTCTCACCCCCACCTTAATCCTCCCCCTCAAAGGGGAGGAAATATTGGAAGAATCTTCCTTCGAAGGGGGAGGGATATAGGGAAAATGTTCTGTCAAGGGAGTAAATTATATTTTCTTGGGAAGTGAATCAGGATTAAAGAATTTAAACCTGTTAGAAAATACCCTGTCATTTTGCCCCTTTAATACCCCTTTAATGCCCCTTTAAAATGTAATAAGTTCCCTTTCCAGTAGTTCCAATTTTTTCTAAGATACCCTTATCCTCTAAAACTGCAAAATCTTCACTCGTCTGTCTCTTTTTGATATTATTTAACTCCTGATACTCCTTATTCGTAATTTTTCCATTTTCTTTAACATACATTACTGCTTTTATCTGCCTATCATTAAGCCCCATTTCCTTAAGTCTTTCTTTTGTATAATAATCTTTTCTCATGTAGAGAGAAAATCCAGCAAATTCTTCTTTGAACTCAGGACCGGGTAGGTTGGCTTCTTTTAAGGAGTCTATAATTCTTCCTATCCCCGAACCATATTCTTCGATTAATCCGGCAAGATAAAATATATGGACAATAAGAGGGTTGCGAGCCACTGAAGGATGAGTGGTCTTTAGCTGTTCGAGGGTTATTCCCTCCGGAAGTCCTCCAATATTAAAAAACCATATCCAGTCATTAAATATTTTAATCTGAGTTTGTACATTGTATTTAAAATAGTCTCTATGAATCACAGCATTTAAGAGTGCCTCTCTAATCGCTTCTAAAGGATAATCCCAGATATTTTTTCTGGTTAACTGCTCCCCGGTTATTTCATATCTTACATTGATAAAATTCTTTATCGCTTCTTCGGCTTCTTCTATTTGTTTAAATAAATTCCCTTCTATGCGTCTATCACCTATAATTGTAGTCTCATCTTTAAATCTTCCTACTCTTACCAATGCATTAATGAAATATTTCTGGGGATCATTGCCAAAGAGCATTATCGCTGCATTAGTTAATTTACCATTGATAATAAGTTTCAGTTTCTTGAGAATAATTTTTATATCTTCATTTTCATCTGCAGTTTTTAATCTTCCATTCCTTGATGCCATTCGGATAAATTTTCTGATAGTTTCGGGGTCGATTTCATCTAAACTGTAATTTCCGGTAAGTCCGTCCCAGTTTGTACCTTTTATAAAAAACGATCTTAGTTCTTCTCCCTGCATCTCTCTGGTAGTGTTCCCCACTCGGGTATAATATTTACCTTTGTAAGATACGGGTAGAGTACTTTTCTTAATCTTTATTTGAAGTACATCTTTTTTATTAATTTTAATACAGTCTATTTGGGGATGAATCCCCAGCTGATTTACTATTTTATTAGTTAAGTCTCCAAGCATACTATTAGTGTATTCAAATCCCTTTATCTCTTTTTTGTCTGATATGCCGATATAGAAAATTCCTCCATCTTTATTGGCAAAAGCTGAAATGGTGTTAAATATCGATTCATTGATTTTTTCTTTAAGTTCAACGGTAGTATTTTCTGTACCTTTTAATATTTCGTCTATACCCATAACTCTAATCCCATCTTTCTTTAAATCTTTTTTGGATTCTTAACAACCTTCCAGTATCCGCCTTTGGCGGGACCGATTCTTTTATAGAAACAATCTATTATTTATATACTGCATTAGTTATCAAAAGTCCTGCTTTTTTAGAAGAAAAGTTTGCGGTTGTCAGAAAAAGAAAGACGGATCTGATGGGGAAAATGTGTAAAACCTGTGGGAAAACACCTTCTTGAAAGCCTTATAACATAAGGGTTTCAAGAGAATAACGCGAGAATTGCTTGTATAAGCAAATTTTGCCTTAACTTATACTTTACCCCTCAAAAATGGCACTTTTTTGACTAAAATTCCATCATTTCAAAATCTGAAAGTGGCTATTTATAAGGGTTTTGTAATTTGGGGGAGGTAAAAATAGGCCAAAAATGGGGGTCGTAATTGCCGATTTTTTGAAAATTAAGGCGCGTTTAAAGGCACTCTCCGTGCGTTTTTGGGGTATTATTTAAGGGGGTCAAAAATGGGGACAGGCTTTACTTTTTATTTTGCATTAAATGAGGGAAGATAAAAAGAAGACTGTCCCCATTTTTTACTGAAAGCCTTATAAATAAAGGGTTGTATGACCAAATATTTACTAAGGTCGATTTAATATTTTATGTTCCCCAACAGTTCTAAGAATAATTAATTTACCTTTTAAGTTAAAAGTGATTCTTAAGCTTTTAGAAGCCCTCGCCTCCCAAATAGAATTTGTCCTTTTGAGTTTTTTTGTATCTAGAGAAGGATGTTTCAAATCTCTTTCCATTTGTAAGAGGGCTTGATTAATTCTTTTTTGAGATTAAGGAATTAATTTTTTGTAGTCCCGCTTAAACCTCGGTAACCAGACAAATTTATTTATTGAGTTCATCTATTAGTTCCTTAGCATCTTTAACTTCTTTGCCTTTCTCCTGTCGAAGTTCTAACTCTGCTTCTTCTTCGGCTTTTTGATGTTCTTTAGTCCAAAACCATATCTGGCTTTTATCGATTAGTTCTTTGGGAATTACTTTCAATATATTTCCTTCCATTTTAACTTCCACATAATCTCCGGGTTTACAATGCAAGACACTTCGAAGCTTTGCTGGTATGGTAATTTGTCCTCTGGGATTTATTTTAGTTAAGCTCATAATTTTTACCTCCTATCACATTGTCATAATATCATACTTTCACATTATAATCAAAATAATTAAAATAGCGCCCCATTTACTCTTTATATTTTTCTTTCTTAATCTTCTTTTTCCTCCCATTTTAGAGACCTGCTGACTGCTTTTTTCCAGCCTTTATATAATTTTTCTTTTGTTTTTTCATTCATATTGGGGGAAAATTCTCTATCTATTTTCCATTTCTGGGCAATTTCCTCTTTGTCTTTCCAATAACCAACCGCTAAACCAGCAAGATATGCTGCACCCAGGGCAGTTGTCTCTGTCACTTTAGGTCTCACCACCGGAACTCCCAGGATATCGGATTGGAACTGCATTAAGAAGTTGTCTCTAACTGCCCCGCCATCCACTTTTAATTTTTTCAAATTAATCCCTGAATCTTTTTGAATAACTTCCAGGACATCACGGCTTTGATAAGCTATGGACTCTTCTGCCGCTCTTAAGATATGCTCTTTCTTTGCTCCCCGGGTTAGCCCTACAATGATACCCCGAGCATACATATCCCAGTAAGGAGCACCGAGCCCCACAAAGGCAGGGACTAAATAAACTCCATTCGTATCTTTAACTTTTAGCGCATATTTTTCAATTTCTTTAGAATTTTTTATCAGTCCGATTTCATCTCTTAACCATTGGACTACTGCTCCGCCGATAAAGATACTCCCTTCCAAGGCATATTCTACTTTACCATTAACCCCCCAGGCAATAGTAGTCAAAAGACCATTCTTGGAGGGAACGATTTTTTCTCCGGTATTCATCAATATAAAACATCCGGTTCCATAGGTATTTTTGGCCATACCCGGCTCATAACAGGCCTGGCCGAAAAGGGCGGCTTGTTGGTCTCCGGCATCTCCGGAGATAGGAATTTCTGCTCCGAATATCTCTTTATCTGAGCTTCCATAAATATAACTCGAGGGCAAAACTTTGGGGAGCATCTCTCGGGGAATATCCAGTTCTGTTAATATCTCCTCATCCCAATCAAGATTATGAATATTGAATAACATTGTCCGGGAAGCATTGGAATAATCAGTCACATGAGTTTTACCTTTGGTTAAATTCCAGATAAGCCAGCTGTCTACTGTACCAAAAAGAACTTCTCCTTTTTTAGCTTTCTCTCTGGTCCCGCCTACATTATCTAAAATCCATTTAATCTTGGTGCCGGAAAAATAGGCATCAACTACCAGCCCGGTCTTTTTTTGGATAATCTCTGCCAGCCCTTTCTTTTTAAGTTGGTCACATATAGGAGCAGTCCTTCGGCATTGCCATACGATAGCGTTATAAACCGGCTTACCGGTTTTTTTATCCCAGACTATAGTAGTCTCCCTCTGGTTAGTTATACCGATAGCAGCTATATCATCCGCTTCTAGGCCAGCCTTATCTAAAGCAGCTTTTGCCACTTCTATCTGAGAAGACCAAATTTCTGTGGGGTTATGTTCTACCCAACCTGGCTTAGGATAAATCTGTCTAAATTCCTTACTGGCAGTACTTATTATAGTTCCATTATTATTGAAGATTATCGCCCGAGAATTGGTAGTTCCCTGATCCAGAGCTATGATATATTTTGCCAACCTTAATACCTCCGAATATTTCCTCATCCCCTTAACTCCAAAACTTTGGCTCCCTCAGCAGGTTGGGTTATATATATATCCGGGATGATACCGGTAATTTTTTTATATCCCTGCTTAATCGTTTTTTCAAAGGCATCGATATACTCTCTTTTTAATAAGTTTACAGTACAACCTCCAAAGCCAGCACCTGTCATCCTGGCCCCCAAGACTC
>Ga0307378_10002158_pt1 | contig 30790 bp, 26 predicted proteins | sample UN1MG_FD_202238 | JGI IMG/M metagenome (GOLD analysis project Ga0307378, IMG submission 202238) | Soil microbial communities from Risofladan, Vaasa, Finland - UN-1 | ecosystem: Environmental > Terrestrial > Soil > Coastal area > Acid sulfate soil | place: Finland: Risofladan, Vaasa | collected... | reverse complement strand
TCAGCTTGAGGGATGTAAATTGTTAACATTCCTAGTATTACTGTTATTACTGCCAACCCCCAAATTAAACTTAAGGCCGATATTAATGTTTTTGATTTTTGGGCTTTTATTTTCATAGATAACTCCCAGTTAACTCCTAAGATTATAAGGTTAATAAATTGGTTCATCGTGGTTCAGTGTCCTTAAGGCAAACAGACTCTCCTTGTGTTTTATTTGTGTTTTTGTGTTTTTCTCGTTCTCACCTCCTTCCTTTAAGAAAAGTATAAAAACAATAGGGGCATCCTTCAGACGAGTCCAAAAGTACAAAAGTAGTCTCTCACATCTATTAGATAACAAACTGATAGAACCATGAGAGAAAGAGACCCTCATAAAGTCAGAGAATACAGCCATCTTTCTTCGGGGATTTCTCCGTTCCGGTGTCTGCTATATGTGAGTGAATATATTCAATGAAATACCGGACTTCGACAGTTGTGGGCAATCAATATCCATAATATTGTATTGATATAAAACACACTGTCCAATTTGTGTAAGCTACAGCGTTTGCCTAATTGTAGGCAAACGTCAATCTTTAAGTCCTAATAAAATCATATACTTTTTCCCATCGTATAACTTCAACTGTCAAACTCGGGAAACAGTATTGAGGGGAGAAAATATCGGAAACTTATAGATAATAGGGTATGGTGTAGTTCGGCTCAGCATCATTATGATATGAAACTATGATGTGAAACTTAGAAGTGAGTAATCAGCAATATCTCTTCAATGGCTTGATCAGATAGCGCAGCACTCGGCCAGTTACGGTGATAAGGCTGATGCAAAAATAATGCCTTTTATATATGATTTTTTATATGCTATTTATTTTTTACTATTCACGCTCAGCAGATTTTTTTAATTACTTGAAAATTATAGTTTTAATTTTTAATAATTTTTTATTTTTTTTTTAAGTAATGTTGATAAGATAAAAATTATGCATTAAAGGCACAAAATTTATGTTGATTATACCTATATAATTTTTTAACTAAAAATTGGATATTGAATTGAATTACACAATGTGAAAAAAATGTAATATTCATCTTCTGCCCTATAGGGAGAACTGGCCACCCTATCCCCTGATATATTCATTAATTTCCAATGGGTAGGGTATAAACCTTCGCCTTCAGGCGGAAACGTCTTTAGCATATGTTTTTTTAAGGACGAAGCTTTAGCGATATAATGGTCTCCGAATAACAAAGGAGGCTATGGAATGAGCAAAGATCGTTATGTTCGGAGAGCCCATACGGTAACCGAGCTGAAGTACCACTTTGTATTGAAGACCAAGTACAGCTATGGAGTATTGAAGGGAGAGATGGCTCTGAGAGCCCGAGATATCATCCGAGAGATCTGCACAGAAAACGGTATGCAGATTTTGAAAGGACATGTAGGTACGAACCACATCCATCTTATGGTTAGTGCGCCAGCCCATCTGTCGGTAGCGAAGATAGCTCAATATCTAAAGGGAAAAAGCTCGTATAGGCTACAGAGGGAATTTCCAGCATTACGGAAGCAATATTGGGGGGTGGGGGCGAGGATATTTCTGTGCCACAGTAGGGGCAGTGACAGAGCAGCAGATTAAGGACTATATAGCGAATCAAACGGAGGCTTCCGGGACGTTTAAGGTTTGGGATGAGGAAGGACCGTCAAGTGAGGCTACGGCAAGGCTTAAGTCGGATAGTCCATCCGAATAGTTTAGATGACTTTAGTCTTAACGGGCGCTTACACCCACAACAATCTACCGGCTTCAGCCGGTAGTCATTGAATTACATATCTAAGTTAATCAATCCAAAATCACCTCTATCTCTCCTATAATCAAACGATTAAATGGAAAAATTATTCTCTGGCCCAAAACCTGGTAAATTTTTTGATTAATAATTTATAGTGTGAGCAGCAAAACTTAATGGAACACCATCAGGCAGGTTTTTGAACCCAATTCCATGAGGTGCAATTTGAAGAAAACGATCGTTTAAATTTGTGTTAGGATTAGAAGAAAAGGAATTTCTTCTAATTGATATAGCTCTTATTTGATTATGAGCAGTGAAACTTCGCCTCAAGGTCTGCTATCTCATAGGTAGATCCTGTTACCCTGTCAAATCTTTTTCCCTGTAGAGATGGGGAACCTCTGGTCTGCTGGTCTGGCACCCCCAATCCACATAAGAAAATCGTCCAGGGCTTGATTGAACTCCTCTTCTCTGGTTAAAAAGGGAAGATGACCGCAATTTGGAAAGATTCTCAGTTGAGAGTGAGGGATGTGCTGATGCAGATATCGAGCTGCGCCGACAGGACAAAGCTGGTCGCTATCGCCATGAATGATCAGTACCGGTATTTTTATGGCAGATAGAACCGTCCGAAGGTCCGCCTCCTCCAGGATATTCAACCCATCGAGAAGTGCCTGTTCGCTGATCTCTTGATCGGTTTTGAGGGAATCACGAACTTTCAGCATAAGGGATTGAGTCTTTTCCTGATCAGTGAAGAGGATCTGATGAAATGAGCTAAAAGCCAAAAGTCTATCACGCAGGAGCCTGCTTCGCAAACGGCGCAATTCTCCTTTGGCAGTCCCATCATGAAAGCTTTCATCGGATAAAAATTTGGGAGTCCCGCCTACGATGGTCAAAGAAGCGACCATGTCTGGAAACCGTGAACAGAATTCCAGGGCTATCATGCTGCCTAAAGACCAGCCAATAAGATGCATGGGAGGCAATGAACAATGGCGGCAAAGGACGTGTAATCCATCGACCAGATTTTTTAGGGTGAAAGGCGGAGGGGAAAAAAAAGAGTGGCCGGAACCTTGAAGCAAGTAGTCTGGAACCAAAACAGGCCATGCCGGAGAAAAATGAGCAGCCTGTTTCTGCCAGATTTTAGAAGTCGTTCCCCAGCCGTGGAGAAAAACGAGCGGTGCACACCTAAGAGATTCACCATTATTCAATTCTATTCACCGAAAAGAAAGGCATCAGTAAAGACAGTGGCCAGCATCCAATAATCAGCATGGCCATGATAGTCGTTTCGGCCATTTCATCATTCCCGCCTTCGCTGGAATGACGTTTATGTGGTGGCCGAATTTATGATCAAGGCTAACCAGCATCCTATATCCAGCATCACATAACCCGCATCCCATAACCAACAAGCACCCTGTAACTAGCAGCCCTCATCCCGTAGTAACCCGTAACCCTCATCCCGTAACCAGTAACCAGCGTCCCCGCAACTCAAATCAGGCGAAGCTCCTGCCCGACCATTTGGATCTTATCCATAGCTTCTTCCAGATCAGCCAGGGTATGGGTGGCCATAAGGGAAATCCGCAGTCTGGCTGTTCCTTTGGGGACGGTGGGCGGGCGGACGGCTGGCGCATAAATACCCGTTTCCAGCAGTTTTTGGCTGAACTGGAGAGCCGTATCATTTCCTCCCACCAGAATGGGAATAATATGCGTTTCGCTTTCCAGGGTATTAAAGCCCGTCTCCTGCAATTTTTTTCGGAACCAGTTGGCCTGGCTTAGCAGGGTATCCCGCAGATCTGGGCGGTTCTGCACAATGTCCAGCGCTTTCAGGCTGGCTGCGATGACTGCTGGCGGCAGTGCGGTAGTAAAGATAAAGGGGCGGGCATGGTTGACTAAAAAATCAATCAGGAGAGAATCCCCGGCTACGTAGGCGCCAAATCCGCCCAGCGCCTTACCCAGAGTACCCATCTGAATATCAATCTCTGATTCCAGGTTCAGCAGTTCTAATACACCCCGGCCATTTTCACCCAGCACGCCGGTGGCGTGGGCTTCATCCACCATGACTGAGGCACCAAATTCTCTGGCCAGGGCAACAATTTCCTGCAGTGGGGCAAGATCGCCATCCATGCTGAACACCGAATCAGTGACTATGATCCGCTTTCCCTTGCTGTTCTGATGGCGGATCAGGAGCCGACGCAGCCCATCCATGTCTTTGTGTGCATAGCGAGCCAGCTTAGCCCTGCTCAGCAAAATACCATCAATGATGCTGGCGTGGTTGAAGCGGTCGGAAAAGATTACATCCTCCCTATGGCCAAGGGCACCGAGTAGCCCGCAATTGGCCATATACCCGCAATTGAAGAGAATCGCTGATTCGGTCTTTTTGAAGTCAGCTATCTTTTTCTCCAGTTCCTCATGGAGGGCCAGATTACCTGAAATCAGGCGTGAGGCCCCGGCTCCTACACCAAATTCGGTGAGTGCCTGGACAGCCGCTTGCTTCAGGAACCTGGATGATGCCAATCCCAGGTAGTTATTGGAAGAAAAATTGATGACTTTTTTCCCGTTAAGGAAGATTTTAGCATCGGATGCACTATCGATACGTTTCATCCTGCGGTAGCAGCCCGCAGCCTGAAGATTGGAGATTTCACTGTGAATAAAATTTTCTAAGGATTCTTGAAGCATAGCAGAAAATCCTGACCTCTAAACTGGTATCTGAATTGGCATCTGAATTGGGTACTGTGATGGCCCTGATTTGATCAGGTAAGGTGCCACCGGCAAGCTATGATAACTTTCTTGATGTGGTGAATCCCAGATCTTGAATCATAGCCAGATCATCTTCCCATTGCCCGCCCTTGGTAGTGAGGTAATTACCCACCATGAGCCCATTGGCACCTGCCAGAAAGGTCCACGATTGCAAGGTGCGCAGGGTTGTCTGGCGGCCCCCGCAAATATGAATACTGGCCCTTGGCATAATAAACCGGAAAAGGGATACAGCTTTCAACGCATCCAAAGGAAATATGGGTTCCTGATCCTGGTAGCGGGTTCCGGCAATGGGATGAAGAAAGTTTATCGGAATGGAATCAACCTTAAGCTCTCTCAGGGTAAAGGCCAGTTCCAGCCGCTGCCGTGAGGTCTCTCCCAATCCGAATATTCCTCCGCTACATACCTTGATGCCGAATGATTTGGCCCTCTCGATCGTATCCCTTCGCTGCTGGAACGTATGGGTGGTACATACCTTTTGGAAAAAACTTTCGGCTGTTTCCAGGTTGTGATGATATCGATGCAATCCAGCCTCCTTGAGGGAAGAGAATGCCTGGCTGGAGATTGTACCAAGAGATACTGCGCAGGAAATAGAGGGGAATTGCTGATTTATAAGGTGGATGGCCTCACAGAGGCTATCAAGTTCCCGCCGAGTTTCAGTTTTACCACCGCTGGCTACCAGGCTGAAGCAGTGGACTCCTGCCTCCTCAGCCTGAGCCGCTTTCTCAATGATCTGACTGGTACTGAGGAGCGGGTAGGCAACCACTTGAGTCTCGTGGTGCATTGACTGGGCGCAAAAGCCGCAATCCTCTGCACAATAACCACTTTTGGCATTACTGATAGCACAAAGCCTGATCGACCTGCCGAAGAACTCCTCCCTTATCCGGCTGCTCACCTCGAACAAGGCGGGAAGATCCTGAACGCAGATTCGCTCATCAAGGCTGAGGGCTTCCTCCATGTCTAACGAGCCACCATCGAGAACCTTTTCACCGAACTTCCGAATGAGTCTATCAGCCTCTTTATTAATCATGGTAAGCAACCGCCAGTATTGTATACCGGAGTTACCGGTATTATAGGGTTATTATTCAAGATAATTGGTTCCTTTATTCCTTTTTTGTATTATTATAGGCCTTTATTATATGATATATAAAATGATATGTCAACCTTCATCGAAAAACTCCAGATGCTCCCCATCTGCATGTGATCTTAACCGTATTCCAATAAGGTGGAGTTTCCCAACCCCTATCAAGCATAACAGAGGAATATGTAGCCTATCCCGCATCTTGTATCAATCCGCCCGTATCCTGCATCCGGTATCCCGCATCCATACGCCCGTCCTGCATCCAGTATCCATCCGCAAGCAACCCGCACCTCACAACCCGCACCTTACAACCCCTAACTCGTAACCCGCATCCGGCGATTAACGACAAAATGACCGTTTGCCTTGCTCAATCACCATCGTCAGGTCACTAAACTTGATATTCACCAGCGATAGAGGGTTCACTTGATGGTAACGACAATGGCACCAGATTAACAGGATCATTTCAAAGGTGTACGAGCCGGTGCTGGCTAGTGAGCATCCTAGAACGCCGAGTCGGGGGATCATCAGGAAGTTCAAGGCGATATTCACAGCAGCAGATACAGCAACGACACCTGATAAAGTCGCCGGGCGATTGATCCCCGCCATGCCCACCGTCAGGATACGGCTTATCCCAAAGGCTAGGGTCCCTGGCAAAATGGCCGCCATCAGGATATAAGAGCCCTTGTACTCAGGGCCGAACAAGAAGGGAAAGAACCACCACCCAACACTTGCCAGTATCAGGGCAATCGGCAGCATCACGATCAAGGACACGCGACATGCCTGGGCAGTCAGCTCCGGACGTCCCTTGGCATCTGCCGATACCTTGGGAAATACGGCCTGAGACATGGCATCAGGAAACATCCAGAGTTTTTCGACAACGGCTACGGCTACGGCATATTGTCCAATCTGGGCACTCTGGAGAAATATGGGTGCGATCAGCATATCGATGCGATTATTGGCCCAGTTTGATACTTTCCCCATGTACATCTTAAAGCCATAAATAACGCTTGAGCGGGCGGACTTCCAACTTAGACGAAACTCTCCCGGACGCATGAGTATAGCCAAAGTAACTGAAAGCGCTATTACGGCCGAGAGGTGCCAGCCGATAAAAGCGGTTATAGCACCCCATAATTTCCACTTGAGTATCCAGACAAAGAACACCAGTAAGCACAGATACGCCAGTTGAGAGATTACGTCCAACAGGTTCATCAGGCTAATCCGGTCCATGCCCTGAATGATTCTGCTTCCCCAGGTTGAGATATACATCAGGGGGATTGCCACCAGAATCAATAAAACCAGCCGCATGTCTGCGATATTAGCCAGGCTCTTAAATTTCAGCAGAACCAGAACACCTCCGGTGAGTATTCCCAGAGCACCGAATCCGAAACCCAGCAGCAAAGTTGCCGCCCAAGCTTGTCCGGGAGTCTGTTTTTTTTGAGCCACATAGTAAACGTTGGCGAAAGAGATCCCCGGCCCGCAGAGGTGGATAACCAGAGCCAGAAACGAAACTATGACTGCCCATATACCCATCCCGGATGCACCAAGGAGCCGTGCAAGGATTATATTCCCGACAAAGGCAAGTAAGGACGTGAGCAGACGGGTGAATAAGGTTATCAGCGAGTCGCGGGCTACCATAGCAAATAATCTCTACGAATTAAATAATCTATCTGGAATTTTATATTATCACCCTGTTATCACCCTGTTATTATCCTATATTTTATATCTTCCGGAGGATAAATTTTATACGGTCTGTTTCTTTTTCAAGTTTAAATAGTTAGCGATGTGTGAAGCTGAGGCGGGCAGTTGAACCGGACGGTTTTGCAGCGCGCTGCGGGTAATAATCCCGTATTCTTGCGGAAATTTATCTTCAAAGTACATCTGCTGAAATCCTGAAAATTTCAACTGATGCGAAGTGGAATCCACCACAACCTTCTGTCCCTTCTGGATAAATCCCTTCTTCAAAGCCTCTTTTACTCCGGCCAGGGATTCTCCTCCCTGAGTACAGACTACGTGTCCGTGGCGGTTTGCTTCCAGCATCTGATCCATGATTTCCTGCTCAGTAACTTCGACTGCGAAAAATCTATCCTGAAAATGCGCGCAAACCAGTTGAGAGACCTTGGGAAAAGATACCGGATCGCCGATCATGGCTGCCTGGGCCACACTCGGCCTTACCTTAATGGGGTGATAATGCTTTTCCTGGTACCAGAGGAATACGGGATTGGCATGATGGCTCTGTACCCCGATAATCTGGGGAAGTTCGGGGATAATCTTCAGCCGGTAAAGGTCGAGGAATCCCTCCATGATGGCTGTAACATTTCCGGCATTTCCAATGGGAACCACCACCACCAGGTCTTTGGTGTTAAAATCCATTTGCTGAGCAATCTCATAAGAATAGGATTTTTGCCCCATAATCCGGACCGGATTTTTAGAATTAAGGAGAAATACTTCATAGTTTTCAGAAAGCTCCTCAACAATCTTCATGCAGTCGTCAAAGACTCCGGGAACCTCTATGACTGTGGCCCCGCTTCCCAGCGGCTGTGACAATTGCTGAGGTGTCACCTTCCCCTGGGGGAGCAGAACTACTGAGCGAACTACGCCTTTTTTTAAGTAGCTCAGGTATAAAGCCGCAGCAGCCGAAGTGTCTCCCGTGGAAGCACAAATTCCCAAAAGCTGGGTAATGTTCCGCTTTCTGATCGAATAGTTGATAAAGCTTACTGCGCTGGCCATGCCCCGATCCTTGAAGCTAGCCGAAGGGTTTAAGCCATCGTATTTAATAAAAAATTCCGTACCGATAAGCCCTGCCAAATCCTCATTGGCCCGAACCAGAGGTGTATGCCCTTCACCAAGATAGATAATATCTTCCAAAGGAATACAGGGGAGAATCAGCTCATAAAAAAGAAAGATTCCTTTTAACGGCTCCAGGTTCAACATCTTGCGGGCGTTGAAAATTCTCTGCCACTGCTCACCCGGAATTTTCATCAAATGATCGAAATTCCTGTCACGGATTTTTAAAAGACTTTTACACTCCGGACAGGTATAGAGAAATTGGTCGATATGGTAGGTTTTGCCACATTCCAGACACTCAAACACCATATCCGCCTGATGATTGGGTAACAACTCCTTTTCCATTTCATCCAACATTTTTTCCCAGGACATATATTATCTCCCTTAGAAATCCTCCCTTAGAGTTACACACATTCCTTAGAGTCACACACGTTACCTGAATCAAGGAATAATAATACTCGTAATAGCCATCATTATGGAATTATAACCCTATTATCATAAATTGACTCCCCTCCAATGTCAAGCAGGAGAAGCAGGATCATTGATTAATTACTTAAGTTGAACAGCTTAAGCCTAATCTTCTTGAATTCCCTGATTGTGGGCAATATTTTGTAGTCCGTAGGCTCAATCAGCCGGTGAAGTTCCTCAACGGTCTTTTGTGCTTCCTTCTCGCTCTGGGCATGGACCATAGTGAAAAGAGGATAGGTCCAATCAGCGGTCACCGATCTATGGTAGCAATGGCTGACCAGGGGATTTTGAGCGGCCTGCTCACCGACCATATCCAGCCTTTCTCCCTGTACCTGCCAGGCGACCATCCAATTTACGGTGAAGCCGACATCATGATGACGGAGGATGGCTGCGATTCTGCGGATAATACCCAGATCTTTCCATCCCCTGATTTTTTTAATCAAGACGCTCTCATCCTTTCCCCACTGCCCGGCAATAATCTCGTAGGGTTTGGGAACCAGGGGCCAATCTTCCTGGAGTATCCGAATCAGGGCCTTTTCCTCCTCATTAACGGAATAGATATGGTCGTCCGGCGAAGTGCCCGATACTCTCATTCCCTGGGCCTCCTCGGTTAAAGGCAAGACCAGGCTGATCTTGTAGGTTTTCACAACAGGCAGGTTTATCCATTCTTTTGTTCCGCTGGCTTGAGCTAACCTTTCCAGATGAGCCCGGATGCTCTCTTGCGGAGGAACGGCCAGAGTAAACCAGAGATTATACTTATGATTCCTCTGATAATTATGCGTTACTCCAGGATGCTGGTTAATGATGCCGGCTGCCTCAGCCACTTTGTCCGGAGGAAGGCTAAAGGCAGCCAAGGTGCTCTGATAGCCCAGGGCATGGGTAGAAAATATGGCTCCAAGCCAGCGAATGAGGCCCTGACCCTTCCAGATATGCAGATGATCGAGAACCTTGGACTCATCCATCTGACATTCCCGGCCCAGATGATCAAAGGGACGGGAGACTAGAGGCAAGCCTGCCTGCAGGCACTGCAACAACCTTCGTTCTTCCGTAGATAGGGTAATCTTCATGCTCTTTTTGCTCCTTATCCTTCTCAAAGGGAGTGGAATTCGCTACCATCGCTCTCCACTCCTCAAGAATAGTAAACTTGTGATGCTCCTTTTCACTTGGCTATTATACACTATCGTTTGCTTAAAAAGTTACACCTATCTTTTGCTGGATGCCGGAAGTGGGTTGCGGGGCATTGTCCCTTGCGCCCGGGGCGAGGGGAGGCTGAGACGGGGGGGGGGACAACTATCTTTTTCGCCCTTATTTAAAAATTTAAGGGGAAGCCCACATTACACATGAGCTTCCCCTTTTTTTTCATGAAATCCACCTGCGAATAACTCTGCGAAGAACTACAGTAGCAGGCCAGTAGGCGTCAATAATGAGTATAACGCGGGGGGAATACCACCACCCAATGAAGGATAGACAGTCAGGTATTCCCAATTGGCTGCTGGTACTTGCTGTACAAGCCACCATGCTGGCGTAGCTGGAAGACTGGAGTATGTGGATGGCAAGGTAATGGTTATGGGGAGGTGGGTAATCGTACTAAATAGAATATCCGGCGGCCAGAGGTCGATTCCTGAGTAAGGATCGTAGTAAGCCATGCCTAAAGTAGTATTGTAAAGCAGCCAGGGATATCCCAGAGAAGGATGCCACGTTAAACCAGGTTGAACCGGCAGAACTGTCGTGGGAGTAAGGCTGCTGACCAAGGGGGTTGGAAGCCCGGTCGAGGGATTAACGGGAGAAAGTGCCGGAGACCAGAGAGGCCACAAGGTGTTATATGGGGGCAAGGCTGCCCAATTTTGGGCTTGGACTCGAATTTCTGAGCAAAAGAGAAGCCCGGCGAAGATGACAACGGTTAATAACAAAACGCTCTTTTTTAGATTTTTTCTTGTAGACATTAATTTTCCTCTACTTACTCTGATTTATAAAGAATGTATATCACGTTTACCTTAAATCTTGAACATGTTACACGATTCCTCACGGCCGTTAAGGAAGTGGATTACTTTGGTCAGGACTACTCTTGGTTTACGTAAGATATAAGTATATAATCCCCAATTAAGACGATGAGATTATGAGAGATCTTACGGAATTGTTCCTGATCTTTAATCTACAAGTAGAGTTTTTTTTGAATTCCCGAATAGTATTTATGAGTTCGAAGCTTTTAAGCTCTTTAAAAACCTGGGGAGACATTTTTATACGCCAGTATAATCATTTAGTATTTGATATAAATCTGCTGTATCGTCCGCAAAAATACAAAATAAAGCTGCAAAGACACCATTGCCCTCACCTCAATACCTGGTTCAAGATTTCAGTTAACTCTTCAACCTCATACGGTTTGGCAACAACGCCATGAAATCCGTATAGCCTGTATTCGGACATAATGGGGTCATTGAAATAACCGCTTGAAACAATTGCTTTTACATTAGGGTCAATTTCAAGCAGTTTCTGAATAGCGTCTTTTCCTCCCATGCCGCCTGGCACGGTCAGGTCCAGCATAACAGCATCGAAGGGATGTTTTGACTCTTTTGCCTTTTTATAGAGTTCAATTGCTTCAGCACCATCTTTGGCCAGTTCGACCTCGTATTTGAGATGAGTCAGCATACGTCCAACCATATCTCTGATGTTTTGCTGATCGTCCATGAATAAGATTTTCCTCTGGCCGGAGTAGAGTCTCTGGCTGGAAAAGAGGCCGCTCTTTTCCGTGTCATTACTTATGGCTAAGATTTCTTTTTTTGAAGCAGGCAGGTAGATGGAGAAGGCAGTCCCGATCCCCACTTTGGACTCTACCTCTATGTGGCCCCCATGTTTTTTGATAATGGAGTAGGTTACAGCCAACCCCAAACCACTTCCCTTTTGCTTGGTGGTAAAATAAGGATCGAATATCTTAGAAAGATATTCTTCCGGTATGCCGACTCCATGATCCTTGAACGATATCTTTATATAATTACCTTCCCTATAATTATCTTCGGTTACCTTATATTTCCCTTCACTTACTTTATGCTCATCCTCTACTTTATGCTCACCTTCTTTGGAAGATAAAGTATCTTTGGCCACGATCGCCACATTCTCGGCCTGCACCTCAATGATCCCGCCTTCAGGCATGGCTTGGCTGGCATTAATCATCAAATTATTAATTACCTGACTTATCTGCCCTTCATCGATCTCAGCCAGCCAAAGGTTATCCTGTATGAATAATTCGTATCTAACCCTTGACCCGCTCAAAATAAAGCTGATGGTATGCTTCAATAATCTTGAGAGAGAAGTGGCCTTCCGGATCGGCGCACCGCCCTTGGCAAAGGTAAGTAATTGATGGGTTAACCTTTTGGCCTGATGGGAAGCATACTTTATTTCCTTTAATAATTCGGAAACATTACTTCCTGAGCGTGCCTGTCTTTCCGCAAGGGACAGATTACCGATAATAGCGGTTAGCAGATTGTTGAAGTCATGGGCAATACCACCGGCCAGAATGCTGAGGGATTCCAGTTTCTGAGCCCTTTGCAATTCCTCTTCCATCCTCTTGCGCTCGGTGATATCTTCCATCATGGGCAGGAAGTAGATCGTTCGTCCGGAGGCATCCTTCACCAGGCGAACGGAAAGGCGTATCCAGACTATTCCTCCGTCTTTGCGGATATAGCGCTTGTCCATCTGGAACTGGTCAATCTTACCGGCAAGCAAGGCCCGGGTGTTCTCTTCTTCGGCCTTCAGATCGTCGGCGTGAGTAATGTCTGACAGACTTAAGGTAAGCAGTTCCTCTTCAGAATATCCGATAATGCGACAAAGCTCGGCATTCACCCGGAGAAAGCGATAGTCCACAGATATAATGGCAGCCCCTATGGGCGACTGATCAAAGGTACGACGGAAGTTTTGCTCACTTTCCCGCAGCACCTCTTCCGTGCGCTTTCGCTCAGCAATTTCCCGCTCAAGCTGCTTATTGGCCCTGGTTAATTTAGCAGTTCGCTCCCTTACCAGCTTTTCAAGATGGAAGCGGTACCTCCTTAAACATTCCTCCGCTTCCCTGCGCTCGGTGGTTATTTGGAAAAATACGGATATTCCCTCTCCGTAAGGGTGCACCCTTACCTCATACCAATTTTCGCAGGGCTTGAAATACGCCTCAAAGGAAATGGCCCTTTTATCTTTGAGTGTTTTGATAAATCTTTTTTCAAAAATAGATCCTTTGCTCTCAGGGAAAACCTCATCGAACAGGCTGTAGCCAACCATATCCTCGTTCTTGCGGTCCAGCAGTTGCCCGGCTGCTTTATTGAAGTAGCGTACGATCAGCTTGCTGTCCAAAAAGAAGAAGCCATCGCTCATGTTTTCGAGAATATTACTCACCTGCTCATTTGCTTCCTGCAGCAGGGCCTCTCCTTCACCCCCCCCCACATTTTGATCAGGCATTCTCCTGCAAGGCATGGCTCTGACTATGGCCTGGTTAGACTGGGCATATTCCCCACTTATGTAATTAACTGAGATATGATGGCTGGGGTCTGTACTATGAATACTGAGATGACTGACCGGATAGTCGCTCATCGTATTGTTATCATTATTTTTATTCTTAGTTTCTGCATTTTTTGCTACGTATTTTTTTATCTTACCTTCATCAGCCATTCAAATATACCTCGCGAAAATCATTAGTTGTCAAAAATAAATAAGCTATATAAAAACTCGCTTTTGTATTCATTATACAACAAAATTCATGAATAAAAAAGTTAAATCTTTACGTATTTGTTTCACGATGGAAATAACAGGAAGAGTCCGGTTAGGTGGACAGTGACCAATAAAGACCGTCTGACTTCCGGCTTTCTTCTGACTCCTGACTCCTGACTCCTGATTCCTGACTCCTGATTCCTGACTCCTGACTTCTGACTCCTGACTTCTGGTTCTTTTTTCCGATCAGGTAGGCACAGAGGGGCAAAGGGGCAAAGGCACAAAGAAAGAAGAACAAATAGGCAAGACAACTTTGTGCCTGTTCTTGGGCGCAGCCGCTGCCTTTGCCCCTATGAACCTGAGCAGGTAAGAATATTGTTGGTTAAAGGGGAGGATTCATGATAGAACGGATTCAGGAGTTATTGGGTAGTGATGCAGCGCTTTTAACTTATTCGTGCCGGGGGATTTCCAAAAGCCAGCTCCATTTGCCTGGCCCTGATTTTATCGATCGGGTGCTGATCCCATCCGATCGGTCGATAGCCACGCTTCGGAACCTGCGGTTGGTCTATAATTTCGGACGACTGGCGGGCAGTGGGTACCTATCCATTCTCCCCGTGGACCAGGGGATCGAGCATTCGGCAGGTGCTTCTTTTGCGCCCAACCCGGAATACTTTGACCCGGAGAACATCGTAAGACTGGCCATTGAGGGAGGATGCAACGCAGTCGCCTCCACGTATGGGGTACTGGGCTCTGTGGCCCGCAAATATGCCCATAAAATTCCGTTTATTGTCAAGCTAAACCACAATGAATTGCTGTCATATCCTAATACATATGATCAGGTGACCTTTGCCAGCGTAGAGAAAGCCTTTGATATGGGTGCGGTAGGTGTTGGTGCAACTATTTACTTTGGTTCACTGGAGTCGAGGCGGCAGCTCGTTGAAATATCAAGTATGTTCGAGCGGGCGCATGATCTGGGGATGTTCACCGTACTGTGGTGTTATTTGCGCAACTCGATCTTTAAACAGGATAAAGATTATCACGCGGCAGCGGATTTGACTGGCCAGGCAAATCACTTGGGCGCGACCATTCAAGCGGATATTATCAAGCAAAAGCAGCCTGAAAACAATGGCGGATACAAAGCCTTGAAGTTTGGGAAGACGAATGATCTGGTCTATACGGAATTGGCTCCGGACCACCCCATTGAGTGGACCCGCTACCAGGTGGTCAACTGCTATATGGGACGTGCGGGTTTAATCAACTCAGGCGGCGCATCATTGGGAAAGGACGACATGGCCCAGGCTGTGCGCACGGCAGTAATCAACAAGAGGGCAGGGGGGATGGGGCTGATCACGGGGCGAAAAGCCTTTCAGAAGCCATTGAAGGATGGCATAGCACTCCTACGTGCAGTTCAGGATGTTTACCTGGAAAGGGACGTGACTATTGCATGAAAGGATATGGCTCAGATAAATATTCAAAGGCACCATTTTTCAGGCAGACTCTCACTCTCCAACGGTAAGGAGCTCGTAGGTCCGCTGATTGAAGCGGTTTTGAACAAAGCGGGAGACGTTGTGAACTGGAATACGGCCCGGTGTGAAGCCGTAGGGCGACCCGTAGTGGGCATGGGCATGGACAATCACATCCACGCAGTGGCGGTCCAGGACATCGGCAAAGAGCGATGATCCAAGGAAAGGATACAACTCAACCTCTTCGCCCTTGAGTGTCTCTTTGATTGGAGCATAGTGCAGAACGGCCATCCTGTATCTACAATTGAGGTTTGCCAATGCGTTGTCCATACGTTTGGCCTCATTGATGCTCGTCAGGATGAACGACTTGAGTGCCTGCTCACCGAATGGCTGGACATGCAGTTGGCCGAATCCGCCGCAAAAGCCCTTTGTTCCCACAATTCCAAAGCCATTGATCTCGCAGACTGTGCCATCCAGAACGCGGATGCCGCTATCGCTCATCATCCTGACCAGAAGCTCGATGCGATTACTCTCATGATCGTGGTTTCCCATGACCGCGATTATTGGCATGGTGAACCACTTAAGCTCATCCAGGAGAACCTCCATCTCTTTCTCCAGGCCCACATTGGTAATGTCGCCCGCCAAAATAAGAATATCCGCTTCACGATCAACCCCATCCAAAAGCCGCCTGATCATCCCGACCGAGTCAGCCTTGCAATGCAGGTCGCCGATCGCGGCGATTCTCATACGTTATCTCTCCTCGCGTCGATTCTCATACTTTATCTCTCCTCTGGTCGATTTTCATACACTGTGTTCTTCTCCCGGCGATTTTCATATCTTCTCTCCCTTATCATTGACCAGCGGGAGCATGTTGGATACATTCTCGTAGCCCCATTCTCTGCAATCCACAGCAAACATGAACGGATCCAGTACCATGCCGCGGAAAATCTTTGATTTTTTAGGCCTTGGCCAACCCTCTCGCATTTCTTCAAAGAGGTTGACCATCAATTCCTTCGGCAGGTAGTCTGAGAGGGTAGGGTACACAAAATCGAAGAGGATCAGATAGAGCAGGAGTATCTCCCGATTATCCTTCAGATGGTTGAGCACGCGCTGCCAATCGATCCTGCCCTGGACGCCTCGGATAAGATGAACAATGTCCGCGCCGTCGAAGCGATTGCTTTTCAGCATGTAGACTTTTGAGGCGATCAACTCCTCTACTGCAGCCAATTGAGTCTTGATTCCCAGGATCTCTGCCGGCTGGCTTTGTTCGAACCATGTCCTGTTAATCAGGAACTGATTGCTTGATGTTCCAAAAATCAGATCCATGAGGTATGGCCTCTGGTGCGCTTTGGCCAGCCAGTACACATCTCTGACTTCCGTCTCGAAGCCACCCTTGCTTAGTGCATTCAAAGCCTTCTTCACATCTGCAGGCGGGAGGAAGGCATCCAGGTCCTTTGTATCCCGCCAGATACCCGTATAGGCATACACGGAAAAGGCCCCCCCTACTACATAAGGGATGGCTGCCTCATTCAGGATGTGCAGCCAACGTGAAAATACGGCTGCCTCCTCTGGCTCGATCCTGATGTTATCTATATTTATTCGCCCTGTCGGTGATTCGCTGTTCATCATCTCGTTGGTTTATTGTTGGTTTATCTTTGGTTTATCTTGCCCGTTATTAATCGTCGTTTTCAAGCAATAGGCAAAACCCCCATCAAATAAGAGTGCGAATTACTTTTCGGCTCCTCCGCGAGAAATACCCTCATGGATAAATGGATAAACAGAGGAATTGAAGAAAATAGTCGAAGCAAACAGAGCCAACGATTTTGAACGAGGATGTGAAATGAGAAAGCCGAAGGCGATCCTTGAAAATCTGGTAATGAATAGGGGCACGCAGAGGGGTATCTCCTACTTTTCATGCAGTTCTTCCCTGATGATTCTATAAAAGTCATCCTTCGCCTGCCGTTCCATCCAGGGCTTATGCCCGCAATTCTTTAGCAGGATGAATCGAAAGTCCCTCAGAACAGCGGCAAGAGGCGTTTCTACTCCTTCAGCAGGGTGAGGATCATAGTCTCCATGAATCGCTACCACAGGGCATCGAATACTTTTCCCCAATCCCATGAGCCTTCTACTCCTCCTCAGCTCTGCTGCATCCTTCCACACCTTTTGGAAAATATCCGAATGGATGCCCGTTACCTCAGAGGCAGCAGAGTCTCCCGGATCATAGGCATCGGTCTTTGAGGTTAATGCGCCGAGTCTCACAAGAAACGCGTCATTATCTTTAGCCGTTGGATCATCACCCAGGACACTGATATCACCCAGGACACTGATAATGGATTTATACTCTATCCTTTTTTCTTCGTTGAGACGGCTTAGCCTTGTCTCCTGAATTCCCTCAACATACTTCTCCTCAAATGGACCGCTTCCGACGAGTATCAGTTTCCCGACAAGTGATGGATCGTGAGCAGCAACGATAAAACTGAGCCACGCCCCCCAGGAATAGCCAATCAGGGTAACGGGAAGATCGCCATTCTCTTGCAGGACTGTTCTTAACTCTTCGACCTGTCCTTCGAGGGAATCCGCTGTCTGGAGCGGTTCTAGAACACCCCTGATGGACGAAAGTTCTCTCGCAGCCGGAGCCATCTCTCCGCCTGCACCTGGCCCGCCATGAATGACAGCAACATTAAAGGGAGCCTTCCCGTATTTTCTGAGGTTTGTCATTTCTGATCCAAAATTATCCCAATTCCCCTCAGTTAGGGTGCGAAATGTGGATTTTATCGACTCAAAGGTCCCTTTTTTCTCTGACGCTTCGTTTAATACGGCTTACATGGCCCCGGCCAAGGCCTTTGACCTCGCATCCGAGTTCAAAATATTTTCTGATTTTCTCATCACTTAAAATCCCAAAGCAATCAATGACAGCCAGGGGATGTCCGGCCAGGCGAACCACTTCATCTGGCGGCAATTCCAGGTAGGGGTGATGCCGGACAGCGAAAATCACTGCATCCGCACCGGGAAGGGCATCTTCCAGTTTTGGTGTAACCCGCAGGTTTATCAGTTTTTCCTGGTTTCTGAAAAATCGGGCCAGGCTATGTCCAGGGATAGGGTAGGTATCCTGCTGCTCAAATTCCCACCAGTGCTGCACATAAGGATCATGGACCCGCATTTCCGCGCCCATTTCGGTCAGTCTTCGGACCACCAGTTCCGATCCGCTGTAGCGGGTATCTCCCACATCCTCACGGTATGCGGCACCAAGAAGAAGGATTTCGGCCGCAGCAAGAGGGCGGTCCATGTTCCTCAATGCGTCCCTGACGAGTTGGGCTACGTGCAGGGATCTGGTATCATTGATATTAATGGCTGCCGGCGTAATGGTGAAAATCTCATCCTCCCAGCCGAAAATATGCTTGTAAGCCCACATGCCAAGGGCTCCGTCCTTGGGAAGGCAATATCCGCCGATGCCTGGTCCGGGGAAAAGGATATTGTCATGAGTGGGGCGGACCTTGATCGCCTCGATAACCTTGATCAGATCCACGCCGTTTCGCTCGGAAAAGAGGCTCCACTCATCCAGGAAGGCCAGCATGGTGGCCCTGAAGCTGTTTTCAACAATTTTGGCTGTCTCGGATTCTATGGGACGATCCAGGACAGTGAGAGGATATTCTTTGGTATTCAGCACCTCATTCAGGAATTTTACCACCCGATTCCTGGCCTCATCGTTAATGCCGCTGCATACACGCCAGAAGTCACGGATACTGGCTACATAATTTTTCCCAGGCATGACCCGCTCATAACTGTGTGCCAATAAGGGGTCTGATTGAATGCCCCTTTGCTGAAAAACCTTTCTCATGATCGGATAGGCCACCTGTTCGGTAGTGCCGGGAGCAACCGTGGTTTCGATAAGAACCAGAGCATCCGGCCGGATATACTCGGCAATGCTTTCCAGAGATTTCTCCAAAGCTTCCATAGCTGCCCGTCCATTGTGAACATTGCCAAGGGAGTCTTTGAGATAATCGCACTGCACGTCCACAACGACCACATCAGCCAGCTTCAGGACCTCGTAAGTATAAGTAGCGACAAAGCTTTTTTTCTCCAGGATACATCGTCTGATCATGGGATCAACTTCCGGATCTTCCGCCTTGACCGGCGCAACACCGCGATTCAGCAAGGGAATTTTCCAGTAACTCCTGGAACTTGGCCTCTGCATGCCGATGACAAACTTACTGGGATTGCCGTTTCCATCAACGGTGTCCGCCACAACAGCAGCCATCACTGCACCAACGAAACCAAGTCCAACCACTACCACTATTTCCCGTCCCATGGCTCGATGGGTCTGAGCCAGTTTCTCAATCCTTTCAAATTCCAGCCTGTAATCTTCTTCATGAGGGATGGCAAACTGCTCTCCGTCCGGACTGATTGAGTATTGCTTTTCCACGGCTTGCTACTCCTTTTAAATGGGTTGACTAATTAAATGGGTTGACTAAATTTAAAAAGGTTGATGCTAAAGATTAGCGATTACGGTTAATATAACATAGCGAGTTATTTACTTCTATGCTTAATTTACCGGAAAAGCCAAAACCTGCAAAAATCCTGTCGATTGATTCCCTGATAACGTCTGATAATGGATATTATGTAAACTTTAAAAATTTACTTTAAGTGGGGGGCTTATAATACCGCTATTACCGAAAGATAAGCCGACTTTATCTTTTTTTTACTTTCACTCAATTTAAAACTTATTGTTTTTTAAAAAATCGAAACCTATCGAAACCTATTGTTTTAACAAAATTAATATGCCAAAATGGAGATGTGATATAAAGTTATACTTTATATAGTGAGGTGATTAGCAATGAAAAAAATATACTTATTTCCTGCAATATTGTTTTCGACAATTTTTTTCCTCGTCTGTCTTTTGTCCGCTGCCGGATGTTCTCGCTCCCAATTGAGAATTCCCTCCCTTCCTCTTCGTGGAGCTGACCTTTACCCCCAGGAGCAAAATAAAAATGGGCTTATTGTAGCTGCGGATGATTATTTTGATGAGGATAAGTCCAGGCAGTCATTTGGCGTAAACTTCGCAAAAGAAAATATTCTGGTCGTAGAGGTAATCGTTTCAAACAGAAGCAATGAGACCTATATGGTTCAAAGCAACGAGGTACTTTTACTCAAAGGAGATCGGATTATCTATCCCCTTCTGGCCTTAGAGGTTTCATCCGATGAGCAGATAAATGAGTACCTTAACATGGTCGAACTCAGAGATATAGTCATTAATCCCGGCGAGACCGGCCACGGATTTCTCTATTTCCGCTTACCGGAAGAACCTGAAGAAAAAAGGGATGCCTATTCCTCATCTCAGTGGCCACACGACGACTACAGGCTGCGTGTGGGAGCGACCCAAATTGAAGGCAGTTCCAGGTTGATCTATACTGTTTACTTGCGAAACCTGTAAATGAGGACAGGATCGAACAGAGATCTGATCGGGTGGACTTTTATTCCGCAAAGCCCACCCCCTCTACCTTACCAGTCTGCGGATTGGCGGATTGAAGGATGTGTGTTGTTTTGCACCTAACCTTTTGAGAATTTACAAAACGCAGAGAATGTGTTAAACTCCTTTGGTTGGTTATATTTTTCCTGATCATAGGCCAATTATCTCTCTACTGATGAAAGGATATCGTCCATATGCTGCATTATCTCCTTAACATACTGAAGAGTGTGCGACCTGAATATTTAACGGTGATTTTGGCCATGGTCCCTATTTCAGAACTGCGGGGTGCTATTCCCTTGGCTCTAAGTTTGAAAGTGCCAGTAGCCAGAGCTTTTGCTCTGGCCGTAACGGGAAATCTGATTCCAATCCTGCCTGTGCTTTTCTTCCTTGAACCGGTATCGAATTATTTAAAAAGGTTCTCCACTTTTAATAAATTTTTCAACTGGCTATTCCAAAGGACCCGAAATCGAAGCCAGATTATCGAAAAGCTGGAACTGGTGGGTCTGGCTCTTTTTGTAGCTGTGCCATTGCCTTTCACTGGAGCATGGTCAGGAGCCGTAGCTGCCTTTTTATTTCGATTTCGCATCCGAGAATCATTTTTTGCCATCACCCTTGGAGTTTTGATAGCTGGAACTGTAGTAACCCTGACCTGCCTTGGGTTGATACGTTTTTGTCCTCTTTTTGTGACTAAGTTTTAATAAAAAAGAAGTAAAGAAGTACTTTCCATGAAAACTCTTAATGATAACTCTCAAAAAATTCTTTTAATAACTTATAATAATATAAATTTATTTAATTAACTTATGGTTGAAAATTATAATTCATGGCTGAAAAGCTCATAAAAAAAATAAGAAATATTTTTGTAGCCGGATTCCTGGTTATTGTGCCGATTTTTATTACCATCTCCCTTTTGGTTTTTATCTTTAATATGTTCGAAAAGATCCTGGCTCGGCCCGTTTCCCTCGTTTTGCAATTGGTGGGTTTATCTCAGCTCAAGGGTTACCATATTCCTGGTCTTTTGGGTTTAGGCTGTCTCGTTATCGTCTCCTTCCTTCTCGGTCTGTTTGTTGCCAATGTAATTGGCAAAAAATTTATAACCTTGGGAGAGAAAATCCTGAGTAAGGTGCCTCTGGTCTGGAATATCTATTACGCCTCTAAACAACTCATGGAATCAACTGTTTCCATGAGTAATCGAAAATCCCTTCAGCAGGTCGTCCTGATAGAATATCCCCGCCTTGGAATGTGGGTCATCGGTTTTGTTACATCCGATGCCAGAGGAGAGATTCATGATCTTACGCAAAAAGACGTGCTGAATATTTTTATTCCCACCACCCCTAACCCGACTTCAGGAATGTTGATTATGGCCTCCCGTGATCAGATAATTCCTCTCTCCATGAGTATCGAAGATGGCATCAAACTGATCGTCTCAGGGGGAATGCTCGTTCCCCGCCGCCCTGAGCATCTCAAAAAAACAGGTTAACTCTACTCAGGTAGATAGGCTGTAGGCATTTAGGCTGTTAGGAGAATACAATTCGTCCCGCCCGCAATAAGGGCTCTAACAGCCTTCAGTAGATAAGCTGTTGTAGGCTAACAAGCTAATAGTCTAACAGCCACCGAGAAGCAAAACGAAGCGAAGGATAAGCGAGAAAAAGGTAATAGAAGAGGCTTAAGTGCTTTACTGGCTGGAATTTTTATTCGGATACAGGCGAGGAATCTTTGCTGTCTAAGGATGAAGTGGAATTTTTATTATCTGAAGAGCTGAAGATTTTATCCAGGAGATCAAGTCCGATTGTTTTCGTAATGAGCAGACCTCCCACAATAACCCAGAGATAAACGATAAAAAATCTCCAGAGTATGACGAAAATTCCCAGCAGGTGGCTTGGAATGGAAGCGGCAAACATTGCATAGAAGCCCCCTTCTGCCACTCCTGTCCCCCCCGGTGTTGGTGTGAAGTAGAGCAGGAAATAGAGTACACACTGGACCATAAGCACCTCTAAAACGGGTACATGGTAGTTCAGGCCCTTCAGGATAACGTAGGCAATCAGATAGTTGGCGGCAAGAGCGCTGGCACTCAACACGCTTCCTGCCAGAAGGATCTTTTTCTTGTATTTAAAAAATTCCTTAAGGCTGCTGCTGAAATCATCGATCCAGACATTCAGCTTTTTCTCGAGTTTTTCAGCATAATGGGCCAGGGGCTTATATCGCTCTACCATCAGGCAGATCTTGTGGATTACTTCTTCACCTTTTAATGGGTTTAAAAAAGTATAAAGGAGAAAAGCCATTATGAGGAAGAGAAAAATCGCAATATAGTGGAAGAGGCTTTTCAAAATTATATTCTGGATGAGTTCCCCATGGAAGTAAACAATAATTGGAGCAGCTATGGCAATAATCGAAACGATCAGGATGCCCCGAACAATTATAACGCTGGTAGCTTTCCCAAGCGGCATGCCTTTCTGGGTGAGCTGATAAACCATTAATGGCTCTCCCCCAGTGACCGTAGGAGTGATCGAAGAAAGAAACATATAAAATAAGATAGTTTCTACACAGTAGAAAAAGTTAATCTTTGTTCCGGTAGTAAAAGAGAGAATCTGGAGTACCAAACTGTCGATCGAGATTGACAATGCTCCCAGAAACAAGGCCAGAAGCAGATATTTGAATTTCATCTGCCTGATGGCCTGCCAGGTTTGGGGGCCGGAAGTGAGGGCGGCCATGGCGCAAACAACACAGATGGTAATTCCGCAGAAAATAAGAATCAGCCTTTTAATCGAGAGTTTTTTTGCGATCATAACGCTTTCATTATTGGTGAAAGCACAACCACATATCTTGAAGTAACAATATAAGCTATTGCCATATAAATTATTGCCATAAGTAACCCAAGGGAACCCAATTTCATGAGGAAATGAGAAGAGATTTGAATATAACCACAGAGACTTTGAATATAACCACAGAGACACCGAAGGCACAAAGATTTACAGGCAATCCTTCATTCATCCCTGTATCCTGAGTGCCTCTGTGGTTTACTATGGATTTTAATAACTTCGCTGTCTTAAAACCTGCGAAAACGGCCGCCGTTTTTTGGTCTCTCTTTAGGTGGGCGGGCAACATCTACCCTTAAGGTACGCCCTTTGAAATCAGAACCGTTCAATGCTTCTTTTGCTTTTTCTGCTTCTGCCTGAGTACCCATCTCAACAAATCCGAAACCTTTCCCTTCAATGACTTTGACTTCCTTAACTTCACCATGGGCAGCGAATAACTCTTCCAACTGCTCGTTGGTCACGGAATAGCCAAAGTTTGCTACATAAAGCTTACTACCTTGCATTTTTTAACTCCTTTCTTTTCGTATCTTTTTGTTAAATAATGTTTTTTTACGGAGGTAGGCGCAAGATAGCAATTCAAACCTCTTGGATAACATTATCAAACATAAAAGAATTCTCATTAAAAGCTTGGTGAGAAAACTTAATGATGTATTTTACAACTCTTTTGCAATATTTACCAGTCATTTTCTTTTGCTGAAGGTCTGCAACCCGACGATTATCAGTTTTTTTTATAACTACACTCTCCCAGAATATAAGAGTTCAAACATAACTAAGATAGTTTCAGATGTCAAGATAAAAAGATACGGTACAATGCCTTGCCAAAGGCATTTATGCGTGATAAAATCTGTTATTGGTTTAAAAAAATTATCAGTTCAGACTTCTTCAAATGTATGGTTTTCTGCTATCGGAAACCTTATTGTCTCCATAATTTATTGAGAATATTGGGGAATCGGACATTTAGTGAACCATAATCATTATAATTAATTGTATTATTTTTTATAATTATGTATGTTATTTAATATTATAAGGGTGCCTGGAACAGATAAAATGTCCTGAAGTACGACCAGAATTGTTTCCGTAGTCTTATAATTGAGACTAGGCCACAGTAGTCATGCCCAGCAAATTTAGCCCAGGTTTAAAGAAGTCTGCAGTTATCAATTTTCAGTTTTCAGTATAAAAACTAAAAACTGATAACTGTCTTTGTAGGGGAGGATTATAAATATGGAAAAGGTAAAAATTGATGAGATTGAGCTGGTTCTCTCACATCCGGACCAGCAGGAGCGAGCCTGGATTGGCCAGGAGGAATTGATGGAGCAGATTCTGGCCTGCTGGCTGATAGTAGCGCCGGATGATTTGCCCCTCTGCCCACGATTGGTGGGTAAACCAGGCATGGGGAAAACCACCCTGGCTATTGCCGCAGCCAGGACACTGGGAAAGCCTGTCTATATTTATCAATGCACTATGGATACGCGGCCTGAAGATTTAATCATCACGCCAGTGCTGTCCGAGAGCGGGAAAATCCAATACCATGCCAGTTCCCTGCTTACGGCTGCTCTCAAGGGTGGAGTAGCCGTTTTGGATGAGGCCAACCGGATGAGTGAAAAATCATGGGCTTCACTTGCCCCTCTTCTGGATCACCGCAGGTATGTGGAAAGCATCGTGGCCGGAGTAAAAATCCATGCACATCCGGAATTTCGCTGCTGCGTCACCATGAATGATGACGCCTCTACCTATGAGGTTCCCGATTACATTACTTCCAGGCTTCAGCCTATGATTCAACTGGACTTTCCGGAACGAGAGGAAGAGATGGCTATTCTCAAGTACAATCTTCATTTTGCACCGGACGAGATCCTGGAACTTACTCTGGATTTCCTTCAGAGGAGCCATGAGGCACAATTGGATCACAGCATTCGCGATGGCCTCAGCATTGCCCGCTATGTCCTGAAAATCAGAAATTATAGCCCACGGGAACGAAAGCTCCCTTGGAAGGACACCTTTCAAAAGGCCGTTGAGCAGGTTCTGGGCAAAGATGCTCTCGATATCAAAAAGAGATCATCTCAGATCAACCGGCAAAATCTTGCTAACCTTGCTTTTCTAGAGGATTTTTTTACCAATGAAAAAGATTGGCTGGAGCCCAACGAGGATACTGATGAATGAAGATACTAATGAAGATACTGATGAATGAGGATACTGGCAAATATTGAGGATGCTGACAAATGAGGATACTGGCGAATAACGAATCCGGAAAAAAATGAGGATACTGATGAATGAGGAATAAGGACCGATGAAAATGAAAAAGAAGATTTTCATCAAAAATGGCCAGCTATGGCTTGATAATATCTGTCTTGTGCCCATCATTTCCGGTAAAGTTTCTTTTGCTCATGAGGTCAGGGAAACGTTCTTGAATACTCCCTTCGATTGTATGGCTGTGGGCCTGCCCGAATCCTTTTATTCCACAACCTTACAGGGAGTGCAGTTTCTGCCTTACATTACCGTAACTCTGGCCCTGGATAGAGGAGAATTTTATAGCTATTTTCCCAACGACCCCTGCGATGGAATGATTGAGGCCATACGGCTGGGAATGCAGGAGGGCCTTCCAATCCGGTTTATTGACCGGGAAATGAATAAAACCTTCAGCCCTGATATCTTGAGGGCAGGTCAGCCTAAAGATGGTCTGATCCTCCCAGACGAACATGCCGTGGAACGGATCGGGCTTCCCACGTATATTCAGGCAGTCTTCCCTGCTCTCCAGCCAATGGCTGGAGATCAGAAAGAGGAAGATGGACAGATGGAGGATATCCAGGCCAGGTTCATGGCTGCCAGGCTTCAGGAACTGAGCATGGAATACCGGAAAGTTCTCTTTGTGTTCTCCCTGCATCACCTCCCTGCGATTCTTCGTTTTTACCAGACCGAATATCAGGATATTGCCAATGGTGAAAAGCCAAAGCAGCTCAAGCTCCACTCTGCTCACCCCGATTCTCTCTACTTCATTCTGGGTGAGATCCCCTACTTTACCTATCTCTATGAAAAAGTAAAAGGCACCCTGCTTTTCGAAGAGTTTCAAAAAACGGAAGCGATTAAAAAACTCCTGCTTGAAACCCGTGATGAATACCAGAAGGAGTTTCCCGAAGAAATTTACCGGATCGGCACCCATGATGTGCAGACAGCACTTCAGCTTATCCGCAACCTCTGCCTGATCAAGAAGCGGCTTACGCCCGATCTTTATGAACTGGTGGTGGCTGCCAAGGGAATCATGGGCAATGACTTTGCACTGAAGCTGATTGAAACAGCTAAGTTTTACCCTTTCCTGGATATTGCCTCGACCTATCCGACTATCAAAATGACCTCTCAGTTTATCAGTATCGGGCAATCTGTCTGGCCGGTTTACCGGAAGGTGCCTACCCTCGCCAGGGAATGGAAACGGATCAAGCTGGAAAAAAAGCCAAACCAAAAACAAAAAAAACAATGGAAAACCCGCTGGAATCCCAGTACGGTCTGCTCCTGGCCTCCGGAAGATGAAATTATCGAGAATTTCTGCGGCTATATCAGAAAACGTGCTCTCAAACTGGTGGGGTTGTCGCAGGTTCGAGTCGAGGAGTTTCAGAGCACCTTAAAAGATGGTCTCCATTTGCGGGAAACACTACGGAATCTTCACCTTGGCAAGATCTATGTCAAGGAAGAGCCCCAGATCCAGGGTGAGATAGGAGCGGTAGTCTTCATTTTTGATGAGGACCCGGATGGCCTGAAATACCCCTATAAATTAACCTGGCTGGCTGAGCATGAAAACGAATCCACCCTGGCCTTTTATGCCACTGATTTTAAAAATGACCTCGTTGGCCCTGGTATAGCCCGCTGCTTTTACGGCGGGGCCTTATTCCTGTATCCGCCTCAGTTTATCGTGGATATATGGACAGATCCCCAATTCAGCGCAGCAGCCAATGATATCGAACGCCTGATGATGGCTGCGCTGTATTATGCTCAGGACCGCTACGTGGCCATTGTAGCCAGGCATAAACCCTCTCCAGCCATTAAAGATTATGCCCGCATCCAGCAAAAAAGGCTCGTCTTCCTCCCCCTCTCCTCCTTCAGCCATATAACCCTCCAGAAATTGCGCCACTTCCATGTCCTGAACGGTAAACATGTGCGTGGCTGGGCATCGAGGTTTATCAGAGGGGTGAGTTAAGCAAGGGGGGCAGTTAACGGAAGATAAACAAAGTTTGTAGCTTCTGCGGAAACAAAAATTTCAAGGTAAAGAATGTCCACTATATTTACCCGCGTGATAGCAAATTCCTTATTGTCAATAATGTTCCTTGTGAGGAATGTGAATACTGTGGTGAGCAGTATTTTAAGGCGAATGTGCTAAAAAAAATTGAGAAGGATTTCAATGACATCTACTTTGCCGTTAAGGAGAACTAATTGGGATCACGTTTAGATAAAATATCAATAAGCGGCTTTAAGTCCATTCGCGCATTGAAAGACTTTGATCTCCGTAACCTTAACATCATGGTCGGGGCAAACGGAGCAGGAAAAAGTAACTTTGTGAGCTTTTTCAGAATGCTTCGGGCTATGTCTGAGGAGGGACTTGAGAATTTTGTAACCGAAAATGGCGGTGCAGACGGTTTTTTCTTTGGCGGGCCAAAGGAGACCCCACAAATCGAAGCGCATTTAAGATTCGCCCTAAATGAATACAAATTCACTTTAGCGCCAACTGCTGCTGTCAAATTGATGGTAAAACAGGAAAGGACCCTGTACACCCTTGGCGGAGGATGGGTGTACCACGGTGGCGGTGGTTTCGAAGCGAAACTCAAGCGATGGAAGGGAAGAAAATCTGGATGTGGCTGGCGACTGGGAGTCGGATCATACATCTATAATGCGGTATCAAGCTGGCTTGTTTATCATTTCCATGATACAAGCATGACCGCACCCATGCGTCGCGATCAATCAGTCCGTGATTGGCGGGAATTAAATCCTGATGCATCCAATATTGCCGCTTTTTTGCTCCGGCTGAAAAAGAGCCACGAAGAACATTACCAAAAAATTCGTGAAACAATCCATCTTGTTGCGCCATTTCTCGATGATTTTCTTCTTGAACCAGAACAAAAGGGTGAAAATGAGGTTGTCCGCCTTGAATGGCGTCAAAAGGGTTCTTCCTATCCATATCAGCCGTGGCAACTCTCGGACGGTACCATACGGTTTATTTGCCTGGTGACAGCACTTTTACAGCCCCTCCCTCCCTCCACCGTGGTTATTGATGAACCGGAACTTGGCCTCCACCCGTTTGCGCTTGAGGTCTTGGCAGGTTTATTCCACGATGTTGCGGGACGGACTCAACTTGTAGTCTCTACCCAGTCGGCAACCTTACTGAATCATTTCGAGCCTGAAGAGATCATTGTTGTCGATCGCGTAGAAGGTGCTTCCCGCTTCAGACGCCTTGATCCGGAATCCCTTGTTGAATGGCTCAAAGACTACTCCCTGGGCGAACTCTGGCAGAAAAATGTTTTTGATGGGGGGCCTTCCTTTGAGTAGGGTGTTGATACTTGTTGAAGGTTCTACCGAACGTGCCATTGTGGATCAGGTATTTACGCCTGCTTTGGCAGTAAACGGCGTTTATCTTCATCCAAAAGTTGTTGGAAAACCTGGACATAAAGGCGGTAACAAATTCGAAACGGTAAGGCGGGATTTAAGGAATTTGCTTCTGCAGGAGCCAACCAGTACGGTGACCATGCTTTTTGATTATTACGGCCTCTCTGATGATTGGCCAGGCAAAACGAAAGCCAATGGGAAAAATCCCATAGAAGCGCCAAAAATTGTAGAACAGGCCATCGCGTCTGCCGTACAAGCTGATTTTGATAATTCTCAAAATCCAACGCGATTTATCCCTTACATCCAAATGCATGAAATAGAAGCTCTGCTTTTTGCAGGTCCCAAAGAAATGGCCCAGGTTTTTGACAATCCTGGCCTTGCTGCACGATTTGAGAAGATTGTGCGAGACTGCGGTGGATGCGAAAACATTAATGATAAGCCGGATACGGCACCATCTAAACGCATACAAAAGCTATATCCAGCTTATAAAAAGGGAAGCGGCGTCAATGCCCATGCTTGGCAGATTGCAGAGCATATCGGCGTGCAAAGTATCCGTCAGCAGTGTCCACACTTTGATGAATGGATGACAAAACTTGAACAACTTAGGTGAAAAACATGTGTGTTAATGCAGAATTATGGTATAAGGAAAGCCTGCACATTGGATAAACATTTTCAAATTGCAGGGTTTGATATTATCTATTGATAAATATCTTTTTGGATAATCACTTTTATCCTCAGCCACTATCGGGGAAAGCTAAAGTAAAATAAACAAAAATACCGATAAAAAATATCACCCACTAAATATTACAAAACAGGAGGTAGGACTATGTCTTGGGGATTAAAGAATCGCTTAGCCCGCATCATCAATCCCAAAAATCAGCGCACCGTAATGTTGGCTATTGACCACGGATACTTTCTGGGACCCACCACCGGCCTGGAAGTGCCACGAGAGACCCTCAAACCAATTCAGGCTTATGCTGATACGCTTATGCTGACCAGAGGGGTCCTGCGCGCCAGCGTCGATCCCACTATCTCTACACCTATTGTCCTGAGAGTATCAGGGGGAACCAGCATTTTGACCCCGCTTTCGAATGAGGGGATCACGGTGGCTATGGAAGATGCTATTCGCCTGAACGTGAGTGGCGTAGCTCTCTCCATTTTTGTTGGTTCCGAACATGAGCGCCAAACCCTTCTCAATCTGACCCACCTGGTAAACGAGGGTGAGCGTTATGGCATTCCGGTACTGGCTGTTACGGCTGTAGGCAAAGATATGAATCGTGATGCCCGGTACCTGGGATTGTGCTGCCGAATTGCAGCGGAGTTGGGCGCCCATTTTGTCAAGACCTACTATTGCGAAGGATTTGAAAATATTGTCAGGGATTGCCCGGTTCCCCTGGTAATTGCAGGCGGGAAAAAGCTGCCTGAGAAAGAGGCACTGAGTCTGGCCTACCAGGCCATTCAAAGTGGTGCCTGCGGCGTTGATATGGGGAGAAACATTTTTCAATCCGAAGATCCCGCGGCCATGATCCAGGCGGTCCGGGCCATAGTTCACGAAAATAGAAACGTAGGGGAAGCGTATGATCTCTTCCAAACCCTGAAACGGGAAGGATGCAGACTATAGAGGAATCAGGAACCGAAATTCAGGCGGGGTGAGAGAAGAGAATCCCCCTACCCTACCCTTCACAAGGGTAGGTTTTTGGTGAGGGAAGCTCAAGGTCCCGCAGATGCCTTTAAAGTCCCCCTTTTATAAAGGGGGATTTAGGGGGGATTTTAAGTAAAACGTGAAAAATCCCCCCTAAATCCCCCCTTAAAAAAACTGGTCATTGCACATACTTAACACCGTTGGGAGGAGATGTTCCGGATTGCATAGGATGAGAGTGGTCATGGTGAGTAAAGATTGCATACATTTCAGTTGCAGTATCCAGGCGCTGGAGGCCACGCCA